>Ga0265298_10000772_pt1 | contig 47007 bp, 40 predicted proteins | sample AusTroGonzalo_MG_3_FD_193486 | JGI IMG/M metagenome (GOLD analysis project Ga0265298, IMG submission 193486) | Bovine rumen microbial communities from tropical cattle in Woodstock, Queensland, Australia - Gonzalo_01 | ecosystem: Host-associated > Mammals > Digestive system > Stomach > Rumen ...
TAAAGCCATAGTTGCGAATGTGCTGGGAACCAAGCATTCCGTTGGCATCTGCAGCAGCCTGTGCGGCCCCTTCTACCTTAGGACCGCCATTGGCAAGCCATGAGGTGCAAAGGGCGTAAGTGTTAGCACCGCTAAAGTCCGTTTGCTTATCAGCGTATTGATATCCGTAAGGCGGACAGAAAATGGACAAAGACTGGGCACCCCACTGATTACACCCCTTATTGCTTTCTTCCTGGACATCAGGAACGCACGCCGCGTTCCCGAAACGGGTGCGGTCCGCATTCACGGAGTCCAGGGGAGAATATCCACCGTTGTTGTAGTTGTAATCCACCTGATAGTAGTTCGTCCCCGTAATCTGGGGCAAATCCAAAGTACGGTTGATACGCCAGTTCACATTCGGGACATCGCTGTACCACTGGTCAAAGTTGGCGTTGTCGCACTGGTCGCTGGCCTTCAGGATATGCACGCCATCGTACATGTCATAGTCGCCTCCGGCAGGAGGATCGAAGGCCAAATGATTTTGCACCATACCGGGAGTGTAGTAAACGGGGTTTTCCCAAGTAGCCTTCGTGCACTTTTCACCGTTCACCTCGGCAGTGGCATTGTGGTAGCCACGAGTCTTTCCTTGGGTCTCATTGCAGTCGCCATAAACCAGCACCGGGCCAGGGCTTGTTTGCTGCAAGTAAGCCGGAAGGGCCCCGTTAACAGCCATGGGCAAGCCATTTGCACCAATCTGGGCACCACTCAAGGAGGTTCCGTTTCCGCAAGTCCTATGCAAAAGATCCTTACTAAACCACTCCGCGTCATAACCCGGCTTAGCATAAGCTTGAATCTCCGCACCATGCCCACCGGCATATTCTTCCGAGAAGTTCTCAAAATCGGGATGGGTCACGGAGAAGTCGCGAACCACGATGTCCAGCTGGGCTATTTTTTCCGCTCCAAAAGAAAGGGAGGCTCCTGCAAGAACCATTCCAGCTACTATCCAAGAGTGTCTTTTCATATAACTCAATCTCCACCTACAGTATAGGTACGATATAACACTATTAAATATAACCCAAAATTTGGCATTTCACCAGCGTTTGCACAGACATTTTACCCAAAATAGGGGTAATATCGTTTTCCTGTGACCCCCAACATGGACTTTTTGCAAGAAAAACGCACCATTTCTATAATTGCCACTATGAACTGGTCCCTAGTCGTCACCCTGCTGTTCCTCCTGCTTTTTTTGAGGATTTTCTGGGCACATGTAAAAGCCAACAACGCCCGTACCGAGGCCTTCAAGAACCTGCCCCCCAAGGACAAACTGGCAGTCCTCAAGGAATGCCTACTGAACAACCCCACAGAAGGGAATCTTCAAAATTTGAGCGAATTCCTCAAGGATAGGGGGGCAGACTTCGACACCCAGTCCTACAAGCCCCTAATGGACCGTCAACTGGCACTGGCGGACCAAAAGGCAGGGCTTGAAGAATGGGACAAACTGTACCTGGAACAGGGTGTCTGGATGGACCAAATCAGCCCCCTAGAGTTCCAGGAGGCGGAGGAGGCCAAGGCCTCCGGGGACATGGAAACCTGGACCGTTCGCAGCCTAGAGGGGATTTCTAGGCTATACTCCGACCAGGCCATAGAAACGGCCTTGGAAAGAATAAAACCCGACTACCCCAAGGCCGAGAGCCTTCTGTTAAGTTATCAGGAATTGATAGAGGCCTGCCAAGAAAGCAAGGCCGACGACAAGTCCCTGGAAGACCTTCGCAAGAAGCGTGACGCCTGGATGGAAGACTTGTTGACCATACAAAAATCGGCGGACTAAACCCGCCGATAAATTGCTGCAAAATTAACTGACTCTAGTCCGTCCGAGCGGCTTTCTAGTCCGAGCGGTCTCCGTGAGCCGGAGCCACTGATATTAATCAGCGGCGGAGGCGAGAGTGAGCGCTTACCGGAGAAGCAGTCCCCGATTCTAGCGCGAACGGTCTTATCGTGAGCAAAAAGTGCCTCGTATTAACGAGGCACAGTTGCGACCTTTGGCCACTTAGCGCTTCAGCGCTTACGTGGACATGGCCACCTTTAGGTGGGAGTGAGCGCTAGCCAGAGAAGCAGCCCCCGATTCTAGCGCGAACGGTCTTATCGTGAGCAAAAAGCGACCCGGTGTTAACGGGTCGCGTTTGCGAGAGCGAGGACCAGCCCAGTACTTGACTAACTGACTCTAGTCCGAGCGGTTTTTAAAACCAACGCCAGGTTATGCCGAACAGGACCATGTTCTTATATTGGACATCCACGTCCTGGTCCTTGTCGTAAACCATGTCCACACCCACCTGGAGTTCGATAAGGGGTGCGATAAGCACGGAAAGCAGGTTCTCCCACTTGGCGTCAATTTCGTCCTTGCCCTTGAAGTTGGTGAAGGTCCACAGGCGGGTCTTGAAGTTCACAATGTCGGAAAGGGCATACTTGAACTCGGTGATGGTTTCCATACCGGGTTCGTCCTTCACTTCCTCGATCTCGTCTTCGGTATCCGGATCGTCGGCATAGCCATAGCCGTGAGAGATGGTCATACGGTTGGCAAAAGCCACACGCTGGCTAAAGTTGTCGTTGGGGATAAAGGCAATACCAACCATCTGGGTCAGGTAGGCCGGGTCCATAAAGCAGGAGACCGCAGTCTTGATTTCCTCACCAGTTTCCTCATCTTCGCTATACTTGTAACCCTTCATGAACTGGGTCTCGTAACGGGCGCCAATGTAGGGCTTGAACATTTCGGTCATGTTGAAGTCCAGAGTGGATTCCCAGAAAATCTTGTCCACGGATTTGCGCTTGCCCAAACCGTCAGTCCAGGTCTGTCCCAACTGCAAATCCACCAGGTTACGCCAGTTGGCCACGGACCACTTGCCCTGCACATCGGCGTTGTAGGTTACCAGCCAGGTGTACATGGAAGTACCATCTTCTTGCCAGTTGTTGAACTGCATACGGGTGTACTTGACTGCGGCCACCACGTCGGCGTTCCAGTTTTCGGGAAGGGCTCCCTCGAACATTCCACCTTCGGCGTGAACGGACGTTGCGGATGCCAAAGCGGCAATACCGAACAGGAACAAAGATTTTAGTTTCATAATGAATCCTCTCTTTGGCGGTAAAGATAGCACATTTGGACCATTTTATGCATCCTTTTCTATAATTAGGCTATGGTTTTCAAGTTTTCCTTGCGGATTTTTGCTATCTGCCTTGCCTTGTGCACCTCCCTGGCATTCGGGGAAGGCCCCTGGCATGCGGCCGCAGGAGCCTCCGTGGGAACCCTCTCCCCCGTCATGATCACCTTGGGAGCGGGCTACGAAAATGCCATTTTCTACGTGGAAGGCATGGGAATGAAGCGGATGGAAGAAAACCACTACTGGACTGCCATCCGCGGGTACCTGGCATGGACCCTCTTTTGGGACCTGCCCTTCAATATGGATTTGGGAGTCAGCGGGGGCTACCAGTACGCCTGTGCCCCCAACGAAATGCACCAGGCCTTGAATGAGGCCAACGGCATGATTGTCGTTTTACCCTATAACTACAGAGAAACCGGCGACATTTCCATTGAATATCGGGTACACCTGTACGGATTCTTTACGCAGCTGACCTACCCCGTCATGCGGTTCCGCCACCACGACACCCGCAACTTCCAGTGGCGTGTAGGGTATATGGCGGACATTTTCTAGTACGTACCCAACAAAGTGCGGACTTTGTCCATCATGACCTTGGCTTTAGCGCGGGCCTTCTCCTTACCGTAGGCGAGAATCTTCTCTATTTCGTCGGTATGTTCCAGCAGGTAGAAGTACTTTTCGCGGGCGGCACCCAGGTGTTCTTCCAGAACGTTCTGCAGTTCCTGCTTGGCGTGGCCCCAGCCCATGCCACCGGCGCGGTAGCGGGCGGCCAAAGCTTCGGTCTGTTCCGGAGTGGCAAAAAGCTTGTACAGCTTGAACACGTTGCAGGAATCGGGATCCTTGGGTTCCTCGATGCTCTGGGAGTTGGTCACAATCTTGCCCAAACGCTTCTTCAAGGCCTTGGGTTCCAGGAAGATGTCGATGTAGTTGTCGTAGGACTTGCTCATCTTGCGACCGTCAAGCCCCGGAATCACGCCGGTAGATTCCTGGAAAACCGGTTCGGGAACGGTGAACACCTCTTCGCCAAAATGCTTGTTGAACTTGATGGCGATGTCACGGGCAAATTCCACATGCTGCTTCTGGTCCTTGCCCACGGGCACGATATCCGCACTGAACATCAGGATGTCGGCATCCATGAGGCAGGGGTAGCAATACAGGCCCATGTTCACGTTGGCATCGGGGTCCTCGCCGGCGGCTTCGTTCTTTGCCACCTTGTCCTTGTAGGCATGGGCACGGTTCATGAAGCCCTTGGGAGTAAAGCAGCTAAGGGCCCAGCTGAGTTCAAAAATTTCGGGAATGTCGCTCTGCTTATAAAAGAGGGATTCTTCGGGGTTCAAGCCAAGGGCAAGCCAGGTGGCCGCCACCTTGTAAATGTTGGAACGCATCTCGGCACCGTTCTGCACGGTGGTGAGGGCGTGGTAGTCCGCGATGAAGTAGACCGTGTCGTATGTCTTGGTCAGTTCAAGTGCAGGGCGGATGGCGCCCACGTAGTTGCCAAGATGGGGAGTGCCTGTAGGCTTGATACCAGTAAGGGAAATCTTTTTCATGGGCACAAATTTAATTAAATTTCTACGCAATGTTGCAAAACGAAAAATATATCCTGGTAGATAGTGAAGAATCCCTTACAGGGTTGCTCCAGGACCTGGAACTGTACGACATGGCGGCCGTGGACACGGAAGCCGACTCCATGCACCATTACGAGGCAAAGCTCTGTCTCATACAAATCACCATCGGTGACCACCATTACATAGTAGACCCCCTCTGCGGACTGGACATTTTACCCCTTTTTAAGGCTAAGGCCATGCAGACCCTGATATTCCACGGAGCGGATTACGACCTGCGGTTGTTGTGGCAAACCTTCGGATTTTCCCCAAAGAAGATTTTTGACACCATGCTGGCCGCAAAAATGCTAGGTGAAGAACACCTGGGGCTTGCGGACCTGGTACGGGAATACTTTGGCGAAGAACTGAAAAAAGAAAACCAGCGGGCCGACTGGTCCCTGCGCCCCCTCCCCTTGGAAATGTGCGAATACGCCATCCACGACACCTTCTTTTTGCATGAACTTTGTGCCATCCTTGCCGAAAAACTTCAAAAGGCGGGGCGCCTGCAGTGGCTTATAGAACAGTGCGATGCCTTGATAGAGCACGCCCGGCAGCCCGCACCCTCTAAGAAAGACCCCTGGCGGATTCCCGGATCCAGCAGCTTTGACCCCTGCAGCCTGAACATCCTAAAATTTGTGTGGGAATGGCGGGAAAAAGAGGCAGAAGCCCTGGACCGCCCACCCTACAAGGTGATGCCTTCGGATTTGATTCTTGCCATTTGCGCCATGTACGCAGCTGCTTCCCCAACCTGGAGGCCGTGCAAATGCCCAAGCTCCCCAGGAACTTCAAGGATTCCCGCCTGGATTCCTTTATGGGGATGTTGAAAACCGCCCTGGAAACTCCCGAGGGCGACTGGCCCGCAAAACTGCCCAAGGCACCTCCCCCACAGGTGATTCCCCATTCGGAACTGCTGGCAGCGTTAAAACTCTGGCGGGATGAGATGGCTGCAGAACTGCAGCTGGACCCCTCCCTTGTGGCCAATAAGAATCAGCTGATTTACCTTGCCGTACCAGGGAACACTCCTTGGGAAGAACGTTACAACAATGCCCACCTCTTGAACTGGCAGAGGGGAGTCTGGAATATCATTTTGCAGAAGCAATTGCCTAGCGCAAAACGTGTCGGGGAGTAATTCATGGGAACTTCCATCGCTATCGCCATCATCATTATTCTGGTTTTCAGCTCCAGCGCCATCGTGGACCTTATCCAACGCAAACGCCGGGACAAGACCGGTGATTCCATCATCAAGGAACCCTGGGTAGAAATCCACCAGATTCCGGGCTACCGCGACGCCCGCAAGATTGCCGCCTTCTATCCCATGAAGGGGGAACCCAACCTGTTGCCCATCGTAGAGGAACTGGCACGGGAAGGCCGGCTTTTGCTGCCCAAGGTTACGGGGGACACCACCATGGAGTTCTACCCCATCGACAGTCTTAAAAAGGATTTGGCTCCCGGAAAATTTGGAATCATGGAACCGCGGGACGGTCTGGAACCATGGAGTGGCGACATTACCGTATTCCTGGTCCCCGGCACCAAGTTCAACTGGGACGGCAGCCGTCAAGGACACGGCAAAGGTTACTACGACCGCTACCTGGCAAAGTTTCCAAGAGCCTACATGGCGGGAATCGCCACACCGGCACAGATTAGCGAGACCCCGCTAGAACAAAAAGACACAGATATAAAGATGAACACCATTATCGCCTGCAGGGAAAGGTACTAGTATGGCATTTGACAGGAACAAACGGTTTGACAGGCCCTTCACCGAAAGGCGGAACTTTTCTGAAGACCGTCCCCCACGCCGCCCCGAAAACGTGGTGCGTGCCTTGGGCGACAGCGACTCCGCCCCGCAGGTGGCGGTAGGCGGCATCAAGGAAGTAGAGGCCCTACTCACCAACGAACCCCTGAAGGTCCACCGGGTGCTCTTTATGCACCAGTCGGGAAACCCCAAGCTCTACGGATTGCAAAAGCTGGCCAAGCGGGCCCACGTGCACGTACAGCAGGTAGATTCTAAGATTTTGGACAGTTATGCCCGCCCCAACCAGGGCGTGGTGGCCTTGATGAACGAAAAGGAACTGCTGGCCTGGGAAGACGTCCGCGAGGAATTCTTTAACGCCCGCGACACCGGTGAAAAAAAGCTCATCGCCGTGGCCACCAACATCGAAGACCCCCGAAATCTGGGTGCCTGCATCCGCAGTTGCCTGGCCCTGGGCGTAGACATTCTGCTCATGCCCGCCAAAGGCATGTGCGGCATTACCCCCAGCGTGGAAAGGACCTCTGCAGGTGCCCTCAAAAAGATGCGACTCTGCAGGCCCGATAACCTGGAAGGAGCCATCGGGGAACTGAAACTGGCCGGTTACCAGATTCTTGGGCTGGATGCCGACACGGAAACCAGCCTTGCCGATTTCAAGTTTGCAGACCACGTGGTTTTGGCCGTGGGCGGCGAAGACGTGGGGCTCCCGCCCTTCGTCCGCAAGCAATGCGACGCGGTGCTCAGGATTCCCATGAAACCCGAAGCCCATTCCTACAACGCCTCCGTGGCCCTTTCTTTGGGCCTGTACGAATACGCCCGCTTACGCATCAAGGACTAAATATTTATTTTGGAAGGGATATAAACAAAGAAGGGAAAATATGGAAAGCGCAAGAAAAATCATTAACCAGTTCCTCAAGGGCAAGTTCGAAGACAAGGACTTGAAAAGCGAACTTTTTAAAGCCGCCGAAGCCGCCATGGAAGACGGCTGGACCTTTATGGACACTTCCTTCCAAATCGGAGGTATCGCCAGGGAAAAAGGACTCCCCGATGAGGAAGTGGAGCAAATCCTGCGCCGGGCGTTCTCTAGCGAAAAGCGTTCCGCAGAAAGGGAAGAACCCAAACAGGAATCTGCCGCCAAGGAACCTGCGCAGTCCTCCCATCAGACTACGGTCATGCCCTCCATTGCCACCAGCATGATCCCCATGGAGCAAATGCTTGCCATGGGTCTGGACACCCAGTCCCTGGAACTGTTGCAGAACTTCAAGATAGACCCGGAAGCCCTGTCCATTCCTTGGCCCGCCGCCGACTGGCGTAAGGACTTGGCCAAACTTCTGGAAGCCCTTTTCGAAGAAGACGAATCGGTGGACTTCAAGATTTCGGACACGCCCACCGCCACCTCCGAGTTGGTCTCCAACATCGTGGGGCAAGACGACGCCCTCAAGAAAATCATGAAGAGCCTGGACAGTCCCGAAGGCGCCCTTATCTGCATCAACGCCACCAAGGGTGGCGAAGACGCCTCGGACGAAAGCTGGAAGTACCGCTACGTGATGGTGGACAACCCCAAGATGACGCTGGCCAAGCAGCTGGCCTACTTCAAGGCTTTGAACCTGCCCTGCGCCGCATTGGTGAACACCGGCGCCAACTCCGTCCAGGCCTGGGTCAAAATCGGCGCCGACAATCAGGAGCAGTACAACGAACGGGTGGACTTCCTGTTCAACACCCTTTCTTCCCAAGGATTCCCGGTAGATTCCAGCAATCGCAACCCCAACATGATGGTCCGGATGCCTGGCGTGCTCCGCGGGGGCAAACAGCAGTACTTGATCAGCTTGGAACAGGGTGCCAGGAACTTCACCGAATGGCAGCAATGGGTGGAATACTCCCTTGACGGAAAGCCCCTTATTGAACTTGCCAGCGATAGTGAACAAGCTCCGAAAAAAGACGAGATCCTGATCAAGGACATGCTGCAGGCTGGCGAATTCTTCCTATTCACCGCTCCGCCCAAATGCGGAAAATCCATGGCCTTGATGGACCTGGGACTTTCCCTTTGCTACGGCGAAGAATGGTTCGGCTGCCAAACCACCTCTAGCGACGTGCTGTTCATCAATTTCGAGCTTACCAAGTCCGTGTTCCTGAACCGCCTGTACCTGCTGGCAGGGAGCCGCAACCTGCCCGCCAACACCACCAAGTTCGGTTTCTTGAACCTGCGTGGTGTAGCCCTTTCCCCCTTGGAAATGGCCCAGCTTATAGCAAAGCGTGTGGAAGGAGCCAAAAAGATGGGCAACCACAACTACCGCACCATCGTCATCGACCCCATTTCTGCAGTGCTCCACAACCCCAAGTCCATGCGGTTGGCAGGAGTCCCCCACCAGATACTGATGCAGATGGTGGATACCATCATCGCCCTTACCGGATGCGCCGTGGTGGCCGCCTGCAACAATGACGAATACCCCTATCTGGAATCCCGTGCGGACAGCGTCCTAAAGCTCTCTCCCGTGGAAGGCGGTTTCAACCAGTTCCAGATTAACGGTTCCTTCCGAGAATTCTCCAAGCTCTCCTCTAGGGACTGCTCCTGGATTTACCCCAGATTCTTGGTTTAGCATTAAATGAAAGTAACATCTAGAAGAACAAATACCGAAAATTTCCGCAGGGACAATCCTCGCGGAAACAAGGGCTTTGTCAAGGCCGAAAAAAAAGAAGTGGCAACACCCGTTGTTCGCAGGACCTTGACCTTTGAAGACATACAAAAGCAGTTCAAAGCCTGGACTACGGACATGCGTATCCCGGGCAAAATTCAGGCCTGGTGGACTTGCGAAGCACAGCCCGAGAATGCGGACTGGAAAATTTACAACAAGTTAGTCAACGGCCACGAATCCCTTTTGCTGGACGCACCCGTCAAGGGAATGGAAGCGCCCGCGGTGGTCCAGCGAGTGATGGAGCAGGTCAAGAAGGAACACCTGCGGAACTTCCGCAAGTCCATACGTACGGTTTGGTTCAGGGCCTGCGGTAACGGGACCTTTGCCCTGGTGGTGCAGGCCAACCTCCGTGGGAAGAATTCCGCCCACGAAAGCAAGACCTTTGTGGACTTCCTCCAGCGGAGCTGCCCCGAAATCGTCAGCTGCCACCAGATCCAATGCCTGCCCTTCGTTCCCTTTGACCCTGCGGTCCACCAAAACACCCGCATCGAGTCCCGCTGCAACTTCGGAAACGACCTGATGCCCCTGGGAGATACAGGACTTTACATGCACGTGCTGGACTGGGCACCGCGTCTGAAGGATGCCTGGTTGCAACTGCCTAATAAAATTGCGGACTTCATTCATGTTGCCAAGGGCGACAAGTTCTTCGAGTTCTACTCGAGTTCCAGTTTCGTGGCGGCAAGCCTCGCCTCCCAGTTTTCGCAGGTAGAAACCCAGGACTGCCGTGAAACCGCCATGGTGTCTTCCCGACTGAACATCAGGAACAGCGGACAAGACAACATGAAGTTCCACCGTGGGTTCTTTGAACCCGGATTCCTGGACAAGTTCTTTTCCAAGGCCGCCAACGATGGACGTTGGACCCTGTACCTCAACCTACCCGCAGGGGAAACCCTGCCCTCGGGTTCCGTGGAAGCCCTAGCGGGGGCAAGGCCCGAACGAATCCTGCTGCAGGTTTCGGACCTGGAGCTGGCGGCAAAACTCATCCGGCAACTGCGCAACCAGGGCTATGTTTTACGCAAGACCCTCCCCCTGTACCTGGAGCCGGGAACGGGGAAATTCGAGATTTTGTCCCTCTTTGTGCCGGACCGGGCTGGTCTGTTGGGCCGAAATCCCGTAAAAAATCAGCAAAAATCCCCAAAAACGGCCTCCAAAACCCTTTTTGTGCAAAAAACACCGACTTTTAGGCAAAGAAAAGATTAAATTATTACATAACTTGTTCACATTCAAAGAGTTACAAGGATTACTATGGAATTTTTGAAAAGTGCGACTTTGTGCCTGGGACTTGCCGCCCTGGTTGCATCCGCTTATATCGTCAAGGAAGGCGATACCCTTTGGGATTTGAGCGACGAATTCCTGAACGACCCCTTTGCCTGGCCCGACCTTTGGGAAAACAACCGGCACATCCAGGACCCCCATTGGATTTATCCGGGCGACTCCATCTACTTCGGGGACAGCACCCGCGAAGAACAGCCCACCATCCCCACCACCCAGAACCGCTACCCCTGCGGTGGTGCCGTTGCTGACACCAACCTGCCTAAGGGCGTGTCTGCCGTAGGCTGCGACCAAGGTGATGCACGAGACGGAGACTTCGAGAACATGCTGGGTGACCTCCGTAACCGCGACAAGAAGGCGAAGAAGGTGAAAAAGGACGATGTCTACATGTACAAACAGCGCCCCGCACCCAAGATTTTCAACGGCTACTACCAGATTTTGGCTCCTGAAATTTACGATGTGGAAGAACTCAAGCAAGACGAGAACTTCTTCTCTATCCGCTCCGGCGAAAAGAAGGAGCCCATCCTCCACATTCCCGAAATGGAAGTGGTTGTGGGAATCGGCAAGAACACCGACATAAAGGCAAAGAAGGGCGACCTGGTGGAAATCCTGGATGCACGGGCCATCGAGGTTCCCGGTACCCACGGGAAGAGCTTTGACACCTACGCCATGCTCCGCCTCGCAGGCATTGCAAAGATTACCGCCGTCGGCGATACCCTGTCCCGTGCACAGATCGTGCAGAGTTTCAGGGAAATCAAGATCAACCAGTCCAAGGCACGTCTGAAAAAGAAACTCAAGCTCATCAACGTCAGTGGCTATGGCAAGGAACAGAAGGCCGACATCGAGGAAATGGCCACCATCCGTTACTCCATGGACCCCATGCTGATTATCGGAGCCTACTCCTACGTGCTTATCGACAAGGGTAAAGAAGACAAGTTCAAGACCGGTGACGCCATCGCCATCTGGGAACAGGACAAGTCCGACGAAAGCATTCCTCCACGCCTGCTGGGTCGCGGCATTATCGCCAGGGCCACAGACCACGAGGCCGCAGTCCTAATTCGTGAAATCTACTCCAACAACCGCCGCGTGGAAATAGGCCACAAGGTTTCCGTTACCCACAGGGCCCAGAAAGCAAAGTGACCAAGACTTTAATCGCCATAACGGCATTCGCCTTTACCCTAGTCACGGTCCTCATGGGGACCAGCGTTCTCATATTGCTATTCCCCAGTATCTCGTCGCACCTCCCCTTCTAGTCCTGGGAGGTGACGGCTGAAGATTTCTAGAAACAACCTTCTGTTCTTCGGCATCTTCGCCGGGGCCATCGTTCTACCGACGGCCATCCTTTCGTTTTTGAGTTTTCGGAATATTCAAAACGAAAATTACCTTATCCAAAAAAACTTTGAAGAGAGCAGGGTTTCCCTCCAAAAGGAACTGGAAGACGCCCTAGAAAAGGAACAGGCAAAAATATTCCAAGAGACCAAGGCGGCCTCCATGTTCCTCTACGAGTTGCCCAAAAGCCTCCTGGAATTTGGTAACGCCGCCAGCTTCAAGGACGTCCAGGGAATAGAGGCCATATTCCTCTTTAACAACGGGACGCTGGTCTACCCGGACATTTCGTCCAAGTTGCTCACCACAGAACGGAGCTTCTCTGACATCAAGCCCTCTCCTGTAGAAAAGGCCCTTTTCCAGACGGAACGGGAAGGCGGTGATCTGCAAGAAATCCAGTATTCCAGGGAGAACCTTCCAAGGGTCCCGTTACTGCAACTGGACGATCAGGTTCAAAACGTTCTGGGATTAATCCGCCTGGCCTATAAAACCAAGCAGTACAACAAAGCCCTGCGAATGCTGATTCCTTTGGAAAACGGTCCTCGTCTCAAAGGATACCTGCACTCTAACCTCACCCGCTCCCTGAACCTTCTGCATTTTGAAATCCTGGTCAAGATGAAAAAGCACCAGGAAGCCGAGGAATACTGCCTAGCGGTTTTAAAACAGTTCCTCCAGGAAGAACAAATTGAGGACATTCCCTCCACAAGGTTTTTCTTTGAATCCGCCTTTACCCAAATCCTTTCCTTTGAGAACTTGAGCCAAGAAAAGCGGGAAGCGTTCTGGAACCTGCGGAGCAACTTCAACCGCCAGCTGGGCTACACGGACATCCTGGTCAAGAACAAGGACCTGTTCCAAAATGTATTGGTCAGCGACCTTACCTCCAAAGAGGGTATAGCCTTCCGTTCCGAAGGCGACGTTACCCTGTTCAAGATGTCTTACCCCATGCTATCGGGAAACCAGGTGGTCATTGCCAAGGTGGACAACGAGGCCTTCCACAACAGAATTCTAGACAAACTAAAGAACGTGGCACAGCGGTGGAATTCCGTTCCCTTCTCTATAACGGATTCTAGGAATTCACTTTTGCTAGGAGCAATCCCCGACAGTGCAAACATCTTGTTGCAAACCGCATTCAACAGCGCCCCGGCTTGGGAATTGACCCTGTACGAAAAAGACGTAGGGGAAATCCGCAAGGAATCCAGGCACCGCATGCTCCTGATGTATGGCCTGCTATCCTTCTCCCTTATTACCGTGATTTTCGGTTCCTTCTTTATGCTCCGCTTTATTGTCCAGGAACACAAGTTGCTGGCCATGAAGGCGAACTTCTTGTCTAGTGTTTCTCACGAGTTGAAAACGCCTTTGACCTCTATCAAGATGTTTGCCGAAATGATGGCAAGGGGCCGCGTCCAGAAAACCGAAAAGGTACAAGAATACTCGGGACTCATTGGCAAAGAGGCCTCCCGCCTGGAGAACCTGATTGGGGCCATCTTGAACTACACCCGCATGGAACACGGGACTGGAGCCTTCAAGTGGGAAAAGTTGGACTTTTCCGTTTGCGCCAAGAAAGTCTTTGAGGCCGTGGAAGACATCGGCGTTGAAAAGGGACTTTCTTTCAAGACCCGCTTTGAGCCCAACGTTTACGTGATGGGAGACTACACCGCTCTCTACAGTTTGGCACAGAACTTGATTGAGAACGCCATCAAGTACACCAACGCTCCAGGCGATATCGAAATCAACGTGTACAACGAAGACGACCGTGCCGTGTTTTCTGTCATTGATACCGGCGTAGGTATTGCCGCTTCGGAGCAAAAAAATATATTTAATGACTTCTATAGAGTTGGTGATGAAATGACTCGCAGCACCAAAGGCTCCGGCCTGGGGCTTGCCATCGTAAAACGCGTGGCGGAAACCCACAAGGCGACCATTTCCCTCACCAGCAAACCCGGTAAAGGATCCAACTTTACCATCCGATTCAGAAAGGTGGAATAACATGCAGCACAAGATTCTCATCGTAGAAGACGAAGAAATCATACGGCTTGGCCTCCAAGACAACTTTGAACTGGAGAACTACATCGTAGAAACTGCGGCCGATGGCGAAGAGGCCATTGCCAAGGCGGACTCCTTCCAGCCCCACCTGGTCGTTCTGGACCTGATGATTCCCAAAAAGAGCGGGTTTGAAGTATGCCGAGTCATCCGCAAAAAGCACCCCCAGACCTTCATCATCATGCTCACCGCCAAGACCGAAGAGACCAGCAAGGTGGCCGGGCTGGAAATGGGTGCCGACGACTATGTGACCAAGCCCTTTTCCATCTTGGAACTTTTGGCTCGTGTGAAGGCATTCCTCCGCAGGGTGGATTCCGATGCGGCCCCCTCACAAACGCCTACCTCTCCCGACGTAGTGGACTTTTTTGATATCCACCTGGACTTCAAGAAGTACGAAGCCACCAAGGGCGGCGTCCCCCTGGAAATGTCCGCCAGGGAATTCCAAATCCTCAAATACTTCTGGCAGCACAAGGGCGAAGTGGTGCTTCGCGAAGACCTGCTGCAAGACATCTGGGGCTACACCACAGAGAACATGCCCTCCACCCGCACTATTGACAACCATATCGTGAACCTCCGCAAAAAGCTGGAAGACGACCAGGCCAACCCGAAAATCATCCTTTCCATCAGAGGTGCAGGATACAAATTCGATGTGTAAAGGAACCAATGTGAAATGTGAAGTGTGAAATGACAAATGGGAAATTAATCATTACACATTAATAAGAATGGGATTAGACAAATGAAAAAAGAACAGTACATACGTAAATACGCGACGGTCCTGCCGTTGGTTTTACTTTGTGTTCTTTTTTCTGGCGCCCATGCCGAAAAAATGGGAACGTCCATTCAAGAGGCCCTTTACCTTTTTGAAATGAAGGGAGAATTCGACAAAGCTACCAAGCTGTTGGAAAAAGCGGTCAGCGAAGGCGACGCCCAAGATAAGGAACAGGCCAGTTTCTACTTGGGAAAAATCCAAGAACTTGCAGGCAACAAGCAGTCCGCCCACCTCTATTACGAACAAAGTTTAACCAACACCAAGGAAACGGCCAAGGCGTACTGGCTTGCCGAAAGGCTTGCGGAAACAACCAGTAACGCAGAGACCATACAAAAGAACACCCTGCGCACCAGTTCTCCCATCAAAAAAATCTTTTATGGAGAACCAAACTTCATTTACCTGGAAAACGGAAGGGTTTTCAAAATCAAGGAAGACTCCCTGGTCCAAATTCTCACAGGAATTTCGGGAAATTCGGAAATCCTGGAAATTTCCTCTACCGGATTCTGGTATTATGGCCCCGAAAAAGACAGCATCCACTACAAGCCCCTTAATAACGCCAAACAATCCCGATCCTTTGCATTAAGAAACCCCAAAGATGTCATTACTTCCGGAAACAAGGCCGTAATCCAAGGGGACTATTCCCTCAGTTTGGTAAGCAAAAAAGGCGATGTGATTCAATCCAGCGACAAGTACAACAACTGTTCCCTGGAACTGTTCTACGCCCCTACGGCCCATACCGTTTTGAACTGTCCGGACAACGCCCTGCACTTTTTGTCCAACGAAGACCTTTCGGAATCTTTTGCCATCAGCCAGTTTGATGCCATACAGCACGTGGTTTCCATAGGCGAAGACCTGCTGTTCTTCTCGGGTGGAAACCTTTTCTGCTACAACCCCCAAAAATCCACCGAGCCCCGCTGGAAAGTTCCTTTCAACAATGTGGAAAGCATCACGCCCTACGAAAGGAATATCGCCGTACTGGAAGCCTCCGGTAGGATAACCCTTGTGGACAAGGTGTCTGGAATTTCCATCGCCGTTTTACGGAGCGACGCCGACCGTATATACCCCCTAGCCCAAGGAACACTGGGACTGTTCACTACGGAAGGCGCCCTCATCGTGGTGGACACCTTGCTTCGCCCCCTGTGGAACTTCAACTTCGCAAAACCCATATCCATGGCCCCCGTCATTACCGAGGGCAACATCTACTTGAACTTTGACAGGCAAAACCTGCAGGGCATCGCACCGCGGTATTACGGCAAGACGCCCCTTGCATCCAACGAACTTTCACGACAAGCCGCCATCCTTGCAGAATCGGCCCAGTGGGATAAACTGGACGGTGTTTTGGACTCCCTCCTCAAACTGGAACCGGGCAACGCCGAGGCGTGGCTATTCAGGGCCCTACGTTTGGAGAACACCAACGGAAAAGAGCAGGACCGTCAAAAGGCTTGGTCCGAAGCAGTACGGCTTTCAGTCAGCAACCCACAAGTCACGCCGCTTATACTGGGGCGTTACAGCAAGGCAATCGGTGCCAAGTTCGTGAGCCTGTTGAACATTTCCCCCAAAACCAGGTACCCCCAATTCTGTGGAAGCAAAAAGAACATCTATACCGTGGACCCGGCAGCCAACCGCCTGATTTGCATCAATGCCGACAACGGGGAAATCCGCTGGAGCAAGGCCCTATCCAAAATGGACAACAGTCCGGTCATCAGCAGCGACGAAAAATCCCTGGCGCTATCTTCCGGTTTTTCGCTGAACCTGTATGACCTGAACAAGGACGGGCAAAAAATCACCCTTCAGCTTCCCGGGAAAGCCTTTAACATCGTCATGGGTAGCGACGCCGTTTACGTGTCCACCTGGAACGGATTCCTGCTGAAAATCACAAGAACCGACGGCAGGTTGGCATGGTCCCGCAAGGTGTATTCCGTACCCTTCCTGTTCGCCAAGGACGACTCCCAAATCATAGCGGCCAGCTTGGAAGGGAACATTACCCACCTTTGGGAAGGTTCTGGGCAAATCAAGTCCGAATCCCCCAAAATTCCCTCCAGCATTTCGCAAATGGCACAGGTAGACTCCATCATGGTGTTCGCCACGTCCAACAACAGGCTTTACCTGTTCGATTCCAAGCACGGCGAAAAGGAGCCCCTGCAAATCCTCATGGAGGCCCCCATAGCCTCGCTGCAGGCCTTCCACTACCAGGACAAAAGCTGCATTCTGGTGGGTCTTGCCAACCAGTCCCTTTACCTTTATACCGTGGCAGGCACTCCCCTATGGAAGTTCCAGGGCAAAAACTCCATTTTCTCTACCGCATTTATCGACGACGGCCTGGCATGGCTAGACCAGGGAAACGAAGTTATCGCCCTGTCCCTTTCGGAGGGCAAGGTGGTCAAGAGGTACAGTACCCCCGGAGGCGCCGGTTCCCCCTTTGTACTGAACAAAACCCTCTATAGCGCCTCTTCCAAGCGGCTTTTGTACGGATTTTCCCTGTAATTTCGCTTTTTTAAGGCAAAAAACACCTTTTTTTACCACCATTATATAAGGTGGCGGTGGCCTTTTCTTACAAAAAACATTACATTTCTTTAATAAAATCTTCTTATTTTTCGGGCGTATGAACTTTTTAAAAAACATCAAATTTTTGGCTCTCGCCACCCTCTCGGGGACGCTGCTTTCTTTGGTCGCCTGCAAGACCGAAGAAACCAAGGACGTAGCCAAGGAAGAGCAGGAATACCCCAGGAGCGAGACCCTCTATGTGGGCGGTTTCGACTGGGCACCCCCCTCCACCTTCAACCCCTTGGACTACGACCCCAACTTCCCCATCGACGGGAACGTTAGGCTCATGTACGAGACCCTGGTCACCTACAACCAGCTGAACGGCGAACTGGAGCCCCTGCTGGCCGACAGTTTCAGCCAAAGTGACGACGCCATTATGGTCCACCTGGACAACCGGGCCAAATGGAACGATGGCGAACCGGTAACCGTGGACGACGTCCTCTTTTCCTTCTACGTGGATTCCATTTTGCCCACGCCCCGCCACGGCAACTGGAACTACATCAAGAGCATTACCGCCGACAAGGACAACAACATCGTGTTTGCCCTCAAGGCGGACAACCGTAACCCCCTCATTCTCCTGAACGCCATTGCAGAGACCTCCATTTTGCCCAAGAAGGTCTTTGGCCCCATCGTATTGGCCGCCGTTACCGACGGTGCCTACGACATGTCCAAGGTCACCGCCTTCAAGAACGATTCCGCACCTGTGGTTTCGGGTCCCTACGGCCTCAAGACCTTCTCCCCCGACAAAATCGTGCTGGAGCGGAACGACAACTACTGGGGTAACGTGAAGCACAACGGGAAAAAGCCCGCACCCAAGTTCATCATCCATTCCCTGTACAACGGCAACAACCATTTCAACAGCGCCATGGTCAAGGGCAACCTAGACGTGTCCTCCATCTTCCTACCCCGCATTTGGGACAAGGCCAAGGACAGCATCCGCGCCTGGAGCAGGAACGAACCCTACCACCAGCCCGGGTCCATTACCACCCTGCTTATCGCCCACCAGTCTAAGCCCTTTGACGACATCGCCTTCCGTAGGGCACTAGCACACAGCATCAACTTTGAAAAGATCAAGGCCCGCGCCATTTCCAACTACACCCCCGCCATGCAGTCGGGCTTTATCCTGCCCTTCGGTTTCGAGAGCAAGTTCTTCAACAAGGACGACTCCGAGAAGTACGGCTACCAGTTTGACCTGGACACCGCCCGCAGCATTTTGAAGGCCGCAGGTTATACCTGGAACGCCGAGGGAGCGCTTCTCTCCCCCTCGGGTGAGGCCATCCGCACCATCAAGTTGGAATGCCCCCAAGGCTGGACCGACTGGGAAGACGCCATCAAGGTGGTGGTGGAAACCTTCCAGGAATTGGGAATCCCCGCAGAAGAACACTTTGTGGACTACGGCATCTGGGACAAGGATTTGCGCCAAGGAACCTTTGACCTGGCCATGAAGACCCAGACGGCGGAACTTTCCGCGGCCACTCCTTGGACCCGCTTTGAACAGGTCATGGGCCAGGTCGGCTTCAAGCCCGTTGGCGAAGACGCCTTCTCCAACCAGGGCAGGTTCAGCAACGAAGCGGCAAACAAGCTGTTGGACAAGATTCCCACCATCCGCAACGAAGCGGAACTTGCAGCCGCCTACCGCGAGCTCAACAAGATTTTCATGGAGACCATTCCGGTACTGCCGGTCATGTACCGCCCCACGCAGTACTACCAGTTCTCCACCAAGCACTGGACCAACTTCCCCACCGAAGAGAATCCCTACGCTCCGCCGCAGCACTTGATTGTAGCCGCAGGGGTGAAGGCTTTGTGGGAAATCAAGCCAGTCAAATAGTCCATTTCACAGGAGTACATCTTGGGTAAATCTCGCTTTATTCTGCCTAATGCTTTTACCAGCATGAACTTTTTGCTGGGTGTTTTTGCCATCTGTTGGGTCACAGGAGCCTTCGATTCCTTCACATCCACAGACACCCTCCGTATGGGGGCCTACTTCGTGATGCTTAGCATGCTTCTGGACAAGCTGGACGGGTTTGCCGCACGCTTGGTCAATGCCAGTTCCGAATTCGGAGCCCAGTTCGACAGCTTGGCAGACTTGATCGCCTTCGGCCTCGCCCCGGCCTTCTGCGTGTTCTTTGCCTACAAAAATTGTGCCCCGCAGTTCTTTGAACAGAATGCTGCACTGCTGGTGGTGACGTTCTCCATTTACGTGCTCTGTGCCGCCATGCGCTTGGCCAAGTACAACGCTTGCGACTCGGACACCTACCACCATCACTTCTCGGGACTTCCCTCCACCTTTGCCGGAGCCATCAACGCCACCCTGATTGTTTTCCTGAAAACAAAGGGCGTACTTTCCAACCCCGACTCCGCAATGATGTTTATTCCTGTTTTAGTGCTGCTTGCTACGGGAATCCTGATGGTAAGCCCCTTGTTCCTGCCCAAGTTGCAGCCCCGCAAGAACAAGGCTTTCAACATTTTCCAAATTGTCCTGATTGTACTGACCTACATCGCCGGATTCATGTTCGTTTCCGAGAAAGTCCCCTATGTTCTAGAGTACCTGCTGGTTATCGGCGGTTGCTACCTGGTCATTGGCTTTGGCGTCGGTCTCATCAACCGCAACAAGATTATCGAGGAAGCCAAGGCGGCCAAAAAGGATTAAGGACGGTTCCCGTAGTTCTTTAGGAACTCCACAAGTCCCTTCCCATAACGTTCATACAACAGCTCCGGCGCCAGTCGGGGCAGTTCTGTTGTTACGCATTCCAAACCCTTTTCCTTGCACCAGGTACCAAAGCTCCCCGGAGTCTTGTAGCCGATGTCCTCTACCCAAGGGACATTGAACACCGCCATCAGGTCTTGAACCAAAGTTGTCTTTGCGGGAGCGTCGATACAACCGATGGGGCTATGGATGGAAACCACCGCCTTGGGCGAAAGCGTTTCCACCAGCTGGATTAAAGCCTGTACCTCCGGCTCGCTTGCAGGGGATTTTCCCGTAGAGAGCTCCGTGTCGCGGGAGGCTTCCAGAATAGAGCGGGACTGCACCGGAGCAGCGCTCCAGTTGTCCGTTGGGAAATTGCGGTTCAGGTCCACGCCGTTGGCGTTCCCTCGGGTTCCAAGTGCCACCCCATCGGGATTGGCACACAGAACAACCGCCACATGGTCAAAATTGTAATCGAAGGCCCGAACCGCTCGACTCAACAAGAAGGTGGTCTCGGGTTCCTCGCCGTGAATCCCCGCCATGACAAGCAGGTTGCAGTTTCCTTTGCTGGGGAAATACAGCAAGGGCGCCCCCAGGACACTGGTCCCGTAACGTTTGGATTCAATCTTTATGGTACCGCGAGAAGTCTGCATAAATCAAAGATTTAGGACTGGATCCTTCGCATCCACTACGTTTCGCTCAGGATGACACAACTCACAACTCAAGACTCGCAACTCATCACTCATTACACACTCCACATTCCACATTAGATAAAGTACGGATAAATGTATTCCTCTGCAAGTTTGTCTAGTCGGGCAAGAACCACTTTTTTGCAAGCCATGTCTGAACCTTCGTAGATTTTCCGGAGGGTGTCCAGCGAAAAACTTTCCAGCAGGCGGCGAGACGTGGGCAGGTGTGCGATATGCCAACCCTCGGGTCGGATTTTTCCGCGGCCCGGCACGAACACCCGATTGAAACCGAAGGCGTTATCCGTTTCAAAACGCTCCGTCAAAAAACGGTGGAAAGGAGCAAACATTCCCTCGCACTCCTCGGGAGTCAACTGGACCTCGTAACCCTCCGGGCAGGCCTTCCCGTCCACCACGTCCAAATCCGTTCCCAAATGGTGGCGGCTCGCCCCCGGCAAGGCGGACCAAGTGAGGATGGCATACATCAGTTCTTCTTCGTCCCGAGGGCGTTCCATAGGGATCCCTTCAGCAGAGAGCAGGGGCAGCTCTCCCCTGGCCTTGCGGTTCCAGATGGACAACTGCTTTTCGAAGGGGCGGTAAGCGGATTCCAACCGCAGGGCAAACCCGGCATCTGCAACCGCAGAAGTTAATTTGTTCAAAAATGGAACGATATCAGCACACACAAAATAGCCGGGAGCCGCTTCCACAAGGTCCGGGCTTCCAAGTCCATAGGGCAAAAAATCCGGGGTACTCATTGGATTTCCACTCCCATCTTCTTGATTAAATCTTTCCACTGGTTTACGGACGCCTTTTTCTTGCGGGTCCGGGGGGCCTTTTTAAGGGCAAGGCTCAAGGGTGGCGGATTCCCGTGGGTCCAGGCAATGGCCAAGGCATCGGAAGCATCTAGAGGAAGGTCACCTTTTTCAATTCCCAACTGGGCAAACACCATGTTTGCCACCTGTTCCTTGGAGGCAGAGCCGTCTCCCGTCACGGACTGCTTTACCACCTTGGGCGGGTACTCGTTAAAGCTCATACCCCGCTTGCAGCAGGCCACCAGAACCGCCCCGCGGATATGGCCTAACACCAGGGCGCTCTTGGCGTTTTTCGCAAAGAACACCCCTTCCATGGCCAAGGCGTCCGGGCGGTACTTGTCCAAGAGGGCCTCCAGCTCTGTGACAATGTGGACTAAACGGTCCTCCAAGTCCCTGTTGGCCGGGGCATGGAATGTACCGTATTCCAACACTTTAAACCCCTTTCCGGATTGTTCCAGAAAGGCGTACCCTGTCGTAATCGAACCCGGATCTATGCCCAGAATAACCATGCCCTAAAAGGTAGATAAAATGTTTTTTTGTTAGACCCATTTCGCCTTTTCTTTATTAGATTTCTGTATGGAGGTTGGCTATGCTCATCGACCAGGAACACATAAGTTTTGTACGCGTTAAAACTCACCCTAGGCAACTGGGAATCCCCCTGAGTCGGTGGGGCAGAAACTTGATTGCCTGCTGCCCCTTCCACGCCCCCGAAGAGACTTCCCTGTTCTTTTACGACGCTCTGGGCTATTGGCGTTACCGTTGTCTGCAGTGCGGAAGCGAAGGGGACCTAGTAGAATTTGTCATGCGGAGCCGTTTTAACGGCATGGAGGAGCCGGCCGCAAGAGCCGAAGCCATGGAATTCCTGGGTGGCCTAGAAAAGGAGCAGGATTCCAAGCAAGACGACCACCTGTGGCTAAAGGAAGTAGGCGGTGAAAAGTCCAAGGTGTTGGAATGCTTTGTCCGCTATTGCCACTGGGCGGCCTGCAAGAGCCCCTCTTCCGAAGAATTTTTTCAGTCCAGAGGCTGGAGCATAGGTCAGGCTCAGCTTTACGGCCTGGGCTACTACAGCGGCGACCCGGAACCCTTCTTCAGCTACTGCATGCTTTCCGGACTGGAACGCCACCAGGTCAGTTTTTACCTGGACAACCTGGAAGCCTATCATGAACCCCGCATCACCATTCCCGCACGAAACTCCAAGGGACTCATCCATTCTGTCTACGGCAGGCTCATGGAAGACGACGGCAAGCCCCACCCCTATGTTTCCTTCGCATCTGGCCCAAGCGACATCCCCTTTAACATCCAGCCCGAAAACGCAAGCCCCATCATCGTAGAAGGCTTCTTTGATGCCCTGACGGCAGACCTGGCTGGTATCCCCGGTGTAGTTTCTACCATGTACCAGGACCTTTCCCTGAGCCATTTGTACAAGCTCAAAGCCTGTGGTGCAGACTCCGCAACGATAATTCTTAGGCGCGAGGACAACCGCCGCGAACAAGAATACCGTATCCAGAGCTACCTGAAGATGGCCGAAGAGCTGGATATGAGATTTAAGTCCATCGTGTTGTCTAAAGACGAGACGGTAGACGTACTGGTCCGCGAAAAAGGCGCCGATTATCTTATCGACCTTATCGACAAGACCGAAGAGGACACAGTGCACACCCACCGGCGTTCCATGCTGCTCCAGGACATCAAGGAAAACTACGATGCCGCCATGGGTTGCCCTCCGGATACCAGTGTCGGTTACGCCTTGAACAATTTCCCAAAGCTCAGCAAAGAAATTGACGGTATCCAGTCCGGGTGTTTCTTCGTTTCTTCCAAGCCCTTCGGACTAAAAACGTCGCTGTTGTCCAGCCTGGCCCTGGACCTTATCGATAGCAACCCCATCTTGAAGATTATCTACATCGCCCTGGAAACACCCCGTCGGCAGATTTTTGACCGCATGGTGTCCATGGAAACAGGTGAATCCATCCTTACTGTTCGAAAGCAAAACGAGGACGACCAGATTAATGGGAAGATTCTCGAAGCCACCAAGAAGCTCATGAACTTGGTCCGCACCAACCGTCTTGAAATCTGGGAAGACTACCCCACTTTCGACAACAACGAGATGATGAGCATCTTGAAAGAGGAAAGAAAACAGAATTCTGACCTAATCGTGATGATTGACGGTCTGGACCACCTGAAGATTGACGGACGTCTCGAACTGGACGACATTCACGAACGCAGGTCCTTCGTGATGCTAGACTTGTACAAGACCCTAGACATTCCAATTTTCTTGGGTGGCGAACTGATCCCTACCGAGGAAGGTTTCTCTGGTCCTAGGCCCTACCTGCGTGATTCCGATGCCATCTACTGGCTGGATTCCCAGAACAAGACTCTCACCCTTTCCGTCAATTCCAACCGTCTGGGCGTAAGCCACAAGTACAACTGCCCCATCTATATCGATCCCCAATCCAACAAGATGCAGGAAGCCGAGTAGACCAGGCCCTCATGCCGCAAGTGCCTTTTACCATTGTTGATTTCAACAACTTCTGGAGCCCTTCTGGAGGTGGCGTACGTCGCTACCACCTGCAAAAGATGGCCTTTTACGAGCAACTCCCGAAGGTCCAGCCCGAAAAGAAAATCCTCTCCGTGTTCGTGATGCCGGACAGCCGCACCTTCACGGAAGTCCGCGGCGAAGGGTTGGTTATCGAGCATGTGCAGGCGTTCCGATTCCCTGGAAACTGGGAATACCGTTTTCTCTGGAAGCAAAGCAAGATACGCCCCATCCTAAAAAAATACAAGCCCCAGGTTATCGAGGTAGGGTCGCCTTACCTGCTACCCACGGCAATCCGCAGGGCCGCCCGCAAGGAATGCCCCCAAGCAGCCTTGCTCAGTTTTTGGCATGCGGACTTTCCCGTCACCTACGTAGGCCGCCCCGTTGCAAATAAATTCGGCTCCTTATTGGGACGCATCGCCGAAAAAGTGGCCTTCTGGTACGCACGGCAAGAATTCAAGAAATTTGACGGCATCCAGGTCTCTTGCAAAGAGGTCATGTCAAGGCTCGACAAGAACGGCCTGCCCCCAAGCAGCTGGATACCCCTTGGCTGTGACATACAGATGTTCTCGCCCACCAAGCGAGACGAGAACCTGATCAAAGATTTCAAGGGTGGGAATCCTGAACGGCTCACCATATTCTTCCCCCACCGTTTTTGCGAAGAGAAGGGAATCGAGCTTTTGCTGGGAGCCTATCAGGAACTTACGGAACAGCTGGGACAAGAACCGGAAATCATATTGGCGGGAACAGGGCCATACCTTCCGCAAGTCAAGGAAGCCTGCCAGAAGCACCCCCACATCCGCTATGTAGGGTTCATCCAGTCCATCGAGGAAATGGCCCACCATTACGCCAGCGTAGACCTGGGATTGGCCCTTTCGGGCTGGGAAACCTTCGGGCTCTCCATCCTGGAAAGCATGGCCAGCGGAAACGCCCAGATTGGGGCCAGCACCGGAGCCGCCTACGAACATGTAACGGAGTCCGGCGCAGGAATCGTCTTGCAAGAACGCACACCCCACGCCCTGGCAAAGGCCATTGTGGAGCTTTACCGTTCCGACATGCAAACCATGAAGCAGAAGGCTCGTGCCTATGCCGAGCGTTTCAGCTGGAACGACTGCTTTACAAGGCAACTGGAACTTTATCAAAAAATATCTCAAGACAAGAGGAACCAATGATTAGGCATATCGTATTCTGGAAACTGAAAGCTGAGGCCGAAGGCGCCACCGCAAAAGAGAACGGACAGAAGATGGTGGATGCGTTCCACAACCTGGAAGGAAAGATTCCTGGGTTGGTAAGCATCGAGTCCGGATTGAACTTTGGCAAGGAATCACTCGGCAATGGCGACGTGGACTACGACATCGCCCTGGACACCACCTTCCGCACCAAAGCGGCCCTGGATTTTTACCAAGCGCACCCCGAACACCAGGCCATCGTGTCCTTTGTGAAGAAAGTGGTCACGGAACGCCGTGCCGTGGATTTTGAATTCTAGTTTATAAAAAAGGGAGTGAAAAATGAACAGGTACCTGATTTGGGCAGGAGCCGCACTTATTACCATGGCCTGCTTGACTGCCTGCGGCGATAGTAGCAGCGATGCCAGCAGCTACGGCATTGCCGAATACAAAACCGAATCTAGCCTTCCTGATTCCTGCAAAATGGAAGTGGCAAAAGTGGCCGACTCCTATTTCGCCTGCTTTGAAAACAAATGGGTAGAAGTCGTGGACACCGCCATTGTGGAAAAGCTCAAGGAAGGCATCGACGAGGAACAGCTGAAAGAAGAACTCGAAGAATTAATGGAAAAACTTTCCAGTTCTTCAACTAAAGCTAAGGTTTCTTCAAGCAGCGGTAGCGATGACAATAGTGAAGAATCTAGCGATGATGCAGAAGAACCCGAAAGTTCTTCCAGCAAAAATTCCAATAAGAATCGCGACAATAAAGACGAGGGCCATTCTGGCGGAAGCGAAGAAGAATCCAGTGGCAGCGGCGATAGCTCCGGAGATTCCGGTGGAGATAGTTCCAGCGACAGCAGCGACAGCAGCGATAGCAGCGACAGCAACGATAGCAGCGGCAGCGAAGAAATCTCCAGCAGCAGCGCAGAGGAATCCAGCAGCTCCGGCCCCAAGATCCGTCACGAAGACTTTGCCTTTATGGACGGTTATGTCACTTGGACCTCTGACACCACGGCTACGGTAAAATCTGGCATGCTGGACGATCTCAAGGAGCAATTCAATTTATCGTCCTATTCCGAGGCAGATATGTCGACGCGACAAGCTATAGATATGGCTAAAAGAACCGCCAAAGAAATATTTGGTTACTTTGGCAGCATATCCAACGATGACGCCATTTTCACCAAGATCAACAGTAGCGAAGCCGCATACAATTTCGTCGTTATACACAAGGACAATAATTTATCGTTAGTCCGTGTGGAGTACGAGACGTGCGGAACCAAAAAGTTCAACCCCCGAATCAAGTTCTGCGACTCCCGCTCCCCCGCCACCCTTTACAAGTTTGTGACTATCGGCTCACAGATTTGGATGGCAGAAAACTTGAACTACGCAACTGAAAGCGGGAGCCTCTGCAGACCTACCGACAATGCCACATGCTCTCAATACGGCAGATTCTATACTTGGGCAACAACAGTCGGCAAGACCGAGGAAGAATGCGGCTTAGGGGTGGAATGCTCTGTTACACCCCCTGTAAAAGGGGTTTGTCCCGAAAACTGGCATGTGCCAAGCTATCAAGAATGGGACGACCTGATTACAGAAGTTGGAGGTCTTGCTAAAGTCTGGGAAACACTTAGGTCATCTACAGGATGGAATGAGGAGTATTATGAAACTCAAGGCACAGACATCTATGGATTCAACGCCATTCCCGCTGGGATCGTTTACGAAGAAGATTTTGCTACTGGTTTAGGACATGAGGCCATGTTTTGGTCGTCCACTCATTTCGAAACATCAAAAGATTGGGCCTATTACATGTACTTTGCCGACCAAGATACAAGGCTTGCTGACGACGAAAAAAATGTTTTCGTTTCCGTTCGCTGCATCAAGAACTAACAGAGCCCTCTCATAACCTTTTTTACAGCAAAGACCCGCATTTTTGCGGGTCTTTTTACTACATTACGGGTATGGTCCAACTGAGTCAGACATCGTGGCAAGAGTTCTCCCTGAAGAACGTGATGGAGACGCTCCAGTATGCCCCGATGAACCTGCAAATGGGACCAAAACCGCTTTTGCACTACACCTTCCCGAAAGAATTGGAACCCGGCTCCGCTATCCGCTACAACCTGCAGTGGGGGTTCAAGACATTGAAGTGGACCGGCATCATCAGTTCGGTGAGCAAGAACAAGGTGACCGTGCGTCTGGGCGACGGCCCCTTCCGCGGATTCACTGCCAAGCACGAGTTCGTTGCCGAAGGGAACATGACCGCCTGTTACGACGAGATGTCCTTCCAGGGGTTCACGTCCATTCCCGAAGAAGTCTTCGCAGAGATTATCAACAAGGCAAGCATCGTCTTTGCCATACCTTCTCGTAAGGACACGCGAGACGTGATGCTCGCTTACGAGGCCCAGAAAAAGACCCAGTCCATCGAGGCCCTGGACCAGAGCGCCACGGCCGGCTAGCCCCGCCGATTTATCGGGGTTCCCATGTACACGAGTCTTAAACAAGCCCTGCTGGATTTGGAATCGGCGGGGCTTTTGAAACGTGTTTCCACCGAGGTGGACCCGAACCTGGAAATGGCGGAGATGGCTAGGCAAGCCTTTGAAGCGGGCGGCCCCGCCCTGCTGTTCGAAAAGGTGAAAGGAAGCAAATTCCAGGCGGCCGCCAACATCTTTGGCACCAGGGAACGTATGGATTTCTTGTTCCGCCATACCTTGGAAAGCGCCCAGGCCGCCGTCAAGTTCAAGTCCAATCCGGCAGACTTCTTTAAGCACGCAGGCCCCAAGGCTTTGTCCCAGGCGGCCTGGGCGGGACTCCGCTCCCGTCCCGAAAAAAGCGGAAGCATCAAGGATTTTGAGGAATGCAGCCTGCAGGACCTGCCCCAGGTCAAGTGTGCCCCGGAAGACGGCGGAGCCTTCCTGACGCTTCCGCAGGTGGCAAGCCGCCCCGGCGATGGCGCAGGCATCCTGGACACCAACCTGGGCATGTACCGCATCCAGATTTCTGGAAACGACTACGCCCCCGATGAATGCGGGCTCCACTACCAGATCAAGCGGGACATCGCCAGGCACCACCAGAAGGCAATCGAAGAAGGCCGTCCCCTGAAGGTCAGCATTTTTTTGGGAGGCCCACCAGCACACACGCTGGCAGCCATCATGCCCATGCCCGAAAACATGTCGGAACTGCTGTTCGCAGGAATGCTCTCGGGACGGCGGTTCCGTTACTTTGTCCATAACGGCTATTTAATTTCTAGCGATGCAGATTTTTGCATTCTGGGAGAAGTGGCCCCCGACCTGAAACCCGAAGGCCCTTTTGGGGACCACGTAGGTTACTATTCGGGCAAGCATCTTTTCCCCTACCTGAAAGTGAAAAAAGTCCTTTGCAAGAAAGGCGCCATCTACCCCTTTACCGTGGTAGGCAGGCCGCCCCAAGAAGACACCCTCTTTGGGGAATTCATCCACAGGATTACGCGGCCCATGGTTCCTGCGACCCTGCCCGGCGTACACGCCCTCCATGCGGTAGACGCAGCCGGAGTACACCCCCTTTGCCTAGCGCTAGGCTCGGAAAGTTTTAGGCCCTATGCCAAGCCCGAAGAGCGGGAACCCATGGAACTTTTGAAAACCGCCAACGCATTGCTGGGATTCAACCAAGTAAGTCTCAGCAAATACCTGCTGGTTGCCGCCAAGGAAGACAACCCTGACTTGGACGTGAACAACGTTCCCAAATTCTTTGGCCACCTGCTGGAGCGAATGCATCTGGACAGGGATTTGCATTTCCAGACCGCCACCACTACGGACACACTGGATTATACGGGAACTTCCCTCAATCACGGCTCAAAACTGGTGATGGCCGTAGCGGGCAACAAGATTCGCGATTTGCGGAACGACCCGCAGGACTTGCAACAACTGGACTTGCCTGCCAACTTCTCCAACGCCAAAATCGTGATGCCCGGGGTCCTCGCCCTGCAATGGACCGGCGGTTCGGTTCACGGGGATTTCGGTGCCGCCGCAGAAAGCCTCAGGCAGGCTTTTGCAAACTGGCCCTTCAGGGAAAACTACCCGTGGGTCAGCATCGTGGACGACACTTCCACAATGGGGAAAGAACACTCGGATTCCAACCTGCGGGACTTCCTCTGGACCACTTTCACCCGCTCGGATCCCGCCAAGGATATCTACGGCTGGAACGAGAGGGTGGAACAGAAGCACTGGGCCTGCGATGCCCCGCTGTTTGTGGACGCCAGAATCAAGCCCCACCACCAGAAGGTTATCGAGTTTGACGAAAACGCCCGTCAGTCCGCCCACAACAAACTGAAAAGAATCCTGGAGGCCTTGCCATGAAGCTCCTATGGATTCTAGCTCTTTCCAGCACCCTCTGGGCGGCAGGACATACCTGTGGCACCATGCAGGTTTTTGAAGACCAAACTCAGAAGCGTGGGCCCATTACCGTCGCCGCCACGGACGCATCCAAGCAATGCGCCACCGAAGACTATTACGATTCAGTCTACACCCAAAAGACCACCCACTTCCAGATATTCTACACCCTCAAGGGACCCCACGCTACCACCAAGGCTTACATAGACTCCCTTGCGACACAGTTAGAAAAGGCTTGGAAATTCCATGTGGAAAAGAACAAGATGCTTGCGCCCCTAGGCATGGAAACCTCCTTGCACTTTTTGAAGTCTGTCCAGTCGGGACTCTATCCGGTGGAAGTGATCGAATTGAACCTGGTCAGAAATCCCAAAGCAATCTACGGAAGTAGGGGATTTTGCGAAGACTGCTTTGCGGTAACCTCTTTCAAAAATCGGGAAGAGTATCAAAAATCTGAACTCATCATAGACAACGACTTCCTTGTCATGGACTTGATCCAACCGACCAGCGGTTCCTTGGATGTTAACGGGAAGACTTGCTTCTATCGGAAATCCACAAAGGAAATCACCCACAGCTTCTACAATTACTCTTACGCAAAGGAATGGGCCAAGGCCATCCGGGTGACCGTATACCACGAATTGTACCACGCCATCCAAGTGCGGTACCTGAACCCCTTTGAGCACAAGAACTTTTGGTTCGAGGCCTCCGCCACCGGCATGGAAGAGCTGGGTGCCCCCGACATCGACGACTATTTCCGCTACATACCCGGATTCCTGGGTGCCACGGGAATCCCCATGGACGAATCCGACGCCCAGTACGGAGCCTCCCTGTTTTTCCTATACCTCCACAATCATGTGGATGCCTCCTTTGACAAATCCATTTGGGAAGAATTTTCCAAGAAACCCGAAAGGACCTTTAGGCAACAGCTCACCCACGTTTTCGAAGCCCACAAGGAATCTCCCCAGGAAAAGTTCCAGGACTTCGCAGAAAAACTGGCCCTTTCTGGAAACAGGGCCAACACCGTTGACAGTTCCCAATGGATTTCCGTGGACCAACCCAACTGGAGCGTAGCTCCCTACCATTACGAAACAGACGGTTTCCTGCCCGACTCCTCCATTTTCGCCTACAACTTTTACGTAAGCGGAACTCCCGACGTCAGCAACTATTCCGGCAAGGCTTCCGCCATCTTGTTCAAGGACGGTCATGCAAGTTTTAGGCCCATATCCAACAAGGCCAGCATGGATTCCTTGCGAGTGGAAAGCTTCAACGTCGATTCCCTGATCTGGGTTTTCAGCCGCTTTGAAAACCCCTCCCCCCTGCCCGACAATTCCACCCAAAAGAGCCTGCGGGCCTACCCCACTCCCTGGCGCCACGGGGCCCTCTGTTTTTCGCCCCTGCCTTTGGACAAGGAGTTCATCGAAATCCGCAACCGCCGCGGAGACCTCCTCTTTAGGGAAAAGTACAACGAATCCACCCACTGCCTAGAAGAAAGCTTTATCAAGTCCAAGATGGTCCCTGGAGTTTACCGCTACAGGGCGGGTTCCAGCGGAAAAACCAAGGACCTTATCATTATCTACTAGGGCGTAATTTCTAAATTTGACTCGCTATGACTATTGACGAAGTGGAAAAGATCCTTCGGGAAAACGCCCAGGAACTGGTGGAAAAGGAACCCCTTTCCCGCCTAATGCTGGAAGAGCAGGTCCTCAACCGCAAAAACTTTGCCGAAATGCTTTCGGTAACACTGGCCTGTCAGCTGGCGGGCGAAGTCATAGACCGTTCCGAGCTGGAAAAGATGTTCGGGGAACTGTACACCAAGTACCCCGAACTCGTGACCTGCGCCGTCAAGGATTTGCACGCCACCGTCCTTCGCGATGCGGCTTGCACCAGTTACTTGGAGCCCCTCCTGTTCTTCAAGGGCTTTCAGGGCCTGCAGGCTTACCGCGTGGCCCACGTGCTGTGGGAAGAAGGCCGTTCCTTCCCCGCCAAGATGCTCCAAAGCATTATCAGCCGCAAGTTCGGCATGGACATCCACCCGGCAGCAAAAATTGGTTACGGACTTTTGATTGACCACGCCACCAACCTGGTCATCGGCGAAACCGCCGTGGTGGGCAACAATGTGAGTTTCTTGCATGGAGTCACCTTGGGCGGTACCGGCAACGAAGTCGGCGACCGTCACCCCAAAATCGGCAACGGCGTCATGCTGGGAGCCCATGCCCAGTTGCTGGGAAACATCCATATCGGCGACTGCGCAAAGATTGGTGCAGGTGCCGTGGTGTTGAGCGACGTGCCGCCCCACACCACCTACGCAGGGGTCCCTGCCGTAGAGGTGGGACACCCCGTCGACGAGACGCCCAGTTTCAACATGCAGCAGGACTTCACCAGAGATGCCTAGCAAAAAGGACAAGGTTCGCCTTATCGGCAAAACACTGGACGAACTTTTCCCCAATCCTCCCATTCCCCTGGATTTCAAGAACCCCTACACGCTTTTGGTAGCGGTGGTCCTTAGTGCACAATGCACCGATATCCGGGTAAACCTGGTGACCAAGGTACTGTTCAAGGAAGCCAAAACCCCCGCCGCCATGCTAAAGCTTGGCGTAGCCCGCATTGCCGAAATCATCAAGCCCTGCGGTTTTTTCAAGACCAAGAGCGTGAACATCTACAACCTTTCCAAGCTCCTTGTGGAAAAGTACGCGGGCAAGGTTCCCCAGACCTTTGAGGAACTGGAAGCCCTGCCCGGCGTGGGGCACAAGACCGCCAGCGTGGTCATGAGTCATGCCTTCAAGATACCCGCCTTCCCGGTGGACACCCACATCCACCGTCTGGCAGAACGTTGGGGCTTAAGCGACGGAAGTTCCGTAGAACAGACGGAAAAGGACTTGAAAAAAGTTTTCCCCGAAAACGAATGGGAAAAGCGGCACCTGCAAATCATCCACTACGGACGCACTTACTGCAAGGCCCGTGGGCATAAGATAGAGGATTGCCCTATCTGCAAGGCTATTAATTCTAAAATCTAAAATTGCGGATCCATTCCCGCTGGGCAAAAACCGACACGTCGGCACGGGCCAGCTTGGCAGCGACTTTGCGGCCCGCCTCTGTGGCCATTTTCTCTTCCATGGGGCGGATTCCCACACGACCCAAATCCAGACGGTCTGCATCAAAACAGGTATCGATGGTAATGTCGTCGGTCCTTGCCGCCACGGTATGCAGGCGACAAGCCCTACAGAGTTTTTCCAGACGTTCCTCGTCCAGTTCAAAACGTTTTTCCGCAAAGCATTGCCTTATGAATTCTTCCGCCCTGGGGCCATGTTCCGCATCGTAGGCGTCGTCCATGCGGCGACAGTCATGGAACAGGGCAAAGAGCCGAACCACCGTAATGTCCGCCCCCGTTTTTGACGCAAGCAAAAGACCGTTGAATTCCACCTGATTCCAGTGTTCCAATCCGTGAAGGTTCGAATCGTACAACCGCTGTTCAAAAGCGTAATCCAAAAGTCCGGAAAAATCTATCATAAGTCAGTGCCAAGTTTTTCCCAAGCCTGGCTCTCCTTGAAGAGGGCCAGAATATCCCCGTCCAAATCCCCGTTGGCCACCATGCTATCCAGAATGGACAAGGCCCGTTCCACAGTCATGGGTTTCTTGTAAGGGCGGTCCTTGGCGGTCAATGCCTCGAAAATATCCAAGATGGTAAGTAGTCGGACTTCCTTGGGAATCTGTTTCCCCTGCAGGTGGTCGGGGTAGCCACGGCCACTGAGCAATTCGTGATGCTCCGAAGCCCAGATAGGCACATGGCAGTACTCGTCGGGGAACTGGATTTGGTCCAGTATCCTGGCGGTAACAACGACATGGCTTTGGATGATTTCCCTTTCCCTTGCATTCAGGGTTCCCTTGCGGATGGAAAGGTTTTCTATTTCATCCGCCGTCAAAAGGAGTTGTTCCACGCCATTCTCGTCTAGGAACTTTTCGTCCTTTATCTTTTTCAGGAACTCCATTTTGTCATCGGGAACAAACTCCGCACAGTTGATGCGCATGATTTCTTCCAAGGCGCGGTCCCGTTCTTCCTTGCGGCGCAGCCTTTCCTCTTCCGGCATCTTGCCCCGAAGCATGGCGATTTCTTCTAGCAGGGAAACCTTGACAAAGCGATCCTCTATGGAGTCCATGTCCCCACCGAGTTTGCTGGCCTTGTCCATGATTTCCAGGGGAACCGCCAACTTGCCCACGTCGTGGAGCCATACACTCATCAAAAAACTACGACGGCGGCCTTCATTGAATTTCCAAGGATGGTTTGTGGAATCCAGCCAATCCATAAAGGCTTCTGCCAGCTGCACCATATTCTGGGTATGGTGTGCCGTATAGGACGACCTTTCATCAATGGCCTGGGACAAGGTTCTGACCACAGAATCCAGCAGGAGCCTGTTCTGGGCAATGGCATCGTTCAGTTCTGAAATGTTTTTCGGTTCCATTTTCCCACCCGAACAAAGGCCTTTTATTTGAATTCCTTTTTCACCACGATATCCACCTGACGGCCTTCCAAGGCCACCACCACATCATCGGCAAGGTTTGCCACAATGGACTTTTCCAGTTCGTCCCAAACTTCGCCCTGGGCCTTTTTGGCCTCTTCCCTATAGGAGTTCAGCGACCAGGTGGGGTCAGCAAGGTTAATCACAGAGGGAGTTCCCGGCACGTAGAAAGTCTCGGACATCGTGGATGTTTCTTCGTAATCCACCAGGAAGAACTCCGCGGCAATCCTAATCTTGGCCATGATCCCCACGGCGGCAGCGTTCTGCTTGCTTGTAGAAACGTCCAGCAACTGTTCCCGCTTTCTTTCGGAAAGGGTCTCGTTGGGCACAAGCTCCACATGCAGTTCAAATTTCTTTCCCGTACTTTCTACCCAGTAAGACCCCTTGGAAAACCGGAGCAGGGAGGGAAGCATTTCCACAAGTTCTTCTGCCAACAGACGAAGCCTACTGGTCTCCTTCGGGTCCAAGTCCCGATAGGCTGCCGACTTGGCTGTTTCTTTCAGCACCATCCTCAAATCGGTGGCATCGGTCGTCAATTTGCAAACATCGGATTTCATCGGGATCCCCTGTGTAAAAAAACTTCATTCCTACCCTAAAAATAACATTCTTGAATAAAATAATTATATTCTCCCCAATGGCAGTTATCCTTTTCAACAAGCCTTTTGGCGTTTTAAGCCAGTTTACCCCCGAATCGGGGCACCCCGCACTGGACACTTTCGGGTTTCCCCCAGGGGTATATGCGGCGGGCCGGCTCGACCACGACAGCGAAGGGGCATTGCTGCTTACAGACAACGGAAAGCTCATTAAAAAGTTGCTGGACCCCCAATTTGAACACCCGCGAACCTATTTGGCACAGGTGGAAGGCCAGATTACTGAAGAGGCGGTGCGCAAACTTGCAAAAGGAGTGGACATCAAGGGCTACCACACCAAGCCCTGCAAGGCCGAAATTGCAGAAGAGCCCGATTGGCTCTGGGAAAGGGTGCCGCCAGTACGTTTCCGGGCAAGCATCCCCACCAGCTGGGTATGCCTCACCCTCATTGAGGGCAAGAACCGGCAGGTGCGCCACATGACCGCCGCCGTAGGGTTCCCTACCCTGCGTTTGATTCGCGTGCAAATCGGAAACATTCCCTTGGGTGATTTAAAACCAGGGGAATGGCGCATGGTCACGAATAAAGTCATCTAGAATTAACACCAAAAAGGATACCCAATGAAACGACAGCTCGTACTGATGTTCACCTGCGCAACCCTCGCCCTGGTTGCTTGCGACGACGATGTTTCAAGCGCACAAAAAGGCGCAGACAATGAAGAATCATCTCACATGTTGGATACCCTTTATCTATCCAACAAGGATACGGTCATAATAAAAGACTCCATCTTCGTCAGGGACTCCGCCGGAGCAATGGATACCGTCGTCCTCAAGGATACAGTCTATGTCATTGACTCGCTAACCAAGGACGACTCCTCCTGCGAAGTGACTGACCAGGGCGCGAGTTTCAAGATACAGTGTAAGGACAAGGTTCCCTATATACTCAACAAGGCGACCTGCAACGGCAAGGCATACGATCCGTCTATCGACCTGTGCCTTGACAGCACAATCCACGCCATTGCCGACGCCGACACCTGCAAGGGAGTCATCTACGACTCCAGAGAATCCTTCTGCTCGGCTTCGGAGAAGGTTGTGGCAAAGTGCGGCGGGAAAAACTACGATGCAGACAACCTGTTCTGTTACTTTGACGAAGAAACTAAAGAATACAGCACACCCAAACGTTGCAGCGGGCTTGAATACGATATAAATCAATATGAGTGTGAAAAAGGAATGGTTATCGGCTATTGCGGAGAGACCAAGTACAATACTAACGCTGTTACCGGTTGCGAAGATGGAAAACTAAGAGTTCCTATAAAATGGATTGACGGCATCCCCATAGCATTGAGCGACTGCATCTATGGAGCCAATCCAATAACCGGTTTCTGTTTAATCAACAACAACTGCAAACGTTTTGACTGGGATGAATGTGCTGAGTGCGAAGAAGGTTTCACCGGTGAAAACTGCAGCAAATGTACAACCGGCCATTATGGGAATCAATGTCTTCCTGTCACGTGCCAACATGGAACCCCAAATGACGGCATCCATGGTGATGGACATTGCTTAAAATGCGATCCCGGCTACTACGGTTTAGATTGCAAAAGCAACAACAACGACTGCAGTGGTCACGGCACAGTCATAGACGGACCCTACGGCAACGGAGCTTGTATTTGCCAGGCTGGCTATGTCGGCGAAAACTGCGAATTCGTGCAGCAAGACAACCCTTAAGAATAAGGTAACAAGAAATCCCGCCGGTTGTTCCGACGGGATTTTTTTATTCTGGGTCTGGTCCTTCGGCCCCTGGCCTCAGGATGACGAATGTACTAGATCAAGCCTTCGAAGAAGTTGTTCCCCTTATCGTCAACCAAGATGAATGCCGGGAAGTCCTTGATGGTGATCTTGCGGATGGCTTCCATGCCGAGTTCCGGGAAGGCCACGATGTCGTTGGACAGGATGTTCTGTTCAGCGAGGATGGCTGCCGGGCCGCCGATAGAACCGAGGAAGAATCCGCCGTACTTCTTGCAGGCGTCGGTGACATCCTGGCTGCGGTTGCCCTTGGCGACCATGATCATGGAAGCACCCTTGCTCTGGAAGCGCATCACGTAGGGGTCCATGCGGTTGGCCGTCGTCGGGCCAAAGCTACCGGTGGGCATGCCAGCCGGAGTCTTGGCCGGGCCGGCGTAGTAAATCGGATGGTCAGACACGACCTTGAGCACGGTCTTTTCTTCGTCGGTGAGTTCTTCGCCCCGTTCCTGCTTGTCGAAGATTTCGGCGATCTTGGCGTGGGCCATGTCGCGGGCCACAATCATCGTGCCCTTGAGGGAAAGGCGCGTCTTCACCGGGTACTTGGTGAGGTCAGCCAGCACTTCCTTCATGGGGCGGTCCAGGTCGATTTCAACAGCGGGGGCCAGGTTCACGGCGTTGCCAGCCGGAATGTAATTTTCCGGATGGTGTTCCATCTTCTCGAGCCAGAGGCCGTTTTCGTCAATCTTCGCCTTGATGTTGCGGTCAGCAGAGCAAGAAACGCCGATAGAAACCGGGCAGCTTGCCGCATGACGCGGAGCACGGATCACACGCACGTCGTGGACCAGGTACTTGCCGCCGAACTGGGCGCCAATGCCCGTCTTCTGGCAGATGTGCAAAACCTTTTCTTCCATTTCCAGATCACGGAAAATACGACCGCCTTCAGAACCCGTGGTCGGGATGTCGTCGTAGTAGCCACAGCTAGCCAGCTTCACCGCGTGTGTGTTCATTTCGGCAGAGGTACCGCCAATGACAATGGCAAGATGGTACGGGGGGCAAGCCGCAGTACCGAGAGTCTTCACCTTTTCGGCCAGGAACTTTTCCAAGGACTTCGGGTTGAGGAGCGCCTTGGTCATCGGCCAGTAGTAAGTCTTGTTGGCAGAGCCACCGCCCTTCGCCACAAAGAGGAACTTCATCTCGGCACCTTCTTCGGCGTGGATATCAATCTGAGCCGGGAGGTTGCAAGCCGTGTTCTTCTCTTCGTACATGGTGAGCGGAGCAATCTGGCTGTAACGGAGGTTCTTCGTCGTGTAGGCGTTATAGATACCTTCGGAAATAGCTTCGGCATCGTCAAAGCCCGTCCAGACCTGCTGACCCTTGTGGGCAACGCAGATGGCCGTACCCGTGTCCTGGCAGAACGGAAGGACTCCCTTGGCGGCCACACAGGCATTCTTGAGCATGGTGAGGGCCACAAACTTGTCATTGTCGCTGGCCTCAGGGTCCTGGAGGATTTTTGCCACCTTGGCGGTGTGTGCGGGACGCAGGCAGAATTCGACTTCTTCGAACGCGGCCTGGGCAAGCTTGGTCAAAGCTTCCTTGGAAACCTTTAGGATTTTCTTGCCTTCGAACTCGGTGACGGTCACTCCGTCCTTGCCGAGGTTCACGTATTCAGTCTTGTCTTCACCGTGCTGGACGGTTGCTTCGTACTTGAATGCCATAATAGTTTGGGGGTTAGGGGTTAAGGTCTAGAAACAGGGAAAAAATAAAATTTCCCCGACCCAACGGAGCATTTTTACCCAATTCAAGGGCCGTTTTCGCCAAAAAAGCGGTAAAAAACCCAAAAAAGGGGTCAAAATGATTTTTTTTGAAAAAAAGTGAGCAAATCGGTCAAAGAAGTGCTATTTTTGGAGTGTTAAAGTTTAAACACAGAGAGGAATACTATGAAGATCAAGAATCTGTTGCTGGCAACCATGCTTGCTTCCGCAGTTGCTTTTGCTGCCGACGCTGCCAAGCCCGCTGCCGCTCCTGCACCTGCCGCCGCTCCTGCGGCCGCTGCCCCCGCTGCTGAAGCAGCCCCGGCTGAAGCCGCTGCTGCTCCTGCCGCCGCTCCCGCCGAAGCCGCTCCTGCACCCGTAGCCGAAGCCGCTCCTGCTGCCACAGATTCCGCCGCCGCTCCTGCTGAAGCTGCCGCCGCTCCCGCCGACTCTGCCGCCCCGGCCGAAGTCGCCGCCGCACCGGCTGACTCCGCTGCCGCTCCCGCTGACAGTGCCGCTCCTGCCGAAGTCGCAGCCGCCGACACCACCAAGGCCGACAGCGCCGAAGTGTTAGAGAAGAAGGCTGAAGAAGCTCCGGTTGACTCCGCCGCTCTGGCCCAGTCCGAAGCCGACAAGAAGGCCGCCGAAGAAGAAGCCAAGGCCGAAGCTGCCAAGCAGCCTGCAGACGCTTCTTCTTCCGCCAAGTCTTCCATCATGGAAAACCCCTGGGAATTCCTGATTGTGTCTGCTGCCTTTATCGCATCCGTGCTGGTGATCATCTTCACCGGGGATTAATAGAAGTTTAATTACGGATTTAAAAAGCCCGACCTGATAGTCGGGCTTTTTTTGTTGCTGTTGGCGTAGAGCCTACTTCGCTTGGCGCTCCTGCGGAGCGCAAGCTTGTCGCCTCGGTCATAGGAGCAAGTATTTTGGATGCTTTCAGCATCCGTCCGCTACGGCTCTGGTCTATCGAAAAACAAGTTTTTCTCTATTCCTCGCCTCGCAGACTCTTGCTCCTGCGACTCTCGGCTTATTTCGCTTTGCACAGCTTCGCTGTGCAGCTCAGGGCGGCTCGGATACAGAATTGCAAGCAATTCTGTATCTCTCGCCTACTTCGCTTTCTTCATAATTTGCTTCAGCATGGAGTTCATCTTGCCGATCTGGATCTGCGGGGCGGGCTTCTTGGGAGCTGCACCCGGACGTTCCTTACCGGCAATCTTCGCCTTCAGATCGGCAAGAGTCGCGTGGCCCTGGATGCCCCCCTGGGGGCGTCCGCCGCGGTTATCGCGGCCGCGGCCACCAAAGCCGCCCTTAGGACCACCGGCACGCTGGCCGCGAGGGCCACTGACACCCGCACCTGCCACGCCGTCGGCCTGTTCCTGCTTCATAGAAAGGCTAATGCGTTTTTGGCCTACATCCACCGCCACCACGCGGACCTTCACGATGTCACCCACCGTCAAGGCCTCCTTGGCGTCAGCAATGAACTTGTCGCTGATTTCGGACACGTGGACCAGACCGTCCTGATGGACGCCGATATCCACAAAGGCGCCGAAGTTGGCCACGTTGGTCACCACGCCTTCCATCCAGCTGCCCGTCACCAGGTCGTTGATGGTCTTGATGCGGTCGTCGAACTTGGCATAGCGGAATTCCTTACGAGGGTCACGGCTGGGCTTCTGCAGTTCCTTCAAGATGTCGTCCAAGGTGGCCTTACCCACCTCGTCAGAGAGGAACTCTTCCAGGTTGATGGCCTTCACGGCCTCGGCGTTACCCACCATGTCCTTCACGGAAACACCGGCCTTCTCGGCCATCTTTTCCACCAAGGCGTAGTTTTCGGGGTGCACCGCGGAATCGTCCAGCGGGTTTTCTGCACCGGGGATACGCATAAAGCCCGCCGCCTGCTCAAAGGCCTTGGGGCCAAAGCCCTTCACGTTCTTAAGGGCCTCGCGGCTGGCGTAGGCACCGTTATCCTCGCGGTACTTCACAATAGCTTCGGAAAGAGTGCTGCTCAAGCCCGCCACGTGGGCCAGAAGCGGAGCAGAAGCGCTGTTCACGTCCACACCCACCATGTTCACGCAGCTTTCCACCACTTCGTCCAGGCGCTTCTTCAGTTCGCGCTGGTTCACGTCGTGCTGGTACTGCCCCACGCCAATACTCTGGGGGTCCACCTTCACCAGTTCCGCCAGCGGGTCCTGCAGGCGGCGGCCGATAGAGATGGCTCCACGGGTGGTCACATCTTCCTTGGGGAATTCCTCAATGGCAATCATGCTGGCACTATAGACGGAAGCGCCGGCCTCGCTCACAATCACGCGGGGCGGAACCTTGCCCTTGAACTTCAATGCCATCTCACCGCAGAAGGCGTCGGTCTCGCGGCTGGCGGTACCGTTACCAATGGCGATCAGGTCAATCTTGTACTTGTCGATGAGCTGCATCAGGTACACGCAGGCACCGGCCTTATCGTTCTTGGGTTCGTGGGGGTAAATGACCCCGTGGTCCATGAACTTGCCGTTCTCGTCCAGCACCGCCACCTTGCAACCGGTACGGAAGCCGGGGTCCAGGGCAAGCACAGCCTTGTGGCCCGCAGGAGCGGCCAGCAGCACGTCCTGGAGGTTCTTGCTGAACACCTTGAAGGCTTCCTCTTCGGCGGCTTCCTTCAAAATCAGGCGCACTTCGCTTTCCATGCTGGGTTGCAGCAAGCGGTCCCAAGCGTCCTGGCACATCTCTTCCAGGTAAGGCTTCCAAATGGTATCGCCCTTGATAACCTGGGTCTTCAGATAGCCCACCAGTTCTTCGGTAGGAACCTCGATGGAAAGGCGCAGAACCTTTTCCTTTTCGCCACGGCGGAGCGCCAGCATACGGTGGCTGGGAATCTTGGACACCGGTTCGCTAAAGTCGTAGTAGTCCTTGAACTTGGTCTCTTGCTTTTCGAAATCCTTCTTGACCTTGGACACCATGACGCCCTTCTTTTCCACCTGGGCGCGAAGGTACTGGCGGAATTCCGTATTGTCGGCCACTTCTTCGGCCAAGATATCGCAGGCTCCCTTGAGAGCCGCCTTGGGGTCGGCCAAGCCCTTCTCTTCGGAAAGGTAAATGCGGGCAATCTCTTCGGCGGTGTTGGTGCTGGGTTCCTGTTCCCACATCAGGCGGGCAAGGGGTTCCAGCCCCAGTTCCTTGGCGATGGTGGCACGGGTGCGCTTCTTGGGTTTGTAGGGGGCGTAAATGTCTTCTAGCAAGGTCTTGTCCTTGCAGGCCTCGATCTGGGCCTTCAGTTCCGGAGTCAGCTTGCCCTGTTCCTCGATGCTCTTGAGGATGGTTTCCTTGCGGTCCGTAAGTTCCTGCAGGTAGTCACGGCGGTGGCTGATGTCACGGAGTTCAATTTCGTTCAGAGTTCCCGTCTGGTCCTTGCGGTAACGGGCGATAAAGGGGATGGTGCCCCCCTGGTCCATGAGTTCCAGGGCCTTGGCGACACGCCAAGTTTCAAGTTTCAGTTCTTCAGCGATAATGGCAGAAAAGTCCATAATTCATTTTCCAATTGGAGGGTCCGGATTCTTTCGAATCGACCCTAAGTTAAACACGGCCTGGCCGCACTTGCAGCCAAGCACCCTTGCGGGTCTGTTGAATATAGTAATAAAAAAGGTGTTTTCAGCCTAGCGGCGACCCATGGGCCTGGGTTTGGGGGCCGGGGTGGAACGGGACCGGGAAGACCCCTGAGAAGAACTCCTGGAACCCGAGTCATAGCGGCGGTTGTCACTCCTGGAATCGGAGCGGGTATTCCAACTTCTGCCATCGTCATCGTCCACATAGCGGTTAGGGAGCCTTTCTGGCTGGACCGGCTGTGCCGCAGGCGTCCTTGGTGCCGGTGCCGCACTTGGGCCAGCACTTGGGGCAGTACCCGGGGCGGCACCAACAGGGGCGTAAACCGGTTGGCTACTCATGACCCGGCGTTCCACGGGCGCCGGCGAAGTCGTATAAACACGATTGTTCGCGGGAGCAGGGGCCGCAGCACGGGGGGCCGGTGCCGTCGACATCCTGCCAGCGGGCGCAGGTCTTGACGCCGGAGGCGGAGCGTGGCGCGGCGGAGGGCTGTTGTAATGGTGGGGCGGACGGTAGCGGCGGGGGTGACGCGGAATGGGTCTGTGGGCGTACCAGCGGGTGTTCCGCACGTAGATGACTCTCGGACCCCAGTCTATCCAGCAGGAGCCCCAACCCCACTCGCCAAACCAAGTGCCCAGCCAAACCCCAGAGCCATAATACACGCGGGTATAGCCGTCATAACGCACATAGTACACCACGCGGGGATTGTAGACCGGCACGTACACGTATTCCTTTTGCACCGGGTAAATAGTGATGTTATCGCCGGTTTCCACCTTCACCTGTTCATTGGTCTTCAGGTGTCCGTAATCGTAGGCCCTCTGGCGCATCCTCTGCACGGCTTCCATCACCTCTTCCTTCTGGTTGGTGACGGCATCGCCCAGCTGATCGGTCCAGCTGCGGTACTTGCTCATCATGGAAAGCACCGACGGGAAGGGCAGCAGGGCCTGCACGCTGGGGTCATAGGGCAGGTTCGCCTCTTCGATGGCAGAGGCAAGGGTCTCCCCCTTCAAGTTCTTGTGGCTCTCGGCCCACAGGGCGGCGGCGGGAATCTGGTTGCCATAGGTAGAGGCGTCCAGAACCTGCACCAGCAAGGGGTCAGGGTAAAGGGCAATGTTAGAGACGAGGGTATCCAACTCCGAGGTGGTATAGTTGGACTGTGCAAAACAAGAAATATGAATACACAGTATCAAAGATACGACAAGGCCGAACCTTCTAAAAATCCTTGAACTTTTCATAGCGACCTCCCGTCAACACCCCCAATTTACAAAAATTTCACTGGTGGGGCCAAAAGAATGTAAATTAGGTGGAGCCATGAACCAAGAATTGTCCCTAGAAGAACTCTTTGAAGCGCAAGGAAAGCGACGCTGGGAAATCGCCAAGACCACCGCAAAAGAGCGCATCGCAAAGTTGCAGAAACTCCGCAAGGCCCTGGTGGCGCGCCAACAGGAGTTTTACGACGCCGTTTGGGAAGACTTCCACAAGCCCAAAACAGAGGCCCTCCTCTGCGAGGTGTACCCCGCCCTCTCCGAAATAGACTGCGCCGTCGCCCATCTGGAAGAATGGATGGAAAACCGAGGCGGCAACTGGAGCCCCCTATTCCCCACCAACAAAAGCGTCAGCCATTTCGAGCCCAAGGGCCGCGTGCTTATCATGGCCCCGTGGAATTACCCCCTGCTTTTATTCGTCTCCCCCATCGTGGCCGCCGTTGCCGCCGGGAACACTGTCATCGCAAAGCCCAGCCACAAGACTCCCAAGGTAAGCCTGTTCCTGGAATCCCTAATGGCGGAAGTCTTCCCGAAAGACGAAGTGGCCGTGGTACTGGGCGACGGCGCAGTTCTGGGCGACCAACTGCTTGCCCTCCCCTTCGACCACATGTTCTTTACCGGAAGCCCCAGGGTGGGCGCCCACGTGGCGGAATGTGCCGCCAGGGTCCACGCCGGAGTCACGCTGGAACTGGGCGGAAAGTCCCCCGTCATTGTCCTCGACGACGTGAACATCAAGGATGCCGCCAAGAAGATTGCCTGGGGCAAGTGCCTGAACGCAGGCCAGACCTGTATCGCTCCCGACTACCTACTTTGCCCCGCAAAACTGGTGCAGCCCTTAGCAGAAGCAATAGCCGAAAACATCCGCAAGATGTACGGTGCCACGGACGAAGAGCACCGCAGTTGCGAAAACTTTGTCCACATCATCGAGGGCCGCGCAGTGGAACGCCACAAAACGCTAGTGGAAGACGCTTTGGCAAAAGGCGCCACCGCCGCCATAGGCGGAACATTCATGCCCGAAGACGCGGAAAACCGCTACACCCCCGCCACCGTGCTTACGGGAGTTACCGCCGACATGGATATCATGGACAGCGAAATCTTCGGTCCCATCCTCCCCATTGTGGCCTACGAGAATCTGGAAGAAGCCATATCCTTTGTGCAGAACCGCCCCAAGCCCCTAGCCCTCTACGTTTTCGGGAAATCGGAACGGGACATCAACTGGGTGCTGAGCGAAACCACCGCCGGTTCCACCTGCGTGAACCACTGTATTTTACAGATTGAAAACCTGTCCGTACCCTTCGGGGGCGTAGGCATGAGCGGTACCGGGAACTACCACGGGATTTACGGGTTCAAGACCTTCAGCCACGAAAGGAACGTGATGTTCCAGGGGCCGGTGGATTCCATGCAGTTCTTTTACCCACCCTACCACAAGGACGAGGACAAGGGCTTGCGCGCTAGGCTGCAAAGAATTGCAAAAAAGTTTCTCAACCTGTAAGGTACTCGGGACTGGATCCTTCGTGGCTGACGCCACTCAGGATGACGAAATAGCAAACCGCTCAGGATGACGTGATAACGAACTCTACCCTACGTACAGTTTCTTCATCTCGTCGGTGATGGCCATGGGGCGGCCGCGGGTCAAGTCTACCAGCACCCACTGGGTGTCGGACTCGAAAATCACCTTGCCGTCAGAGACACGCTCAAACTTGCAGCGGCGGGAACAAGCCACCTTGCCATAAGCCGCCACCCAAGTGGTTCCGCGGATTTCGTCATTCAAAAAAGCCTGGTTCTTGTATTCAATGTGCTGCACGTGAATCATCCAGCCGGCACCCAGGCTCTTCATGAGGGCGGTTCCCCCCACCGATTCGGAATGGGCGATGGCGATGTCCTGGATCCACTGCACGGACCACACGTTGTTAAAGTGGTGGTTGTCGTCAATCATCTCGGGCGTCACCTTGAACACCTGGGTAAACTGCATGGGGTTCACCGTCTCTTCCATCGCAATAGCCATAGCCTCTCCTTATCCGTTGGCAAGCTCGTTTATAAGTCCTGGCAAGGCCAGTTCGAACTTGACTCCATACCAATGGCTCTTGTCTTCGTAAGTCTTTTCGATGCAGTCCAGCACAAAGTCGGCGGCAATGCGGGCGGAATCCGCCATGGAGCGGCCCCGCAAAAGGGCGCCCACAAAGGCAGAGGCGTAGCAGTCTCCTGTACCGTTAAAGCCTTTGGTGATTTTCTTGTGCTCGTAGTAGTCGAACTTGGCACCGTCAAAAAGCAACACTCCCGTGTAGTCCGGGCGGAAACCCACCCCGGTCAGCACCACCGATTTGGCACCCAGGCCGCAAAGTTTGCGGCAAAGGGTTTCCGCAAATTCCCGGTCATAGGTTTCCCGGTAGTCCGTTTCCGTAAGCATGCAGGCTTCCGTCATGTTGGGGAGCAGCACGTCCGCCTCGGCGCACAGGTCCTTCATGGCGGACACGAATTCCATATTAAATCCGGGGTACAGGTTCCCGTTGTCGGCCATGGCGGGGTCCACCACCCGGATGGCTCCTTCCACACCGTTGGTGTCCATGATGCTTTGCACCATGTTGATCTGCTCGATGGAGCCCAGGTAGCCCGTGTAGAAGGCGTCGAACTGGATTCCCGCCTCCCGCCAATGCTCGCTGATGGGCAACATGTCACCGGTCAGGTCCCTAAAAGTCCAGCCCGTAAAGCCCCCCGTGTGGGTAGAAAGCACCGCCGACGGGAGCACCGCGGTCTCGATTCCGCAGGCCGAAATAATGGGGAGCGCCACCGTAAGGGAACACTGCCCAAAACACGAAATATCCTGAATTGTTAGGACCCTTTTGTACATACAGCGGCAAATATAATTATTTTTCAAAGGTAAACTAAAAAAAGGATATACCATGGATTGGAACGATTTTACCACGCTGACCCGGGAACAGATGTTGCCTATATGGGATTTCTATTGCAGCGACCCCTTCAGCGTTTTGGGCATCCACCCGCTGGAAACGGACAAGGGAATCAAGACGGTTATCCGCACCTACCAGCCCCAGGCCTCCTTTGTGCGGGGCGAGTCCTGCGACGGCGAAGTGGAATTCGACTTCATCAAGCTGGGCGACACCGGCTTTTACGAAGCCATCTTGGACATGGAATTCGAGCCCTTCTTCTACAACCTGATTATCAAGCAGGCCGACGGCAACGAATACACCCTGACCGACCCCTATGCCTTCCAGCCCGTGCTCTCGGAATTCGACAGGCACCTGATTGCCGCAGGCACCCACTATGAACTTTACCGCAAGCTGGGCGCCAACCTGGTGGAACACCAGGGCTTCAAGGGCATCCAATTTGCCGTGTGGGCCCCCAACGCCAAGTCCGTTTCCGTGGTGGGCAGTTTCAACAGTTGGGATGGCCGCCGCCACCAGATGCGCATGCTGGGTTCCAGTGGAATCTGGGAAATCTTCATCCCCAACATCGGCGAAGGGGAACTCTACCGCTTCGAGATCCACGGTGCCGACGGCCAACTCCACGTGAAGGTGGACCCACTGGCAAAACTCTCCGAAGTGCGCCCCGCCACCGCCTCCATTACCACCCACCTGGATGGTTACGAATGGGGCGACGAACTTTACATGCAGACCCACTGGGCCACCAAGGTCTTTGGCGGTCCCATGAACATCTACGAAGTCCACGCCGGTTCCTGGCGTCGCGACCCCGCGGACCCCGACCGCTTCCTCAATTGGGACGAACTTTCCGAACGCCTCATCCCCTACCTGAAAGAGATGGGCTACACCCACGTGGAATTTTTGCCTCTAGCGGAACACCCGCTGGACGAATCCTGGGGCTACCAGGTGACGGGCTACTACTCCCCCACCAGCCGCTACGGCACTCCCGACCAGTTCAGGCACTTTGTGGACCTTTGCCACCAGAACGAAATCGGCGTGATCCTGGACTGGGTTCCCGCCCACTTCCCCAAGGACGCACATGCGCTTGGCCGCTTTGACGGCACCGCCTGCTACGAGCATGCCGACCCGAGGCAGGGCGAACACCCCCACTGGGGCACCTACATCTTTAACCTGGGCCGCAACGAGGTCAAGAACTTCCTTATCGCCAATGCCATGTACTGGCTCAAGGAATTCCACTGCGACGGCCTGCGTGTGGACGCCGTGGCCTCCATGCTTTACCTGGACTACGGCAAGGGCCCCGGCGAA
>Ga0265298_10000773_pt1 | contig 46977 bp, 41 predicted proteins | sample AusTroGonzalo_MG_3_FD_193486 | JGI IMG/M metagenome (GOLD analysis project Ga0265298, IMG submission 193486) | Bovine rumen microbial communities from tropical cattle in Woodstock, Queensland, Australia - Gonzalo_01 | ecosystem: Host-associated > Mammals > Digestive system > Stomach > Rumen ...
ATACTGCCATCCGCCGAGAACCACGATGCAAAGCACCGTCACTGCCAGAATGCTTTTCCACCGGCGCAGATAGTGGGATCCCAAATCCTTCCAGCGGATTTTTCGTTCACTGCTCATTTTCTTTCCCTCTTCATATCAAGAATGGGTCGTGGAGACCCGGTACGCGCGACCCGCTCAGCTTCGGGTCAAAAGCCAGCACAGCCCCTACCAGCAGCCACATCATCTCCATGGGTTTGGAGGCGTCGAACATGTCGATCATAACGGAATTCAGCAGAATGGAAAGCATCATCAGCAGCACAGCCTTCCCGAGCCGGGAGCAGTTCCGCGCCTTCCATACAAACCGCATCATCCCGCCGTAAAACACAAACCAGATCGTCGTCCCAAGAATCCCCGTTTCTCCCAGCAGCCGGATATAGTTTCCGTCCATCACATGGGTCACGCCGAACCCGTATCCCAGCAGCGGATTCATCCTGAACCCATCCAGCGCCGCGCCCCATTTCATCAGCCGGGTGGCCATGGACCAGTCGGAGATTTTGTCCAGATATCCCAGATCGCTGATGGCCACGAACTCAAAGTACTCCGTCCGCAGCATCCATACATACCGGCTCAGATTACCCCGGGCCAGCAGTTCCCGCCAGGTTTGCAGCCCGCCCGTATTTCCTTCTGTAAATCGGCCGGCGATACTCCAGCCCAGCACCCCGGTCAGCAAAATCGTCACCCCGGCAATGATCGCAATTCCGCCGTATCCGCCGACAATCACCCGCGTACGGGAAATTGTTTTCCGGATCGGGAAATAAATCGCGATCAGGATCAGCAGGATCCCGATCACCAGGGAACTCCTGGACTTGGAGAGGTACAGCATCACCAGCGTAATGGGAAGCATCACCAGAGATACCGGAATCCGCGTCTTCCAGATTCTCGCTTTTTCCCGGTCGCTTAACAGATCGCAGATATAAATTGCGCAGCTGAAGCAAAGGAACTGCCCATATTCGTAATACCCGTTAAACGAGGAAACCGCTGTTCCGTGCAGATAATCCCCAAGATCCGTTCCGTTCACGGCATAGGAAACGATCGTGAAAACCTGCAGCACCGCCGGCAGGATATGCATCAAGTTCATCCAGGTGAATTCGGAATAGAACACCTTGTAGGGGTTTTTCACCTTCCGGGCGGCGTAAATCCCGACCAGTGCGAACGAACAGTACTCAAACTTCCGGATCACCATCAGGATGGAAAGCAGCACCTGGTTGCCGTATCCCTGCATCCGCCCGAAAACCACCGAAAGCAGATTCACGCAAGAAAGCAGGATCAGCACCAGCGTTCCCCATTTAACGGCGCGGTTCCGATAGGTCGCCGGAACCATGATGGCCACCAGCAGCAAAACCAGTGCCAGGATGTCATCCGCCCGGATGCCGGCCGTGCTCAGGGCTGAAACCTGAATCAGGTTGATCTTCGGCAGAAAGAAGCAGGTGAACAGAATCGGAACCACCAGAGGAATCTCTTTCCGTTTCCAAATGATCCACCGAAGCCAGTAGAATCCCAGCAGCACCAGGCTGAGATCCACAATTGAGATCAGTTTTTCCATCTGTTCAGCTCTCCAGCTGGGTCACGGAGGAGACCCGGTCCCCGCGACCCTCTTTCAGCGAAGATATGCCGATCACCAGGCCGACCGCCAGCCACAGCATCTCCATAGGTTTGGAAGCCTCGAACATATCAATAAAGAACGCTGCCAGCATCACGGAGACCATCATGTAGAAAACACTGCGCGCCGGAATTATGTTCATCCGCTGTCTCCAAATTGTCCACAAATAATACAGATACATTCCCAGCCAAAGGATCGTCCCGATCAGGCCGCCTTCACCCAGCAGTTTGAAATAATTCCCGTCCATCACCTGGGTTACACCGGTACCGTAGCCAAAGGCCGGGGATTGTTCAAAGCCATCCATTGCGTTCCACCATTTGAAGAAACGCCCGGCCGCCGATCCGTCCTTGATGTCATACCCCATGCCGGATTCAACCGGAGCGAGTGCTCTGACATACCCGGCATATTCACGAAGCTTCTTATGATCTCTGTAGAATTCCCATGCCGCCCTGTATTCTTCCAAATCGACTGTGCCGAATCGTCCAAGATTGATCACACCAGTAATGACCAGGATCGTAAACACAAGAACCAGTATCATCAGAACAACCAGGCAGATTCGCAGCCAGCGCCGCTGAATCTTCAGCGCAGTAAAGAACAGAATCAGGATGATCAGCAGCACGGCGACAATGAACAAAGACCGACATCCCGTCAGCCAGATCATTCCGAGCGAAGCTGCCAAAAGACCCAACCACCAAATCTTCTTCGTCCGCAGGAACACACAAAGATAAATGGCTACACCGAAGCACAGGAACTGGGCGTATTCATAATGCCCGTTAAAGGTCGAAATAGCATATCCCAGCCAGTAATCCGGGCAGAAATCCACAAAACCCATCGTAGCATAGTTGCAGACTTTGGCCACCTGAAGCAGCCCGATCATCACATGGAAGCAGAACATCCATGTGAATTCTTCCAATGCAATCTTTTCAATGTTTTCCGTTCTTCTCGCCAGATAAATCCCAATCGGCACAAAAGCAAAGTATTCAAACCTGCGCAGAATGAACATAATGGAAAACGGAATGGCGTTGTCAAATCCCATTGATCGTCCGACAAAGATGGAAATAAAGTTCGAAACAGACAACGCCAGCAGGAAACCAAGCCCGATCAGGACTTTTTTGTTTTTCCATGTATAAGCATCCCGCAAAGCAATCAAAAGCATCAGCAAAGCCAGAACGTCATCTGTCCTGATCCCGGCCATGCTATGATCCGGATTCACCTGGATCAGGTTGATCTTCGGAATAAACAGGCAGGTGAAAGCCAGGGGCAAAATCAGGGGCAGCTTTTTCCCCTGTTTTTTTGTCAACAGATAATATCTTACCCAGTAGATCGCCAGGAAAACACCGCTGGGAATCAGGATAGACATCATACCGTCTCGCCCTCGTATACTTTCTTCAGGTTTTTGATATAAGTTTCCGCGGAACACTCTTCCGCGTTGAAACCTTCATAGGTCGCAATGGACAACTTCTTCACCGTTTCGTCGTAAGCCAGTTTCCGAATGGCCTCCGCCATCTTTTCGGCATCCACAGAAACCACAAAACCATTCTCCCCGTCCCGCATCGTATCCGTCGCCGCGCTGCAGTCCGTCACGATGCAGGGGATCCCGAACGATTGCATCTCCGGAACAATCAAAGGCGAAGCCTCAAACCATACGGAAGAGAATACAAAGCACCTTGTTTTCTCCGTCCACTGCCGAATCTCTTCAGTCGTCTGCCAACCGGTAAAGGTAATGCTCGGGTATTTCTTCTCCAGTTCTTCTTTCATAAACCCGTCTCCGACAGCCACTGCCTTCACCCCGGTTCGGGTCACCGCCTCGCAGAAAAGCTCCACACCCTTTTCCGGAACCATTCGCGCCACCAGCAAGAAGATCTCATTCTCTTCAGCCCGAACCCGGTGCCGATCTCCCACATTGATTACATTGCGAATGTAACTCTCAGGAACCACGGGTGACTGTCCCCCATGGCGTGGCGGCACTCCCCGTGCGTGCAGCTGCTCTCGCTGATAGGCCGAAGTAAAGATGTAGTGCATCGGGATCCCGCGAAGCACCCGGTTTTGCTTCATCTGCCGCAAAACCCGCCAGATCTTGTAAATATAACTCCGTGAATCGCAATTGCATACTCTGCAGTCCAAACCCATCGGCTTCAAAGAGCAGATCTCCCGCGAAACGTAGTTATAACATCCTCCATTGGGACAGGTCAGAAAGTAGTCATGCACGGAAAGTACAATCTTAATTCCGCAGTCGTGCGCCGCCTTGAAAACAGCGCTCGTCAACACCTTCGTCCATGCCTGCACATGCAGCACCGTCTCCGAAGGCTCCAAAGTCCGGAAGAGCTCCGTCACCTTCCGGTAAACCGTCTTGTTGTAAATTCCGTGAATAAAGGCGTCGATCTTGCTGGAATTCTGCAAAAGATCCGGCAACCCCAGCAGCAGGCAGGTCACCCCGCTCTCCCGAAGTTCCGGACAGGCCTCCCCGCATCCGCCGATGAAGACCACATTGTAGTCCGTGCTCCGGCTCAACAAAATCGCCGTCTGGATCGCCATCTTAGCGGCTCCGCCTTCGATGTAGGAATAGTCCCCGGCGACCACAACATTCCTGATCTTTCCCATTCCTGAACTTTATTTTACCTCGCCTGTATTTCCGACAAATATTTCTTCCTGCCCGCCCGGCTCCCAAGCAGCCGAGCACAGCAATCCAACCCAAAGTGAATAAAGGAAACAATCCGTCCCTTCCGAAGCAGCCCGGCAGAAACAAATTTCACCAGTCTCATACCCTCAGATTCCTGGCTGACTTCTCCCAAAAGCTCCCTGTGCTTTTCAATCTCGTATCCCTGTATATAGTTCCGCTGATACTGTTCCTTCAGGGAAAAGTTATGAGAATGATAAACCAGCGCATCCGCGGCATACCCGACCCTGTATCCGTTCCGGATTGCCTTGGCCGCAAAGAACATATCCTCATTTGTTTTCAAAGGGTAATCAAACCCGCCAAGTTCAAGATAGTTCTGCCGGTTATAGGCCGCACACACATCAGAGCAGAAGAAAGCTTTAATCCCCATCCGATCCACATCTTCTTCAGACCGGATATGACTCTCTGCTGGATAATTAAACTCCCGTATCAGTTTTTCCATCGGTGAAGCATCCGCCTTCGGCAGCTGCCGCCCGGTCACCACTGCAACCTTCTCCTCAGATAAAAGCCGGATCAGGTTCTCCAGAAAGAATTCATTCACCGGTACCGCATCCTGCGTCAGGAACACCACAACGTGCCCGGAAGACGCCCGCAAAGCCAGATCCCTCGTCCGCCCGTGGTCAAAATCTTTCCGCGCCACGGAAAGCACCCGCGCCCCTGCTTCTTCCGCGATAGCAACTGTCCGGTCCGTTGACTCCGAATCAACGACAATGATCTCGGAAACCATTGGGGTCTGTACGCAGTTGGGCAAAGTACCAATGGGGTCTGTCCCCATTGGTTCCAGCCTTTGCGCTTTAATCTTCTCAAGCAGCTCCGGCAGTTCCCGTTCCGCGTTCAGCGTCGGAATAATCACCGATATGCTCACTGTGCCCCATCTCTCTTCACAACCGCCAGCAGCGTCCGGAAGATGCACAGCATATCCAGATACAGGCTGCAGTGCTTCACATAGTAATATTCTAGCTCCAGCCGCTCGCGATAGTCTATATTGCTCCGTCCGTTACATCCCCACCATCCGGTGATCCCCGGTTTCACACGCTGATAAAGTTTCAGGCCGTCATGGCTCTCCAACTCTCCCGCCACCAGTGGCCTGGGTCCCACCAGGGACATATCCCCAACCATAACATTGATCATCTGAGGGAATTCGTCCAGGGAAGTTCTCCGCAAAAACCTGCCAACCTTTGTAATCCGGGGATCATTTGAAAGCTTCTGATATTCGTCCCATTCTTTCCGGTATTCCGGATCCTTCAATAATTCCTGCAGTTGTTCGTCCGCGTTCGGCACCATGGTCCGGAACTTAATGATCCGGATCGGCTCTCCGTCCTGGCCCACACGAACCTGGCTGTAGAAAATGGAAGTCTTGTCCCCCGTAGCCAAATAGGCTATTTTAACCAGTGCCGAGATCGGCACCAGCAGCACAATCCCCAAAAAGCCAAACAGGAAGTCCATCACCCGCTTGATGCCAAGATAAGCCATCTGTCCTGGGGTGAAGTTGAAATACCCGACGCTGAGCGTCCGGTAAACGCCCATGTTCTGGATCGACTGTTCTTCCGGCAGGAACCCGACCGCGTTTTCAACAGCCACGTTCAGACCCACACCGTTTTCATGCAGCCGTTCCAAGGCGCCTTCTTCAACAAAGGAAGGCGTAACCGCAACCAATACTTCCTGAATATTCCGATTCAGGATATAGGAAATATAATCTCCGCCGATTACGGGAAGAGGATCCATCCCTTCCGGCTGAACAGATGTGCAGACAGCGTCATCCACCAGATGAACGCCTTTAACTTCATACAGCTGGAAATCCCCGGCTCGCACATTCTGAATCGTTTTTGCAATATTTGCCGCGTTCCCGATCACAAACAGCGGAATCTGCTTTGTCGTCTTGACGACGATTTTCCCGCTGACAAGCAGCTTTTTCCAAAGGAATTTCAGCAAAAGGGAAATAACAAAGTATAACCCATACATATAGAACGACATTTCCCGAGAATAGGCAATGCCGATCTGGAAAACATAAAAGACCAGGGCAGCCAGCAATAGATTATAGATGGTCAGTTGTAGCGCCCGGATGATCTCCATGTAAAACGGCCTGCGCAGGATCCCGCTGTACGGATTCACAAACAGCGTAACGACAACGTTCAACCCCAGCACCAGAATCAAGTAACGGATCCATACGCCTTCCGGCCCGTATGAAAGGGAAAAATCCCCGAATTTCAGCCAGTAAGCCAGAAAGAAGGCGATCGCCAGGGAGATCAGGTCAAGCACCATAAAATCAATGTGCTTGATCCAGGAATACTTACTCTTGATCTGCAATGTTCAATCACCGTTCTTTCTTCCGTAAAAAGGTTGTCAGATATATGCAGACCATGAGCAGGAAACCTAGCACCGCCCCGGTAATTGCCCAGCGAATCACAGGATCCCCGGGCTTGAAAGGCTTGCTCTCAAGCACATTGTTCATTGCTCGCTTTGCGTTGGTAACAATTTCCTCATCCTTCGTGATTTTGCGGGCCAGATCAGCCTGCAATTCCATCAGTTCGGGATAAACGCTCCTGGAGCAGCCCTCATTCAGTCCCTGAAGGGTATGGCTTCCGACGGTCTGAGCAATCTTCTCCGCTTCCGCAATCTTCCCGGCTACATAGGCCAGGCCTTTTTCAGCTTTTTCTTTTTCAGCGTTCCGAACCACCGTCGTAAAACTGTTTTCCACGGGATCTGCAGTAATCGAAACAAGTTCTCTCGCAAACCCCGCATTGTCGGTTCCAAAGGCCTCCGAAATCGCTGCTTCGTCATGATCCGCTGTCATAGTACCCGTATAAGCAGCCAGAATCTCCTCCACGGAACCCTCAACACTGCTGACCAGGTATTTCTTCTCTGCAATCCAAACGTTATCCGGGTCCAGATTCAACAGGATCGAATTGTCCCGGTAGGTTGTCTGTTCTGTCCAGATTCTGTTGGCTGCATCCAGGTCTCCCTGTGCATTAGCCAATTTTTCCTGATATTCAGCCATTTCCTGTTCATATCGTGCTTCTTCTTTCGTTTGTCCTCCGGCATCATGCGCCTTCTTCACGCTGAAAAACTGCCATCCGCCGAGTAAAACGGTACAGAACACCGTTACCGCCAGGATGCTCTTCCAACGCTGTTTGAAATGAGAGACCATATCCTTCATCCGGATCTCGGAATTATGTTCTGTCGTCATTTACAATGTTCCCCCTGTCACGAACACCGAAACAGCGAGTGTACGAGTGCACGAGTGCATCGCCGTTTGAGTGCCAGAGTGTCATAATCATTTTGGACAATGCTCCGCCCTGCAACACGCTATGCGTCTTGCAAAAAGGCCAAAAACCGGGTGATTCCCGGCACCGGCAAACCACCGCGTACCAGTGTACAGTATGTTCCTCGAACTTCCAAATGGACATACATATACAAAGATAATGATATCACAAAACGCGTTTTTCCGCAATTGAAAAAGCGTAATGATCAGAGATGGTCAAACCGCGAAAAGGGCAAAAGAGAGAGCCGATTCGGAAAATCGGCTCCCCCATTTCATTTCTCAGACTTAAATGCCCATAGCTTGTTAATAAGAAAATTCAGCGGAATACTAATCAGTAGATTGATCAGAGGTGCAATATATTTTGAAATGCCCAACACATCAATCCAGACATAGGATAGAATATTTGTCAGAATGATCCCTGTAAATCCGTACGCAATATAAGTTTTAAACAGCGACTTCCACATGCTGCGTTTTTCGCCGTCTCCGCGAACAAATACATATTTGTTGTTCCAGTAAAACGACCAGAGAACGCTCAGGAAAAAGGCAACCAGATTTCCTGCCACATAATCCCAGGAAAGATGATAAGGCTGCAGAATCTTCAACACCAGAATATTCAGAATATAACTGATCACGGTATTGCTCGCACCGACAATGCCAAACTTAACAAATTGTACGAGCCCGTCGACAGTATTTTTTTGAGGTTCTTTTCGAATCAGCCGGAATGCCCAAAGAATCAATTGTCGGGCAGAATCCTCAAACTTGCTCATTCTTTCCTTCCTGATCCTCAAAATTGATTCTTTCTTCCTCAACTACCAACGGCCTGTTCATAATACGCTGATTCATACTCAGAATATATTCCCCAATAATACCAAGGAAAATCAACTGTACCGCGCCAAGAAAGAACATACCAATCAGCATCGGCGCCTGACCGGCATCAAAATTGTCCCAATTGCAAAGTTTCAGAATCAGATATACAAGCGCCACCAGGAAACTGATTGCTGCAATACCCGCCCCCAAAAAAGTCGCCATCCGTAAGCCGATTTTTGTGTAACTTGTAAAGCTCAGCATTGCCGCATCATACAGCGTATACCAGTTGTTGTGCGTTTTCCCTGCTCTCCGCTTCGGCTGTTCATATTCGACAGCCTTTCGTCTTCCACCCAGTTCCGCAACTATTCCGCGGATAAACGGCGTAGGATCCTTCAGGTTTCGTAAAACGTCCAGAAAGCTTTTATCGTACAGACCGAACCCCGTAAAATGTTCAATCTGATCCACGGTAGAGTATTTCTTAATCAGCTTATAATAAATGCTCCGCAACCCGTACATCAGCTTACTTTCCTTGCTGCTGCTTTTCACGCCGTAGACGATCTGATATCCCTCTTCCCAATACTTCAGGAACACAGGGATCATTTCAACCGGATCCTGAAAATCCGCACATACGGAGATTGCACAGTCTCCGGTACACTGGGTCAATCCATAGTACGGACTGTTGAACTGTCCGAAGTTCTTTACATTGAAAATGGCTTTGATCCGTTTATCTTTTGCGCAAATCTCCCGCAGTAGCGTTCTGGTATTGTCTTTGGAGCAATTATCAATGACGACGATTTCCCAGTCGTATTGCGGGAGCTGTTCCATTTGATCCCGAACCGCGGAAGTAATCGCTTCTATATTCTCTTCCTCATTGTAGCAGGGGATCATAATGCTGACTTTTTTCATAGGTTTGTTTTCAGCTCCTAGAGTCATTACTCAGATATACTGATAAACGCAAATTTTGAACCGTTCCGAATCACTTTTGTAAGAATCCGCAAAAACTGATAAATGGCAAAGATATAAATGAATATCATACCTATTTCGAATGTACTAAACTGGCGTAAAAAAGCAAACTGATAAGGAGAAAAGGCAATAATAATTCCTAAAATGAAAATGACATCTGATATATCATGATGAAGTTCATTTAGGAATGTAATAACAACCGGGATCAAATATATAATACAATAAAGGCCCTGATGCCCCGGGACTGAAAGAAGGGGCAAACACAAAAAAAGATATCTCATCCATTCCTTCTTAGCGAAGAAACTGCCAGCTAAGAAACCAATTGTTGTGAAAGCAACCAGCACAATACCAAAAACATGCGGAATCTTGTACCCAAAAACACTACTAATCCACATCAAAAGGTCTCTGATTGATACTCCGATTTCATTATATGTGAACAATTCCATGTAGTCTTTCATGTTTCGGAGCATTAAAGAAATATTTCCCAAGCCTCCCTTAAAAAATAGAAAGGGAAGAAAAACTGCCATTACGCCGTAAATAATCGCTCTGATGGCCATCTTCCATTTTTTCTCATATAGTAATATAATTCCAAGAATCGCGGGAATCAGCTTCAATCCCGTCGCAATCGCCAGTGATAGGATGGACAGTTCACGCAAAAGCGCATTTTTGCTGTTTCTGAAAAATAAAAAAGCCAGACATAAAAAAGGAACAAGAATAACACTGTTACATCTTTCTATGGTAAATATCATTGGTGCGGAAAACAAAATGGCAAATGCCGTTCCTCCACGAACAATGTTAACCCCCTTTTTTGCTGACATAATCAGAAAAAAACCAAATGAATACAGAAGCAGTAACAGCAGCAGCAAAACAATCGAAAAAGTGGAAACATAATACATAGGGCGGAAGTCATTGGCTGCCCAGTATGAACCCATTGTTATAATCCGCACAAAAGGATAAGAAAGGAGATACTGTAATGGTGGTTGCTGTTTGGCGTATGTACCAGTATACATCGTGTTATTGTATGGATCACGCTGCGATGAATATCCGATTGGATTTAAAAAATCAGCCAAAAAGTCCTCTGTTCTTCGAAAAAAAAGATTATACTGATTACCGTTTTGACCCTCGAGAAAAATCCCTCCAACCCATAGCAAAAAAGAGAATAATACTATAATAATAAACAGGAGTTCATAAGTCCTGTTTGATTTCAGCACTTTTATCATGCTTTCATCCCTTCTTGCAAAGTGATCTTTTACCAGTTTTACGAATCATTTGTTACCCTTTGCTGCAGGCAGCAATCAATGATACTCCATTTCGGAAATCTCCCTTTCGTAAGTGTTTTTTTTCAGAAACAAAAATCTTATGTAATAATCTGTTTGTCAATCCGTTCTTTGTTTCATCCGCAACATCTGAAGATTTTATACTGAGTAATCGCTTAATCTTTCTTACAGTCCATGCGAAAGGATAAAGATAACTGTTATAAAATGAAAACTTTATAACTTTCAAACCGGATCCGTTCAGTTTTTCCAACAATTCGTCCTTTTCATATCTCCGATAATGATGATTTAATTCATCATTATAACTCCACATACTCATCAGTGCCGGAACTGTTATCAGCAGCTTTCCGTCTTCTTTAAGCAAGGAATATAGTTTGTTTAGTGCCGCTGTATCATTTTTTACGTGTTCAATAATATCCAATGCAAATATATAATCAAACATTCCTTCCTGAAACGGCACATGATCAGGCAGAGAACCAATTACAACATTCGGAGCTTTGCCTTGTTCAGCAAGAACCTGATTGCAATACTCAACTGCTTCTTCTTCCATATCCAGACCATATACAGTTCCATATTCCTGCAAAGCATCAAGCATTAATCCCATCCCGCAGCCAACATCAAGGATTTTTTTATCATTTCCTTTTTCAAAACCCAAATAGGTCTTGGCAACGTCTATAACAATCTCTCTTTTTCCTGTAAACCACCAGTGTATATTCTGTTGTGCCTTCAATTCATCATATTGACGTTTCTCCATTCGGATATTGCTCCTTCTCCAAATTACTCTCTGCAATGATGTAGATCGGTCTGCTTTTCACTTCCATATAGGTTTTCGCAATATACTGCCCCATGATACCCAAACAAAGAAGTTGTATGCCGCCAATGAAAATAATAATACAAACCGTAGAGGCCCAGCCGTCAACAGGATCACCAAACAATATCTTTCTGACAATAATGATCACAAGCATTAAAAAGGACAGAATGGTCATAAGAATACCAAAGTAAGATGAAATATTAAGGGGCACATTCGAATAATTGATAATCCCATCCAGTGCATATCTCGTCAATGAAGAAAACTTCCATTTACTTTCTCCTGCTGAACGGTTTATGTTTTCATATTCAAGCCATTTTGTTTTAAATCCAACCCAACCAAACAATCCCTTGGAAAAACGGTTGTACTCTGACATCAGTAAAACAGCGTCCACCATTCTACGCGTCATCATTCGAAAATCACGTGCACCGTCCTTTATTTCCACATCTTTTGCGCCTTGTTTGAGAATTTTGTAAAACAACCTCGAGAAGGCGCTTCGAATCGCCGGCTCTCCTTTTCTGTCAATTCTTCTCGTCGCTACGCAATCGTAGATACCTTCATCAAGTGTTTTATACATTTCAGGCAATATAGACGGTGGATCTTGCAGATCCACATCCATAACAGCCACATACTTCCCTTTTGCATACTTTAAGCCTGCATACAACGCCGCTTCTTTTCCGAAATTCCGGGAGAAAGAAATATACCTCACATTGTTTTGTCCCGATGCCAGCTCCTTGATTGTCTTGAGTGTATTGTCTTTTGATCCGTCATCGACAAAAACAAACTCATATGTGCAATCACATATGTTTCGCGTAATAATCTGTGTGCATTCAGTATAGAATCGAATAATGTTGGCTTCCTCGTTAAAACAGGGCGCTATAATTGATAGATCCATTTTGTTTATTTCCTCTTCCGCCACAGAAAACCGTTCTTGCCATCTTGCATTGCAAATCTATTGCATTCTCTAAATCATCAGAATTGATTCACCTGGGCTCGGTAGGCTTGTAATGTAATCCTAATTCCTTCATCAAAAGATACTTTCGGCTGAAATCCTGTATCAGCTGTCAATGAAGTAAGATCTGCCTGCAGATGCATAACCTGGTTTTCAATATACGGCAACTCTCCGATTCCCAATGAAAGCTTCGGGTCCACTGCATCCCGAACAATTTCGAAATATTCCCGCAATGGTCGAACCTTTCCACTTCCGACTGGATAGATCTTTCCATCTTTTCCAGATACAGCCATGCAATACAATGCTTCCGCCACATCCCCGGAGAAGCAGAAATCCCACAGTTGTTCGCCCTTTGTCAAGGGAGGTTTTTCACCCTTCAGGAGCTTGTCCAACATGGACGGAATAACGCTCAGCGGGCCGTCCCCCGGCCCGTAAGCACTCAGAATCCGGGCCCAAACATGCCGTATACCCAACTGGGAACATTCCAGCCGTGTCAGTTGTCCGGCGCAGAGTTTTGCAATCCCATATCCGGTTGTCGGAAAGCAGGGCGCATCCGCTGTTACTTTTCCCTCAATCCGACCGTGTTCCGCCTGGCTGCCAACGCCGACGAACACTTTGCAGTCCAGCTTCTTCGCGATCTTTGCAGCTTCCACCGCGCAACGAATATTCTCCGTCTGGATCTCCGTATCGTTTCTTCCCGGCCCGATAGTCCCCATCCATGCGAGATGGAAAAAAGCATCTGCCCGGGCAACCGTTTCCGATAGTCTCTGAATCTCCCGCATATCACACTCAATAATTCTCGTTCCGGCAGGAAGATTTTGAATTCGGGAATCTCCCGGATAGCATACCGCCCAAGTATCAATACCTTTCTCCAATAGATTCTTCACCAGCGCCATGCCCACCGTCCCCAGTGGTCCGTTCACAACAGCGCTCCGGATTTCCATTTTCCATCTGCTTTTATTCCTCGTCCATCAGTGGTATAATCATAACCCTTTCCAGTTCTTCCCGCGGCAAAAACGGCGCCAGATCTTCCAGTGGCGGAGAAACCAACGTTCCGTCCTCAAGGCGTTTTGTGCTACTCTTTGGTTCCCAGACCTGCGTCGTATCCGTAAAGATCTCCATAAACACAGGCCCGTCCAGGGTCAGCACTTCATCTACCACCGCCTTCATCTCCGCGTTGCTGCGGGCACAGAAATACCGATATCCGAAGGCTTCGGCAATCTTTTTAAATTCTGGGAAAGATAGATCCCCGGATTCCGGTCCAATTCCCACGAAGTTCCTGTTGAACAGATTCGTCTGCGTAATCCGAATCGAATGATACCCGTTATTGTTGATCAGAAAGATCTTGATCGGCAACTGATTTGTCAAAATCGTCTGCAATTCCTGCAGGTTCATCATGATCGATCCGTCTCCCTCGAGACAGATTGTATTTCGCCGTCCCCCGCCGATACATGTTCCAATCGCCGCCGGCAGGCCATATCCCATGCTTGCAACGGCGCTGTTGTTTGCCATCCTGCTGCCCTTCTGGATCACATAAGCTTGGTTCCCGACCACGCAGCAGGCTCCGTTGGAAACGGCTGTCAGGCTGTTTTCCGGAAGTCGGCTGCTCAAATATCGAATAAAAGCGTAGACATTTGCGGTAGAACCGTTCTCTTCCCACTGGCGAGGCAACACCACCGGATAGTTTTTCTTCCATTCCTGGCAGGTTTCCAGCCATTTTGTCCCAGTAAACACTTTTTCATTCGCTGCTGCATTCAGTTTTATCATGAAGTCCTTTGCGTCCGCCCAAATCGGCATTTCCACATGCAGAGTGGGCTTCTTCAATTCTCCCTGATCCACGTCCACCATGATTACTTCTGCGGCCCGGGCCCAGGTTTTCCAGTTATATCCCACCTGCCGGATAGAAATTCGTGTTCCGACAGCGAGAATCAGGTCCGCGTTCTGTATTGCCCAGTTTCCGGGCCTGTCGCCCATATTGCCGGCACGCCCGCAGTAAAGCGGATGCTCGTCCTCAATCAGATCCACTGCGTTCCAGTACGTAACCACCGGGATATTCAGTTTTTCCATCACAGACCGGAACGCGTCATATCCGCCGGACAATCGGATCCCGTATCCCGGGTGGAATACCGGTCGCTTGGCAGACCGGATCTTCTCCAGCACCGTCCGGATCACATCGTCCGAAAGAGGGGGAGGAAGCAATGCGTCGTCATCAGAAGGATCATATCCTTCCAGCTCTTCTGGCTCAATATATCCACCTTGGAAATTTACCGGAATGTCAATCCATACCGGCCCAGGCCGCCCCGTAGTTGCCAGGTGCCATGCCCGTTCCAGGTGATACCGAATCGTTTTGGGATTCTCGATCATGACAGCATATTTAGTCATGGGAGCCACTGATTTAATAATATCATATTCTTGATCTCCCATAGCTCGGACTATTGCACCTGCTTTCTGAAGTGCAAAACGTGCCGTCGTATCATATCGGACCTGCCCGGAAATAATAAACATCGGAATAGAATCCAACCATCCGCCGAGAACCCCGGTTAATGCATTGGTTCCTCCCGGTCCGGTCGTAACACACACAGCAGCAATCCGGTTTTCTAACCGGGCATAGGCCTCTGCAGCAATGGCACAGGCCTGTTCATGATGGTTGTATGTCACATGAAGTCCTTTATGATGCCCCAAAGCATCATTCAGGTGCATGGCGCCTCCGCCAACAACGGAGAACACATCTGTAACGCCTTTCCCTGCCAGGAAATCCGCCACATAATCAGCCAACCGCTGTTTCACTGTTCAGCCTCCAATTTTCTCTTTTTAAGATCTTTTGATTGCTTCCAGAATCGTCTTAGCCATATAATCGATCATTTCATCCGTCATCCCCGGATAAACCCCTACCCAGAAACTGTTTTTCATGACAAATTCTGTTGTTCTCAGATCTCCGATTACCCGATAGGTATTCGTCCCCCGGATCTGATCAAAGCAAGGATGTTTAATCAGGTTTCCTGAAAACAGCAGCCTCGTCTGTACGTTGTGTTCCTCAATGTATTTCGTTACATCATTACGCTTCAGTCCGCTTTCCGGACGGATTGAAATTAGGAATCCAAACCAGCTGGGTTCGCTGTTCTCCGCTGCCTCCGGGAGGATCAGTTTATCCTGAACCTCTCCGAGCGCTTTCCGCAGCCTGTCCCAGTTATGCCTGCGGCGCACAATGAAGGAAGGAAACTTCAGTAACTGTTCGCACCCGATAGCTGCCTGCAGATCGGTCACCTTTAGATTATAGCCGAAATGGGAATATACATATTTGTGATCATAGCCTTTCGGCAATTCTCCAAATTGCCCATCAAATCGATGACCACAGTAATTATCGTGGCCTGAAGGGCAGATACAGTCCCGTCCCCAGTCCCGGAAGGAAAGAATCATCCGATGCAGCAACGGATTGTTTGTATAAACCGCGCCGCCTTCCCCCATAGTCATATGATGCGGCGGATAGAAGGAGGAAGTCCCGATATCACCCCATGTTCCGGTATACCGGGTCTCCCCCTCAATTGTATACCTTGACCCCAAAGCGTCGCAGTTATCTTCGATCAGCCAAAGGTTATGTGTATCGCAGAAAGCCTTCACAGACCTCAGGTCAAAAGGATTTCCCAGGGTATGGGCAATCATAACCGCTTTGGTTTTCGCAGAAAAAGCTTCTTCCAGCTTCGAAACGTCAATATTGTATTGTGGTACTGTCACATCCACGAAAACCGGAATCGCTCCGTAATTCAAAATCGGCGTGACAGTCGTCGGGAATCCGCAGGCCACTGTAATAACCTCATCCCCGGGAAGAATTTGCCGTTCTCCCAGTTCCGGAGCCGTCAGGGCCATAAAAGCAATCAGATTCGCGGAAGAGCCGCTGTTCACAAGATGAGCATACTTCACCCCGATCCAGGAAGCAAATTCCTTTTCGAACTGATCCGAAAACCGTCCGGTGGTCAGCCAGAAATCCAACATCGCATCCGTCAGTGCACACATTTCTTTTTCGTCGAAAACCCGGCCAGCGTAATTGATCCGATCTCCCTGCTTAAAGGGCTCTTTCTTTTCCTTAAAATCATGGTAATATTCCGCCACAAGCGCTTTAATCTGTTCCCTGGCTTCCGCCTCATTGCTCCAATTCTTCATATGTTACCTCAAAAATTCCGTTATTTCCCGATCCATCTCCGCCGGGATATCTCCGCCGTTCAACCAGATCTTGTTTAATCGGCAGGTCATTTCCATGCATTTTGCGATATGCCACTTTGGTTTCCACCCGAATACGCTCTTGATCCTGCTGCAGTCCAATTTCAGGAAATTTGCCTCATGGGGTGCATTTTCTTCCGCCAGGTTCTCCCATATTGCTCCTTCTCCCCAGTAGGAACAGAACAGATCAACCAGTTCCCCGGTCGTGACGCAATCGCAGTCATCCGGTCCGACATTATAGAATCCGGCAAAGCGTTTATCCTCATATTGTTTTTGAGCAATCATAAGATAAACCGCCAACGGTTCCAGTACATGCTGGAACGGCCGTGTGGAATAGGGATTCCGAACACCGATGGTTTTCCCTGCCTGCATCGCCCGGACGCAGTCCGGAATAATCCGATCATTGGCAAAATCCCCTCCGCCGATCACATTCCCGGCCCGGGCTGTGGATACCGCAGGAGAATCCGGTTTGTCAAAAAAACTGTTGATATAGCTGTGCGTCACAAGTTCCGAACAGCTTTTGCTGTTGGAATAGGGGTCAAATCCGTCCAGCGGATCCTCTTCCCGATATCCCCAGCACCATTCGTTGTTATGATAAACCTTGTCTGTTGTAACATTCACTACACTTCGCACCGAAGGTGTCTTCCGAACACATTCCAGCAAATTCACGGTACCCATAACATTCGTTTCATAGGTATACCGTGGATCTTTATAGGAATCACGGACGATCGGCTGGGCTGCCAGATGCAGTACAATTTCGGGTTGTGTTTTCTTGAAAGCAGACGACAGATGGTCCAGATCCCGAATATCGCCGATTATGCTGATCATCCGATCATCCAGTCCCGCCATCCCGAACAGATTCGGATTCGTCGGCGGTTCCAGGCTGTATCCTGTAACAGCTGACCCAGCATTCACCAACATACGGCAGAGCCAGGTTCCTTTAAATCCCGTATGTCCGGTCACCAAAACCTTTTTCCTTTTGTAAAACGTCATATCAAACACAAAATTATTCCTTCCACTTCTTCCAGGGTGCTTTGTTCGCCGCAAGAAGTTTTTCCAGCATTTCTTTCTCCCGAACATTGTCCATACATTGCCAGAAGCCTCGATGCATGTAGGACATCAACTGTCCCTCATCCGCAAGTCTCTCAAGCGGATCCCGTTCTAAAACTGTAGTATCATCATCAAGATATTGAAAAATCTCTGGCTGGAAAACCATATATCCTGCATTAATCGGAGCACCATCTGTAATCTTTTTCTCCCGAAAAGATTTCACGGCGTTATCACCACCGATATCCAGTATTCCTTTCGATTGATCCTGCAGCACAGCCGTCAGGGTGGCAATCTTTCCGTGACTCTGATGGAATTCGATTAGTTTTTTTATGTCTACATCGCACACACCGTCACCGTAAGTCATCAGAAAAGGTTCGTCACCGATATACTTCTGAATCCGTTTGATCCGGCCGCCAGTCATTGTGTTCAGTCCGGTATCCACCACGGTCACCCGCCAGGGTTCTGCATGGCTTTCATGTACAGTCATTTCATTTTTTCCGTCGTGATAATCAAACGTAACATCACTGGATCGCAGGAAATAATCCGCAAACCATTGTTTGATCACCTGCTGCTTATATCCTGCACAAATAATAAAATCAGTATGTTCATAAAACGCATATTCCTTCATAATATGCCAGAGAATCGGCATTCCGCCTATATCAATCATTGGCTTGGGTTTATATGCGGATTCCTCCGAAATCCTGGTTCCGAAGCCTCCCGCTAGAATAACAGTTTTCACTTGATTGATATCCACCCTTTCATCTTTTTCCCTTGTATAGAACACTTGTTTTCCTTAACAAGTATATTAGTTTCTTTTTTCGGTATTCCCAGGAATTTGTGTAAGAATCTACTATTTCCTTGCTGTTACAATCAATACAATGCTGTATGATAGCTTTACTGTCATCATCAAAGCCTTGCCAATCCACTCTTTCTGCTGCAATAATATGTCTTACACTCTCCAAGAAATCTTCTATCTCGTCAACCATCTTACTGCGAGATTTTGATATGTTATTTGCCATGTATCTGTCAAGTGCGTCTTTTTCCATATACAGTGCATAATAAGCAAGTCCATTTACTGCGTATTCATTTTGTGAGAGATTATCATACAAACCTGTTAACAGTGATAGTATTCTTTCAAAATACATATCATCATACCTGTTAAACAATGAACCCGGTACAATACTGTAATGATATAATTTCGTATCATTATTGACAAAGATTTTTCTCGCTTTCTCAATCAGTGAATATGTCCATAGGGCATCGTCCCCGTTTGTAATTATTTTGTCATCTTGCAATAATTCCTCTTTGAATAGATCGCGCTTTATGATTTTAGACCATAAAGAAGCAATAATGCCAGGTCTGTAAAATTTTCCGGAGTACAATACTTGCTTCATAAATTCATTATCAACTTCATATTCTCCGGTATCGATTGCATTTTCGCAAAGTACTTTCGTGCCGTCTTCCATTTCTTCCGTAAATCCGGCTGCTACAATATCCACATTGTGACAGACAACATCGTGCATCATCGTTTCATAATAATTGGGTTCAAGCCAGTCGTCTGCATCCGGAAATGTAATATATTCTCCGCTGGCTTCTTTCAACCCCCTCGTTCTCGCAGCCAATGCTCCGCCATTCTTCTGATGTATCACTATGGTCTTTTCATTCTTGGCGCATATTTCATCGCAAATATCTCCACTATGGTCGCTGGAGCCGTCATCAACAAGGATCAATTCATAGTCACTAAAAGTTTGTGACAGAATGCTTCTCAAGCATCTGTATAAATAGTTTTCGGCATTGTATACCGGAACAATAATACTCAATTTCATATTATATTTTCCATATTTACAAATTATTGATTTCCTACCTTAATCCATTGTTTTTCCCAGATGTCTTTTGTCTTCTTTCCGTTAATCCATCTTTCCGGCGCTAAAACCATTTTTTCTTTGTTTGTATTCAGATAGGCGGCCCACCAACTGAAAGAACTATTTGCTATAATATTGTTTTTGCATTTACTCATGAGCATCATATCAACCCAGTCTGGATAACTGTTTCTCAGCAAACAACTGACATATACTGCGTCTTTGTTGTCAATTATATCTGATACATCATCATTGGAAAACACAAAAAACTTTAGATTCTTTCCTTTTATCTTTTCAATTTTGTTTATTGCGTTTTGATAATATTTATTCGTACATATATCTCCGAACAATTTTCTGTTATCGTCCGTATTATAATCACCACCACGAATATGTATCGATACTGATTCAGTGTCACTGATCATATTCATTACGGACAATAACTCTTCATCATATTCATTTCGAAAACGAAATGATTGTCTTATTGCCTCTTCTTTATTACTCCAGTAAAGGCTTGTTTGCCAATATCCTATCAGAGCGTTGTTCCTCAAATGCAATACTCTTTCATCGAATTGACAATCTTCCTTTTCGTAAAACACAGGACGCGCTTTATAGAGAAATCTCCGCTTCACCTTTGCGAAAATCGTTCTTTTATAATCTGTAAGTTTTTGATATTCTTCATTGTTTTTGTCCTTTACAAATCTCACTTCAGGAAACGCATCTTCAATTGCAGTTTTTTTATCTGATCCAGCAGCAGATCCTTCGATAAACATTTTCGCTGGTATTCCTGATAACTCAAATTGTTTATAAAGAGAATACTGGAACATCTGATTACCTAAACCACCCATTAGCCGTATATCAATCATTTCTCACCATTCCATATTATTGCGTTAATTGTGATCGTGAGCATTCTCATAAACCATACTGGCGCTAGATTCACTCCTCCGTAAATATGCTCTTGATATTTCGCGTTTTTATAATGCGTTTAATTGTTTCTCGCTCATCTTTGTTGATGATATACTGTCCGATAAAATAAATCATAGCAAATATGATTGTGAAACCAACTGCCACAAAACCAATCAGAACGAAAGAGTCCATATACGGCAACGGAACAAAATAATTAACCGCAACTGTAACCGCAAATACCGTAATACATAAAAGCCATCTTTTTATTGTTTTTTCTTTGCCTTCGGAAAGCAAATATTTATAGCTGTAATTGACTGCAGTTATTGTCCTGTATATTGTTGCAACAATTGTTCCCACCAGAGCCCCTGGAATGCCTATGAGCAGAATACATGGAATCGACACTGCGATATTTATAATGGATTCGATAATTGTATGTTTTCTGGTCTGTTTATAGTGGCCCGAATAAGCAAGTGTTGAAAAAGTGGCTTGTCTTCCATGGGCAAGCAGTGGAACCGTCACAAACAGAAGCGGTAGCCATTGAATAATATAAACAGTATCTGTGATTTTTCGTGTGTAAAGACTTATCAGCGGTAATAGAATAATATAGAGAGCTGACATAGTTGAGAAAATTGATATCATATCAACCATTTCAACGAGATGATATGCTTTGCAATATTTCTCCTTGTTTGTGTTATAGAGTTGTCCAAGCTTGAAATCAAATCCGGCTGTTAATTTCTGGATCACTCCGTATACAGCATATACTATTGCATAGTATAGAGTATAAACACTTACAGCTTTCAAATCCTGGAGTAAAATAGTAAGAAGAACCACATCTGTACTGCTAAAAACCAATGATGATATTTGATGCACCAAAACTGCGTTCTTTTGGCTGATTGCAGCATTGTCAGGAGGTGCTTTCAGATTGATCCATGCATATTTTTTCCTTATAAAGGCAGAATATATGACACATTTTAGAATAGAAACAAGAAAAATCGATATCTGAATGATCAAAACATTCGTTGAAAACTTTAAGAGAACGAACTTAACAATGTTCAGTATTATATTGGTTGTAATATCAATCTTTTCTATTACATAGGAATACCCTTCCGCTCGCATTAGCAGCATGTATTTGCCCTGATAGAAGAAACTCAGGCAGCCCCCGATTCCGCTGAAAAGAATAACCCCCATTGCCAGACCATATGGTAATTCTGTATGAATGGCAATTGGATAGATTAATGCAATAAGCACAACACCTATTGCATATATAACGCCGGTCTTCCTGTAATATTGATCCGTCGCTGACATAATCGCAGAGATTCGTTCTCTTTCATTTCTGGCAACCGGTGAATATAACGCCTGAATTGTTGCTGCCCCTACGCCAGCTTCAAATAGAGATAAGTACGAAATAATCTGAGCTGTCGAATGTAAAAGACCATTTGTCTCAGAGCCATAATTCTCGATTACAAGCTTTGGCAAAAAGAACGCAACCGCAGTCAGAACCAATTGCCCTATAACACCGTAGAGAGAGTTTAGAATACCTTTCTTTGCATTCCGCATTCTTACATTTCCTGTCATTTCTTTCAAAATAGGCTGAGGAACACATTCAGTTTTCAGCTTATTCTGTGTAACATGAATCCTGAGATTTTTTCTGATACCGATAGCAAAAAATAAGCAAATGCTCTTTTGTTTCTTAAGGCTGCTGCCCTCTTTCTCTGTCTCCTTGTGAGGATTCCTTCTCCGAATGTTTTATCAATCAATTCAGATAAATTGAATGTTACACACGTATTTCTTATTTCAGAAATGATCTCTCCCACAGTCTTTTTACTGCTGAAAGAAATCAAACGGTCAAACCCGATTTCCAAAATGAAGAAAACGTAATAAGGTAACTGTTTCATTGCTTCTGCCTGGCTTGCCAGGTTTTTGTACAATCCATCAATCAGTTTTTTGGCGTTTTGAAAGTAATTATCATCATATTCATTGCACATGGAGCCATTATTGATCCTGTAGTGATAATATTGAATTCCATTGTCTACAACCACAGAATGTGCTTTATACAATAGCGGATAAAAAACCGCCGCATCTTCTCCCATTCGTACACATGGATCAACAGATAAATTCTCCTGATTGATCATCGACCTCCGAATCAGCTTATTACACAAAGATGGCATCACGCCCGGCGTGTAATAATCCCCACACTGAATCGCTGATTTTTTTATATCAGCTATATCAAAAACTGGAATCTGATCCTCTGTTTGATTCCTCTCTAAAAGTTTTTTTATTTTATCCTTCTTCTCTTTATCAACGTAAACACCCGATTTGATTTCATTCTGCACCGGCAAACTGCTGCCATCCTGATCCTTTAAAAGACCGGCAATCACTATATCGGCATCATATTCTGCATATGAAATCATTTTCAAATATGCATCCTTCTCTATCCAGTCGTCACCATCAACAAACGTTATATAATCTCCCTCTGCGACCTTTAAACCGGAACGTCTTGCTTCCACCAACCCCATATTTTTCTGATGAATGACTCTGATTCTGGAATCTCTGTCTGCATACTCGTCACAAATCTCAGGGCAGCGATCCGGAGATCCGTCGTCTACCAGAATAATTTCCATATCTATACTTTTTTGATACAGCAGACTGTCAATACAATCCCTGAGATATGATTCCACATTATAAACCGGAACAATTATGCTCAATGACGCCATATACACCTCATTTATCACAATCGATTACATATCCTGAAATCAAAAGCACCCATGCTAATTCACAGTTCCTGATAAGTATCAATGACAGAATCAAAGAAATCCCTAAATTTCTCTACAAACGTTCTTTTCCCAAACAGACCAATCACTTTTTCTCTTATTATTTCAGGAGCAAAAGTAATTCTCCCCTCTATGAATTCTTTTAGCCCACAGGCCATACCCTCAATATCATTGATTGCATAAATCCTTCCGACAGTTTGATCTACATAATCTTCCACACCGCCGCAGCGTGTCGCAAAAACAGGCAATCCGCAACACGCCGCTTCCAGTGCTGAAACCGGTTGTCCTTCCTGTATGGATGTCATTATAAAAGCGTCAGCCCTGTTAAAAAGCTTACCTACCTGTTCATGGGGAACTGACGGAATCATTTCTGTTGCGTGAAAAATAGAAGATGCTCTTATTCTTTTTTCGAATTCATCGATATCCTTTGCATAACCCTTATTGGAAGCATAGCCTGCAATCATTATTCGGAAGGGATAATTCGTGATCTGTTTCAGACGCTCCATCACGCGGATAAACATATCGTAATTCTTATAGAAAGAATGTGCAGCCATGATCAGCAAAGTCTTACCGGAATGTTCTTCCTTATCAATGTTCAGTTTTTCATCATCAATCATATTGCCTATATATACGGTTCTTGGAAGACGTAAGTTGAGCAACATTAACTGACGGATTTTATCGTAGCTGATTGCAAAAAAGAGATCTGCTCTTTCTATAGCTTCTTTATTTGCATTGGTCAGTACATCCCCCGGCCATGGAACGGGAGCGTGCTCTCCGATCACATACGGCTTCCGATAATGCTCTGAAAGGCACTGCAGAAACCAAGCCTCCTGCTGTGCGTCAACACAATACAAAGCATCAAATTGGTCTTTAAAGTACTTGTCAAAAATCGCAGTGATTTTGTTTTTTGAATACTTTCTTCTTTTTTCGGATAAATACCTTCCAACACCTTCCACATTGCCTTTACGTGTATACATATGTCTCAAATTTTCGATTGTATCATAAACAACCATCCTTAAAGGCAACCATGTATTAACTGTATATTCAATTGTATTCTTTTCCTTATTTGATAAAACAACAGTTGTCTTCTGCCATGGCTTCTTTCTGTTTCTTTCCGAATAATGAATAACCAGAAAATCATAATAATCTGACAACGCAAAAGCTTGTTCCTTAAAAAACATGCCTTGATACGGATTGTCACTTGTCGGATACCAATTTGTTATCAGGCAAATCGTTTTCTTCATGTTTATTATCCAACCTGTACATCAGGCTTTTTTCTATTAATCAGCTTCTCGATAGGTTTCGAAATATAATCCCACAAAAACATTACACCAATCGAAATCAGATATATTCCCAAAACCGTGATAATCAGATGCAACAGCACTTCAGGAAGCGTTTTTAAATTCGTGATTCTTTCATTCATCAAGCCAAGTATTTTCCCCTGAATCAAAAAACAGGTAAACGATGCCGGAGCAACTATATTGACCCATTTGGAAGACAATCTGATTCTGCTGAAAATCCCAAATATCGTGCACGCTTCCAAAACAAGCAATGGGTTATGATAGCCCCAGGATGTACCGGGCAGCAGTTGTCTCCAAAGTATCAGGATTATAACACATCCGATTAGAGCAAAAAACAGCACGGATAATCTAATCTTTCTTAAAACATCAGTTTTTCTGAGCCATGCGCCAATCATATACACCATCACGAAATTTACTATGCTGTAGCCATTCATTGAACCATCCAGACCAATCGGCGAAAGACCCGCCCATGGATTCCCGGTTATTTCCTTTAGTATATCAACTGCGATGGAGTAAACCGAAAAAATGATAAACACGATCGTTATCAATATGGTTAATGATTTTTGATTTAAAGAATCCATTAATCTGTTTATAAATGGGGCCAGAAACATCATCGTTATATATAGAATAACAAAGTAATTTGCCGGAATAATTGTGCCGATAAGATTTTTCAAATTCCAGCTATGATGAACAGCGGAAGTAATAGCACTCAAACATATCTGAATAAAGCTCGTCTGCAGTAGTATCTTCAACAGCCTGCCAATTTTGATTTTATTGGAATAGCAATTGAAATAGCCGGATAAGAGGATAAAAATATTAACTGCACCGATGCATAGAACCTGAAGGCTCATCAGAAAAAACCTCGTAAATCCTTGAGCATTTGCCAGCGCACCACCGCCACCTGGAAAATAATTGAAATGTAGCACCACAACTGCCAATCCGGCAAAAATGCGAAGCAATTCAAAGTTTGATTCTCTTGTTTTCTTTATCCGGGTTGCCGCCATTATTCTATTTGACCTTTCACTTATTCTTCGAGATGTGCTTCCTGAATGCCTGGTAATCCCTGATATAGTCTTCCGCATCATAGTATTCGGACGCAGCAACACAAAGTACAGAATCCTTCTGAAGCCATAACATTTCCCTCCATGTCGGTATATCGATCAAAACACCAATGGAAGGATCTGACAATTCAATTTCCTCCCGCCCATTCTCATTTTCCAAAATCAGCTGAATTCTTCCATAGGGGCAGAAAAGCATTTGTTTCAGAGATTTATGCGCATGAAACCCGCGGCGGACTCCTTCCGGAACCTTTGTAATATAATATAGCCGTTTGACATCAAACGAAATATCCCGCATTTCCTCAAAAAAGGAAAGCTCCCCTGCATCAATCGTCGGTACCGTTTTAATATGAATCACTTTGCATCCTGCAACTGTCTCCCGAACATCAAACTGTTCACCCTTCAGCACAGAATACCATTTCAGATTACAAACGCCTTCGTAACGCTTTTGCACCGTCTTTGGTATGTCAACTGCTTCGTGAAAATTATGTTTATCATAAAATCGGATTGCACGCTCATTCTCCCTGGAAACACACCAGTAAACGTTTTCCAGATTCAACTCAGTGAATGCCTTTTCCAGCATGCTCTCCATACCAAACCAGGCATATCCATGTCCCATAGCTTCCCGACGAACGCAAATCCCGAATTCGGCATGACCTGTTTCAATATTTTTCAAGCTCACCGTTCCAATATATTCGTTTGTATCAGAAGCAATCGCAAGATGCAAATTCGGTCCTTCCTTCCAGCTTTCCCGGATAAATTTTTCACAATCTTCCGTCGTTTTTTCAGCAAAATTGCCCCTCAGCCTTTTGACAACATCGTCATCATGCATCCAGGCAAGCATAAAAGGGACATCTGCCAATTCAAGTCTTCTTAAGTGCATATTTTCTCCCTGTTAAATTCGTTTATCGAATCAATTACATATTGGATCTCATTATTTTTCATTCCGTAATACATCGGCAGACTGAGTTCTGTTTCACTGATTTCCTCTGCAATGGGTAAACTCCCTTTTTTATAGCCCAAATCCCTGTAGCATTCCTGCAAATGCATGGGGATCGGATAATGCTTATTGGTCCCGACCCCTTTATCCTTCAGGTATTGTTGCAAAGCATCCCGTTCCTTGCATCGAATCGCATAAATATGCCATACTGGCATACAATCCGAAATAACAATGGGAAGAACCACGTGATGGTTTTGAATCCCTTCTGAATACATTTTCGCTATCCTTCTGCGCTCCCAGTTCATTCGTTCCAGATGCGGCAGTTTAACAGCAAGAAATGCCGCTTGCAATTCATCCAGACGACTGTTATTCCCTTTATATATATGATGATATTTATAGTCTGATCCATAATTGCCCAACGCCCGGATTTTCCCTGCCAACTTATCATCGTTTGTGACGACCGCCCCGGCATCTCCAAGCGCTCCTAGATTTTTTCCCGGATAAAAACTGAATCCGGCAGCGTCGCCGAAAGTTCCGACTTTCTTGCCCTTATAAGTTGCTCCATGTGCCTGTGCGCAGTCTTCAATTACTTTCAAGCCATATTTTTCCGAAATTTCCAAAATGCAGTCCATCTCGCAGGCTTGACCGTACAGATGAACCGGCATGATAGCTTTTGTCTTTTTCGTAATCGCTGCTTCAATCCTTCTTGGATCCATATTGAATGACTCAATCCTTGGCTCCACAAAAACTGGTTTTGCACCGACATAGGTAACAGCCAAAGCAGTCGCAATATAGGTATTGGATGGGATAACAACCTCATCCCCTTCCGTGATACCCAGCGCCTTCAGTGCCAGCATCAGTGCATCAAGACCGTTGCCAACGCCAATGCAATGCTTTGTTCCGCAATATTCAGCAAAAGCACTTTCAAACCTTTTATCCTCATTGCCTTCTATATACCAGGATGCCGTATAAACCCGTTCAAATGCTTCCCGTAATTCGTGATCCAGTTCCCTCTCCATTGGAAGGAAAGAAACAAAAGGTATGTTCATTCGATGCCTCTCAAAAACTCCAAATCTTCTTTTCTGTATTTCAACTCATCTGCATATTTTTTTCGTCCGCGCAAATATTCTGGCAGATAGCTGATAATTGCAAATATCTTTTTTTTGCCTTCTACGCATTCGTCTCTTTTATTGACATATTTGATCCATCGTTTCTCTTTTTCTGAAAATTCGTTCAGATATGCCATTTTTTCTGTTTTGTCAAAGCGTTTTGTATCTTCCAGCAAGCTATAATATGCTTGGGATTTGCCTCCGGTTGAAACCCCGCCTGCTTCATACCATATCGAAATGATATCCGGTGCCAACTCGGCTGTATACTTCCTGAAAAACTTAGAAAAAAATGGACTGTCCTCCAGTAACAAATAATTCGTATCGAAATAGCCAAAGCTACTGATCATTTCTTTTGAAACACACATCACACTTCCGGATGCCATGTTATACAGGTGCGAAAGGACAAATTCCCTGTATTGTTTCTCTCTTGTATCTAACATACCAATCCAATCACGTTCTTTTTTGTGAGGTGTCAAAAACAGGGGAGAATAATCGTTTTCATACATAACTCTCGATGATAACACCAGACTTTTCCCGCTTACCTGCAGTCTTGCTATAAGTTTCTCAACTGTGGTATGTTCATAAAAAACATCTCCGCACGAAAGATTAATGAAATACTCACCCAGTCCATGCATATATGCATAATTGATGTTTCTGACCGTTCCCTCATTCTTTTCTTTGTGCAACAGCACGAAATTTGCCAGATTTGTGGACCGCTTTTCATCAATATATTTATTTATTTCATCTTCAGGGAATGCTTCTGATCCATCATCACAAATAATGTATTCAATATTGCTATAGGTTTGTTCGCAAACACTTCTTATTGTTTCCCAAATCCTGTCGAACTTCTTATAGGTTAACGTAACAATGCTTACCAACGGTTTCATATAATTCTCACCATATAGTCACTTTTTTAATACCAACCCTTTTACATCAAAGAATGCACACATTCCCTCATTCACCCAAAAATTGGGGTCTTCGCTTAAGCCTATGCCCCAAAAAAATCCCGGTTCTCTTGAGATGCCTTTTGTTTCCACTATATCATCTGGTCCTGCGTTTTCAAGCAACATAATCATTTCATCATATTCCGCTTTATACTGCGTCAGCAATCCGGATTTGTACGCCCAGGCTGTTTCTGCAGATGACATTGTATTAATTCCAATTCCAAAACAGCCAACAACCCAGATCGCCAGTGCTGAAATGAAAGCGAGTATTCCGTTTTTCCTTTCAATCACAATATCAACGGGGGATGATTTTACCAAATGATGAGAAACCCAGCCTGCAACATAAAACTCAGTCATAAGCACAAGTAAATAATACGAATAATAATATATATCTATCTGTCTCCCATAACCAATCATTGACATTGCATAAAGCGGAGGGGTTAACTGAGAAGAAAAGAGTAAAACTGATCCTACAGTCACTAGTATTGGCCAGCGAAAATCAAAGTTAACTTTTTCTGCGGTTTTGTAAAGAAAGGGAAACGCAAAGATAAGCAAAACAAATTGCGGCAACCTTGTCCATTCTCCAATAAACTTAACGAAATTATATACAGACAGCCACACTGCCTCTATCGGGGAAGAGCTTGTCACAGTGGCTGCACGTACACTATTACCCGGCGCGATAATGCTGATAATAAAACTAACAAACAAAAATAGTGAAATAGAAAGCATGACATACAGTTTTTTTCTGTCATGCCGAACAACACTTACAATAATCGTAATAACCGCTAACTCTGAACAAAATAATGCAGATGTATAGTTGCCACCGCCGATGATTACAGACAAAACACATGCAAATATGATAGAAATTGCTTTGATCTTTTTCGAGATCAGCAGACGAATCAGGATTGCAAACCAAATAACAGCATAGCAAAAACCCAACGAGTAGTAACCGCTTCCACTGAACCAGTAGAATGTTTCTGCCTTATATGGAACAAATTCCAGCATGTTGATTATGGCAAACAGTGCAATTGCAATTCCATACGATCTTTTTTGATGGCATACTTTGTGCAGAATTGTATCGAACAAGAATATTACGGAAAACGTTAATCCACCGAAAACCAGCAATGTATTAATCCAATAATAATCCTTTGCATAAACACCTGTCAGAGCATTAATGAATGTTGTTGAGAAAGACCCCTGCCATTTCTGATAATTATTCGCTGCACATTCGGCTGCCGCCTTAATTATACCCCAAATTCCACCGCCATTTTTTGCTGCTTTATAAACAGGGCAAAGAAAAATATAATCATCGGAAATAGGTCGTGAATGAAATGCCGCAACAACAATCGGAACTGCCAAAAGAAACAGAATAACTGCCAAAACGATACATACTATTGTTGAGAGAGATATCTTGGTTTTTCTTCCGACTTGAAGGTTTTCCATTTCATATTTCCCTTCCGATCATCTTCTTGATCATTTTCTTCGTTTCATGAACCAGGCTTAAATATATCAGTTTTGCAGCGGCCAAAGGCCCCTTTGTTTTCGTTACAGCGCAGCAGGTGTAAATCGTGTCAAAATCGTTTCTGTATATCCGGCATAACTCCCAAAGCTTTTTATAATAGTCCACATTCGTATCTCCATACGAATGATGCCATGCATCCGCCGGAATTACGCCAATCTGATATCCGTCTTTCTTCAGTCGTAAACATAGCTCCACAGCATACAAATGCCAGGTATCCCCCAAATCATAGAACAAGTATTTCTCAATAACAGATCGCTTGAGCGCAAACCCACATTCATCAACCGAAAAGCATGGTTCCGTCTCATTCATCGGTTGATCCGGACCTGTCCGCGCCTCTCCGCACTGTATGTTCATTCGAAAGGATTTCCCATATTCTCCTTCAACAACTCCTGCAAAGCCCAGCAGAGCATGTCCGTGATCAAGCGATTCCAGTTCTATGACAATATCACTTAACGCATTCGGAGTGTTAAAGGAAATGTCATGATGCAAAAAAAGAACAATATCACCCTTGCATCTCTCAATCCCCGCATTGTATGCAGAGGAAGCAGAAGCAAAATGCTCCCGAACCGTGTCGATCACGATCAGCTCATAATCCTGATAAACCTGTTCTTTTAAAGAACTGATCAATATATCATTTAGCTTCTCCGCATTGTTCGATACCACAACGATCGACAAATGCGGATTTATTCTGTCATTCTTTCCCACTTTTTAAGTCGTTTCCTATGCGGTATTGTATTATTCAGGACAAAATGCTCTCAAGCCGGCTGAGCGCTTGCTTCAGCATTTCCCCGTTCTGAACCTTTGGCTGGTGGGCGAGAACCCCGTCCAACAACGCCAAATACGCTTTACTGCCTGGTTTGGGCAGATTTTTCAGCTCATTCAGCGAAGAGATCGCAACCCCCATCCGGTTCTCTGTGATAAACCTGGCAATGGCCGCTTCCTTCCAGACAACTACCGGCATCCCGGCAGCAATATATAACGAAGCCTTGTGCGGACAGTTATATTTCAGGTATTCACCGAAATTGCCTTCACATGTCTCAGCGGAAGGCCCGTCCCAAACCAAACCGTATGTTCCTTCCAGATGGCGGGGCAGCTCATTCGGTTCAAAGCTTCCGTGATAGAAACAGTTCTCGGATAAAGTTCCGGGATGGGATCCGTATAAACTGAAAGAAACATCCGGCACTTCGCCGCAGCGGTAAAGAAATCCCGATTTTTCCGGTTTCAAATTCCCGGCAAAAGCAATCACGTTTTCGCCCCCGAGGACTCTCTTCATGCTTTCGCTTTCATAAAGGTAGTCAAACAGTCCCAGGGACACCATCTTCGTCCTGACACCTGCCCGCTTCAGTTCGTCAGCCATGATGTCGTTGTGCACGATCAATCCGTCGGCACAGTTCAGAAAATCGACTTCTTTATTCTCAATGTCCGGAAAATGATCGTCTTTCCGAAGATAAAAAAGATCATGCACCAGAATGATCAGTTTGCAATGTTTCTGCTGTCGAACTTTCTGAATCCTCTGCAGAAGCATCTTCACAACCGCCGGATTATATGGATACTGAAGCACGATAAGATCCTGCGGATCCAGAGTGCTTCCCAGACGGAACACGGCTTTGTATACCTCAAAAAGCTTCAGAACCGTATGATGTGTTCGGTTAAAAACGACTGAACATGTAAAACCCATGCCGGAAAGAATATCCCGCACATCGTTGCGTGCTTTTGTCCCGGCGTCAAAATCACCGGGTTTCATCACGTCAATCAGAACCGTATTTGCCATATTTCTGAAAATTACCCTTCCACAGAATCAAACCGTTTCAGCCAGCTTGCGATATTGTAGTATTCCTTGACGGCTTCCGGATATCCTGAAAAAGGCTCCCGCAGAAAATCTTTCAGTTCCCGTTCCTCTTCTCCCAGGATATACACTGCTTCCGGGGAATAGAACTTCCCGTTCCGGACGCTCTTGTTGTTCGTAATGATCTTCTTGTCAAAAGCGACTGCCTCAATACTCCGCAGGGTAAATCCGGTCTGACCCTCCCGAACCAGATCCACCACCGTGCCGGACTTCTGCTCATAAGTAAGCAATTCCGTATAATCCATCATCCCGTCAAAAAAAAGATCCTGATCAGCCTCATCGTAGGAACTGCTTCCGTCCCGAATCAGCCGGAAGAAATAACGGAATCCTTGTTTTCTGCAATAGTCTTTCAGTTCCCTGAGTTTGCCATACCGTCCTTTATCATATCCAATAAAACAGAGATCCGTTTCTTTTTTCCCTGGATATTCCGGCCCTCTCCACTCAAAATACTGCGGATTCATTTTCATATGGTACTTCTCTGCGTCCCCATCGTCAAAGGTCCAGCTCTCCGTCAATTTCCGGCCGATCAGAACTTTCAATTTCGAAAAGGCAAACCGGCGGTCATCCACTTTATTCCATGTCCAGTAGATAATGCGTTTTCCTTTTACCCAACGGATAAAGGGAAGCAAGTTTGTCAGTTCCTCAAAAATGATGATTTTCTCAAATGGTTCAAAATATCGAATCCTCTCAAGGTCCCGAACACTTCTATAGGTCTCAAAAAGCCCTTGGATTTTCCCCTTAGCATCGCCTGTCAGCTGTTCGGACTTTAAAACAGTTACGTGGTTCGCAGTAAAGCAATCGTTGAAATACTTCTGGAAGCTGTCCTTTTCGCCTTTGACAATTAAAACTTTATGTTCCGGCTGCGACGGCACGGTAAATCTCCTCCAGCGCTTTGTAATTACTATCTTTGTTTAGAACGGTTTCATAATAGCTTCCGGCATTTTCCGAAAGTCGCTCGTTTTCGGAAATCATTTGGTTCACTGCGTCCATAAAGCTTTCCTCGGAATCAGGCTCAAATAGAACGCCACCCTGCGACTGGCGTACAATGTCTCCGTGATTCCCAAGGTTTGTCGCCAGAACAGGACATCCCATCGCCATACTTTCCGCGACCACCATGGGGAATCCTTCGTACCAGAGGGAAGGAAATATAAGACCCACCGCAGATTTTAAATCCTCAAACACATCCGCCTGCGGTCTGAATCCAAAGAAAGACACATTTCCTTGTTCTGCCGCTGCTTTTGCTACCTTTTCCTTTAATGTCCCGTCCCCGTAAATATGAAGCTCGCAATCTTCCGGCAGCAGTCGCCATCTGTCCAGCAGCAAATGAATGCCTTTGTTTTCTTCCAGTCTGCCGGCAAAAACAAACACCTTGTTTTCCATTCGATGCCTTTCCGGCATCTCTGCATTCACAAAATTCGGTTTGACAAACACATTGGCCCCTTGTATGTCAATCAGCCTGTCAAACTTGCTTCGGTTAAACTCCGTCAGAAAGATGTAATCAATCTTTCTGTACGTACCCAGAAACCGGTGCAGCTTCAGCATAGCCGCAACAATCATTGTTTGAAGACGTGAACCGCGATAGCATTTGTTTCTCAGTGCACCTCTGAAAGTCCTGTTTTCCCTGCACAGTTCGCAAACATGGCCATCACAGAAGAACATCCCTTCCGGGCACAGAAAACGATAATTGTGAATTGTCTGGATCACCGGCACCCTGCAGTGAATTGCCGCATAGTAAGCAGACGGACTGACCAGGGGAAAAGTATTGTGGCAATGGACAACATCCGGTTTCATGCTCTTGATGATCCTTTTTATATCGCGATATGATTTTAGTGAGAAAACCGTTGTGAAGGGAAGAAAAATTCTCTTCAACTTCCATCTGTTTAACTCAGTATTGTCTCTTGTATATATAATAATGTCATGCCCATGCTCTTTCAGCAGCTTCTGTTCGCTCTCGAAAACGGTATGCTCACCGCCTCCGATCTGATAGAAGTTATGCACCATCAGAATCCGCTGTTTCTTCTCAATGCTGTTGTTCATACAATCCTTTCGCAGTACAAGGCTCTATTTTCTGATGGCCTCCAGTCGCCCTGTATTCCGGTTCACCCGATATAGTGTCTTTGATTGTATACTGTCGGAAGAACTCATATATCCTTTGAACACTTCTGTCATGGCTTCATTCGCTTCATTCACAGCCACATACCTGAAGTTATTCAGCACATAATCCCGAATCCATTGATTATTTTCTGTCTGATCCTGATGAATATAGCAAAAGTCTGCGATTCTATTTGGTCTGCTGATAAAGACAAACATATGCTGGTCATAGATCGCCTGATATCCTGAAAGATAAATCATTTGATCGTTTCCGTCGCATTCGTTCTCAATTGCTTCCTGCAATTCCCGATAAGGCTCTCTCTGCGCGATTGAATCCTGTACAGACAAACGGGTTATAAATCCTTTTAGAGCAGCAAACGGAGAAATCGCAACAATGATGCCTGTCAAAAGTATCGTAAGACCGTATTTCCAATAAACCATTCTGTATTGGATGCAGCGAAACAGCATCCAGATCAGAAAAAGAAATTGCGGCAGAAGAGCCATCCTAATATACCGGTCATAGGATGCCAGCGTTGTTGCTTCGTACTCATTGAAGGATGAGATATAGACGGCGCCGAGAAAAAAGACATACAAAACAGTCTGAATCGACAGTATAATACTCATCCTGATAATATTCTTCTCTTTTTCCTTTTTGTACAACCAGAGTGTTAAACCCGCTGTAGCAAGCAAAAGAATCAGCAATACGACAAAATAGCTGACAGAAAAACCGGTATGTACATTGAATCCGTTTGAATCAAAAAAGGCCTCTTTGAATTTGTCAACCGTTTCCTGTTTGTAAGTTTCATCACCGCCGGCAAAAAACAGTTTAAGGTATTCGCCAACCCGGATCGAATTGGAAAAAGAAGAAGGCGTCTGAAAATGCTGAAGAACCAAGTTCCAGCTGCCTTTAATAAGGAGAAAAACCGCAAAAGGAGAAAAGACCTGCAAAAATATTCCCGCTTTTCTTTTCCTGCTGCCGGAAGCATGCATTGATCTGCTTCCCAAAAGTACATCTACAAGGAATACAAGCGCAAGAAAAACGGTAAAAAACAGTCCGGAATCCTTCATCAGAACCAGAACAGCACACAAAAGGCTGATATAAATCGCTTTTTCCGACGTCTTTTCATCCCTGCACATGAACAGATATACATATCCGGCGCCGGAAAGAATACCGATCATTGGATCGATCAGAACCGCAGCAAAAAAGGTCGGATACATAATCAGCGGCAGCAGCATCGTAACGCCCAATAGAACAGGCTTCAATGCTTTATGATAATCCAGTCTTTTCAGGCACGGGAAGAAAAGCGAAACAGCAAACAGTTGAAATGCCACGTATGGTCTCCATTCGCAGAATGCAGACGTCCCTTCAAAAATTTCATGCAGTTTCTGAAAGAAATACTGAAACAACGCCATTCCCGGAGGATAGGAAGGAAACTCTGAATATGAAACCGTATAATTCGCAGCAAAACCGTCTGTTTGGCTCATGGCCTTCACACAGTCCATCCAGTGAGACAGTTCATCATGGTACCACGCCAGCCGTCCCACGTTCAACACCAGAAAAACGATATATAGCAAAACAAAGAGCAGACCTGCAAATCCAAAGCCTTTCTTTATATAATCAACCGCCCTCTTCTCCCTGATCAGTCGAGCAACAGATAAAACCAGCATAAAAGCTGCAATGATCAGGATGAGATAGACACCGGTTTTCAAAGCCCCAATCAAGCCGAAGATATACAGAAAAAGGATAATTCCCGTCATCGACAACGGGAGTGTATCGCTGAAATCACGACGATAAAACACTTCCGCAAAAACACTTCCTGCAATCAGCGTCAGTGCAAATATGACAATGGAAATCATTGAATCCATCTCCTGTCTGCAGTAAATCTCAAAATCTCATGGCACATCCAATCCGAATTCCTTGTTCTTTTCCGGATCAGGCACCAGCTCGATATAAATTTCCTCTTTCATAGCCCCAAGCTTATAAAAACCTTTCGAAATCTGTTCCGTGGCATAAGTGGCATAGGGCCAGTTCTCCGGATGATTATAAGCAGGAACATATATTTTTGCTTCTTTCAGTCCGTCAGCCTCTGCCTGCTGCATCTGCAACAGAATATCCTGATTAATTCTGCTGTGTGTCTCGGCTGTTTCTCCCAACTTGTTTACAACGGAGTCCTGATAGGCTTTTCCCATTGAATTACAGTCCACAAGGACAAACAAAAGGGCAAGCGGAAGCACCAGTTTCCCGATCGGGAATCTTCTCATCAGCTCAAACAGACACAGCAGAACAATCAAACTGCCAAAGAAAAACGCCCCGTAAAAAACATCCGGCCTGACAACATATTCATTATACTGTTGCAGTTTGGAACAACTAAGTAAGAAGTACACAATAAATAATACCAGTGCAAAGAACAGCTTACCTATCCCGGACAGTGTTCCCTTATCCCTTCGGGCAAAGAATGCAATCATTCCCCCAACAACGATAATTCCGCAAAAAAATATATACCGCAGATTTACTTTTCCAAAAGTATCCATTGCTGTCTTCAGTACACCGCTCAGCCCGCCTAAAGCACTCTGTCCAATCCCGGCAGCACGCTGTCCATTCATTTCGAACACCTGGGAAACAAGCCACATCAAAATCAGCAGCAAAATGGTACTGTTTGAATGGATCCATTTCCCGAATGGCACTTTTGTGCGTATTCCGGAAATGATATCTGTAATCAGTCGCATCCCGAGATAAGAAGCCAGAATCGCTCCCGCCCAGATGTTTGAGTGGATGCAGAAATAAGCAGCAAAAACAAATAAGCTTTTCTTGAGATACTTCCCCGGTTTAAATAGATCATGAAGATCTTTGTCGCTATGAAGCCATAGCACAAGAATCGCGTTTAAAAGGTTGGGAATTACATAGATAAAATACGTACATGCATATACCGAATGAAGCATATATGTATTTCCATCCTGACCCTGTTTCTTAAAAATCCAGAAGTGCATCAGCAGAAAGAAAACCAGGCCGACACAGGCAAGCAAAGGAGAAACACCGGCTTTTCGAAACAAGCAATACAAAACAGCAGTAAGTCCTGTCATCGCGCCGGCGACGCATAAAGCCCAGCCAAAGGTCAGATAATCAAACAGATTCCCTCCGAAGACCCGATAAAACAGTGACATCACCTGTGAAACAAGCGGAAGAAATACCGCCCCAAAAACGCGAATCGGTTCACTGCCCCGCCAGGTCGGTAAAACCTGTCGATGATTGGCAAATCCGAAGTAATCATCCGTCGTGCTGATCACAATAGGATGAACCTTCGTAAAGAAAACCAGAATAAACAAAAACACGCAAAACAAAAGTACAAACCGAATCGATTTTTCCCTGCGAACCATAATTATCCCTCTGCAGCAATTATTGTGCTTTCCCGTCGGATTCTCCAGACTTCCTGATTGCATTCACCCAAGCAAAATACAAACGAAAACAAATAACTTGGGCTCTCAAGGCCCACATTAAATGCTATCAGAACGACGGCACCAAGCAACGCAAAAAAAGTCGCTTTTGAAGCCAGAACCCGATGCTTCAGCATTTCCCATAACATAAGAAAAACAAACAAAAATAAAGCTGTAATACCAAATATGCCCGTCCTCATCGCAACAGAAACAAAGGAATTATGACAGGAAAGGACAAATGTTCGTTCTTTCTGAGAATAGCCATCTTTTGCACTAAATGAGGCATCCTCCTTTTGAGCATACGCCTTACTGGGATAAGATGTTCCGTATCCTACGCCCAAACCATAAGTATTTTTCAAGTTTTGTATTTCATCTGTCCAATAGTTTAAGCGCCATTTCGCATTATAATCAGAAATGAAAGATGTGTCTTTAATTACGACGGGAGCAATGAAGCTCACAACAATTAAAACTATCATCAGCCCAATAGCCATCCACCGCAATGCCAGCCTGCTCCACCCGGATTGAGTAAAGATAATCAAAACAAAAACAACACGAAATATCAGCATTGTAGATGTTCCGTCAAATGTAAGCGGCGTCAGCAATACAGCAGCATATCTGACCCAGTTTCGCCACCATTTCGTGCTCTTTATCTTCAGAGCAAGCCATCCAAGAAGAAGGTTGGCGGAAACTGCCATGACCTTTCCCATATAATAAAGCTCAAAGGCATATAAACACCAGAAAAGGATCTCACCATAGTGTGAAATCAGGTACTCTTTTGCCCTCGTATAATACTTGTCCTGAAAAAGAAAAATTGCCGGGAGCACCAAATAATAGGATGCCTGGCGAGGTATGAACGATTTATCAAAATATAAATCCAGTTTAGGGAACTCCCGATTCACCTCAAGATAAGAAAGAATCACATGCAACAGCCCAATTATTGTGAAAAGCAGCAAAGCTTTTTCCGCGCTGTTCAGTTTCATATTCTTCTTTCTGACTAGCAAAAAGTAAGTATAGGATAAACATAAGCAGGCTATTACGCTATATACCACATAATTTCTGTATGATGTTAGAATCACCAATCCGCCACCGGTAGCAATAATCCCCGCCATGCAGATCTGAAATGCAAACATAAATATCTCCGTCTTATTCCTTCTTTTAGTCTTTTCCGGTGATCAAATACCAAACAAACTTCGGATTTGTAGTGATATATCTTTTAAATAACCTTTTAGGTTCTTTCATGAATCGATAAAACCATTCCAATCCGGCTTTCTGCATCCAGGTCGGAGCTTCCGGAACAACGCCAGACAACACATTGAAAGCTCCCCCGACACCGATCATCAGCGCATTTATACGTCCTTTCATCCGGTAACAGAAGTTCTCCTGTCGCGGTGCTCCTAGCGCCACCCAAACAAAATCCGGTTTTGTCGCATTAATCCTCTCTGCAAGTTCTTGTTCTTCCTGCCCCGTCATATCCCTGAAAACAGAAGGCTCTGTGCCGGCAACTATCAGCCATGGATAATTACGGTGGAGTGCATCCAAAAGCGCATCCAGGACTTCTTGCTTATTTCCGTAAAAGAAATGTCGAAGACCTCTGTCTTTTGATTCATCGAAAATTCGTCGCATCAGAGCCGTACCGGTTACCCGATCCATCTCAGGATATTCCTTTCTGCCCAGGAATGAAAGTGGTTTTCCATCCGGAACAGACATGAAGGATTCCGCCTGCACCCGATAATACTCCGGATCATCATGCGCTGTTACTGTCGTATGCACATTGGAAGCGCAAATATACTGGCCTCTGGTTGCTTCCAGATCTTCAAAAATATTATCGATAGCAATCTCCATATTCACTGCGGAAATCGGTACCCCGATAATCTGCACTCTGTTACTGTTCACTGATAGATACCTCCAGCGAAATGAATTCACATGGCCTACTTTTGTACAATTCAAATAACTAAAGTAATATTGTTCCGATCACTTTTGCATTCTCAATATTAAGCATTTCTGTCATTTGATTCAAATCCCGAATTCTTGATTTATACTTTTCCTCAGCAAGAAGCACAGAATCTGATTGTCCTGATAGAGCTACCGCTTTACTGTTATGAAGATATTCAGGCTGGAAAATCAGTTCAATCCCCTTCTCCTGTAACCTTGATTTCAGTCCTTCATATATTCTTTTCGTTTCTTTTTCTCCAAGAGTACCGGTGAATAAAACAGATTTCCCATCCCTGGAAACATCCATCAATGAGGCAATATTGTCTAGCTCGTTTTCCGGATCTGTTCTATTTCCATATTCCAGTTTCTCAATAATCCAGTCAACTCCTTTTCCCTTCCATAAAGCTCTGGAATGTGAAAAATCACTCAGCAGCAATGCATTATACCTTTTCCTCAGTTCATCACCGGTTTTCAGCTTTCCGTTTAACAGATAGTAAACTGTGAGAAGGATAATTATAGCACCGGCACCAAGCACAAAGCCAAACAAAACCTTCTCCTTGATTTTTGCTTCAGGCTTTTGTGGACTGTTATTTAAAAGATCATTTCGATTCTTTGTGTATACGTTGATTTGATTTTGAAAATTCTGATAATCCTCATTTAATGATTTTTGGATGGCAAGAAGACTCGACTCAACTTTTTCACCATTCAAATCACGTGTTATCAGAACTCTGTTTGTCCCCACATTGTCACTGAGAAGAATAAGCTTATGATCCGTTTCCTTTGATAATGTTTCGCTTTCTTTTTTCAAATATGATTCAACAAAATCCCGTCTTTCAATGGCTTGCTCCTTCGTAGCGCCGCTACCAATCACGGAAATGGTATTCATTTCTTTATCTATGCAGATGGAAGCCACATAAATAATATCTCTTCTCACACTTGTTCCAAATACTTCTATAAGCTTTTCATCCTCAATATCTTTTGAGAATGATTCTGACAAAACAGCCAACGTCTTTTTCCCGACATCGCCAACGGACACCTCGGTATCCACATAGTACTTTCTGACTGCTGTCCATATACTGGTAGGATCAATACCCATCAGAATAGATACTTTTGAATTCTCGCTTTCACTTTTTGAAATTGCCTCATATTCAGCAAGAACTTCCTCAGCTCTTTCCAAAGATTTCCTGTATGAAACAACATCTGCTTCGTATTGAATTTCAGCTGGTGCCAATTCACCAGCACGATGATATTTTTCGTAGCTCCAGTATTCTTTATTCGCCAGGATGCCAGCAACAAGTATGCCAACCAAAAGAACAATCCACCATTTATATAGTATATGAAACAAAAGGTCTTTTAGGTTCAATTCTACCTCGTAATTCTTATTTACCTGCATGTTCACATTCCCTCCCCTGGTAATCTTTTTTGTCAACTATTGTATGTAAGCTGTCTTTGTCTTTCGTCAGCATCCACCCTGAACTCACTTCCGAACAAGAATACCCCAGAGTGTCAGCAATTTCATAGGTCAATTCCGATCCAAATTCCTTTTCGATGAAAACTACGTCCGCGATCATATCGGGATGAACCCTATAGTATTCATATAGAATAGATCTGTCAGATGTTATAGAATAACACAATGGTGAATAAGAAGCACAGCGTTGTGTTCCGGCCAGCCATAATAGTTTATCTCCGATATAGAGTACTCTTCTGTCCTCGGGTAATCGTTGTATAGCTGAAACATCGCTTATGAGAGTTTCATAATGTTCAGTCTCCTCGGTCGTAGCAATGATTCCAGCAGCAACCCCATGAGTGACCCAGGTATCTAAAGACGGTAACCCACCATCTTCCCAAAAGACATATGTAAACCGGTAAAAAATACAGCATACCATTGTCGTAACACAAAAAGCATATAATGGAATCCTGGCATAAACCCCGGAAAAATATGTCTCTGCTGCAATCATAATGATCATCACGCTCCCAATCGTTGCTACGCAGGAAGCCGCTGCAATCCCATAAAAACCCGTATTAGACGCTAAATATTCCAGATATGTAAAGATCATACCAGGAAGCCATATGCAGGCAAAAAGTTCTTTAATTCGTTTATCATTCGAAAAAATAGCAATCAACAAAGCAACTACATTGGGAACAAAGATAACATTATTGATGTAATTATCTGTCAGAATATAAACAAGCAGTAAAACAAAACCCAATCCAGCCGCTGCAACAAGATATATCTTTCTGTGTGCTTCCCTTTGTTTGTCAAAGAAAAAGCATAAACAGGTCAGGCAAATCAAAGCATACACGAAAAGTAAATAGGTGTTTCTTTGATTACCCCAAATAATACGGACAATAAAAGCAACCGTGCTTTGATAAATACCCTTTCTGCTATGGGATGGATCACCGTTCAATATTTGGGGGATTGTCTGTACAATTTGTCCCAGAGAACTGTGATGAAGCGTGTAAATCAAAAATATAATTGCGGATATCGCAATTCCCAATGTCACACCTTCAAGATTCTTCCTGCTGTAAAACGAGCGTATCCCCCCATGCCCTCTGTGTGTTAGTTTTACAAACAAAACCACAAACGCATAAAACAGATATATACCCGCCATGTATGGAATACCAAGAACACTGATTGAAAGAGAAACACCCGCCAATATCCTTGTTGCCCATCCGGATACAGAATCCAGACTTAACATCAGTAAGAATACAAAAATAGTAAATCCTGCAATTGCGATTGTATTATATGAAATAACCATCAAGCCATATCCGGCAAAAACAAAAAAAACAATAGTCACAAAAAAAGCTTTTCCGTCGCCGTATTTCTTCTTTAGACAAACAAATATGAAAATGGAAAGAATCAGTTTCAGTACCGTGTATGAATAACGCAGGAAAAGATAGATTCCATCTGTTCCCCCATTAAATGCCAAATACAGCTTTATAAACGGCATAATAATCAAAGCCGAGAGCTGCGTATTGCTCCATTCATCATACAGAATACGATCCCCTTGCAAAAAACGATATGCAATTGTCGGATAAAAAGCTTCATCCATCGTCACATATCCATATTTGCATTTCCATATCATTGCACAGAATATGAATGCGGTGATCAGCGCATAAATCAAATATCTGTTTCTCTTTGAGAAAGAATATGTCATGCATTCACCATTTTAGAAAAGAACTCGTCTATCCCACCAAAAATACGTTCTGTTTTCATTTTTTTTAGTACCCAATCAAGCGCCTTATCAATCATAATACAAGCAATAAGCACCGCAATCGAAAGCACAACCGCAAAAACCAGATAAAGAGCAGGATTCCTTGCGTAATGATCCATCTTTAGATACTTCGTCCACAATGGATATAACAGCAGAGGATGCGCAGAAATCAGATAACCTGCTAAAGTATTCCTGCTAAAAAATCCAATGATACCTCCCCCAAAACTCTTTTTGTTCTCCTCCGCCAATTTTGCAAAGAAGCAGAATAAACTGACGCTTTGAATAAACACCGTGATTGAATCATATGCATAAAAATTTCCGCGGGAAGATACGCCCCCTGCAATATTATACTTCACGATTACATAGTTCGAAACAAATATGCAAATACTGATAACAAAATAACATATCATATATAAAGCAGTTTTGAACCTGCATATTACTCCAATATTCCTATGCAGCCAGTAACCGACAATAAACATCACGCATCCCCAGATGAAACCATAACCCTGTGTTTGGTCAAGTGTCATGGCCACCTTCACAAATGTTTCATGAAGCGAAAAGAAAACAATCAGAATAGCGACCAGTACATTAAGCTTTCTGTTACTAAGTTTCTCCAAACCCAAAGCAATAAACGGAGCAATTAAAGCAAGAACAATATATACCTGCATAAACCAGTATTTGCCTGTAAAAACAGGAAACAAAAAACTGATACCATCCCTAATGGAGAGCGAAGAACCAGTCAACAAAATCAGAATATAAACCGCAACAGAATAGAACACCGTCTTAAACCAGATTCCAGCTACTTTTCCAAACCTGAAATGATCACTGCGTGCAAAATATCCTGATAAAAGAAAAAAAAGATTGACTCCACAAATCGTGAATGCTTTTATACTCCATCCGATATTATCCAACGAACCAAGAAGAGGGTCAGTGTTTTGCCCAGTTGCCAGTACGCAATGTCCAAGAATAATCATGAATAGTGCAATAATTCTCATCTGTTCAAAAGTATCACTTCTTTTATTCATTATTCTCTGTCCTTACCTATCTTTTATCTTTTCACAATCGTATGATACATTTGGGTTGGCATCTTCACGATGAGCTTTCAAGCATATATACTTGATAATTCATTTTTATTCTACGAAATCCTCAGTGCATAATAACTACTCCCTATTGTTCTTGTACTCTTCTTCTCAAAATTGAACCCGCAGTGTTCATAAAACCCTATGGCCTTTCTATTTTCATTCCGCACTTCTAGTCTAATTAGTCTCATACCCTCGTTCCTTGCTTCCGCAATGGCTCTTTCAATAAGCAACCTTCCATAACCCTTATTTTGACTACCATTCACAACGCAAATAAAGGAAATATATGCGTTTCTAGTTATCTCATTGTTTGCATATACTGAGCAAAAACCAACATAAGCATCTTCCTCTTTTGCTGAAATAAATATAGCATACCTAAAGAGTTTGTCCAAAAGAATATCTGAATCCTCTCTTTCAAGAATATGAATTGTCTCATTGCAGATTCTTATGCAATCATATTTGTTTTTGTTATCATTTTCAACTACTATACTATACATTTTTCCTTTTTTTCACACATATTCAAAACTGTAGGAATCCTCATAATTCTTATTCGAGTTATCTCGTATAATGTTTCAAATATGCTAATTCCAGAAGCTATCTTAGAACGACTTTTATCCATTTTTCAGAATTATCCATCATATATAACATTTCATCCATGCTTGAGAACTTCATAAGTAATATTCCAAGGGATGTATTTGATCCAGTAAATGCACTAATCAAATCTCCTGGTTTTTTTTGGATATAATTTTCCACTATGTTCTCTTTTATAACATCTTCATTAATATCAATGTGATCTAAGATCCCATCATAATAGCTATGAACAGCGTAATATGACCAAAAGCCATTAAAACCTTGTTCCTTCGGAATCCTTATCTCTTCACCCATTGCTGCCTTAATAGAACATTCAATTAGATCTACGCCTGTTGCATACTTTATTACATCAGGAATGTAATTTCCACCGTCTCGTGGACCAATTTCCATTAGATATACATTGTAATTTTTGTCAATTCTTATATCAAAGTTATATGTTGCCGTTCCCATATTGAGTAGCGTAATTAATCGTTGTATCTCTTTCTGAATTCTCAGGTGTATTTCTTTTGGCATGACATAAGGAAACGAAGCCGACATGGGAACAAATCGACTTGCACACTTCGAATCAAAATGATCATTTCCAAAGCATGTAAATACCAATTCCCCATTAATCGACAAACCATCACCAGCAACTTGATATCCATACTTTTCAACATAATCCTCAAGAATAATTCGCTTATTTTTGGAAAAACTCATAGCATATGATAGTTTAGATTCAGCTTCTTCCTTTGTATCTATTTGATCTACACCTTTGCTTCCGGATGAATCCACAGGTTTTACAATAATAGGCAATTTAAACATGTTTCTTTCAATATCACTAAGAGCATCTCTTGAATCTGAATATCCTTTTGCCACGGGTGTAAAAAAATCATGATCGGAAAGAAATTTCCTGTACTTGTCCTTATTGCAAAGTATATCAACCGATTTAAAAGGGCTTCCTGGCAATCCCATTACCTCTGCGATATATGCAGCAGTTGGAGCAGCAGGATCGGAAGCATATGCAAGAATACCATTTATCTGTTCCTTTTCTGCAACTTCCAGAACACCCTTCTTGTCAGTAGTGGAAACCATATAAAATGCATCGGCATAGTATTGTCCTGGATTATCAGGAAGATAATCACATAGAACAGTATATAATCCAAGCTGTTTTGCCTTCAAAATCGCTGCAACCTGTTGGGCTGACCCGCCTAATAGCAATATCTTTTTCATTGTCCCCTCTTTTCCCCTTACATAGTTTAATATGGCTCATCACTAGAACCTGTGGGTAGTGAATGACCGAAATCCCTTGAAATAGTAAAAGCCACAGGGTTTTCCTGATATACTTGAGATTGTCGAGAAATCAAGGTCAGGAGTGAAGCCCTGTGACAATCTCAAGTTTAGCGAAATTCATCGTCGGTGTCAACCGCATGGTTGTGGAAAATGTGGAGATCGAATACCCTGAAATCAATCCCACGCTCATCGTCAGTGTCAGGCCAACCAAGAAGGATTCTTGCCGCTGCGGAATCTGTGGAAAGAAATGCAGCGGATATGACCAGGGGAACGGAAAACGACGTTGGCGATCATTGGATATTGGAAACAGCTACAGGGTGTATCTGGAATCTGATTCGCCAAGGGTCTGGTGCAGAGAACACGGCGCGGTGGTGCAGATGGTTCCGTGGGCGCGGCACGGATCAAAGCATACCCGAAACTTTGAGGATACAGCCGTCTGGATGTCCCTGCATCTTTCAAGGAAAGCAATTGCCGATTATCTGCGAGTCAGCTGGGATTCCGTCGGCCCCATGGTCAGCAGGGTGGAAAAGGAAACCCGGTCAGGCGAGAACCGATTTGACGGTCTGATCAAGATCGGAATCGACGAGACTTCCTATAAGAAGGGCCACAAGTACATCACCGTCGTAATCAACCATGAGACCAACAGTGTGATCTGGGCAGCTAAGGGATTCGGCAAGGAAGTACTTGAGAGCTTCTTCGAGGAACTGACACCTGCGCAGCGGAAAAGCATTCAGCTGGTTTCCGGCGACGGAGCCAAATGGATTAAGGAAACTGTCGCTGACTACTGTCCCGGTGCCACGTTTTGCATTGATCCATTCCATGTGGTTTCCTGGTGTGAAGAAGTTCTCGACACCGTCCGGAAACAGCAATGGAATAAAGCCCGGCAGAAGGTGGCTGCGGAAAAGAGAGGACAAACCAAGCAAGGAAGAGGACGCCCCAAGGGAGGCTCTGCAGAGAAGACTGCTGCTCAGAAGGAGGCCGAGATTATGAAGAGCTCCAAGTATCCGCTGCTTATGAACCCGGAGCATCTGGGCGAGTCTTATCAAGCCAAACTACAGGAAGTGCTCCTTTATGATAGACGGCTAGCCACAGCCTATCGATTAAAGGAAGGACTCCGGGCGATTTTTCACCTCCCTGCCAAAGACGTTCGGATGGCTCTGGAGAAATGGCGCCGCTGCGCCTGGTCCAGCAGAATTCCGGAATTTGTTGATCTCCAAAGGAAGATCCGGCGCCATATGGATGCGATTATCGCAACTGTAACGCACCAGATCTCCAATGCCAGGGTCGAGGCTACCAACAACAAGATCAAACTGACGATTCGCATGGCTTATGGATTCCGGAACATCGATAACCTTATTGCTCTGATCTACCTCCGGTGTGGCGGGAGGGTGATCTATCTACCAGGAAGAGCTCCACGGATGATGATTTAACCCACATCTTCTATGGATGCCTCTCAAAAAAAGCCGCACAT
>Ga0265298_10000774_pt1 | contig 46937 bp, 46 predicted proteins | sample AusTroGonzalo_MG_3_FD_193486 | JGI IMG/M metagenome (GOLD analysis project Ga0265298, IMG submission 193486) | Bovine rumen microbial communities from tropical cattle in Woodstock, Queensland, Australia - Gonzalo_01 | ecosystem: Host-associated > Mammals > Digestive system > Stomach > Rumen ...
TGCTGTTAGATACTGCTGCCTGTGATGGGTGGCAGTATTTTTTGGGCATAAAAAGAGCCTGACCTTTCAATCAAGCTCTTGTCTGATAGAGGATGTCCCAATTTCTATTGACCATTTTTGGCGTTATTAAATCCTCCAGCCTTACGGTTAGGAGCATCCTCTTGTATTTCGGATGCAAAGGTACAACAAAAAACTGAGAAAAAGGCATAAACTGAACGATTTTTTAGTTTTTTGATGCTAAAGGAACTTCATAATTACATATATCAGTCGTTAATATATGATTTCGTTGTCATGTCATAGTACAGTGCCTCCAACTCGGCCAGAGTCAGTTTCTCCACAGAATGCTCGATGATTCTGATAAGTTCATCACGCCGTCCTTCATCGGACTGGCTAAAACGATTCATGTATGCCATTTTCTATAATATCAAGTGTTTCATAGGGTGACCACCCCATTGGTTATCATTCACGTATTGGAAGCCCACGGAGGTGTATAATGCCTCGCCGATGGGATTGTCCTTATCTACTAAGAGCCCGACACGCGGCAAACCCAAAAGATTGGCCCGTTCCTTGGTAGCCAACAGCAGCTTGCGGGCAATGCCCTGACAACGATATTCAGGGAGCACGGCCAAGGAATCAAGATACAGTTCGCCTGCCTGCGTCTCATCATCCATTCCCGAATGGTCCTTGCCGATTTGTTCTTTGGCAGCCTCAATAAAGGCTCGACGAAGTTCATGCAGACATCCACCATCATAGCTGACGGAAATGCCAACAACCTGTTCAGCATCCATTGCTACCAAGGTATTTTGATAGCTGTACTGCGAATCTTCGCGCTCGACAAGTATCGTCATCATCTTGCGGAAATCCTCTAGCCCGTAGCCCTCGCCACAAAAATACAGGCAACAGTCATCTGTCATGGCCGTCATTATCAGGCAGGCAATCTCTGCTGCCAGGTTTTTCGTTGCTTCTCGAACCTCTATCATTCTTTCTTTTTCTTAGCGTTAGCATTGAGTTTCATAATTTCGCCCCAGCGCGTGGTCGGCGACGGACTCTTGAAATCGTGCTTGATGGCATTAGCAAATACATCAGCCTTTCCCTTTCCATCTTTCTTAGTATATTGCTGGGAACCGAGGACGATAGTCTCGCTTCCATGCATTCGGTTAATCCTGTCTACCACCTCGTCAAGCCGCTTCATTTTCTGGAACTGTTCAGCATTGATGTCGAAGAGATCTTGCTGAATGGGAGAGTCGGCACCGATGCCCATGACGATGACTCCGGCTTTCTTGTACTGGTATCCCTGACGATAGATTTTCTCAAGGACTTGGTTCGCGGTCTGCGTAATGGTTATAGTGGAACTTGTCGGGGTGATTAGACGCTGCTCCTGAAAGTTCCAGTACTGTGGCAAATCTTCACGGAAAGCGTTTGTATTCAGGAACACACCGACAATAGAGGCCACTGTGTTCTGCATTCTCAGCTTCTCTGCACAACGGGCGGCATAGTTCGAGACATGGGTTCGCAGTGTTTCTATATCACCTATCATGCCATTGAACGAGCGGCTGGTACAGATGGATTTCTTCTTCGCCAACTCCTCATTCGGCACAACATCCTCACCGTTCAGTTCCTGCCAGGTGCGGACGATGTTGATGTTATTGAACGTCAGTCGTACCCAGTCCTTGTGGTGCTGCGCAAAGTCGTAGGCGGTAGTTATGCCGAGGGCTTGTAATTTGGCGGCATAGCGTCTGCCGATGCCCCAGACATCATCTATAGGGTAAAGCTTCAGGGCTTTGATGCGCTTCTCGTCGGAGTCTATCATGCAGCAATGCCTGTAGCCCTGATACTTCTTCGCAAAGTGTGAGGCCATCTTAGCCAATGTCTTGTTCGGAGCCAGTCCGATGCTGACAGGCATACCCACATATCGCTTTATCTTTTTGTGCAGGTTCTCACCCCATTGCTTCAAGTCCAGATGATTCATACCGTCAAGATAGACGAAGCATTCGTCGATGGAATATCTGAAATAGGCAGGAACCTCTTGGGCAATAAGGCTCACGATACGACCTGTCAATTCTCCATAGAGTTCATAGTTCGAGGAGAATACTGCAATCTTTGTATTGGGGAATTGCTGGGCCAATTGATAGTACGGTGTTCCAGCCTTAATTCCTAAAGCCTTGGCCTCATTTGAACGGGCAACTATACATCCATCGTTGTTCGAGAGGACTACCACTACAGCATGTTCCAAATCTGGCCGGAATACCCTCTCGGCCGAGACATAACAGTTGTCTGCGTCTATGATGCCGTACATATCAGAACCTTCCTAAAACCTCAATCACCTTTACCCAGTCCGTCTCTGCATCGAAGCCGAACTTGTCATCAATTCCCACGTTGAAATAAAGCTTCACCTCGAAGTTCTGGAAACTCGTCTTTCCCACTTCAGGATTCTCGTTGGCGTAGTCGAAACGGATGCCCTCCTCTGCAAAACGGCTTCTGTATATAGCCATCTGCTCATCGTAGCATCCGCTCCAGAGAATCATGCAGATGTCATCACGGTTGGTCATCAGCTGCAAGGCCTCACGGGCATAGGGATAGTAATCGTAGGTCTCCTCATTCTCATAACAGGCCCGCAGGATCGTGTCGTGAATATCCACCACGACGTAGATTTTCTCCCAGTTCTTTTCCTTCTTACGGTTGAAAGCAACCTCAAATGCCTTTCCAATATCCATCGTTCTTAATCTTCGTCCTCCTCAACTGCAACATATTGAGCATTGTGCTCTTCAACCATCTTCATAACCAGTTCATCAGAGCCTTCTCTTTTGGAAATCTCTCTGCAAATGGACTTTATCGTCTGCTTGTTGACAGGTCGTTTTACAGTCTTGTACCAAGAGAGAAACTCTGTAATATCAGCCTCGCTGGTGAGGTCATAGGCAGAATTGAACCTGCTGCCATTGCTTTTAAGCATATTCATGAACTTCTTGCTTAGTTTCCTGTACATGCTTTCTTCCTGAAGACGTTCCTGTTTAAGTTTATTCTGCTCTTTCCTCTCACTGCTTTTCAGCTGGTCAATCTCACTCAATGCCCTTTTATGCTCTTTGGACAGTTCCTTAAAGAGTTTTTCATCATCCTTGAACTCAGGATTCTCTGTCTTTTCTTGAATATAGGTATTATATAAGCTGAGATTATGATTGAAGACCTTCATTAGCCGATCACTGGTCAACACAATCCTGACGGCTTCCCTTATCTGACTGTTCAAAGGCTTCCTTTGCACAGCCATATCCCAGAAGATCCTATTGATATCGTCTGTTGATTCCAAACTCGTAATGCCGATGGAGGCCAGAAACTCTTTGGCTTTCTTTCTGGCGGTCTTGTCAACTTTCTCTTCTTCGATTTCTTTGTCGGGCAGGAATGGCTGCAGTTCATTATCTGAATAGGATGGAAACGTGCAAATCATCCATGCCTGCTTACGTTCAATCCAATCATAAACGGAATCTATGAATCTGGCAGCCTTACGCTTGTCCTTACAGTTAGCCTCTATATAAGCTGATTCAAATTCAAACAATGCTTCATAGAAGATGACGCTCAGCATGTCAGTATCAAGAGCCGTATTGATGGTATGTTGATTGGGCTTATTACCCTCACCGTAAGGAAAAAGAATACCAGCTGCAGTCAGTTGCTTCTTGACCATGTTCTTAGCCATTACCTCTACAGGCTCGCCATCCATCCTAACCTTTACTACCACAGGTCTATGCCCATAGGCTCTTAGAAGGTCTATGAGATATAACTTGGCACTCTCAAATCTATTATCCATTACCATCAAAAGTTAATATGCGTCTCACCATCCCATGTCGTATCACAGGTTATTGTTATACGGAACGAGGCAGATTTAATGTTTGCTTGGATCTTCGGGTATAATGAATGTTCTTTAGATTCAGGGTACTCGGTAGTGAAGTCATTAACCTTTGTGGAGAACAATTTAACACTATCCCAAGTCACGGCAGGAAGTCCACATGATTCGACATAAAATCCTTGCATTTCAGGGTAGCCTTCACCTACAACTTCTTTCTCACAACCAATCGCCATAAAGCAAATGGCAAACAAGAATAGTAATTTCTTCATATCTTTTCTAATGTCCTAATCACGTGAATCACTACTCCCCAAACCTCGAAATACTCAGGGGTGTCAATCTTGAATACTGGGTACTCATCGTTCGCAGGACGCAGTTCGATATAGCCCTCGTCTTTATGGGTCAGATCCAGGTACTTCATCGTGAAGCCTTCACCACCCCACCAAGCGACGACTATTGAGCCATCGCGTGGCTGAACAGCCCTGTCGATTATCACACGGTCGCCGTCGAAGATGCCAGCGTCTATCATTGAATCCCCCTCGACATCACCGTAGAACGAAGCTTCTGGATGTTTGATGTAATCGCGGTTGAAGTCCAGCGTTTCGTGCGAGTAGTCAATGTTAATCGGAAATCCCGCTGCAACCTCCGCATGTTCCAGCTCCAGTTTGGTGTCAAATACACCTTTGATTATCTTAATGTTACCCATAAATCCTAATAATTCTCAATTTCAGGCACAAATTTACGCATTATTATTCATATTTCGCCTTAAATGACTAAATTTGCAACATTATTTAGGAGAATTGTAGTGAAAGAGATTAATTATAAGGACATGAAGTTCATGAAATAATAAATAAGATAAATGTTATGGCTACAAAGATTGCATTTTTCGACGCAAAGAGTTATGACCGTGAGAACTTCAACAGTACTAACGGCGAGTTTGGTTTCGACATCACGTACTACAAGGAGCGGCTGAGCCTGAATACGGTGTCGCTGACGAAAGGCATGGATGCCGTGTGCATCTTCGTCAATGCCGAGTGCGACTACCGTGTGATAGAGCGCTTGAAGGAGAACGGGGTGAAGATCATTGCCCTGCGCTGTGCAGGCTTCAACAACGTTGACATCAAGGCGGCACGCGAGGCGGGCATCAAGGTGGTTCGCGTCCCAGCTTATTCGCCCCATGCTGTGGCTGAATATGCTGTTACGCTGATGCTCGCCCTGAACCGCAAGGTGTATCGCTCGGTCTATCGCACCCGTGAAGGCAACTTCCGCTTGGGAGGGCTCATGGGCTTCGATATGTATGGCAAGACGGCAGGCATCATCGGCATGGGACGCATCGCCAAGGAACTGATTAAGATCCTTCGCGGCTTCGGCATGAACATCCTTGCATACGACCTCTATCCAGACGAAGCTTTTGCCAAGGAGTATCAGGTAAAGATGGTGACGCTTGACGAGCTGTACGAAGGTTCTGACATCATCTCGCTTCACTGTCCGCTGACGGAAGAGACCAAGTTCATCATCAACAGTGACAGCATCACGAAGATGAAATACGGCGTGATGATTATCAACACCGGGCGCGGCAAACTCATCAAGACAGAAGACCTCATCAACGGCTTGCGCTCGCATCAGGTGGGTTCAGCAGCCCTCGATGTGTATGAGGAGGAAGCTGACTATTTCTACGAGGATCGCTCAGACAGGATGATCGATGATGACAAGCTGGCTCTGCTGCTGATGATGCCGAACGTCATCGTGACCTCCCATCAGGCTTTCTTCACCAAAGAGGCCACCCACAACATCGCAGTCACGACGCTCCAGAACATCCGTGATTTTGAGGAGGGGAAAGAACTGGTAAATGAAGTGAAATAGTGTCTGTACTGATCTGAGATTGCCCTGTATCATGTAAATCGTTCAAAAAAAACTATGCCCAAGGAACGAAACAAGGCTGATGGCTATCGTGAGAAGGCTTACGAGGGCGACACCAAGGCGATGAATAACCTTGGGGTCTGCTATGAGCGTGGCACTGGCGTGAAGGTCAGCCTTGAACTGGCGTTCGAGTGGTATATGAAGGCTGCGGAGCTGGGAGATGTCTATGGTTGCTTCAACGTCGGCGAGTGCTACTATCACGGTAAGGGCGTAGAGCAAGATGCGGTAAAGGCCTTCGAGTGGTACATGAAAGCCGCCGACAAGGGTGACATGCAGTCGCAGGTGAACGTGGCCAATGCCTATTACCTTGGCGATGGAGTCGAACAAGATCACCATAAGGCTTTCCTCTGGTATCGTGAAGCAGCCTTCCAAGGACATGTACTAAGCCAGAAGAATGTAGGTGCAGCCTATTGGAATGGCGACGGTGTGGAGAAGAATTTGGAGGAGTGTGCTTTTTGGTATGAACTGGCAGCCAATGGCGGCGATGCTCAGGCACAGTTCGCCACAGGCTGGTTTCTGATGACTGGCACAGGCGTACCCGTCGATGAAAAGAAAGGCCTGAAGTGGATTCACAAGGCCACCTTCCAAGGCTATCAGCCCGCGATTGACTATTGTAAGGAACATGGGTATAAATGGTATTAATAGTATGATAACCATCGACACGACAAATATGTGTTCGCACCTGCAACGCAAGCTATTCGAAGAGGATGGTATCTATCATTCTCTATGGATAGCCATGCAGGATGATCCAGAATTAACAGCCGCAGTCCGCTCTCGCCAGCTACACATCTACCGCAATTGCAAAAAGGTATTGGTGCTGGCAGGCAAGTCTGCACCAAAGATTATCAGAGAGGACGCGATTTGTGAGCTTTTACAAATTGAGCGAATCAAGTGGATGGAGCAACGTTTCAATAATGCCTTGGCTGCCATCAAAGATGAGTCTGCTGCTTCGTTGAAGGCTATCAAAGAGGATGTTGCCGAACTCAGCAAATACTATGGTAGTGAGTTGTGGAAACTGGACTTTGCTGCTGATGAAGCAGGGAATCTTCCCCCAGACCTCAAACGCGGAGTACTCTCAGAAGATGGTATTTGGAATCTGCTCTCTGACTATCGTGAAATTCAAAAGAAAAAGCAATGATAGCAAACGCTCTGCTATATTATCTGATAGTCATCAACATCGTGACCTTTCTGGTCTATGGCATTGACAAGTGGAAGGCCAAGCAAGGCAGCTGGCGCATATCGGAAGCTACCTTGCTGATATTGGCAGTTATTGGTGGCAGCATCGGCGCTTTGTTAGGTATGAGAGTATGGCATCATAAGACGATGCATAAGAAGTTTAAGTATGGCCTCCCGCTGATTCTGTTGGTACAGATAGCACTTATATACCTTATATTAGATTGTTAAGATGAAGAAAGAGACCGTTCAAATCTCAGATAGAACTTGTACCATATACAAGTCTGAGCGCCCTGAATACCTGCTGATTCAGCCAATTGATGAGCATGACTTGGAGGTATTGGATAATGAGGTGGCAACGATTGAGTCCTTGGCCAATAAGCCCTTTACGCTCGTAGCGTTTAAGATTAAAGATTGGCAGAGCGAACTGACACCTTGGACGGCTCCAGCTGTCTTTGGGAAGATTCCCTTTGGAGAAGGAGCAGTAGCGACTCTTTCTTTCATCAAGGAAATACTGATTCCTCAGTTGAAGCGAATGCAATTGTTTAAAAAAGATAAGATGCGATGCGTGTTAGGCGGCTACTCTCTGGCAGGCTTCTTTGCCTTATGGTCAGCTTACCAGACTGAATTATTTGATGGTATCGCAGCCGTATCGCCATCTGTCTGGTACTCTCAATGGATGGAGTATGCAGAGATCAACAAGCCATTGGCAACTTCCGTTTATCTCAGCCTCGGTGATAAGGAAGAGAAAACGAAGAACCCCATAATGGCACAGGTTGGCAACAGCATTCGCAAGCAACAGGAACTGTTGACGACACAAGGTGTCAACACCATTCTTGAATGGAATCCCGGCAATCACTTCCAACATTCCGATGAAAGAACTGCCAAGGGATTCGCATGGATTATGAATCACATCTAAAAAGTATATGAACATAGAAGACTATCGCGAATATTGTCTGTCATTAGGTACAGAGGTGGAAGAGAAACTACCTTTCCAGAAGTTCAAGAGCGGCGAAGGAGTATTGGTATTCTATGTCATGGGGCACATGTTCTCATTCTTCGACTGCAATGACTTTTCTGTTATTTCGCTGAAATGCCAACCCGAGCGTATTGAAGAATTGAAAGCGCAACATGGCTGTATCGGCAATCCATACAATGAATCACCCAAACACTGGATTGGCATTAATCCAAAGACTGCGCCTAATGACTTGCTGCAGGAGCTGACACGGAACTCATACGAAATAGTCAAGGCGAAATATACGAAGAAATGATATGAAAGTTTCTGTATATGCAACTTTTCGCATCGTTCTTACGTCTAACAGGTAGAAACTTTTAAAAAGAAAACGAATATGATACTATCAACAACCCCACAAATTGAAGGTCACAGCATCCGCGAATACAAGGGTATTGTGACAGGTGAAACCATAATAGGTGCCAACATGTTCAAAGACCTCTTTGCCGGCATCCGAGACATCGTAGGCGGTCGTGCAGGTGCTTATGAGAAAGTACTTGCCGAGGCCAAGGACACCTCCATGCAGGAAATGATGCAGCGTGCTCAGGCAATGGGAGCCAATGCCATCGTAGGCATCGACATCGACTATGAGACTGTAGGAGCCAACGGCTCAATGCTCATGGTAGCCACCAGCGGAACGGCTGTTGTCATCTAAATCAGATCAATGAAGACGTTAGGAAACATCATCTGGGTCGTATTCGGAGGTTTGCATATAGCCTTGGAGTATTTCATCGCAGGACTGATACTGATGATCACCATCATCGGCATCCCCTTTGGCTTGCAGAGCCTGAAACTGGGTATGCTGGCCATCTGGCCGTTCGGCACGAAAGTGAAATGGAAACCATCACAACCAGGCTGTCTGAGCATCTTCATGAATGTGCTGTGGTTCTTCGTTGGCGGCATCTGGATATGGCTCACACACATCTTCTACGGTCTCATATTCTGCATCACCATCATTGGCATCCCATTCGGAAAGATGCACTTTAGACTGGCAAAGCTGGCCCTTTCACCTTTTGGAAAAGAATTGGCTTAGCAACTCAATGTTTAACCGAGTATAATAAATTGTCAGCATAGTTTAAGCGAGTTTAAATTCCGTGCCAGTTTGACTTCAGCGATTGTCATTCTGGCACGGATTCTTTCCATAGGCATGTACTTTGCTTACCTGTTGGTGAGAGCCGAAGCAAACAAGCCGAGGTGATCAAAAACAAATAAGTTAAACTAAAAGTATAATTTTGGAGGTATTGATTATGTTGAACGGATTAATGAAAAGCAACGGTTGGTTCCCAACAATGTTTGATGATTTCTTTAACACTGATTTTATGCCTCGTGCCAACAGTACAGCACCCGCAGTCAATGTCAAGGAGACAGACAAGAGCTATGTAATGGAACTTGCAGCTCCAGGCATCAAGAAAGAATATTGCCGCGTAGGTATCAATGACGAGGGCAACCTCACCATCGCTATTGAGAACAAACAGGAACACAAGCATGAGGACAAGGACCATCACTATCTGCGCCGTGAGTTCAGCTATTCTAACTACGAGCAGAACTACGTGCTGCCAGACGATGTGGTGAAAGACCAGATTTCTGCTAAGGTCGAGGACGGCATCCTGACCATCACGATGCCGAAGACCGAACCGAAAGAGAAAGTCACCAAGGCCATTGAGGTCTCGTAAGCCTCTCAGGGCTTTGTAGAAGTTAAGAACATCTAAAAACATTTGGGAGCAGCATCCATAGCGGTGTTGCTCCCATTTCTATTTTGCAAATCTGTCTAATAATGCCTGGCAGCCTTCAAGGACATCGCGCCATGTAGCCTCGAAGTTGCCTGTGTACCAAGGGTCTGCCACATCGCCGGGTCGTCGGGTGAAGTCCATCAGCATCACAATCTTCCCTTCCGGATCGCCACCGCAAATGTTCCGCATGTTGCGGATGTTCCACGAGTCCATGCCAATCAGCAGGTCGTAGCGGTCGTAGTCCGAGCGCGTCATCTGCCGTGCCGTCTTTCCCGCACAACCGATGCCGTGCTCTGCCAGTTTTTGTCGGGCTGGGGGATAGACGCTATTGCCTATCTCCTCTGTCGAGGTGGCCGCTGATTCAATCATGAAACTATCCTCCAGTCCCACTTTCTTCACTAAGTCCTTCATCACGAATTCCGCCATCGGGCTTCGGCAGATGTTCCCATGACAGACAAAAAGTATTCTATGCTTTGTGTTGTTATCCATTCTCTAATTACCTTGTTCCAGCTCTTTTATCCTATTATTGAGTCTTTCCTTCTCTTGTTCCAAGTAGCGCATGGCATCTTTTGTGGTTTCCTGTATGATGAACTGCTTTACCATCAGCGTCAGGTTGGTGATGGCGGCTTCCTCTTTGGGGATTGCACCATACTTTTCTGCCTCCTTCAGCTGTTCCCGCTGCTTTAGGACATAATCATAGTCACGACTTAGCTGGTCGATATCCTCCTCTGTGTAGGCATCCTTCTTCTGAACTAAGTTGCTGAGTTCGTCCTGCAGATACTGTGGAATCAAGCTTTTCTTCTTCATCTTTTTACCTCTTATGCGGGTGCAAAGGTACGAATAAGCGAGAACAATACAAAACAAAAATGATTTTTTGTTCTTATTGTCGAGCTAAAGTACCTTCGGCGAAGCCAGAGGTACGAAAAAAAGGCGAAAACAGCTCTCTTGTTGACGTTTTATGCTATAATGGGCCTTTATTTCATCGAAAATTCGTACCTTCGCAGCCACTAATTGAGAGTTAGATGGAATATTTAGTCACATATTACGTTAAGAATACGAACAGTGCAAAGGACATTTTCAACGTCATCCCTTATGCATCGTCTGTGGTCACTGGTAGCGAGAATGAAGTTTTGGAACTTGTTGCTTCCAAGCTGAAGAAGAATCCCTTCTTCCGCTGCTGTAGCGTCATGGACCACTGTTCAGGTAACAAGAAAGTGTTTGAAACGAAATACGTACTCGATAACCCTCACTTCAAGGAAGATGCCCTGCAAACAAAGTTCAAGGTTCTGGAATCCGTTGACCATAAGGAAATCGATGATTCTGGTAAAAATGTCAACGAGTCGGCCAGAACAGAGGATGTCCGCAAGAGTTTTGAAGTGAAGCTGGATCATGAGAAAAAGGTTATCCGAATAGGCGCGTATTTCTATGACCTCAAAGGCGTATTGATTTGTGAGGCTACAGAAGAGGATAAGAAGAAATACTATTGCAACCGTTTTATTACTTTCCCGATAGTTGATGACGACTGGAGGGTATTAGAAGATGAAGACATATCAGATGGTCTTGAGCGGTTGATTATTGGCAAGACTGGTGATACCGTTCCTTTGGCAGCGTTGAAGGATGCAGCCGATTACAATGCCAGAGAGCATGTGTGTGGTTATGACGAATTGTTGGTGGGCCTGGAAAGAAAGGGGATAACAATATCAAACAGAAAAGCTATTGATTCGCCAGAAGAGTTGTCAGATACTGTCGTCATTGAACTTTCCAAGATTCCAGGCAAGCATCATTTCAGGTTAGACTCCCATCAGGATAGCTACTATATTCCGAGACGCTTCTTCCATGTGGGTACCGATGACGAGCTATATCAAGATGCAAGAGAGGGGAAGCAGCAGACACAATATACTTATGACAAGATTGTTCAGCAGATCGCCGATGATGTCTTTTCACTTTCTTGGTTCTTCCATAAACCGAATCTGAAGGTATTGGTCATTGCCTACGCGGAAGAGAGCGATGCCTCCCATCGCTACGAAATAGGCCCCGTTCCGACGGACTGGTTCTATACCGTCCAGACACTTGAAGGAGATATCAACCGCAAGCTGGACGATATGTACAAAGAAGAAGGCGATAAATACTACAAGGAGAAGAGACCTCTATCCTAATATCAAAGTAGGCGAAAACAAGTTGGGACCAACACCGCGATGGATGTAGCATTAATAATCGTAAGATATCTGTTCTTCCTCTAGCCCAGCCAAGACAAAAAGGAGCTTTGGGTGCCCATAGTGAAAAGTGTAACAATGCCCACCATAAATGTGAGAATATAGAATAAAAGATATACATTACAATAGTATAATTTTTGTTAAATCTTTCGGTTTTCATGCAAGGTTTTTAGTTTTCTGGGTTTATAAGACAGAAGGATATATCAAATAGAATATGAAACGATTAAAGATTATCATCATGACAATGCTGGCCGCGTGTATGTTTACGGCCTGCTCCAATAGCGATGACAATGAGGGTGATAACAATTCTGCGAACCTCTATGCTATCATCAAGCCAGAAGGAGCACAGTTAATAGATATTGTCCCCAGTGATTATGTGCTGACACTCGACAATATTATTGCCGTTAATCCTGAGACTGGTGAGTTCAAGGTAAAAGATACGGAACGGATTGACTCGAAAGCCTATCCTATACCAACTCAGTACGTCATCTTGTTCTATTCTAACGGTAGTTTCCTGTTTGATGCCAAACTGAACAGCTCCATTTCCAGCTATTTACCCAAGGGGTTGACATTCTGCCATTTCCTATCCGACAAGAACGGCTTGGCAAGATATGACCTTGGAGCGACCCGCATTGGCAGTGCAGACAGAGAGGTAATAGAGGGTAATCCCACAGAGCAGCAGGAGCAAGGAATGCAGCGCATGTATCAGATACTGCAAAAGGCTGGAAAGATTAGAAGTAACATCGATTATGACTTTCAGTTCAAATAACGATTAAGATAATGAAAAAGGCCATTTTTAGTTTCTGCATGACACTTTTCATGGCAGTGTTCATGACAGGCTGCAGCAGTGACGATGATGAAATCTTCGGCACAGGACTGACGGGGAAATGGGATTTGGTGGAAGTTCAGAACGGTCCTGCAGGGTTCTGTAAAGATGGCTATACCAATCATTATCCGTCCGGCACTGTCATTATCGAACTAAAAGGAAACGGAAAGATTGTCTTCAACTATGAGGACGGGAAAGTTGAAACCCTTGACTATTCTATCCCTGAAGATCAGGAAAAGTATGGTTCTACTTTGCCTGTCATGAACATTGATGAAGTCCCGTTCGGCTATGCCATCGAAGGGAACAGCCTGAAACTCCATTACTATGGTTTCTATTTCTGCGACCATATCCCTGCAACATTTGTGTTTAAGCGTACAAAATGATGGAACAATGAAGAATACAACGTTTTTGTCCATATTCATAGCCATTGCATTCTCTCTATGCGGATGCAGCAGCGATGATGATTCGGATCTTTCCAGTATAGAGAGGTCACTTGTAGGTTGCTGGCAGGTAGTGGAACACTTCAACTACAGCCATCAGGAACCTATCAATGGTATACAGGTCATAGAGTTCAAGTCAGACCGCACACAATCGTTCTATCAGGACGGTGAACTACAGTATGAAACTCAGTTCTGGGCAAAACCCACCAATAACGAGGATGGTTATTATCTTTGTCATCAACCTGACGAAGACTATTCTCAGTCAACATATAGTTGCGGATTTGAAATTGTCGGAAACAGATTGACCATCTGGGAAAGTGGATGCTTCAATGTCTCAAAGACAGTCTATCAGCGCATACCAAGTCTGAATGCGGCTGATCCAGAAGTCGGAGCCTATAAATACGAGGATAATCCTACTACGCTTGAAGGTACATGGCATCTGGCAAAGGCCAATTTCTCATTTGGCGGCATATATGAATTTGAACCAGGTGATGTCATCGTCTATTTCAATCCTAACCATACCGTGCAGGTCATTAACAAGTCGGAAACCAAGGAGAGGAAGCCATTCATGGACTCCGGCTTCTATTCCTATGAGATTATCAAGACAGAGACGAACAAATACGATGGCATGGTATTCACCACCATCGACCTCAACGGTCAGCAATGCACCTACTGGTTTAAGGATGGCATGATGACACTCGATTACGGCATGGCATACGATGCCCCAGGCTATTTCTTCAAGAAACTGAAATTCACAAACTAATTAGAAACACTTATGACAAAGAGAATACTCACCATATTTGCCGTAGCTTTGACTCTAAGCCTTTTAACAGCATGCAGTAATGATGACGATAATGTTGGTGACCCTGTTGTTGGTGAGACCAATGTCCTGCTCATCCAGTCAGATAATGGCAAGACCAGCACTTGTACGATGTACAAAAGCGGCGAGACGTATAATCCTCCTCATTGCTACTTAGGCAAGGAAATCAGGTATAACGGAGGTAATGAACTCACAGTCTATCACATGGGCTTTGGGGCCAACATCAAAGGTTCCGATGTTTTCGATATGCTTAACATCAGCTTTGAAAGCAATCAGCCGATGAGTTTCAGCAATCTGAAAGCAGGAGATACATTTGACAGTAGCCAATTCCATGCCGCTGCTGCATACACTCCGACTTGGATGGAAGCTATTCTGATTCAGGCAACGGCATTAAGCGGAAAGGTCACTGTTATTGGCACAAGTAAGGTCGGCGACAAATCGTATATGACTCTGAGACTCACCGACCTTCGCTTTGATGCCATTGACCATACTTGTGTCTATACGGTCAATGGCACAGTGGAATACGAGATATGGGACATTCAATACGAATGATGCTATCCTCCGCTAATAGAGGATGAACAATCAAGCATACTGATTCAGCCTGTGATATTTTCTGGCAGTTTCAAGCAGTTTATTAAAACGTTCCAGCCTGTCAGCAGGAAGCAGACCTTTAACGATCTGCTTCTTGTTGTATTTAATCCAGTTAAGCATCCTATGATCTTCCAGTCTATGTCTTGAAGGACATCGATGATTCTGCTCCATGAACAACATGATTTCATCATAGTGCTTTTGCCAGCTTTCTTCCTGTTTCATTCCAACATGCTTTTAGTCTAAACTAATCCAAAGGCAGATAATATAGCCGTTCATCATTGTTCAAGAACAGTTTGCCACCTGCTATTCCAACACCTCGAATGGGAATGGTCAGTTGTATCTCTGGAATACCTTGAAGAGATACCAGCCAAATATCCTGCCTGCGACTGGTGGGAGAATAGACACACATCCAATCGCCAACCATACAAAGAGGCCAGTAAAGTGAATAGGCAGGGAATGTCTCGGATATCCTGAGTTCCCTGTCAACCATGAATATGTCGCCGTTTTCTGTAATCACAGGAAAGTGTACGCCGTCCGTGGCAATGACGTCAAACATGCTCTTGAGATTATAATAGGCATACACAGGCTGAGTGATAATTGCCCTCAACTGACTATGCTCCTTCACATCCCAAGGTGAGACCGTCACTGTGGAATCGTCAAGTTCATGCTTATAGGCCAGTCCGTCATCGAAGAGCATGAAAGCGCCTTCAGGATTCAGCACCGCATCCTCCACCATATCCTTCTTCAAGCTCAGCATGTTCATAAACTGACAGGCTCCAGTGCGCTTGTCAAAGGCTGCAATGAACGGGCGCCCCATCTTCGTGCGTTGCTGTCCGTTCTTCAGGCCGAATCCCAGATTGAACATATAGAGCGTGCTGTCATTGCAGACGAGTCGGGAAAAAGCCGAAGTCTTTGATGGGAACTCATAACTCCAGACTGTTTTCATCGTTTTATCAAGGCAGACCACCTGCTCACGGTCGGCAAAGTAATAGAGCGAGTCATCCTGAACGACATTGGAGTGCAGCTGATTGATGACGTTAGGGCCTACGACTCCCACCGGATAAGCAGCGTAGCCCGTTGCCATTGCACCAGCTACAGCCGCGCCCGCCATGACCAATCCCTGCAGGAGAGCCCCCTTGACATCACTTACACCCGTCTTGGCATCAAACGCACAGACTTCGCCTGTTTGGATATTCAGGCGATTCAAGTCGTCGGCCACAACAAGCCAGTGAACAGAGTCCTCACGGATGACATGGTTCCAGCCCCAGTTCTTGTCATGTGGCATGCTGGCTGTCCATAACAACTGCCCCGTTGTCATGTTATAGCCGCTCAACTTGCTTGATCTTGGTCCGGAATAGCCCAGAACGATATTGGTAGAATCGTCAAACTGCACGGGTGTGAACTTGCCTTGCCACCTGACACTACCCGTATTCGCATCAAGCATCGTGAACTTATTTCCTTTGGCGACGCCCACGCCAGCCTTTGTACAATAGGCAGATGAATTTCTGTAATCAAACGGATAAGTCCACAACAGCTTGGAATCCTTTATGCTATACGCACCTATCTCGCCTTTGAATTGCAGCCATTTCCCGCTTTTGGTCGTCTCGCGGAATTTCAGCAGCATATAGTCAAGCTCCGAATGGATGACGACACCCTCTATACGCCGTCCAAAAGACTGGCTCTCAGCCACAACAGCTGTGCTGTCAATGGTCAGTCCGACTGTAACTTTGTTGGTATCGTCTGCCTTGGATGGCATACACACCAATAGTAATAACACTATGAATTGAAAGTTCCTAATAAATACCTTCATTTATACTATGTAGTTATTTCGTGTGCAAAATTACTATCTTTTAATCAAATAGACTTATCCTTTTATGTTTTATTTTCTCCAAAAGTTAAAGTTGGCGAATAAATACTCAGAATTTGAACGGTTTTTCGTAACTTTGCCACAAATTGGTGATTGCAGATGAAGAAAATGCTCATAGCATTGCTGACCGCTGCATCCTTACATGCAACGGCACAGACTGAAGGAAACAAGACATTGCTTCCAAAAAAGACAGCTGATACACTCCAACTGATCAATCCTAAATTGGGCCCTCTTTCCCCTGACTCCCTTTTGCCAAGTGTCATGGTCAGAAAGCCTGCCGACGGTCTGAAGCTTAACCAGAATTTTACAAACTATGACAGGACATCCAACCTAAGTTTTGCCAACCAGTCCTTTGCTCCGTTCCATCTCTGGAAAGGTGCCGATGTTATCGTTACGGGGTATCAGGATGAGATGTCGGGACTGATGGCCACTTCCACAGGACAGCTGGCACTCCATCAGAGCCTCGGCCGATTCCAGATTACAGCGGTGGGTATGGCCAACAAATACTGGATGCCTGCACAGAATACCCTTTACACCCATTTCGGATATGGAGGCAATATAAGCTATCAGGTCAACCAGAGCCTTACGCTGAATGCCTTTGGCTACTATTACAATCAGAATCCCCTATTTGCTGCCTCTATGGCACCATATCTCAGCACAACATCATACGGCGGCTTTGCTGACATCCGCATCAACGAGCATTTTGGTTCTAACGTTGGTGTACGCAGGTATATTAACCCTATGTCAGGACGCTGGACTACTGAGCCGATTGTCACGCCTTATGTTAAATTAGGAAAGTCGAAGATGGAGTTTCCCATCGGTAATATTCTAAAGACATTGATTTGGGGTGATAGGGATAATCCCATGAGGTTCAGGCCACCTGTACCTCCCCCACAACGAAAATAAAGAAAAGCGATGAATACAAAAGTGAAAACAATATTGCAGCAGCTGCTGCAGAGTCCACGGCGGTTCCCAGTTGAACTGGCCCTGGGAGTGGTGTTCTTCATCATAGCCGTATGGGATAGCGAGACGCACGTATGGAATGAGAAGACGGCAGAGTATGAAAGTGCAGTCAATGGTGACATTCTTTGGTTCTTCGTGCCCTTGATGGCACTGACCTTCTGGCTCCATCGCGTCAACCGTTGGGCTTATTATGCCTCGTTTTTCCTCTTCCTGCCGCTGATGATGCTCGACCTGAAGCCCTTCCTATGGACTTATGGTTTCGCTTTCACCTATGTCCTGGCGGCGATTCTGCTCATCATCGGCAACAGACGGTTAGACAACCGCTCGTTTGCAGCCCATGCCCTGCACGTAGTCACACAGATGTTCTTCGGACTGCTCATTTCCGGCATCCTCTATATGGCTGTCTTGACCATCACATCCTCATTCTTCTATATCTTCGGCATCGACGAACCCAAGCATTTCTACGAGCATATCGCGCAGTTCATATTTTTTGTGCTGGCTCCGCAGGTGTGCTGCACCCTTGTCCGCCAGAACGAGGACGAAGTGGCCGAGCCTTTCAAGATACTCAGGCTTATCCTCAATTTCATCCTCTCCCCAGCCGTCATCATCTACACAGTCATCCTCTATACCTATTTCATAAAGATAGCCTTCGAGTGGGACCTGCCCAAGGGCGGCGTGGCTTGGATGGTCATGGGATTCATCACGGTAGCTTTGATAGGTCGTGTGGCACAATCGATACTCAGCCAGCGATATTACGACTGGTTCTACAGTCGGTTCACGCTGATTGCCATCCCTCCGCTCATCATGTACTGGATCGGCTCCATCTATCGCATCCGTCTCTACAGCTTCACCGAAAGCCGTTTCTACCTGATGGTGGCAGGTGTGCTGATGACGCTCTTTGTACTGATGCTGTTCCGTACTCGCACCCGTCGCTATCAGCTCATGGCACTCATCTTCGGAGCGGCCATCATCCTCTTCACCTATATCCCGGGCATCTCTGCCAAGAGCATCGGCCTAAGCTGTCAGAAACAGCGGCTCACGGAACTTATCAGCGAACTGAAACTGACCGACGCCAAGACGGGCAAGTTGAACGATGATCTTGACACCTGGAGTATCAAACAAGACAGTTTGCTGTGCGAACGATACAAGGATGTAAGCAGTGTCATCAAGTATGTACGCGATGAAATTGGCGACAAGGAATTTGAGGCGAAATACGGCAAATGGTCGCATTCGGAGTATAGCTTCACCTATGCCAAGGCCAAGGATCGCGATTATAGTGATTACGACTCATATAGCAGGAGAAAGCCTGTTGAGTTAGGCGAATACACAATTATGCTACCCTCTAAGGCTTACCAATGCAACTATAATGACACTACGGTCACTGTCACACTGAATAAGGATACTGTACTCGCATATCCTATTCAAAAGATTGTCAGTAAGGACAGATCGCTCCTGCGTAATCCTGAACCATTACTTACATATCGCAACGACTCTCTACTGCTAATACTTGAAGGCATTTGCATCAGAGACAGTGTCATTACAGATGTCAGGTACTACGGCCTCCAGCTATTCAAGAAAAAACAATAAATATGTCATCAATCTTAGAAGAATTTCGGAAATAGAGAAAGTGATATAATCATATAACTTAGAATATACATCTATAACAATATGAACAGACTATTTGCATTTCTTCTGGCATGCGTATTCGCACAGTTCTCCTACGGCCAAAAGGAACTTTCAATTAAAGAAATGGAGGACTCTATGGCGCATGGCAATCTGAACATACAGGTTGATCTGGCTACGGAATATATCGTGGGCAATAAGGTAGAACAAAACCACGCCAAGGCTTACTCGCTAATACGTGATGCTGCCGAAAAGGACAACCGCTACGGTCAGTTAATGCTTGGTTTTTGCTACGAAGATGGCATTGGTGTAGAAAAGAATCTAAGCGAGTCGTTCAACTGGTTTACGCGTTCTGCAGAGCAGGGAAACGTTGTGGCACAATTCAAGATGAGTCAATTCTATGAGCAAGGTATTGAGGTAGAACGCGACCTGAAAAAAGCCTTTGAGTGGGTATCTAAATCAGCACAACAGTATCCTGTTGCTAAGTTGTCGCTGGCCAAATACTATTTTAACGGATGGGGCACTGATCCCGATAGAACTAAGGCAAAACAGCTATTGGATAGTTTGAAAACCGATGACGAACTGGGTGAAGCAGTCTCTCAATATTGTGACATCATAGAGCGAGGCGACACCATGACGGCCTATGAATTTCAGTTCCGTTGGATCCCAAGCATGCTCTTTGAGTGGGAAAAAGGCAATGTGGATGATACGCAACTTACCGATATTACCGCATGGAAATTAAATTTAGGCAGTATGTTTATCAGTCAATATGAGTGGGATTGGTCTGCAATTTCTGCGCAGGTGTATTCGCAACCTAACAATATTGATATTATCGTTTATAGAATGCCAGAACCCGAGAATCTTCCACTTTGTAGATATGTGGCTGCGGCATTGAATCGCAACCTGCACACGGTACGCTACTTCACACTCGAGCTTACTAATGGCATAGGAGATAAGGTTAGCGAAAAGAAACAGTGGATGTTCTGCGGTGTGGGTAGCGAATTTGCTCATCTCAATTATGGTTTTTTCAAAGGCGATGCTAACGAACAGGGATTTGTGGAGTGTATAAATAAGAAGTTATCGAAAGCAGGAAATGCAAATACTGAACCAGAAGTGATTCAGGCCATCAACGATAGTATCTGCGCCGAAGGTGCTGTGCTCTACACTGCCGAACGACTCAACTGGGTATCTACTGATTCTGTGTTGGCACGCTATCGTCATGAAGACTTGGGCGGAAACCTTATCTGGCAACCTACTGCCAGCACCTGGAGCGCCATCTTCTACGACAAAGAAAAGAAAAACTGCATATTTGAGTTGAAATTGAACACTAAGGGTGGTGCACACAGCCTATCATACGACATACGCCCACTAACTGAGGAGGAGCAGGTGCAGATAAAACTGAAACAAACCATGCTAGATAACGCCTTTGAAAAGTATGGCGACCAGATCAAGTACAACGATAAAATCGGTAACCCTAATTTTGACTTTGTGCGTATCAATGATTACTTAATTCGACTCTATGTACTTCAAGGCACAATTCAGCCCAATACCATTCCATTTGGTAATGACTGTTCCATCGATTTTGATAATAGTGGCAATCCATTGTGCTTCCGAAAGTATCATCAATCGCTGATAGCTGTCAATACTGTTAATGACGAAGGTAAAAAAGTTATATCAGTTGTGCATAGTCATCTAGCAGATAATCCTTATATCACACCTACGGATGTATGCAATTTCCTCCTATACAGAGGTGAACTGGAAGAAAGTTACATTCTAAGTACAGCTTTAGGTGGTTACATTATTCATCATGCAGCAAATAACACTACCGAGTTTAAACCCACAGAAACAATAGGTAAACCATAATTGTATGACAACGGATATAATTAAAGTTGTTGCAACGCTGGCAATTTCTATAGTGTTTAGTAGTTGCCATAATGTGCGTGAAACTGTAGAAGAAGCGGCTGTTCATGCCGATGTGAGTTATGAGGTAAATGAATCAGAAAAGGAAATTATCAGTGCAACCAATGACTTCTCCTTCAGATTATTTCAATATATGACAGATAATAATAAGGAGAATAACTTAATAATATCTCCGTTAGGTGTGGTATATTCGCTTGAAATCATCGGTAACGGAGCAGACGGAGAAACAAGACAAAAGCTTCAACAGTATTTAGGGACTGGCAAATATGACCAAGCCGACATAAATGCCCTGAGACGTAGGATGATGCTTTGCCATGCAAAAGTATCATTAGAGGAATTCCTTGATACAAAGACTGTTTTTATGAAGTCATCCAATTTATTCCTTTACCGTGATGAGCAGACGATAAAACAGGACTATATCCAAACAATCGGTCATGATTATTTTGCAGATTGTCTATCGTATCAGAATGAGGATGATGCCAAAAGCATTGTTGATACTTGGAATAAAGAAACTAATCATGGGGCTATCAAGGATATTCCGCTGGAATTTGATGAAAATTCTGTTGCTTATCTCATCAATACTTTGCTGTTTAACGGAGCATGGGTTCAGGAATTTTACGATGCTAAACCAGATACATTCTATGTAACAAAGGATGAGGTTCGGATTGTGGACATGATGAGTAAAATAGAAGAGGAAGGATGTTTTAGGTATATGCAGAATAATCAATATGCGATACTTCGCATGCCTTATGTCGGGAGTTTCTATATGGATGTGATATTACCAAACGAGAATCTGACTGTTGATAGTATGATAAAGCAGATGGATATGGAACAGTATAAGAATAGCGCCAAAATACTTAAAGAGTATGATATCATAGATGTTCGCTTCCCAAAGTTCCGCGTAAAATCAGAGATTGATCTTAAGTATCTGTTGTCAGAGATGGGACTCACAGATATTTTTTCAAATAAAGCAGACTTCAGTTTAATGAGTGACTCCTCACTTTATATCAACAAGATGAAACAGAACATCGAGATTGATATAGATGAAAAAGGTACTCATGTAGAGGCTATTACATCTACTTCTTTTGCCACATTAAGCGAATTGAGCAACCCTACCAGGGCAGAGTTTTATGCCAATCGCCCATTCGTCTATTTCATCCGCGACTATTTCGGTTCCATCTGCTTTGCGGGGGTATTCCGTGGATGTAAGTGATTTTATTAATGAGTACATAAGTTTAAATTGGTAAGATGGTAAACTTGTTACTTAACGTTTCTTTTGGCATTTTGATTCTTATGCCACAGGGATGGTTATTTATGATTCTAATAATGCTGTTGGAATCATTTATTTCATCAGAGCTGTTGTGTAAGCGTAAGTTTGATGGGCGTATCACTGCCACAGTCTTTTTCGCTAATTTTGTTAGCGGATTGTTTGGCATTATCATCACATTGATTCTTAATGGCGGATGGTGGTTGGTAGTCTGGTTCCCCTGGGTAAGCAGTCATGAGGTTGATTTTTCAATCCCCAATGAACTTACGGGTTTTATTATATACTACATCGTTGCTTTTGTCTTGTCTGTGGTTATAGAGTTATTGATTAACTACTCTATGTTAGGCAAAATCTATCCAGCCAAGAAAATATTCAGAACAACCTTGTTAGTAAATCTGGCCAGTTACTTTTTAGGAAGTATCATAATATATTCACTTGGTTTTTTATAAGATACGTAGCTATACTATCTCATTTTTCTTACAAAAAACATCCTTTCTGTACGTTATTGGTCATCGTCATCTTCTTCATTCTCTTCCAGTTTGCATATCTTGTGAGTCTCCTTGCGGGCCTCACGCCAGCGGGGGAAATACTTGTCCATGAGGGCATGGAAACGGGCATTGTGGCTTGGCTCCAAGAGGTGGCATAGTTCATGAACTACGACGTGTTCGACACACCATTTCGGCAACAGTAGGACGTAGGCCGAAATGCAGATGCTTCGGTCTTTCACGTTGCACTGGCCCCAGCGCGAGATAGTTGGCTTATAATAAACGATGCTTGGTTTAACTCCCATCTCCTTGGCATGTTTTTCCATCATCGGTTCCACCAGTGCCTTCAACCGTTTCAATGCTTCGTCGGCTTGGGCGCGAGTGGTCAGTGGCAGTTTGTTGTAGAACTCTGCCCGCTGCTTCTGACGCTCATACGTCTTTTTTCTCGCCTGTTCAATCCAGTCCTTGTGCTCCTCGATGAACGCTATCACCTTCTCGCGGGGCATTCCGATAGGTGCCGACACATGCACATCGCCATTCTTCACGATGCGCATTGACAACCGACTTGTCCGTCTATATGTTACCTTGATTGCCATCTCTTCTTTTGTTATACGTCTGGCCACGGTTCAAACTCTAATTCCAGCTCAATCCATTGATTTTCTTCTTGTGGTGTGGCGTTCTTTTGATTGGAAACGCCCAAGCCTAACAGTCGGATGGGGTGGGAGTGGAACTCCACTTGTTGCATCAACTGCTTGGCCAAAGGCAGGATCTCGTCTTTGGTGCGGAGAATGTGATCAACGGTGATGCTGCGGGTGATTTGCTGGAAGTCCAGGAACTTTACCTTCAATGTCAGTGTTCGACCCTCGAAGTCGTTTTTCTCGATGCGTCTGACCAGTTCGAGCACTGTGTGATACAGGTGAATAGTGACAGCGGCATTCTCGTTGATGTCCGATTCAAAGGTCTGCTCACAGCTGACACTCTTCCGCTCCCACTCGCTGATGACAGGCCGGTTGTCGATACCTCGTGAGAAATCATAGAACACTTGCCCCATCTTGCCGAACTCCTGAGTCAGTCGGCTCAGTGACATGTTTCTCAGGTCAAGTCCCGTGAAGATTCCCATTCGGTGCATTTTCTCAGCGGTCTTCTGACCTACACCCCAAATCTTCTCTATCTTCAGTTGTGCGATGAAGTCCAATGCCCTGTCAGGATGAATCACCGTCAGCCCGTCGGGTTTACGCCAGTCGGAGGCAATCTTCGCCAGGAACTTGCAGTAGCTCACGCCAGCCGATGCCGTCAGTCCAGTGGTCTCACGGATGCGCTGCTTGATTTCTAGCGCAATATCCACACCCAACTCAATCCCTTTCTTATTCTCTGTCACATCAAGAAAGGCTTCGTCGAGGGATATAGGCTCTATCAGGTCGGTATAGTCATGGAATATCTCATGCAACTGTGCCGACACCTCCTTATATTTTTGGAAGTGCGGCTCCACGATTATCAGTTGCGGACACAGCCGCTTGGCCACCTGAATGGACTGCGCCGAATGCACGCCAAACCGCCGTGCTTCGTAGCTGGCTGTTGATACCACACCCCGTTCGGCATCGTGTCCCACCGCTATCGGCTTGCCACGAAGCTCAGGATTATCGTGCTGCTCTACAGCCGCGAAAAACTGGTCCATATCCACATGAATGACTTTCATCAGCATCTAAATCTCGTGCAAAGATACGAATTGTTATCGATATAGCACCTCTATGAACATGAAAAACCACCAAAAACACACGAATCCAACAACATTTCGATAGTGAATCGTTAATTCACGCAAGATAATTTTCCGAGACCGCTAGTGCCAGGGTAATGCTGTACTTTTGCCGACCAATGAGGGAAAGCCCCTCAATTTATAACCAACACAAAAACTAAATTTTAGCACAATGGCAAAAGTGAAAACAGAAAACGCACAGCCCAAGGCTGCTGCAGCAGAGGGTTCTCAGGTCGAGAACCAGAATGAGAACAATGAGAAAACCGCTAAGGCGAAGGTGACCACCACCGAAGGCAACACCATCGACCGCATCCGCGTGTTCCAGAAGGACGATGCCACGATGGTACAGGTCGATTACGGTAAACTGAACCCTGATGGTAAGACTCCCGAGGAGAAGCGTGCGGGTATGCGTACCCAGATGTCACGCCAGCTGACTCCCGAGCAGGCCAAGACCTATCAGGACTTGTATGCCAAAGACCCCGCTCAGGCCAAGGAGTTTGCGGTAAAGACCGCTTATCCCATGCACGTCGATGATGCCGCCTTCCACCAGAAGAATGCCAACATCAATGGTCGTGACGTGAACTACATCACCATCGAGAAGATCACCGAGGACACCCTTCTCCTGAATGCCCTCCGCAAGGATGGCGTGGACGTTGACCACATGAACAGGGAGCAGCGTGCCAACCTAATTGCCTCGATGACTCCTGATGCCAAGGACATGGCGGTGAAAGGCTCTGAGGGTCTCGTAGGTAAGTGGCAGTTGGCCTTTGGCGAGAAGGGCAACAAGGAATCCCGTTTCTATGGCATCATGAATGCCGAGGATTTGGCCTCTCTCCGTCATCGTGCAGAGGTGACGCTTGACGAGAAAGACCAGGTGAAGTCTGTTGGTAAGCCGATGACGATGGCCGACATCGCCGGACGCATGGAGCAGCGCGTACAGGCCCAGCGTCAGACCAACGGCGAAAAGTTCGATGCTGCCCAGAAGGTAGACTGGAGTAAGTTCAAGTTGCCCAGTGCCGCCAACGTCACCAGTCTGCGCTATTCTGCCGCAAAGGATAATCCTGACCGTGTATGGCTCAGTGGTAAGGTGAACGGTATCGAGTGTGTCAGCCTGCTTTCAGTCAACGAGACCACGGCCGTAAAGAACCGTCTCGCCACTCTCGAACAGGTGGCCGCTGCCAACAGGGACTTCCACAAGAAGGCACTCGACATTGTTGGCCCTGGTCAGAAGCAGGAGGTCAATGCGAAGGAGGATGCTGCCGTGAAGGCCATTGTCGACCGTGCCTCTGACTCCACCGCCCGCAACTTCTCGCCCGAGCAGATGAAGACGCTCAACGACTTCGCCGCCGGTGCTGAGACATCTGACGAGCGTGCGAAAGTGTTTGACGGACTGTGGGAGAAGGCCGAATTGCAGTTGAAGGCAGCTGGTGTGAACGATGCTTGGCAGAAGGATGCCCACAACGAGTTGAAGGATCTCGCCGAGGGTGTCGTCCGTTCAGAGGCTCAGGGATTAAAACGATAGCGTCATGCCGAAGGAGATGTCTTATTACCGCCGCTACCTCCAGCGACTGAAGGAGGAGTGGGGCACAGGTTTCCCCGTGAGTGATGAAGTCCTCGACGATCTGGCCGATGCTGCCGAGGAGAAGTATGAGAATGCCCGTCGCGACGGCCTGACCGTCGACCAGGCACAGGAACTGGCTATGGCCGTGTTAGTGGATGGCATCGGAGATGAACACACATAACATGGCGGCAAGTCAGGGGTCAGGCTACAGCGGACAGCAGCTGCTTACTGGCGAGGAAGCCCAGAAGGTATTGGGCGAGATACTCGAAAGCGAGCGCAGGTCACGTAGCCTGACCTTTCCTGCTCATACAGGTGCGCAGGGCTATTTCCGTGACGGTGCCAAATATGTGGCCTTCGACAACAGCACCAACGACTGTTGGGTGGAGGAGTTCAGGACGAAGACAGGTGCCGAGAAGTGGTGCCGTGGGCTGATGGACACAGACATGGTTCATGAGTTTGAGACCTCGCTCATACGTGACCGTCATCGTTCCCGTGAACTTTATGCCCAGTGTGTGGACATGGCCAAGCAGTTGAATGGATGTATCAGTGGCGGTGACTCTGACGGCGTAGCCTATTTCATGGACAAGCCGTGCATCGTCAGTTTTACGGAGGATGAGCGTAGTGGCTGGCTGAACCGTTTCGCAGAGGAAGAGCTTGTGCTTGGCGTGTATTTCAGCGACAACCGCATCGTGCCTGCCGACTTTGTTATCCTTCAGCGCGGCAACCGTATCGATGCAGAGCAACTGCCTCCATACGGCTTGAACCTCTATACGAAGCTCGCTTCCACCATGAAGGCCTTTACCGAGGACGCCAACCTTGCGCACAGTCATTCCATCCGGGTGATGGATAACGACAGCAGCCGCGACTTCACATTGGCCGAAGTCATCCCTGCTGCCCGTAAGGCCGACAAGCCCCTTGCTTTGGAAAATGCTCCTCATTTCGCGACCTTTCTCCATGCGCTTGAATACAGCCGTCGCCGGTTGCTCTCACAGTCGGGCATCAGCTGCTCCGAACTGGAGTGCCCGAAAGGTCCTGTGGAGGGTATCATCCTGAACCGTGAGAGTTTCCCTGTGCTCAGTGGCAAGGGACTGTCAAGCGTTGATACGCTTCCGCCCTACGTCAAGTTCGATGACCACGGCGAGTTTACGATAGACATGGAGTTCCACGACGGCTTCGCCTACGATACCAATCCGCACGGCCTCGGTTTCTACGACCGTGTGGCGTTGTATTATCCGACGCTGGAGGAATTGCGGCAAGACCCTGCAAAGCTGAAAGCAGTCCAGACCTACACGGGCCGTCAGGACGTGACACCCTTCGATGTCGCCCTGAAGTTCGGTCAGGCCTCGCGTATGCGTTGCCCTGACTATCGCTATGATGTTGCAAAGAAAGCCTTGGTGGAGCGTACCACCGACCCCTCAGCCAAGGAGTTTTCGCCCGAACAGCGGAAAGCCATTGAACTGGCTGCCGACTGTGGCGGCTTCTATCTGCGGCCCAAGGGCAGGGACTTCTTCTATGAAGTGTTGTTCAGCAATTCAGAAAGGTCGATGGGAAACATCCCCGATGCGTGGAAGGCCGATGTCAAGGCCGAGCTGCGCGGACTGGCGCGAGGAGAGGTGCGCGACGTGTCAGTGGGTTTGCACCGATAAAGAGAAAATACTATGGCATATAACAAGAGACAAAAGTTACAGGATAACATTGCCGCTATCCGTACCGTCTTCCAACTCGAAAAAGAGGGTAGGGCGGCGACGGATGTGGAGCGTGAAGTCCTGAAGAGATACAGCGGTTTTGGTGGTCTGAAGTTCGTGCTCAACCCTGTTGACAAGGACAGTATTCAGAATGAGAAAGTATGGAAGCCCTCCGACCGTCCGTTTATAGCAGATACCCTTCGCCTTCATGAACTGTTACGTGAGAACAGCAAGGATGACAGACAGTATCGAGAGTATGTTCAGAGCTTAAAAAGCTCTGTGTTAACCTCGTTCTACACACCCCAGCCCGTGATAGCTGCAATAGCGAAGGTTTTCAAGGACGCTGGCGTGGACGTGAAGTCAATGCTCGACCCCTCGGCAGGTATCGGCAAGTTTGGCGACGCCTTTAAGGGCGAGTACTCCGAGTTGCGGGTCAGTGCCTTTGAGAAAGACCTGCTTACTGGTCGCATCCTGAAGGCTCTGAATCCGCAGGACAACGTGACGATAGAAGGTTTTGAGACCATCAAGCCCGAGCTGAAGGGGACATTTGATGTTGCGACCTCTAATATTCCCTTCGGCGACATCAAGGTGATGGATGATGAATACCGCAAGAGTGGCAACGATGCGAAACGCTATGCCGTCTCGACCATCCACAACTACTTCTTCCTGAAAGCCCTCGACCAAGTGCGCGAGGGTGGCTTTGTGGCGTTCATCACCTCCAGGGGATTCATGGATTCACCGTCGAACAATCCCATCCGCGAGGAACTGGCCAGGAATGCTCGTCTGGTGGGAGCCTTCCGTCTGCCCGACGGGATGTTCCGCGACGAGGCAGGAACGGATGTAGGTTCCGACTTGGTAGTCCTGCAGAAATACACTGGCTATGACATGTCGCTCGACCCCGACACACAGGCTTTCTGCGACGTGAATACAGGTTTTAAGGCGATGAGTGGTGAGGACTGGACGGACATATCCATGAACTGTCACTGGTGGAAGTCGATGATGGCTCCTGACTCAGAGGCTATCGTGGCCACGAAGATGGAGAAAGGCACCGACCCCTACGGCAAGCCGACACTGGTTTGTACCCATGACGGCGGTATGGAGGGGATTGCCCAACTCCTTACGGAGTATTTCAAGCGTGACCTGTATAAGGACTTTGTGGATTACTATAAGGCCAATGCACCGAAAGTCGTGGAGCAGAAGCCGGAGCCAGTTAAGCAGGTTCAGGCGAAGCCGCAGGTGCAACAGGTGCAGCAGAGTGCCCCTGTCCAACTCGACCTCTTTTCTATGTGGGACAGTCAGGAAGTGCAGCAGGCACAGCCAACAGTTCAGCAGGAGGAAAAGCCCAAGGAACTCACCAAGGATGAGCAGCGCATGCAGCTCTACTATCATATTCGTGATGCCTACGAAGAACTCTATGACACCGAGGCACAGTCACGTGAAGCCCAGCCGGAACTCCGTGCGAAGCTGAATCAGTATTACGACGAGTTTGTCGAGAAGTTCGGCTATCTCAACGAGCGCAAGAATGCCCGTGCCATCTTGAACGACAGCAAGGGCCGTGATGTGCTGACGCTGGAGAATGCCGTTGACAAGACCTTTGTCAAAGCCGACATCTTCGAACGTCCCGTGTCTTTTGTCGCCTACGAGATCAGTCATGTCGATACCCCCGAGGAAGCCCTCTTTGCCTCGTTGAACCGCTATGGTCAGGTGGACTTGGAGTATATGGCTGGTATCACTGGCCATACCCAGAACGATTTGGTCAATGAGCTGAAAGGACGTATCTATTACATGCCCGATGGCAGCTACGAAATCAGCAGCAAGGCCCTCTCCGGCAATGTCTATGATAAGCTGGCCTATGTGAATGATGCCATTGAACTGGCTCAGGAACATGCCGATGACCCCAAGATCGTTCCCGCCTTGCAAGAGACCAAGGCCGCACTCGAACAGGCCATACCGCAGCAGATTGCCTTTGACGACATCGGTCTGCAGTTCGGTGAGCGATGGATTCCCACGGAGTATTACGAGGAATATGTCGGCAAGCTCTTCGACACGAAGATGGAGATTCACTATGCCGAGCATATCGATGAATACTCTATCAAGGCCGAGAACCGCTATAACCTGAAGATCCGTGAGGAATACTGTGTGCGTGGCGAGTATAAGGACTACGACGGTATGGCACTGTTACAGCATGCCTTCCACGACACCACTCCTGATATTCAGAAGTGTGTGGGTGCCGACGATAACGGCAACGACATCAAGGCACCTGACATGGAGAAAATCCAGTTGGCCAGCTCGAAGATTCAGGAAATCCGTGAGGGTTTCACGGACTACCTTACCAACTTGCCCAAGGACAAGCGCGATGAGCTGCAGGAGATGTACAACCGTAAGTTCAACTGCTTTGTCAAGGCGAAATATGACGGCAGTCACCAGACCTTTCCTGGTATCGACATGAAGGCTCTTGGCAGCAGCCGTTTCAATGTAAAGGATATCTACAAGTCCCAGAAGGACTGTGTGTGGATGCTCCTCCAAAACGGTGGCGGCATCTGCGACCATGAGGTGGGAACAGGAAAAACGCTCATCATGTGTATGGCAGCGCACGAGATGCACCGTCTGGGACTGGCCAATAAGCCGATGATTATCGCGCTGAAGGCCAATGTCGCCGAGATTGCAGCCACCTATCAGGCCGCATTCCCTGACGATAAGATTCTCTATGCCAGTGAGAAGGACTTTTCACCCGCAAACCGTGTGGACTTCTTCAATCGCATCAAGAACAACGACTATGCCTGTGTAGTCATGTCACACGACCAGTTTGGCAAGATACCGCAGTCGATGGATATTCAGCAGCAGATCCTGTCGGATGAACTGCGAGACATTGACGAAGCCCTCGACATCCTGCGCCAGCAGGGCGGCAATATTTCCGGGCGAATGCTCACAGGACTGGAGAAGCGCAAGGAGAACCTGCAGGTGAAGATCATGGAACTCCAAAGTGACATGGCATCCCGTAAGGATGACTTTGTGGACTTCGGTAATATGGGTATCGACCATATCTTCATTGATGAGAGCCATCAGTTCAAGAACCTCATGTTCACGACCCGTCATCAGCGTGTGTCAGGACTGGGTAATCCTGCGGGTAGCCAGAAAGCGCTCAACCTCCTTTATGCCCTGCGAACTATCCAGAAGCGCACGGGTAAAGACCTGGGAGCAACCTTCCTGAGTGGTACGACCATCAGCAACTCACTGACGGAGCTGTATTTGTTGTTCAAGTACCTTCGTCCGAAGGCGATGGAGCAGCAGGGCATCCATAGCTTTGATGCCTGGGCGGCAGTCTATGCCAAGAAAACCTCAGACTATGAGTTCTCCGTGACCAATGCCGTTGTCCAGAAGGAACGTTTCCGCTATTTTGTGAAAGTCCCTGAGCTGGCCACCTTCTATAATGAGATTACCGACTACCGCACAGGCGAGGATGTCGGTCTCGACCGTCCTGCCATGAATGTCATTCTGCATAACATCAAGCCGACGGCAGACCAGCAGGACTTCAATGAGCGTCTGGTGCAGTTTGCTCAGACAGGTGACGGCGAACTTATCTTCCGTGGCCCGCTGAACGACCGTGAACAGAAGGGAAAGATGCTCATAGCCACCGATGCCAGCCGAAAGGCCTCGCTCGATATGCGACTGGTTGACCAGGAACTCTTTGGTGATGACCCTGAGAACAAGGCCAGTCACTGTGCGCGTCTGGTGGCAGACTATTACCAGAAATACAACGAGCAGAAGGGAACACAGTTCATCTTCAGCGACCTCTCGACCTATAAGCCCGGTGAGTGGAATATCTTCCAGGAGATCAAGGATAAGCTCGTTCGTGACTATAACATCCCTGCCGAGGAAATCCGCTTCATTCAGGAGGCGAAGAACGAGAAGCAGCGCAAGGAGATCATCAAGGCCATGAACGAAGGCACCATCCGTGTGCTCTTCGGTTCCACCTCTACCCTTGGCACGGGTGTCAATGCCCAGAAGCGTGCCGTGGCAGTCCATCACATCGACATACCCTGGCGCCCCTCCGACTTGGAGCAGCGTAATGGCCGTGCCCGTCGTTCAGGTAACGAGGTTGCCAAGCTCTACGCCAATAACAACGTGGATATCATCATCTATGCTGTAGAGCGTACCCTCGACAGTTATAAGTTCAACCTGCTTCAGAACAAGCAGCTCTTCATCACCCAGCTGAAGACCAACAGCCTTGGCTCGCGTGTCATCGACGAGGGAGCAATGGATGAAGAGAACGGCATGAACTTCGCCGAGTATGTGGCCATCCTCTCCGGTAATGATGACCTGCTTCAGAAGGCTAAGCTGGAGAAGAAGATTATGGCCTTGGAGTCGGAGCGTAAGACCTACATGCAGGCCCGACGGGAAACCGAGTGGCGTTTGGAGGTCGCTCAGGAGAAGGTACAGAAGAACGACGTCATCATCAAGGATATGACAGAGGACTATGAGAAGTTCAAGGCCGCTGCCAAATATGGCGAGGACGGCACTTCCCTGCCTGGTCTGACGATGCCCAAGGTCAAGGAGTTTGCGGCTGATGGCACCTATAACGTGGAAGGGATGGGTGCTGCCTTGCAGGATGCCGGACGAACTATCGGCAACAAAGACCGTCAGATGGGTGAGGTCTATGGCTTCCCGCTGATTGTCAATACGGTTTATATGTACGACGAGAAGATGAAGAAGGAGGTCTATGCTGGCAACACCTTCTATGTGAAAGGCCATTACCTCTATGAGCATAACAACGGCCATCTGGCCATGAGCAAGGACAACCGTTTGGGAGCCGTGCGCTATGGAGTGCAGGCGCTGGAGCGTATTCCCGGTGTCATTGCCCAGTATCAGGAGCGCAATGCGAAACTGGCACAGGACATTTCCGAGTATCAGCGTATAGCTGGAAAGCCTTGGGGAAAGGAAGATGACCTGAAGGGGCTGAAAACGGAGCTGGATGCCTTGGAGAAACAGATCCAGGCATCGCTCGACGAGACCACCAAGAACATGCCCAAGCCCGAGGAACTGCCCTATAAGTTCTCGAAGGAAGGCCGCTATCATAAGGTGACTTTCGCCCGTGAGGCCTATCCGTTTGTCAGCATCAGCGAGATGCGTGAGATGGCCGATACCGGCAGCTGGCGCAATCGCGGCTATGTGCGCTGTGGCCATTGGGACGGTGACCTGATGGTCAGCGACCCGGAGGTCGAGGGAGAGTTCACCCTGCGCCAGAAGTGTGAGGAGTTCATGCAGCAGATTGTTGATACCAACAAGCAGCGCATGGAGGATAAGGATTGGCTGGTCAATATGGCCAACAATGATACTGAAGGTGACAAGGTATGCCAGGACAATGAAGTCACCTTTGCCACACGAAAGTATTTGCAGGAGCATAACATCGACTGGCACACAGGCGAGGATGTTGCCGTTACTGTTGAGCCGGAGGCCAAGGCAGAGACCGTGGAGATTGTCCATGCCGCAGAAAAGCCTATCGTGGTCTATTCTTTGGGCCAGTATGGGGTAGGAGAGCGTGGCGAGGAGCTGAGAACATTAGCCCATCAGGTCAAGGAAGGGGGCAGCAATGATGCCATCACCGAGGCCGTGAACCAACTATCCGATCTCTTTGGGAAGATTCCAGAGGCAGAGCGTGAAAGGATGGTGCTTGTCCCCATGCCAGGAAAGACGGGCATACCCGGCTATACGGATGATATCGCCTACGACCTTGGTGACTATATGGAAATAGACAGCAACAGCAGTCTGATCAGTTCTCCACATCCCTCGCTTTACGAGCTGAAGAAGGAGAACGGCAACGACAACCTGCCGAAGATCGACTTCACTTTCAATGATGACTTGTCTGAGGGGACGATTGTCGTCTTGGTGGATAATGTGCTCGACACAGGCCATACCCTTTCTCAGGCTGCAAAGGCCAACTTCGGCAAGGATGTGGAAGTCCGTGCTGTCGTGTTGGCTCATACCGACAACTATCTCCAGTATCACCCTGAGCTGGCGGTGAAGATGCCGCTCGCCCAGGAGATAGAGAAGAAGCCAGTTGTTTCACAACCTGTTCGCATTGCTGCCCAAGTGGTCAAGCAGGAGCAGAAGGTGGAAATGCCCTCTTTAGGGCTGCGTGATGCGCTGATTGAGCGTATGCGTGGTGCGGGCATCGACGTGAATCTCGATGCTGCCGAAGGTGAGCGCGTCCTTGAGAAGTATAAGGATCAGGCCAACGAGAGCAAGAAGCCCATTTTGTTCCGTGACAAGGATGGTCAGGTCTATGGCTTCGTGCATGAGGGTAAGGTCTATCTTGACCCCAATGTGGCCACGGTAGAGACGCCTATCCACGAATATACCCACTTGTGGGCCGAAGTCCTGCGCCAGCAGAATCCGAAAGAGTGGGAAAAGGTTGTCCAGATGATGAAGAACACGCCGGAGGTGTGGGATGATGTCAAGAGCCAATACCCCAATTTGCATACGGATGATGAGATTGCATCGGAGGCCTTGGCTCAATATAGTGGTCAGCGTGGCACTCAGCGTCTGCAGGAGTTCGTGGCTGACAAGGAGAATGCCGCTGGCATCTTCGAGAAGGTTTCTGAAGTATTGAGCAAGTTCTGGAATGCCGTTGCCGACTTCCTGCATATCGAGTACACCAATAAGGAAGAGGTGGCCGACCGCGTGCTCTATGACCTCTTGAACGGCGTGAATCCACTAAAACTTGGCCCGAAGGTTCAGGGGCTGGAGGATTATACGCAGTATGAGGTCAAGCAGATGGTCAAGGACTATGTGAATGAGAAACTGGCAGAAGACTTCCCTGGTGAAGACATCTATGTGAAGCAGGTGACCATCATCGGCAGCCGGTCCAGAGGTGAAGCCAAGGAGGGCAGTGACCTCGATATCTTGCTTGAATATGGTGGTGAGGGTGTGAAGGAAGATGCTCTTTTCAATGTCCTCAATGAGAACCGACTGGAGATAAACGGCATCCCTGTGGATATCAACCCTATCAATCCGTATTATTCTATGAATACGGCTGAGTGGTTGGCTCGTGATGTCAAGTGGCGTGAAGAGGATAGTCAGAGAAGCCAGCTCACCAGACAGCATGATGACGTGGTGCAGCAGTATAAAGACGCAGAACTAACCAATACGCCAGTCTTCTTGCTGAAGGAGGCAGAACTCTTGCGTAAGGATACTGGAGAGATAGAAAAGTACAGTGCCGTGACCGTCGATCCCCCGTATATCATGCTCTATGAGGGCATGGATGCAGCTGCGAAAAGTGAAGGAGCCATGATGCTCACGGACTTCTCTCCAGAGGTGCAGAAACAAGTACTGAAGGAACTGTCGGACGGGCTGAAAAGCTCTCAAGAGAAATCAGCAATGGAACATATATGCAGTTTGGCCAATGATGCAAAGCTGGATTATCTCCCACTGGCGCTGCGTGTACCTGTTATGGTTCCTAAGTTCTTTGATGGATCGGAAACAAAGGACATGGTGCTTAGTCATGCTATGGCGGTTGGTGATGACATCGAGGTGTTTGAGAATCGCGAGGATGCCTACGACCACCGTAATCAACTCTATCTGAAAGAGCTGCCGGAGGAAGCCCGTCAACAGGTAATCAGTCTGATGGATGAAGTGCTGACCTCAGAGGACCAGCAGATAACTGTGCAGGTGGACACTGTGAAAGTGCCAGAATATGCCCTTTCTGCCATCATCAATGGTGACTTCAGCAATCTCGATGCAGAGGAGACAGAGGATGTGCAGGCGTTTATGGATAAATATCCTGGTCATATCTTCAGTCCTCGTGATGAAAGCCCCAGCTTTTATCAAACCCCAGCCTTTGGCAAGCCAACAGACTGTGTTAAGATGGATATTGTCCGACTGGCTACCATCAAACAGCTCCGGGAAGAAAAAGCCAATATCGTTACAGAGGACAAGAAAGAAAAAAAGGAGGAGCAAAAGGCCCTTGATGAAAACCTGAAGAAGGAGAAAGAGCAGAAGGCAGAAGACCAGAAAGCCCTCGATGAGATCAAGAAGAAAGAGGACGAGAAACGTGACCGTGAGGCAAAGGAGTCTGTAGGCAAGGATGTCGCTGCAGCCGTAGTGACAGCCGGTTTGATAGTCGGTGCCTTGGAGATGGCGAAAACCAACAAAGGCGTTTGGATGAACAAATGTTGCAACCTGAGTGATGATGTGGTAACTGCCTCTCGTCTGTCCCGTCCTTACGAGGCTCTGACTATGGCGCTCCAGAACGATACGAAGGGTGAGTGTCCCAAGGTAGTGGCTCTTAACCGTGAGGCCCAGGCCTATCATCAGGTTCAGGAGCTGAAGGAGAAGCATCCTGATGCGATGATCCTGATGCGCAACGGCGACTTCTACGAAGCCTTTGGCGAGGATGCCGAAAAGGCATCGCGTATCCTTGGAATCGCCCTGTCAAAGCAGTCTGCGGGAAGAAAGAAGTTTGATTATACCTCTTTTCCTCACCATGCGCTGGATATTTATCTGCCGAAACTGGTAAGGGCTGGATTACGCATTGCCATCTGTGATGCGCTCGTTGACCCGAAACTGAATGAGAAAGAGGCGAAACCCATCTACGACCAAGTGGATGAACTGGTGACAGCTCTCAAGAAGAGTGATGACCGCATACAGGTGAACCCGCTGTTGCTGACGGATTATGACTGCAATGACGATGGCCTGCTCATCAACAACTCACGCAAGTCAGCTGTCGGGGAAGAAAAGGAAACAGCCATCGAGCGGGCCAACGACATCTATCGTGCAGCAATAGCCTATACTGGTGCGCCCCAGCGTCTGAACCGTCAGAACCAGCCGGACATGACACCTGCAGAAGCCCATCGGTACGACCGCTTAGTCCAGGAACTGGCGGCGGGAGTCATCATGGCCCGTCAGAATCTGCCAGCCCAGCTGTCGAGTGACAGTCTGTCGATGATTCCCGACTGGCAGCAGCAGTTGCAGGAGAATCCGCAGATAATGGAGCACCTGGAGCATGATATGGACGATGCCATCCGGGTGTTAGGTAAGATCATGAAAGGTGAGGACATCGACTATGCGGCCATGCGTGGCGAAGAGCCACAGACAGTCGCCCAAGGTGCCGTTGCCGAAGAGGTGAACCGTTCGGTTTCCTTCGAGCAGGTATCTATGACCCGTGACGACCGTGACCGTTATGTGCTCTATGTGAAGCCTGCTGACGAGAAAGCCTTCACCATCTACCCAGAGCGCGAGGATATAGACCGTTTCTTCCAGTCGTTCCGCACGCCGGAGTTTGACACGGTGCGCAGTGAGCTGGCGCAGAAATACTACCAGATGGTGGTCAACCATCCTGAGAGCAAGGCCGACGTGCTGATGCCGAAAGTTCCTGAAGGAGCAGACCTCTCGCGTATCTCGAAGGTGAATATCACCAAGGACAGATACCATGAGGGAGCGACGATTATGTTTGCCACCATCGATAGCGAGCGTCAGAAACCCGTCGAACTCAGCAAGTCGCAGATTCAGCGGTTCTGGCTCTCTGAAGACCGTGAGGCGTTCAAGGTGGCGCTTGCTGCCCAACTGTTTCAGAACAAGCTCTGTGTAAACCAGTCGCAACAGCAGACCGAGCCGGTAGCAGAGACGAAGAACGTGGTAAAGGTCGCCGAGTCGGAGCCTGAGCCGAAGCGCACAATGCATCTTTAAAAGTGAATAGCAATGGGAAAGTTGAATCAAGAAAAGGTTACGTTCTTTGAGTGCTATGCACCTCTGGCCATGGCACAGCAGCAGAAATATGGTATTCCTGCCTCAGTGACGTTGGCGCAGATGTATATCGAGTCGGCTGGAGGTAAGTCGAACCTGGCACAGTCAGGCAACAACTATTTCGGCATCAAGTGTAGCAGTCAGTGGCTCGCCGAGGGCAAGCCGTACAGTCTGCATCATGATGATAAGCCGAATGAGAAGTTCTGCAACTATGCTACCGTCGAGGAGAGTATCAATCATCACTCGCAGTTCCTGATGGGCAACCGCTATGCAGCTTGTCGCCGGTGTGCGGAGGATGACTATCGCGGATGGGCCAACGGCCTGCAGGCGGCTGGCTATGCCACCAATCGCAACTATGCCAACATGCTGATAGCAGACATCGAGACGTATGGTCTGAGCAAGTACGACCAACAGGCGAAGACCTTGCCACGAGTAGCAGAGCAGCAGACGATGACGATGCCGTCACCGACAAGTCAGGGCTATTCCTTTCCTCTCGCAGGGGAGAACATGGTCATGTCCGATGGCTTCGGCCTTTCGCCTACCAGCTACAGGAGCCATGCACATAACGGCATTGACCTACGGGCGAAGTATGAGGATGTACTGGCCACGGAGAATCAGGGCCGTGTTGTAACCGTCGGAAGCGACAAGACCAGTGGCAACTATGCCGTGGTGGAGTACGATCGTGCTGATGGCGCGAAATGGCGGGTGTCCTTCTGTCATCTGGATAGTGTGGCCGTGAAACAGGGCGATGTGGTGAATGCCGGGCAAAAGCTTGGCGTATCAGGGAATACAGGCAACAGTACTGGCCCTCACTTGCATCTGACGGTAAAGCATCAGGCTGCAGGAACCACGGAGATGAAGACTGTTGACCCGCTGAACTATCTCGCAGAGATTGCCGTCCGTGGTAATCTGACTGCGACGGTACTGAAGAAAGGAACCAACGCTGACTTGCTGGCCAGTCGGAAGAGTGGGGTAGATACGTCCCCTACTCAGGCAGACCGGCTGATGGCCCAGACGCAACTGACTCCCCAACAGCAGCAGAATGCCCAGGCTGGCGCACAGCTCACCCAACAGACGGGCAGCAATGACCCGAATACGCTGTTGGCCTATCTGATGGGCCAAAACCAGGCGAATGAGAATGCCTACCAGCAAGGCGGCGACCTCTTTACCAGCCTGATATCGGGTCTGTTCACCTCTGCCATTGGCATGGCTGTCTTGCTTGACCATACAGGCAATGACGAAACCTCCAGTGAACAGGCGAAAGCCGTTCAACAGCAGGAACAAACGGAACAGCAAAAGGCTGCCACCCTGATCAGACGTCAGCGCGAGTCCGTCGACCCCGTTGTGGCCCGTGAGACTGCCATGATGAACTTTGATGCGGAGTACCCGGAAGAGCAGCGGAATACAGGCCAGCGTCTGGCTTAGACAAATTGAGAATAGAAATATTAATTTTATAGTTTTATAGTATTTATAGTTATGATTAAGATTGAAGAATTGAAAGTCTGCGCAACCATCAATCGCGCAGCAAGTGTGAAGAAGGACAAGAAGGGCGCAAGCTATCTTTCTTGTGGTGTTGTACTGCCTATCACTGGCAAGAATGGTGAGACGAAAGAGCTCTTCATCAATGTGATGATGGCTCCAAGCAAGGGGAACGTGTCAGAATTGACCGTTGGCCGCCGTGTGAACCTCGCCGGTGAGATGAGCATCCAGAAGCATAACGGTAAGACGTGCTGCTACCTGCGTCCTGAGAGTGTTGAACTGACCAACGATGGTACAGATGCTATCGAGGGCATCCTCTCCTTCCGTGGTAAACTCGGCAAGAAGGACGTAGAGCTGAAGGAGGACAAGAACGGTAAGATCTTCCTTGTCTTTAGCGCCTTCTCCGTCGATAAGACCAAGGATGTGGCAGAGTTCACCTGGGTCAACTTCCTCTATTTCGATCCGCAGGACGAGGATTTCCTGAAGCCCGGCACCTATATCGATGCGAAGGGTCCTGTGCAGTTCGGTGTCTATAACGATGCCATTACCCTCGACTGTAGAGTCACCGAAGTCAAGCCCTGGACGCTGGAAAAGAAGTGACCCATCTAAAAAGAGCCGTGCGACCTATCTCAGGCAGCACGGCTCTAAAAAAATGGATTTTAAAATGACCAAAGTTCTATCGAAAAAGGGAATAATTATACTTTCAGTTGGCTCAACTGAGCCTTGGCGGCATTCATCGACTGTGTGCGCTTCTGCTCGTCCAGGATCTCTTCAGTATAGTCATCCTCAGAGATATAGTTGAGCGTGTTGTCATCGCCACATACCCAGCAACCGAAGAGCCCGAAGTTATATCGTGGCAGAGAATCTACCTTGGCATCCTCACGCCATGCGATGCTGTCGCCATCAGAGATACGGATGCCGGTGAGTTCGTTCAGGTCGATGCCTGCACTGATGTTCTGATGATGGATTTCCATTTCCACGATGCCTCCGTCCTCCAACAGGGCCTTGTCAGCGTCGGAAAGGAAAAGGGTGCGTGTCAGGATGAAAATGTTCTGGTTGATAATCTCCACGGGAACGGCCATCACCTGATTGATCACCTCGTCGAACTGCACAAAACAGCGTCCTTCTTTTCCCAGGTCTGCCTTTACGACGCGACCTGCTTTCAGCTGTTCCTGCTGGTCGATGCTGAACTCCTCCAGATCTTCGTCCACCCATTTGGGAATGAAGTACACATCTACTGAGCCGTCATCCAGACGGATGAGTGAGATACGGGCGTATGACAGAATCGTCTCGCCGTCGATGTTCTCAGTAACAATAGGTAACACGGGCGTGGTACGCGATGAAAGCAGACGGTGTATCACGTTCTGTGGAAGGTCCTCAATCATTTCCTGAGTGAGACCAAACTTCGTAAGGATTCCGTATGGAATTTCCTCTTGCTTGAAATGTTCTTTGTTTGCCATTTGTCTATTCAGTTTTTGTAAATGTGCTGCAAAGGTATGGCTTTGTGGTGAGACGGGCAGTCAGATGAAATTTTAGTTCGTGAATTAACGTTTCACGAAAGAATGACATCGTGAGTTGTTAATTCAGGGAACAAAATTTATATTGGCATCGGGTTCCGATGAAAATGTGTTCCTTTGCACTCGTAAAATTTATCCATTTTTGTACAATTAAACATTATCCAATGAGAATATTTTGTTCACTCATTTTATGCGTTATCCTGCTCTGTCTGTCAGTCCAAGCGTGGGCGACGGACAGAGATTTTTGGATTCAGCGATACCTGAGCGTATCTTATCCGTTGAAGCATGTAAAGGTCAATTCGCCGTTTGGTACTCGCCGTGACCCTTTTACTGGCGCCAAGACCTCGCACAACGGTCTCGACCTGAAAGCATATTATGAAGAGGTATATGCTATGTTCGATGGCAAGGTGAAGAAGGTTGGTGCTGACCCTCGCTCTGGCAACTATGTGGTGCTGCAGCATGGGGAATACACCATCAGCTACTGCCACCTGTCGAAGGTCAGGGTCAGTGAGGGCGACGATTTGATTGCCGGTGACGTGGTGGCCATCAGTGGTAATACCGGGCGTTCCACTGGAAGTCATCTGCATATCACCTGCCGCTATAAGGGCGCACTAACCGACCCCTATACATTATTATTATATATAGGGGACGTGAGGGCAGAAGCCTGTACGGCATTGTTGGGCGAGGGCGTTACTGCCGACATCGACAGTATCAGCCAACACCAGCGGATGGATCGAAAGACGTTCCTTTCGCACTATGCACCTGCTGCCATGGAACAACAGCGACAGTACGGCATTCCTGCCTCAGTGACGCTGGCCCAGATGGCTTTTGAGAGTGATTGGGGCCGTTCCGACCTGGCTCGCAAGGGTAATAACTTCTTTGGCATCAAGTGTAGTTCGCAGTGGCTGGCCGAGGGTAGACCCTATAGTCTGCACAATGACGATAAGCCAGATGAGAAGTTCTGTAACTATGCTACCGTCGAGGAGAGTATCGACCATCATTCCCGACTGTTGATGTCCGACCGCTACAAACGCTGCCATAGCTATCCCTCTACCGATTATCACCACTGGCTCCTGGCTCTGAAGGCTGCAGGCTATGCCACTGCCAGTGATTATGTCCAGCTCTGCGAACAGATTATCCGCAAATATCAGCTCTTTCGTTATGACCGACTCGTACAACCGTGAGTGCTATGAGCTGAACCCTTGCTGACGGCGGTACTCGTCATAGAGCATCGCTTCGTATTCGCGCTTCCTGCGGTCTTCCTCTGCCCGTCTGCGACGTTCGCGTTCACATTTCTTCCTGCGCTCACGCTCCCGTTTGCGTTCTTCCTCTTCGCGGGCTTTCTTCTCAGCCTCCTTGCGTCGCTTCTCTTCACGGGTCTTACGCTCCAGTGCCTCGCGTTCCTGTACTTGCTTCTTGGCCAACTCCTTCTCACGCTTGCGGCAGGCTTTCTCCTCTTTCTCTTGGCGCTTATCCTCTTCTTTCCGTTCCTTATCAACATGAGAGGTATCCTTCTTCAGGGGCTTCTCTGACGGCTTACGCTCCTTAGGCACCTTGTCTTTAGGCTGCTTGGTGCGTGGGGCATCCTTTCTTTTCTCCCTGGGCACTATCACCAATCCAATGAAGAGGATGGCCCATAGGATCATAAAGGCGGTAAAGGACAGTATTTTATCTATCATATATTTCTTCTTTATTAAAGATTAAATACTTTGATGTGTCAATAGCCACCCTCGGTACAGATTTTGTCATAGAGGGTTTTCGCATCTTCTCCGGCTCCCATCAGCGGTAGAACAACCTTTGCAGCTTGATAGAGTTGTAGCCACTGCTCAGGCGTGGTGTCAGCCCACCTGGCATCTTTGGCCCGGTCTCTGTTGTAGGCGTAGATAGCTGCGGATAAGGAGAAGTTCTTGGCCAGTGTTCTCTCCCGTATCTTGGGTTTGAAATAAGTCCAATAGTCGTTGTACCTGTTGACAGGATCTACCTGACTGGCGTGGGTGTATCTCAAATATCCCTTTATCCATTTGATACGTTCGCTTTTGTTCAGATGCTCCATCGCATCAGCAATCATCTCTGCCCCTTTCTGGTGTATCAGACTGAAGCAGACACAATAGGGCTGCAGGTCGGGTGGGGAATAGGTCATGCAGTAGATGGTGTCGCTGTCCTCGAACTTCCTGATAGTGCAGACGTATGATTCAAAGCCATTTGGCGTTCTCTTAATCCATTTGACCTTATAGCCTTTCTTGGGGAATGAGTTATCTGTGTTCTGGGCTGTCGATGGCATTGCCATCATCAGCATCAGTAAAAGCATAAGTTTCTTCATCTTCATCATCGTTTAAATGGTTGCAAAATTAACTATATTCTCACTTCTGACGGCATTTTAACACTTTTATTTCCTAACGAATTGTGACGCTTACCGCTTGCACATCCGTAATGGCTACATGGTCAATGTCTGACCCATCCCATGTGATGGCCTTGACAGGTTTCAGTGTCTTGATGCCGTTCTCCGGGTCATATACGAACATGACTTCATAGGCAAGCGTGTCTGTTATCTCAAAGTAGATACACCATCCCTCGAAGTCCAGCGTGTCAGGCTCAATGATGTCAGTAGCCTCGTTCTTCTTTGATTTACTGAGGCCGTCCAGCGTATCATTGATGACGGCTGTTTTTCTGATGTCCGTACCATCGGACTTGAATTTGCAAATAATCGTTTTCATATACCTTATTCCTTCTTGGTTATTACTAATGTTTCTCCGCTGTCGTTGTATAGCATAAAAGCGCTTTTGAAGAGTTTATTGCATCGGCGTGGTATGTTCGCCCATGTGTGATGCGCCTCATTCCATTGGATGCACAGGCCTCGGTCGCTGTGACAGGAAATGCCTGGCACGTTGGTGTTGCCAGTAATGAGGAAGGGGCATGTTCCGCAAATGCCCGGTTCCTCATAGAAGTCGAATCCATTGATGTTCACCATATCAGTTGTGTTTTCTGAGCCATTGTTTGAATTCTTTGGAGTAGGGAAGGGCATAGCGCATATCCCGCATTCCCATGTTCTTGATCTCTGCCGGTATGCTCTTTGCCTTCCATCTGTCGGCAATCCACTGGTTATACTCTGCAGCCACTTCCTCGTCGAGGATGTGAGCCTCTGAGGACATCGCCCATATCTTTTGCTTGATGTTCTCGAATAACTGTTCCTTGGTCTCGCCGAACACATGGCATGTCGTGCTGCCAATCCTTGCACTTGCATTGTTCAGATTCTCGTCTCTCCAGATAATGGGCTGGAATGTGATTTTAACGCACTTGTTCATTGTTGTATTGATTTATATGTTATGAATTGATTCCGTTTATACCTTGCCGTTCTCCCGATAGCTGTAATAGTTCTCCGTGCATACGATCACATGGTCGGCGAAATAGATGCGCATCAGCTTGCAGGCGTTCTGGATGGCCTTCGTTATCTCGTCATCCATCCTGCTGGGGCAAGTGTTCTCCGAGGGGTGGTTATGGCAGACGGTCAGGATGGTGGCGTTGTTGAGTACTGCATACTTCATGATCAGGCGAATGTCCATCAAGGTCTCTGTGATGCTGCCCTGCGACAACTTGATATGCTTTATCAGTCGGTAGTTCTGGTTCATCAGGAGCAAGTGGGCTTCCTCTACTTTGAGATCCTGGCAGAACGGGCGCATGAATTGATGTACTCTGAAAGCTGTTGACAGGTCTGGATGGTCACCCATCTGCGCCATCTGCCTGCGCTTGCCTAACTCGATGGCTGCCATGATACGACAAGCCGTACTGGTGCCGATTCCCTCCGTCTCGCAAATCTCGTAAAACTCAGCCTTACCCAGTTCATTGAGGTTGTTCTGATGGTCGGCCAATAGGTTCTTGGCAATATCTACTGCCGAAGCCTTATGCGTACCTGACCCGATGATAATACTCAGGAGCTCAGCATCCGTGAGGGCGCTAACACCTAATTCCTGCATCTTCTCTGTCGGCCTATCCTCCACACTCCATGAAGAAATCGGCATTCTCTTTAATGTTGCTGTCTGCATAACTGTTGAACTTGATTTTATTGCCTACGGAGGAACGGGAAACCTTACTTTTTTGTTCAGGTTCATCTTGCCTGACACGTAGTTTTTTTTAATTCATTGTCTGCGTTATCGCGGTTTAACCTTTACTGGTGCTGAAAGTGCGGAATGTTCATGCAATCAAATCCAAGAAATCCAGTGCAATTTTTCGTAGAATACCCAAATACGTGCATTTGGGAAGTCTGCTGCGAAAAATTCCTCTGGATAGGGAGCCAGCGACTGGTTATTGGTGGATTGCGCATTCTGCTAACTTTGCACCCGTAAAGGTGTTAAGAACCGAGTAACCCTGACAGGAAAAAAGTGCGAGATGTCAGGCGGTCAAGATGCAGCACAACGTAAATCGCGTTAAATTGCATCAAAGATGCCATAGAATACCGTCAATTCAAAATAATTTCGTACCTTTGCACGCAATTTGTATCAGTATGCTCAAGCAGATAGTAGTAGATAAGGTCATGGCACGACAGCTGTGGAAGTTGGGATTCAAGGAACCCACCTTATCATACTATGATGTGAATGGCCAGTTGCAGAATGCCGAAGGCGACACCTTGGAACTGAAAGATTACAATGCCCCCAAGCAAACGCGCGGTCGCGGTGCCAGATGCTATGCAGCACCGACTTTGTCAGCCGTCCAGGACTGGCTGCGCCGGAAGAAGCATCTTGAATTACTGGTTTGCCGCGATACCTTCTTCCAGAACACGGGCGACTATTATTGCCGTCTCATCCGGCTTTCCGATGGGTTAAGCCGTGATACCCATCCCCGCAAGTCCTACGATCAGGCCCTAATGGACGGCATCAAGCAGGCAATTGCACTGCTTTCTTGATGTTATTTTCGCACTTTTTCGTCGATTTGTTTGGTCGTTTTGATTGAAAAGTGTAATTTTGCAGCACTAAATTTTATTGAAAAGTGTAGTTTTTGACTGCCAAAAGTTATTGAAAAGTGTAAATTGCCATGCTGTACAGGAAGATTACATCGTACATCGAGGACTATCTGAAGTCCGATAATGACAAGATTCTGATACTGGAGGGAGCCCGCCAGATAGGTAAGTCGTTCAGTATTCGTGAGGTGGGTACACGTCTCTACCCGAACTTCGTGGAAATCAACTTCGTGGAGGATGACGAGGGTGAGCAGCTCTTCAAAAACATCCATAAGAAGGAAGACTTCTACCTGACCCTTAGCATGGTGGCAGGTGACAAGCTCAACAACCGTGATGATACACTGGTGTTCCTCGACGAGATTCAGCACTATCCGCAGTACCTCACCATGCTGAAGTTCCTGCGTGAGGATAACCGCTACCGCTTTATCGCCAGTGGCAGTCTGTTGGGCATCACCCTGAAAGACACCACCTCCATTCCAGTGGGCAGCATCACCATCAAGGATATGTTCCAGCTCGATTTCGAGGAGTTCCTGATTGCCAACGGCTTCGGCACGGAGGCTATTGACATGCTGCGCAAGTCCTACGAGAACCGCCAGAACCTTTCAGAAGAGCACCATAACCATGTGCTCGACCTGTTCCGTCGCTACCTGCTGGTAGGCGGTCTGCCCGATGCCGTCAACACCTACCTCGAAACGCATAACATTGTGAAGGTGCGCGAGGTACAGGATAGCATCCGTAGCCTTTATGCCAGTGACGCTTCCAAGTACGAGAAGGAACACAACAAGAAGCTGCTTATACGCCGTATTTACGAGATGATACCCTCGCAGATGGAGAATAAGAAGAAGCGTGTGGTGGTTCAAAACATTCGTGACAAGAAGGGCGACCGTTTCGACCAGTACAAGGAAGAGTTCGAGTACCTGATATCATCTGGTATATCCTTGGCCGTCAATGCCATCACCAACCCTCATTTCCCATTGAATGAGTCACTCCAAAAAAATCTGCTGAAGCTCTACCTTAACGATGTGGGCCTCCTTACCGGCATACTCTATCGCAACAACATCCGTCCCGTTCTCGACGATGTTCGCAGTATCAATCTCGGTTCCGTCTATGAGAATGTGGTAGCCCAGGAACTTCGCGCACATGGACATAAACTCTACTATTACGACAACCGCAAGCAGGGTGAGGTGGACTATCTGGTTGACAACCACACCACGATGAGTGCCCACCCGATTGAAGTCAAGTCGGGCAAGGACTACACCGAACACAGTGCGCTCAACAATCTTCTGAAAGTTCCTGAGTACAATGTCCTTGCGGCCACTGTCATTTCCAATGAGCGCAAGGTCTATCAAGAAGGCAAAGTGACGTATATGCCCGTCTATTTCGTGATGTTTATGGAAGCTGATACACCTCAGACTGACGAAGAAGAATATATTTTTTAAAGTCCTAAAATCCGCAACTATCATCCAATACACGATTAAGGGTAGATTTATGAGTCGTTAGTAGCAGCTTTCAGTAAAAAGCAACAGCACAACATCAATATGTAGCCACCATCCCCTTACCCCACGATG
>Ga0265298_10000775_pt1 | contig 46877 bp, 37 predicted proteins | sample AusTroGonzalo_MG_3_FD_193486 | JGI IMG/M metagenome (GOLD analysis project Ga0265298, IMG submission 193486) | Bovine rumen microbial communities from tropical cattle in Woodstock, Queensland, Australia - Gonzalo_01 | ecosystem: Host-associated > Mammals > Digestive system > Stomach > Rumen ...
TCTGTTCCTCTGTTCCGTTCTCAAGGATAGGTGCCATGCACAATGATGTGTGAGCCGAGAGGATGACGCCTGTGGTGGCGCACACTCTTGAGAGCTCCTCAACAGCCATGATGTACATCTGCACTGATCCGCCTGCGCCACCATACTGACGTGGCACCGGAATACCCATCAAACCTAATTTCGCCATCTTCTTGACGGTCTCCATTGGGAAACGTTCCTGTTCGTCAACTTCGGCTGCCAAAGGCTTGACCTCGTTCTCCGCAAACGATCTGATCATCTGCAGGAACAATTCTTCTGTCTTTGAATAGCTAAAATCCATTATACTTTCAATTAATATTTATAAAATCCTTCACCTGTCTTACGACCGAGCAAACCGGCGCGCACCATCTTTCTCAAAAGTGGATGTGGGCGGTATTTCGGATCGCCGAATTCGTTGTAAAGCACCTCCATGATGGCGAGGTTCACATCGTTACCGATGAGGTCGGCCAATGCGAGAGGTCCCATTGGATGGTTGGCGCCAAGCATCATGCACTTGTCGATATCCTCTGCCGATGCGATACCATCGGCCAAGATGCCGACTGCCTCGTTGATCATAGGGATGAGGATGCGGTTGACGACGAAACCTGGGGCTTCTTTCACCTCTACAGGCTGTTTGCCGATTGATGTGGCAAGGTCAACAATGCATTTTGTCACCTCGTCGCTTGTGAGCTGTCCCTTGATGACTTCCACCAATGCCATTCTGTCGGCTGGGTTGAAGAAGTGCATGCCGATGAACTGGGCAGGACGTGTTGTGCAGGCAGCGATCTCGGTGATTGACAATGATGATGAGTTGGTTGCGAAGATAGCTTCCGGCTTGCAGATCTTGTCAAGCTCCATGAAGACTTCTTTCTTCAGCTGCATCTCCTCAACGGCGGCCTCGATGACGAGGTCAGCGTCTTTGAATGTAGCGTAATCTGTTGTTGTAGTGATGTTCTTCAACAGTGCGTCAACATCGTCCTGGGTCATCTTGCCTTTCTCGACGAGTTTGGCGTAACCTTTTGCGATTGAACCCATTGCCTTGTCGAGGCTGGCCTGGGTTCTGCTCTTCATGACGACTGGCATCTTGGCTGCGAAAGCCTTCACGATGCCTTTTGCCATTGTACCTGTTCCAATAACGTATACTTTCATATTTTTTTAATTTAAATTACATTTCATTTATTCTTGTCATTTCGAGCTTGTCGAGAAATCTTTTTTTTCGATAATTTTTATAAAAAAGATTTCTCCATTCCGCTTCGCTTCAGTCGAAATGACATCAGCACCCTTTAAATGTTGCCTCGCGTTTTTCCAAGAAAGCCTTCATGCCTTCTTTCTGGTCTTCTGTGGCAAAGCATTTTCCGAATGCGACGTTCTCGAGCTCAATGGCGTCGTCAGCGCAGAGGTCGTAGCTCTCGTTGATGCAACGTTTGGCGTGTGCGATGGCGAGAGGTGCGTTTTTGAGCATCTTCTGTGCCATCTCCATGGCTTTGTCCATCAACTCGGCTGGATCATACACGGCGTTCACCAATCCGATGCGCAGTGCTTCGTCAGCGCGGATGGCCTTGCCTGTGTATATCATCTCCTTGGCATAGCCTTGTCCGATGAGTTTCGCCAGACGGTATGTGCCGCTAAAACCAGGTGTGATACCCAGTCCCACTTCAGGTTGACCGAAACGTGCGTTGTTCGAGCAGATGCGGATGTCGCATGCCATTGCCAGCTCGCAACCTCCGCCAAGGCAGAAACCGTTTACAGCAGCGATGACCGGAATTGGCAGCGTCTCCAGCTTGCGGAACGCTTTTGCACCGATCTTGCTGAACTCGTAGCCTTCTTTTTCGTAAAGGTTGACCATCTCGGAAATGTCAGCGCCGGCCACGAACGATTTCTCGCCGTCGCCAGTGACGATGAGGACACGTGTCTTCTTGGTGTCCAAGTTACTGACGAAATGGTCAATCTCCTTGAGAACTGTCGAGTTCAAGGCGTTCAACGACTTCGGTGCCGACACTGTCATGATGCCGATGCCGTTGTCCTGAAGCTCTATTTTTAAATATTGATAATCCATATTTTTATTCTTTCCGTCATTTCGAGTGGAACGAAGTGGAATCGAGAAATCTCCGGCATTTGAATCAGTCAGAATTGTGTGGCGGAGATTTCTCCACTCCCTGCGGTCGGTCGAAATGACGAGTGAGTGTTAGTCGATCATCGATTTGAGGTTCGGGCTGATGATGAGTTTTGCCTCGGTAGCGGCCTGCACCTGCTCCACTGTGAATTCAGGATGGATCTCGGTGAGGACGATACCTTCTTTTGTGATTTCCATCACACCCATCTCAGTGATGATCATGTTGACCTGACCAGCTGCTGTGAGAGGCAGTGTGCATTCCTTCAAGATCTTAGGAGCGCCTTTCTGTGTGTGTTCCATGGTGAGGATCACGCGTTTTGCGCCGACCACGAGGTCCATCGCGCCGCCCATGCCAGGAGCCATCTTACCAGGAATGATCCAGTTGGCGAGGTTGCCCTTCTCATCGACCTGCAATGCGCCGAGGAACGACACGTTGACGTGGCCGCCGCGGATGATTGCGAATGATGTGGCTGAATCGAATGTGCAAGCTCCTGGTGTCAAGGTGATGTAGCCGCCGCCAGCGTTGATGAGGTTCTTGTCTTCCATGCCTTCCTCAGGTGTTGGGCCCATACCCATAGCACCGTTCTCGGTCTGCAGTGTCACCGACACGCCTTCTGGAAGATAGTTAGGAATCATTGTCGGAAGACCGATACCCAAATTCACAACATCGCCGTCATGCAGCTCTTTGGCAGCACGTCTCGCGATAACTTCTCTAATTTCGTTTTTTTCCATATTGCAATATTTTATTTGTTAATTGTATATTCTTTTAATGACGGCCAACAGCTAATGGCTAATAGCTAATGGCTATTTTACGCCACGTTTCACCATTTCCTGGACGATGAACGATGCCACGTCGTCAGCGTATGTATTCATTCCGAAACCTGCGTCGAAGCCGAGCTCCTTGGCGAGTTCGTGAGTGATACGGGCGCCACCGCAGCAGCATATCATCTTATCGCGCAAACCCTCAGCCTCCATCAGCTCGATGAAGTTGGTCATGTTGTGGATGTGGACGTCTTTCTGTGTGACGGTCTGTGAGACCAGCAACGCATCGGCATGAAGTTCAATGCCTTTAGCGATGAATTCCTCATTCGGGACCTGCGAGCCGAGGTTATAAGCCTCAATCATCTCGTAACGCTCGAGTCCGTAGTGACCGGCATAGCCCTTCATGTTCATGATGGCATCGATACCCACGGTATGGGCATCGGTGCCTGTTGAAGCGCCAACGACGACAATCTTACGTCCGATGTTTTCTCTGATGTATTGGTCTGTCTCGTACATATCCATGGTGTTCGACTCGACCTTAGGCACGTAGATGGTGCTGTAGTTCACCGTGTGAGTGCAGCTTCCGTAGCAGTTAAAAAATGTAAAACCGGGTGTTAACTCTTTGTAATACACCACGATAGGGTTTTCAAAGCCCATTGTCTTGAGGAGTTGTTTAGCTGCCTCGACAGCTTCTGCGCCGCATGGCACCGGCAAAGTGAAACTCAGCTGGGTCTTGCCATCATTCATGGTATCGCCATACGGCTTGATTTTGGTTAAGTCTAAGGTTTTATCAAAATCCTTAGCTTCCATTGAATATAATCCTTCGCTCATATATTATATAATTTACTCTATTTCAATAAGTTACAATACAAGATATGATAAAAGCAATCACACCTTTATCTTGTCCGCAAATTTAATATATTTTTTTAAATAAAAAACAAAAATTTCAGTGATTTTTTAATGGGGACTATAGGTGCCATTTCGACTGGAGCCAAGCGGAATGGAGAAATCCTCTTTTTCAACTTGTATTCGAATAAAAAGGATTTATTCACCAGAGGTGAATGCTTTCGCAAAGCTCAGGTCTCGACTTCACTTCGTTTCGCTCGAAATGACACTATTGTTTGTGTTTTTTAAATATCTTTTTCCTGAAAAGAAATAAGTTGAAAACTATGAAAACCACGACCAAGATTCCCAAAGTCAACAATGCTTGGTGGAACCCTTGAGGCGCGTAGCTGACCAACAGCAGCACAGGGAAGCCAAGCGCCACCGCCGGAAGTGACTGAAGCACGAGGTTGTTTGCGGCCGGAGTCTCAAATTTCGGGTCAATCTCGCGAAGCAGGATCATGCCGTTTGAAGCGGTGCCCGTCAACATGCCGAACATGCTGAAAAAGCCTTCGTAGACGTAGTTCGGATAGAGATGTTTGCACACTTTCAGGACAAACCAGAATGTAGCGATGGCTCCTATGGTGCACACGAGGATGAAAGGCAGCGCAAAACCTTTGAATTCCCTGAAATCGATGGCTGTTGTGCCCGCCACAATCATGATGTCGAAGAAGAATCCGCTGGTGCGGTTCAGAAGATAGTTGTTGATGTACTCGCGTTTCATGATTTTAGCTCTTTGCAAACTCTTCATAATGCCTTTCACCATGATGCCAAACAGCGTTCCGAGGAGGAAGTTGAAGCCCCACATCAGCGGCATCAGGGTTTTCTCGCCGAAAGTGCCGAGGTCGAAGCTCTGTAAAGCATGGTTAAACAGATAGACGAGCATATATGTGAAAAGCACCAAGCCAATCTGTATCGACATTTTGTCAACTGATTCAGTATCAGGGATTTCGTTCTCGCTTTCGTAGTCGCTGAGCTTGTTTCTCTGTTTCTCCTGAATTTCCGAAATCTTTATCTTACCTTTCTTTTTCAAAATATTGAGATATACGACTCCGACCACACAGCCGATGACGAAACCCATTGCCGCTATTGACAATCCGAAGTCTTTTCCCGGGAAAATTATGCCTTGTTCGGCGGCGCGGTCCATGTAAATGGTGCCGAAATTCAGTGCCTGTCCAGGTCCTTGGCCGTACCCCATCGGGAGAAGCAAGCCCGCGGCATAGAAAATCTTTCTTCCAAAATAGAACATCGGTATCGTAACCAACAGTCCCACAATGCCTTGGATGATGTAAGTGCTAGCTGTCAAAGTGCCTGTTTCGATGACTTTCATGGTACTCGATTTCGACTCAACTTTGTTGTTTTTCAAAGCCAGAGCGACAAATCCGAGACCAAGGGCATGGTATGTGATGACTTCCATCGTATGTTTGTCGACCAGGTCTTCCCAACCTATCAAATCGGTATATATCGCCCTGAAAACCAGCAACAAAGCACCGCCAATCAATGCTGACGGGATAAGACTTTTCTGCATGAATGGCACTTTTGTTCGCACGATGTTGCCAGCGAGAAGTCCCACTGAGATGATACACAACTGCAACATAACGTTCCAGACCTCGTCGGTAGCGAAAAATGGTACTGCTAATGTATTCATAATCAATCGATTTTATTTAATTTCTCTTCTAAAGCAACGATAATGTCGCGGTATTTTGCGGCATTCATGAAGTCGAGTTCCTTGACGGATTTCTCCATCTCTTTCTTAGCTTCTTGAATGGCTTTTTTGATGTCTTTCGCCGAACGATATACGGCTGTTTTTTCTTCAGCCACCGACCTCACATGTTCCTCAGTCATCTCATAATCAACCAGTTTATGGCTGCTAACGGTGTCGACCCAAGCTGTGTCGAGTGGCTTGATGATGGTCTTCGGCACAATGTCGTGTTCTATGTTGTACGCCATCTGTTTCTCGCGCCGTCTCTGTGTCTCGTCGATGGTTTTTTGCATCGACTCGGTGACTTTGTCAGCGTACATTATCACTTTGCTGTCGGCGTTGCGGGCGGCGCGTCCTGCCGTCTGTGTCAATGAGCGTTCCGAACGGAGGAATCCCTCTTTGTCGGCATCCAATATCGCAACTAATTGAACCTCAGGCAAATCCAAACCTTCACGGAGCAGGTTGACACCCACCAAAACATCGAAGTCTCCCCTTCTCAAGCCCATCATAATCTCAACTCGGTCCAGAGTGTCGACATCGGAATGTATGTATCTTGTCGCGATATTCAAGTTGTTAAGGTAATTGGTGAGCTCCTCCGCCATGCGTTTCGTCAAGGTGGTGACAAGTACTCGTTGTTTGCGCGCTATCACACGGATTATCTCGTCAACGAGGTCGTCGACTTGGTTTGTGCATGGTCTCACTTCTATTTTTGGATCCAGCAAGCCAGTCGGACGGATGAGCTGCTCTACGTAAACGCCTTGTGTCTGCTGCATCTCGTAGTCGCCAGGCGTCGCGCTGACGTATATCGTCTGCCCAGTAAGTGCCTCAAACTCATCGAATTTCAGCGGTCTGTTGTCAAGCGCCGACGGCAGTCGGAAGCCGTACTCAACCAAGGTCTGTTTGCGTGAGCGGTCGCCACCGTACATGCCACGGATCTGCGACACGGTGACGTGGCTCTCATCAATGATAGTGATGTAATCGTCGGGGAAAAAGTCAAGCAGACAGAACGGGCGCGTGCCGGCGGCGCGGCCATCGAAATACCTCGAATAGTTCTCGATGCCCGAGCAGTAGCCGAGCTCGCGAATCATCTCAACATCATGATTCACACGGTCTTCCAAGCGTTTCGCGTCTTCATATTTGCCAATCTCACGGAAATACTCAGCTTGTTTGAACATGTCGAGCAGAATCTCCTCCGTCGCCTGTTTTATCTTGTCTTTCGAGGTGACAAAAATATTTGCCGGAAACAGCGTCACATTTTGCAAATCCTCGATTCTCGTACCGTTGATGTAGTCGAACGACTCGAGTTCTTCAATCTCATCGTCCCAAAATATGATTCTGAACGGCGTCTCGCCGTATGCGGGAAAGACATCGACGGTATCGCCTTTCACACGGAAACGGCCTCGCGTAAACTCAATGTCGTTGCGGTTATACAGCGCATTGGTCAGCTGGAAAAGCAAGTCGTCGCGACGTATTTTCTGCCCGACCTCGAGATTTATCACGTTTTTGCTGAAATCTTCAGGATTTCCGATGCCGTAAATGCATGATACTGAAGACACTATGATAACATCACGCCGCCCCGACATCAATGCCGACGTGGCACTCAATCGCAGCCGGTCAATTTCGTCGTTTATCGACAAATCTTTCTCAATATAAGTGTTTGTTTGCGGAATAAACGCTTCAGGTTGGTAATAATCGTAATACGAGACGAAATATTCGACTCTATTTTCCGGGAAAAACTGTTTGAATTCGCTGTAAAGCTGTGCTGCGAGTGTCTTGTTATGGCTCAGAATCAGGGCAGGGCGGTTCAATTCCGCAAGCATATTGGCTATCGTGAAGGTCTTTCCCGAGCCAGTCACGCCCATCAGCGTCTGATACCTCTCACCTGCCAGGATGCCGTTTTTCAGCTGTTCGATGGCCTGCGGCTGGTCGCCAGTCGGCTTGAATTCCGATACCAGTTTGAAATTCATCAGCTTTTCTTACTCTGTTTAAACAAAAACTCCTTCTCCTCCTCTGTCAGGCTGCTGTAGCCGCCTTTTCCAATCTTATCAAGGATTTGGTCGGTGCGGCGTTCGTCGTCGGCACGGTCTTTATTGTAATCCCAATCGGACTTCGGCCTGTCGTTGTATGAGTTGTTTTTGTTTCTTCTAATCTTAAATCTAGGTGTCCAGCCATTATCTTTGTGTCGCCAGTAAAGTATCAGCAAAAAGCCCCACAGCATGCCGCCAACGTGTGCGAAATGCGCCACATTGTCCACTGAGTTGAATCCCATGAAAAGCTCAAGCAGACCGTATATTATCACAAAATATTTCGCCTTGATTGGGATGGCGAAATAAATGTAAATTCTGGAGTCGGGCCACATCATTCCGAATGCGAGCAAGATGCCGTATACAGCACCTGAGGCACCCACCGTCGTGAGCATGTTCAGATAGTCGTCGACAGGTATGTTCTGACCGCTAAGTCTCACATACTGATAGTTTTCCACTATGTCGTGAAGCTGTATGTACTGCACCAACTCCTGTGTCATGCCGGCACCGATGCCGCAGACCATGTAAAATATCAGGAATCGCTTTGGTCCCCAGGCATTTTCAATGCTGTTGCCAAACATCCACAATGCAAACATATTGAAGAAGATATGCGCGAAGTTGCCGTGCATGAACATGTACGTCACGAACTGGTACGGCCTGAAATCGGATGCGCCGATGTAATGCAGACCGAGATATTTTGCCAAGTCAATATGCCAGACATAGTCAAAAGCGATGGTGGCAAGAAAGAATACGAAGTTGATTATCAACAAGTTCTTTACCACCAACGGTAAAATCGAGAATCCTTGTGGTCTAAATTGATTTTCCATTAATTCAAACGTGTTTTGATGTCGTCAGCATTGATTATCGTGAAGATTTTCTTGCCGTTTGGCGCCACTTCCGCCACCGCGCAACCAAAGAGACGGTCGATGATATCCTGCATCTCCACCGAGCTCAATGTCTGACCCGCCTTCACCGCCATCTGTGATGCCAGTGAACGTGCTAAATTTAACTTTTTATCTGATTGATTACCAGACAGATTTGTCTTATAATCCTCTAAAATCTTTTCTATAATCGAGACGGCATCGCTGCCTTTGCAATCGACAGGTGTGCCGTTAATCACAAATGTGGTGCTGTTCATCGCCTCGATACTGAAGCCCATCTTTTCGAGCTCTGGCTTCAGCTCTTTTAAAATCGACGCATCATTGATATTCAATGAGATATGATGTGGAAACAGCTCTTGTTGCGATGCTATCACCTCGGTCTCCATCTCCTTCAGATACTTCTCGTAAAGTATCCTCTCATGCGCCAGATGCTGGTCCACGACCAAGATGCCCGACTTCACCGTCGTCACGATATACGACTGCTGCAGCTGGATGAAAAGGCTCTTCTGTTCCTCTTCAGGAACATCGACAACTCGTTCATTATCATCGACTTGAGTATTAGCAACAATGTCGCCACTATCGTCGTATGCTATCCGCCAATTTTGTTGCTGGTGACGCATCGGGCTTATTTTGAACGGGTTAAACGACGGGTCGAAGTCCACTTTCGGAGCCACGACAGGTCTGTCCATACGGCTCGCCTCACCGAAATCGATGCCCATATTCGGGTTGATGTCGAAGTCCAAAGTCGGAGCTAAGTTATTCTGTCCTATGGCTTTACGCACAGCAGAATGCATAATGGCGTAAATCAGCTTCACGTCGATGAAGTTGACCTCGGTCTTAGTCGGATGGATATTGATATCAATCTCCTTAGGATCTATCTGAATATCAAGGAAATAGCCGGGGAAACAGTCCTGCGGTATAAGCTCTTTGTAGGCGTTTTCAACCGCATGATGCAGATAAGCGTGTTTGATGAAACGGCGGTTCACAAAGAAATACTGCTCGCCACGTGTCTTCTTCGAAAATTCAGGCTTAACGATGAAACCGTCGATAGTCACCGACTCTGTTATCTGATTGACTGGCAACAACTTACTGTCGTAATCCTTGCCGAAAAGTCCGACGATACGTTGCTTCAGCGTGCCTGGATAAAGGTGGAAAAGCTCTTTGTCGTTGCTCACAAAGGTAAACCCGATCTCGGGATTCATTATCGTGATTCTGAAGAACTCCTCGTTGATATGGCGAAGCTCTGCCTCATTGGATTTCAGGAAGTTACGTCGTGCCGGCACGTTGAAAAACAGGTTCTTCACAGTGAAATTGGTGCCCACCGACATGGGTTTCGGCAGCTGTTCGATCACTTTCGAGCCCTCGATGCGTATCTTTGTGCCCACCTCGTCTTCCTTGCGACGTGTCGTCAGCTCGACTTGTGCCACTGCCGCTATCGAAGCGAGTGCCTCTCCACGGAAACCCATGGTTTTTATGGCAAAAAGGTCGTCGGCACACTTTATTTTCGAGGTGGCGTGACGCTCGAAACAAAGCCTTGCGTCGGTCTCCGACATGCCGCAGCCGTTGTCGATGACGGTGATAAAGGTGCGTCCGGCGTCCTTCACTATCAGGTCGATTTGTGTGGCACCGGCATCTATCGCGTTCTCTATCAGCTCCTTAACGACGGAAGCGGGACGCTGGATGACCTCACCTGCGGCAATCTGATTGGCGACTGAATCGGGCAGTAACTTTATGATATCCAACGACATGACTTACTTTTCACCTAATTTCAAAAACATATTAATAAAATTCTCCACAAGCGGTGTGAAGAAGATGAAATATACCGCAAGTGCTGCAAAGCCGAACACCACCACATATCGCAGCGTGTTTGCGGTCGATCTTTTCTTTGCCCGGACATCATCGTCATTCCTCCCCCATTTGCTACGCATCTTAGCCCTAAGTTTCTCACTATCAGAGAGATCCGCATCCATACCTCTTGCCGCTTTCTTCTTCTCCCACTCCTCTTTTTCAGGGTCGTAATACCTTGGAACGTACTTAAACTTCGGCATTTCTGGCCTGTGAAACATGAAAATTCCCATAATTCATTATTTTAAACTGCAAAAATAAACAAAATTTTTGAGATTTCAGCCAATTTTATTAAATAAATATTAACAATTTGAATCATCTATTTTACTATCTTTGCAAATTATCATCATTTGAAAAATGTTTTTTATGAAAAAGTGGTTAATCATTTGTTTATCAATAACTTGCATCTTCTTTTCATGCGGTGACTCATCAGATAAAAATCAAAATGCATCGGTTCCGGAAAATGAAAATCTGATGAAATACACGAGTTATATCGACATAACCAATTATAAATCAGGATATTACATCAACGTATCGTGCCCTTGGAACGACAAGTCGCTTGGCGAGTTTTATCTATATCCAGACACACTTCAGCTTCCTGATGAGCTCGCAAACAAGTCAGTCATTCGCACTCCAGTGAAGAATGTGATAGCCTATTCATCAACGCAATGGTCAGTATTTCTTGAGCTTGGCGAGATTTCGAGGGTAAAAGGTATCTTGGAGAGCAACTATACCGACAACCCTGAAATCAAACGTCTTTTGGCTGAGAAAAAGATTGAAGATGTAGGCATTGAGACCAGTTTGAAGACCGAAATCGCCATCAACCTCCACCCTGACGTAATACTTTACACCCCGTATTCGACGGTTCCAAAGACCGAAATCGGTGATCTTACCAGCGCGGTGATGTTTCCGTTCGCCGATTATCTTGAGAATCATCCACTTGGACGTGCCGAATGGCTCAAACTGATAGGTTATCTCACTTGCCGTGAAAAAGATACCGACCAATGGTTCAACGACATCGTAACTCGTTATGACTCATTGAAATACATCTGTCAAAATGTCGAAAATCGCCCAACAGTGTTCTCCGATTTACCATTTGAAGGACAGTGGTACCTGCCAGGCGGCGCAAGCTACATTGCACAGATTTTCCATGACGCAGGCGCCGATTATATCTGGAAAGACAACAACTCCACTGCGAGTCTGCCTGTCGATGCCGAGACGGTGCTCTCCAAAGCACGTGATGCCGATTTCTGGCGCATCATGAATTCGACCAGCACAGAGTATTCATACAACCGCTTAGCCGTTGAAAATGAATTATATACATATTTCAAGGCATATCAAAACCGCAACATTCTGGTGTGCGACATTCGTCGTAGCGGCTATTTCGAGAAATCGGAATATGAGCCTGATTTGCTTTTGAAAGACTTCGTTTTCGCCTTCCATCCCGAGCTGGTCGAGGCAGATTATCAACCACATTATTTTTACAAGCTGAAAAATGAAAAATAGGAAGATAACATTCGGAATTTTAGGGATAATCATCATAGGAATAATCCTTTTTATCCTCAATTTGTTCGTCGGATCAGTCACTGTTCCGCTCGAAGACATATTTAAAGTGTTACTTAAAGAGAATACAGATAACACATTGAATGTCATTATTTTTAATTATCGTCTACCGCAGGCTTTGACGGCTCTGTTGGCTGGCGCCGCGTTAGCGGTGGCCGGTCTCCTGATGCAGACGCTGTTCCGCAATCCGCTCGCCGACCCTTCGATGTTGGGTATAAGCAGCGGCGCCAGCTTAGGAGTAGGCATAGTGATACTTCTCACTGGTGCGATATCAGGAACCGCAGTCTCATCGTTCGGCTGGTGGTCGACCATCGGAGTGAGTCTTGCAGCATTCATCGGAGCAGTGCTAGTTTTGTTTGTCATGTTAGCGTTCAGCTCACGAATGAAAGACATGACCACGTTGATAATCATCGGCTTGATGATAGCTTATCTGGCAGGCTCAATCACCGATATCCTTAAGTTTTTCAGCTTGAAAGAAGACATCCACGCCTTCGTGATCTGGGGAATGGGCAGCTTCTCTGGTGTCGGCACATCGAAAATGCCTATCTTCGCCACCAGCATCATCATTGGATTGTTCGTCACGTTTTTCTTGTCCAAGAACTTGAATATCTTACTGTTAGGCGAGATGTACGCCGAGAATCTTGGTCTCAACATCCGCAAAAACAGCGTGATAATAATCCTTGTTTCAGGCTATCTCACCGCAATCGTCACAGCTTACTGCGGTCCTATTGCCTTTGTAGGCTTGGCGATGCCTCATATAGCACGTTTCCTGTTCAAGAGCAGCGACCATCGCCTCCTCATCCCTGCCACCATGCTCATCGGCATGGATATGGCCTTGATTTGCAATCTGATAGCACGTATGCCAGGCTTCGACGGCAACCTGCCAGTCAATGCAGTGACGGCTTTAATAGGTGCCCCAATAGTCATTTCAGTAATTTTGAAAAGTAGAAAATAATGAAAGAGATATTAAAAACCAAATCATTATCAATAGGTTACGAAGGCAAGACCGTCGTTTCCGACATCGACGTGACCTTGAACGAAGGTGACATAATCGCCCTAGTTGGTCCCAATGGTGCAGGTAAATCGACGCTTTTCAAGACTTTTTCAACGCATATTAAGCCCGTTGGCGGCACTATCGAGCTGTTTGGCAAGGACCTCATGACCATCTCTCCCAAAGAGCGTGCCAAGTTGCTTGGAATCGTTCTCACCGAGCGTCCCGACGACATGTTTATGAAGGTCTACGACGTGGTCGCAGCGGGTCGTTATCCATACACTGGCATGTTCGGAAAGCTGTCGGAAAACGATGAAAAAGAAATTAAAGTATCACTTGAATTAGTTGGTGTTAATCATCTGATTAACAGAGTTTTCAATACATTGTCAGACGGCGAAAAACAGAAGGTTATGATTGCCAAGGCGATAGCCCAGAACACCCCTGTCATCATGCTCGACGAGCCGACAGCATTTTTGGATTATCCAAGCAAGATAGAGCTCTTTTCTTTATTGAAAAAACTCGCTAAAGAGCAGCATAAAGCTATTCTTTTCAGCTCGCACGACCTTGAACTTCTCCTCCGTTACACCGACAACCTCTGGATTATTGCCAAAAACAAGCCATTTGCGGCCGGACAAAGCTCAGAATTACTTAAAAATGGAGTCATAAAAGAATATTTTGGACTGAAAGATGCTGATAATCAATATCTTTTGAATGAAATTTGTTAAAAATGAAACGTATAACCTTATTATTATTGTTGTTTGCAATGTTTTCGTGCAGCAAGACGAAAGTCGAGTTGATTGTTCATAACGCAAACATCTATACCGCTGACAATCAATTCAATAAAGCTCAAGCCTTTGCCGTTCAAGACGGAAAATTTGTGGCTGTAGGCTCCGATAGAGACATTTTAAGACATTATAATGCAGTCAAAACCCTTGACGCACAAGGACAAAGCATCTATCCCGGCTTCATCGACGGTCACTGCCACTTCGTAGGTTACGGCGAGACAAAAGTGCGTTACGCCGACCTGAATGGCTGCCAGTCGTTCGAAGAAGTGCTTGAGAGACTTGCAAAACATAATGAAAATAACGATTCCGAATGGCTTCTTGGCCGTGGCTGGGACCAGAACCTCTGGGAAGCCAAAGAATTCCCCGAAAACGATGAGCTTAACAAACGTTTTCCAAACAAAAAAGTCCTCATCACCCGTGTCGACGGACACGCTGTGCTTGTGAGCGATAACATGTTGAAACTCATTGGCTTTAATGCCAAATCAAATATCGAAGGCGGAGAAATCATTTTAAATAAATCAGGCGAACCGACTGGAATTCTGCTTGATAATGCCGCCGACATGGCGAAAGCTATCGTACCGCCACTCGATAACGCACAGAAAATCAAAGCGTTAAAGATCGCGCAACGCGACTGTTTCGCTCACGGTCTGACAGGCGTCACTGATGCCGGTCTCGACATTAAATCTATTGCTTTGATTGATTCTTTGCAGCAGAAAGGCGTTTTGAAGATGAAAGTCAACGCCATGGTTAATCCTGATGACGAGACTATGGATTACTTCATGAAGTTCGGTGTCATTGAGAAAGAACGTCTTACTGTGCGTTCGGTTAAGATTTATGCTGACGGCGCCCTCGGCTCGCGTGGTGCCAGACTGCTTGAGCCTTACTCCGATGCTCCAGAAACTCAAGGACTTATCGTTGAAAATGAGGATTTCTACGACCATGTCTGTGAAAAAGCCTACAATGCTGGTTACCAGGTCTGCTGCCATGCCATCGGTGACGGCGGCGTACACATGATTTTAAACGAATATGCGAAGTTTCTCAAAGGCGAAAACGACCTCAGATGGCGTATCGAGCACTCACAAGTTGTTGACGCACAAGACTTTAAGCTATACAAAGAATACAGCGTGATTCCATCAATTCAGGCCACACACTGCACCTCCGACATGCCCTGGGCAGAGGAACGACTTGGCTCGGAACGAGTAAAGAACGCCTACGCATACAAGACATTGCTTGACCAAAATGGATGGCTCATCAACGGTACGGACTTCCCGATAGAGCACGTCTCCCCTCTCAAGACTTTCTATTCGTCAGTGGCTCGTAAACATCTGACCGACAACAAGTTAAGTCGTGAAGAAGCCTTAAAATCCATGACAATCTGGGCTGCTAAAGGCTACTTCGCTGAAGACCGCACCGGCAGCATCGAAATCGGCAAAGAAGCTGATTTTGTCATCCTTTCCAATGACATCATGACCATCGAAGACGAAAATATCCCTGAAGTTAAAGTGATGAACACGTTTATTAATGGGGAGATGGTGTATTAGAGTATTTAAAAATATTCTTCGGTTTTTCCTATTTTTCGTGCCGAATCGCGCTAGGTCATGCCTCTTTGCTTGAGCATTCTGTCAAGTTTTTCAGCAATGGCATCCGAAAGCCTCAACTGTGTTTTCAGTTCCAGTGGAGTCTCATCAACTATCTGATGAAACAGTTTTTGTCTTTTAAATCTTGTTTCATAATGCAAAGATAATAAAAATTTTAAAAAGTTTACCTTTTAAAGTAAGTTTTTGGTAAAATTTTGTACTGTCAATAATTAAAGGTTTATTGGGTTATTTCACCGCTATTGCTGATTTTATATATTTTTGAATCTAATATAATATACAAGTCACGTAAAATTAAAATAATAAATCTCAAAATATTTTTTGCTTTCAAAATTTGTGTATATTTGCATCAGAAACAACCCTTTTCGACAAGCGCGTAATTGCCGATGCGTTGTGAATTGCTTTCAAAATTTGTGTATATTTGCATCAGAAACAACACCTTAAAGTATTTGCCTATCGGCGGGTTAGTTGTGAATTGCTTTCAAAATTTGTGTATATTTGCATCAGAAACAACGCAGCAACTCGACAGTGCCTTCTGCGTACGTTGTGAATTGCTTTCAAAATTTGTGTATATTTGCGTCAGAAACAACTGTGACTGTGTGACAAGTCAAATCCATGTGTTGTGAATTGCTTTCAAAATTTGTGTATATTTGCGTCAGAAACAACTAATTTTTTACGCATTTTCACATTCTAAAAGTTGTGAATTGCTTTCAAAATTTGTGTATATTTGCGTCAGAAACAACCCGCTTTTGTATAAACCGACAGAGAGCCGTGTTGTGAATTGCTTTCAAAATTTGTGTATATTTGCGTCAGAAACAACGTTGTCTGGTTTGACTACAACCCGACACACGTTGTGAATTGCTTTCAAAATTTGTGTATATTTGCGTCAGAAACAACGATGATCGGTTACAGTTGCCGCGGTTCTCTGTTGTGAATTGCTTTCAAAATTTGTGTATATTTGCGTCAGAAACAACCGGGCTTTTACTCACATCCAACAATACAAAGTTGTGAATTGCTTTCAAAATTTGTGTATATTTGCGTCAGAAACAACATTACATCAGAGCAAACAAGAAACGTAAAAGTTGTGAATTGCTTTCAAAATTTGTGTATATTTGCGTCAGAAACAACTTGTTGCTGTTGTACTCCGACGCGCTCCATGTTGTGAATTGCTTTCAAAATTTGTGTATATTTGCGTCAGAAACAACAACCATATCTGTAAACATTTTCCATCAATAGTTGTGAATTGCTTTCAAAATTTGTGTATATTTGCGTCAGAAACAACCGAAACGCCCGGAATAATTTCTTACCGGCTGTTGTGAATTGCTTTCAAAATTTGTGTATATTTGCGTCAGAAACAACTGTCGGGAGCTTCACGCCGTTATCGGCTGCGTTGTGAATTGCTTTCAAAATTTGTGTATATTTGCGTCAGAAACAACTTGCATCGTTTTAACCCTTATCGTGTCGCCGTTGTGAATTGCTTTCAAAATTTGTGTATATTTGCGTCAGAAACAACTTGTCATCACATCACCCTCGAAGTGCACCAGTTGTGAATTGCTTTCAAAATTTGTGTATATTTGCGTCAGAAACAACACAATCGCTGCAAATTATTGACTCACAACAACTTATAAGTTGTTTCAGAAATAAAAAATCCGACCATAAATAAGCCGGATTTTTTATTTGGATAACAATTTTAATTTTCAAAACAGCTCCAATTGCTGTCCCGGAGTGCTTGTTTCTTCAATTTTTTTATTGTGAAAAATCTCCATACTGCCAAATTGTTTGTCCGTTACGCACATTATTCCCACCTCTCCATGCTCAGGCAACGACATTTTTACTCTTTTTATATGCACATCAGCATTCTCCATACTTGCACAATGCCTCAGATATATTGAGAACTGAAACAGTGTAAAACCATCGTTCAACAACTTTTTTCTGAACTCCGCAGCAGCTTTACGTTCTTTTTTAGTATCAGTTGGCAAATCGAAAAACACCAATACCCACATAATCCGATATTCACTAAACCTATCCATGTCATATTTCCATGGTCGGATAAACTAGTTTGCGCAATTCGCCAGAATAGCATTTACACAATGATGATGTGGTTTGCGATGCAGCCACCATCAAAGGACTACGTTGCCCACCAATCACCACTTCTGTAACAGGTAATCCTAATAATTGTTTTTTTAAATCAGTTGTCAATTCACCATAATCTATGCCGCTACGCATAATATTGATAACTAACTCATCAACATAAGGACGATATGGTTCCATAATATCATCAGCGAGACAATAGGCATTGTATCTGTTATGATGATGGATTCCTAGAGTCGGCAAAAGCCCACTTGCAACTAATGAGCGAGCAATTACCGCCCTCATAATTGCATATCCATAATTCAATAAATTATTTGGCATCTCTCCTTCCCTATCTCTAGTAAATCCCGGTAAATTCGGAAATATATTTTTCCAATAATATGCAGCTGAGCGTCCTTCAAGATTATCGCTGTCACCACTTTTTACATCGTTTGCCCACGCAAGCATACAACCAACTTCAACACCACTCAACCTTTTCAAAACCGATGCCTGATTTCTTATTTTTGCTTGAATAGTCTGTTGCCATAATTGCTTTTTCAAAGGTAGCGAAGCGTCAATTTGATTGGCGAAGCGTTCACTTTGAATTGTATTACCCTTAAGGGGCAATAACATTCCTGCAGGCATATGTTTCTCATCACAAGTGATTACAGCGCAATTATTTTGTAACAAAGCATCCAATGCCGCATTACTGATAGTAATCTGCCTGTCTTCAAGTACCACAACGCCTATATCCTCTATCGGAACTGTTCTAACAAATTCCTGTTGTGTTTCCTGATTAGTAAATTTAACAACCAGTTGTGAGTTTTTGACAGAAAGATACGCAGGATTTCCGAAGAAAAGGGTCTTTTTAATCATATCCTAATACTCTCCAATTGAAACAATATTACCAATATGATTAATACGAACTTTTATTATCCAAGGCACAAATGACAAAGACTTAAATTGTTGGTATGTCACACCCTTTAGTTTTGATGTCACAGTCGTTTCCAAATGATGGCGGAATATATAGTCTCTAACAACACTGTTGCCATATGTGACTCTCGAGATAGATTGAACCCTAAATAGATTAGGACTAATCTCGCTGTAATTATCAGGGTTTTTATACCATGTTTCATCATACTCCAACGGATTAAACACCATATTACCTTGTTCATCATATCTCGGCAAGACAAAATACTCATTCTGTTTTAAAGTATATAAGAATTGCCATCCTTCCTTAGTTCTGTAATCCTTGTCAATAATGGGAAGTCCTTGAATAGCCCTTGATGTAGCTTCATAAAATGATATTGCTGTTTCATCAAAGTCATATAGCGGTTTCCCATCAACACTAAACAACTGGTGACCATTCTTATCTAATTTTGGTTTGCGATAAACGGCCACGTGATGATTATTACCTGTGCTAACAAAATCAACAGGCTGTGTATTACCATTAACGTCCAAAATCAAATTGCCATCTTTGTCATGTTTGTCATGCAAAGGGACCGCATTGTTTATTCCTGTTATTGTTACACGTTTAATGGCAATACCTTTATCTTTGTTGAGCCATATTGGATTCTCTTCCAAATTAGAGAATGCTTTTTTAGCATCTCCGTTATATTCATCCAAACGACTTTGGAGAATCTGACGGATATGTGCATCAACTACTTTATCAATTTTCAAATCCGGAGATACCTCTTTTCTGATTGTATAAACAGTTTCAAATGAAATTTTATTTCCTTTCACAACTGTTTTTTTCATGCTGCCATACACTGTTTCCAAATGCAGTTGCCCTCTCGGAGTTAGTTGTATCTTTTTGTTATTTCCAACTTTCTTTTTTGACACGTTAACATTTTGTGTCACAACCTTATTCTTGGCTTTGATTGAAACCAATGTATTTTCCAATTGTTTTTTTGCTTCTGCTCTAAATTCTTCTAAAGGCATTGGTGACTTAAAACGTAGTTTTCCATGATTATCACGATATAGTTCTTTTTTTTCAATGCCATATATGGCGGATGAACGGTCCTCCTTATTTAAATCGGACAATTCTACCATATCCAAGTCAAAATACTCATCGACACCTTTTTGAATCCTTGCATTAAGATTATTCAAATATTGGATATAACTACGCTTTGTGAACGCTATAGTTAGTGCGTCAATTGCATGATGGCGATGGTCGTTGCGTTTCGTCCATTCTTTGATGCGTCGTATACGTTGCCCATCTCGCCCCTCTATTATCTCCGTTAGACCCAGTTGGTTGTATTTATCCCAATTAAGTTCCTGCATAACATCCACTAGCTGCCAATCTTCACGCAAACGGTCAGTTACACTTCCTGTAGTAGGAACGACATATTGGACTAGTTCATTCAACATTTCTTGTGCTTTCTTAGCAATATACTGCGAGTCACGCAAATCACGATTGATAAAACCACTCGGGATATCGGCCTCTTTCATTAATAATTTTTCATATTTGGTCTTCGAAATCACATTATTCTTAAACAAGTTATCTACCCGACTCTTATAATCAATCATCCCATTCTCACCATACTTTTCTCCTACAAAATCAAGTGCAGTTGCGTTTCCTTTCTCAATATTGACCTGTCGCACCTCCAATGTTTTGTTCGAGAATGAATCGTCAAACAATTTAGCCTGTGGTATGATATGCTCAATGTCAAAATCCTTGCTAAACAGTTTCTCACGAGGAATATAGGTATTTGAATATAGGGTCTTATAGCCATTCAGTTTTAATTCCTCGTACAATTTATATCTAACGATATCATTATGGCTCACATGAATAAGATTGTAAGGCTCGGCTTGCAACATTTTGACATATTCTTCGTGTAGTCGGGTATTTTGGTTGATTGATTTGGTCAGTTCCTCGCGTTCCTTTGCCGATTTTTTTAGTTCACGAGCCAACTCAATGCGTATCTCATCAGGCTTACCGTATTCGTCAATAATAGCGTTTACTACGTTGACCATCTGATTCAAAATCTTTTCCACAACATGGTTGCGCAGACTGTTTCGTGGCAAAAGTTCGAGTTTGTTTTTCAACACTTTATTGGCAATTTCCTCTTTTGTAAGTGAATTTTTTGAGTATCTGTATCCTGCATATTCACACGCCACACTATACTCCAATCCGTCTTTCATATGAGGCAAAATTTTGCGAATAGCTTTGCTGCTCAGACTACTGTAGTCGTCTTGGAACACCACACCAGCCAACACCGTGGCGTATTCCTTTTCAAAGCCGTATTTTTCTGATATCTTTTCTATCAACTTTTGATTTCCAAGTTCTGATTTGTCACCTTCATAAGAGTAAAGCAAATGCCACAACTTGAACATCGGCTGCTGCTCAAACGCCTTACCTTCCAAACTGGCATTAAACTTTAGAATATCTGTATTGAAACCCAAACAAGCGAACACTTCCGTAACAATCTCGACAGCTTTTGCCGCAGGTATTTTCGAAAAATCGTATTCGCCATGTCCGCTCATCTCAATAATAGTTTGATACACTTTGAACAAGGCTGCTTGGGTTTTGTTACCTTCCAAATCCTTATAGTTCAGATCGATGCCTTTCTGGTTGCTATAAAGAAGTTTTATTACCTCGGATTTAGACATCTTCTCCTTGTAGCTCAATTCAACAAACAGTTTCTCTTTTTCCTCTTGGTAAAGAAAACGTTTCCCTTCCGTTTCACTGATCACTTGAATATTATTCAGTATTTGCCATATCTTGAACTCTTGAAACAGTGGCGAAGATTTCGGGCATACACGCAAGCCTATGGTCTTAGTTTTCTTTTTTCCATCAATCTCAACCTCAATACGTCGGCTTTCAAACTCACAAAACGATATCAAGCCCTTTTGCGACTTCAATGGACGCTGATAGAAAATTACTATGTCACGAATTTCCTTTTTTAGTTCTCGGGTTAGTTCATGATGATATTTTGCCTGCGTTTCCCATATAGTTTCAAATTCGTTCAAATAATCCTGACGGTAAAACACCTGATTCTTCAGGCTATAGTTAGGGTTTTTATCCAGTTGGGCCATTTGATATTGTCCAACAGTCTGTTTATTAAAATACAATTCTTTACTTCTGTCACTGATGTTCCCAAGATATCCGCTCGCGTTATTGATTTGTCCGTTGATTTCTTGCAAAACTACAGCCAATTGTTCCAAATCCAGTTTCTCGGAAAGCGCTACACACCGCCACTGGTAGTTTTCCTTTTTCAACTCATAACCCTTTGTGGTACGTTTAACCCCAACGATATGAGCGTATTTAGCAAAAACAGCCCAAGTTTGAGTCTTGTTTTTACCTTGAAGTTCTTCTTTCAGTTCGTTTGTCATCAGTTCGGGATAGTATTGCTTTTGTGCATCCCACAACATATTAAATTCAGACAGCAAATCGGAACGATAGAATTCTGGCAGGTATTTCTTTCCACTTTCAAGCAACTGCAACGAGAGTTGACTCGGAGTAAGATTCTCTTCATACAAACGCTTTGCAATTTCCATTCCGTCAATTAGCTGTCCTTCCTCAGTAGACTTGGCTTTACGACTGCTCTTGTAGCCACGCTTCTTATTAATCATAAGTAAGACTCGGGCAAATTCTTTCAAAGAAATCTCTTCTGTAGCCGCCTTGGCTCTCAAGCGACAGGTTTCAAAGGTGGTTCTGTTGCCCGTCTCAGAGAGAATGGTATAGTCATCAATAAAGCCGTTTTCTTTCAGTAATTCAATCAAATTCTCACGACGAAGCTTATAGCGCTGTAAATTTCGACGCATACTTCTTTTCATTGTACGGTCGGCATTTGTTGTTATACTTTTCCCCTTTTCAAAATTCGACAATTCATCTACCGTTAGCGGGTTTACCCTAACGCCTAACTTAACTATTGATGATTTTTCTCCAACTTTTTCTGCTTCATTCACCACAGCCCAGCCAATGCTGTTTGTTCCCAAATCTAATCCAAGAATCTTTTTCATAATATGCTTATCTTTAATGATTTTCCACCACAAAAATAAAAAAAATTTCAAATAATTTGCAACTGATTGAAAATAATTGTATTTTTGCAGAACAAATTTTGAAAGCAATTCACAATAAGGATTATTCCGTTGTGAAAACATCTAGGTTGCCCTCGTCCTTAACGGGGGCTTTTTTTTACTGTATACAACAACACATAAAATTAAATATCACAACTTATAATTCTCCAGAAAAGATCAAATTGAAATTTAATTTATCTTTGTCATCGGTTTCCAAACCAAACCCCAAAGAGCATCGTAAAATTTAATTAAGAAAATGAAATCGCCTGATTGCGAAAAGGATTTTTATTTTTTAACTAATAAATTTAAATGGAATGAAACTTCAGTCACAATAATGTAAAAACACCGAGGATTGAAGTCGTACACCCTTATGTCTCTCGGTGTTTTTATTTGTCAAACTTTGAATTTGACACTCCAAAGATACAACATTATTTTGCGTTTGTCAAGGGTTTTTGAACAAATGTTATCCCTTAACTTCAAATTAAAGTGTGCTCCAGTATTCATCTATCATTTTATACCTCAATCATAGCCGAAGGGTTAAATCCATTCACCAGATGTTCATTGTGGGATATGTAACCCAATTGATTGGACAATATAAGAGTGTCACCTATTTGCGCTTTGATGTTGCGATGCGAATGTCCATAAATCCAGTAATCAATGCGGTTATTGGAAATAAACGTGGCCAACTCAACCGTGAATGCACCATTGATGATGCTGTTCTGAAATTCTGTTGCTGTGCATAATTGTGTGGGGACATGATGCGTGAGGACGATAATTTTTTTAGCGTCACTCTCGGAAATGGCTTGTTGGATGAATGTGAGGCAACGCTCATGTTCCTTGTTGAATTCATCTGCTGTTAACCTATGTCCTTCATACATGATGCGATAGAAGTCGCTGACATTCCGTTCCGTCAGGAATGCATTGTACGGCTCTATCTTCGACCATAATGTTGATACAATTATATCTATGCCGTCAAGATGCACCACGTTGTTGTAGTATGCATGAATATTGTGACGAATCTGCTTGCAGAAACCGTTAGGCATAGCATGAAGATCGTAATAACCGTAGAAGTCGTGATTGCCCAGGCACACTATAACCTGGTTGTAGTGCTTGCTTGCCCAATCCCAGAATTTATATGCTGAATACGTATCGTTTTTCGAGTCTGGTAAATCAAGATATGCTGTATCGCCAGCAACAAGCAAAATATCCCCCGTAACCTCCAGAGGATGTTTTTCGATCCATTGACGATTTTGAGGGAACTCCAAATGCAGGTCGCTGACATACTGAATGCGTATGCCGCTAGTCGTACCTGTAGCACTATGTGACATTTGGTCAGAATGCATGTGTTCCCGTTTTAAAACAATCCCTTCAAATCCTCTGTCGTCAATCCACTGAAATCGCCTGATGACATGAAACCGCCGACGGTATTGGTCTTTTCACAACATGTGCTTAAAAGTTGCACAAGTTCGTCTTTAGAGTGAACGACCTGTAAATCAGGGCGCTGGAAGCCCTTAATTATTCTCTCGTCGGTCATCATTTCGAGTTTCTTGATGGCAACAGCATGTGGGTCGTAGAAGACGACTGCACGGTCGCAATTGTCGAGGCAGTGTGCATAATGGTCGATGAAGACCTCGCTGAGGCTGCTGTAGGTGTGTAACTCGAAGACTACCAATAAGCTCTTATTGGCATATTGCTCTCTCAGAGCCTTCACTGTTGCCAAGACCTTAGACGGTGCATGTGCGAAATCACGGAACACGAGGTTGCCTTTTTCTTTGTTTTCAAACAACAGCTCAAGTCGGCGTGCGGCGCCTTTGAAGGTCTTGATAGCCTCATAAAACTGCTCGTCGCTGATGCCAACTTGTTTTGCCACATAACGTGCGGCGTTGATATTCTTCATGTTATGCTCGCCGAAGATCTGCACCTTCTCCTCTTTTCCGTTAGGTAAAATGAGAATTGTGTCATCGCCGTCGGTTTTATATGGATGAATCTCGTAGCCATAAGTAGGAACACTTGAAGTTTCAGCTATTTTAGCTGCTTCCATATCGTTTCCATCGTATATAAGACAGCCGCCTTTTTCAATGGTATTTACAAAGATTCTAAATTGTTCAAGATAGCAATCAAATGTCGGAAACACGTTGACATGGTCCCAGCCGATGCCCGAAATCACTGCGATATGCGGATGATATTTGTGGAATTTCGGCACACGGTCAATTGGTGAAGTGAGGTATTCATCGCCCTCGATGACCATATATTTCGCAGTCTCGCTGAGGCGAACCATCACGTCGAAGCCTTCAAGCTGTGCTCCTACCATGAAGTCGGTCTCGATGCCCGCCTGTTTCATCACATGCAGAATCATCGAAGTGATGGTAGTCTTGCCATGGCTGCCGCCTATCACGATGCGGATTTTGTCTTTGCTTTGCTCGTAAAGATACTCCGGATATGAATAAATTTTAAGTCCAAGTTGCTGGGCGCGAACGAGTTCCGGGTTGTCGATGCGGGCGTGCATTCCAAGAATCACGGCTTCATACGAGTTATCTAAAAACTCAGGATGCCAGCCGAATTCCTTTGGCAGGATGCCTTCTTTTTCCAAACGTGTGCGTGACGGTTCAAAAATCTCGTCGTCGGAGCCTGTCACTTCGTAACCTTTTCTGTGCAAGGCGATTGCGAGGTTGTGCATCGCGCTGCCGCCAACTGCAATAAAATGGACTTTCTTCATATTTTCAATATTTATAACTGCAAAGATACAAAAAGTTTTTAATGATTTATATTAATTTTAATGCCATTTTCGAAATACTCACAGTACCCTGTGGTAGGTCGTATTTCTGCAAATGGCATTAAAATTCTAATCATAAATGATTCGAATTACTTGTGGTAAGTCAAAATTCCGTGAATGGGATTTTTTAATTCTAAATGCCATTTTCGAATTGCTCTCAGTACCCTGTGGTAAGTCGCAATTCTGCAAATGGCATTAAGAATTATAATTTTTTGTATTTTTGCATAAATTTTTATAATGTTATTGGACAAAAATTTAATAAAGCATTTCAGCGATTATATTCGTCTTGAACAGTCGTTGTCGGACAATACCATCGAAGCGTATTGCCATGATATTGAATTGTTTAGACAGTACTTGGAGGATTCCGGGAAGTCATGTTCAATAACAGAAATCACGCATCACGACATTGAGGAATTTTTTGCAAAACTCTATGATTTGGGTATCGCGGCATCGTCGCAGGCACGTATTTTGTCGGGTTTGAAGAGCTTTTTCAAATACCTTTTGCAGGAAAAGATCTGTGAGGCCGACCCGACCATGCTTGTAAGCCCGCCTTCCATTGGCCGTCACATCCCGGATGTGCTTAGTTATGAAGAGATTGTGAGAATGATGGACTGCATCGACCTGAGCCAGCAGTTTGGGCACCGCAACAAGGCCATCATCGAGGTGATGTACGGCTGCGGACTGCGTGTCTCGGAAGTCATCTCATTGAATATCAGCGATATATACGCCAAAGATGAGTTTATCAAAGTCTTTGGTAAAGGCTCAAAAGAAAGATTGGTGCCAATCGGAAACAAAACTTTGCATGAGCTGATGCTTTACGTCAAAGGCGAACGGCTGCACCAAGATATCAAGCCAAAATTCAGCGACAAGGTGTTCATCAGCGCACGCGGCACGAGTCTGACACGCCAGAGTGTGTTTCTGTTGGTGAAACGACTCGCCGAACAAGCCGGAATCAAAAAGACGATTAGTCCGCACACGCTACGCCATTCGTTTGCCACACATCTCATCGAAGGTGGTGCCGATCTGCGCGCAGTGCAGCAAATGCTGGGACATTCAAGTATTACGACGACCGAGATTTACACTCACATCTCAGACGAATACCTGCGTCAGGTGATTATGGAATATCACCCGCGCTGGCACTCCCAGAACACCTCAACTAATTGATTACCATCGAAATAGAAGTCGAGGTTAAGCTCATCGTAGGTGAGGCATTCGCCGTCTTCATTATCTTCGATGTAATCCTCATAACCGTTTTCCTTCATGAGCTCTATGAGCTGGTCTTTGTTCAAATCGAAGATTTTTGCGCCGAAAAGCACGCTGTTTTCGTTGTAGGTGTAGAAGTTGGCAAGACGTTGCACTGTGTCGCCCTCGAAGTACATCGAGAGGTCAAAGTCTTCATAATCAAGCACTATGATATGGTTACCGTCATCATAGGCCGATTCGATTTCTTCCTGGTTAGAAGGCTGTCCCAACGACTCGACAACCTCATCGATCGACATTCCGAACTGGAATTCGCCGTATCCTTTCAAGGGTTCTATTAAAAAGTTTTCCATCATGATGTTTATATGGTTAATTATTCAAATCTTATTGATTTAGAAGGTCTTACATTGTTTATCAGCATCGTAGGCAACAGCAGCATAAGCACCCAGAGCACGAAGGTGCCTACATTAAGCATCAGGATATGCCACGGATTGAGCTCGATTGGAACCGCCGAAAGGTAATACGATTCCGGCGAAAGCGCGATAATACTGGTATATTGTTGAATCAGGCAGAGTCCCAAACCAATCACGTTTCCGATGACCATACCTATTAATAATAAACGGCACGAACGTTTCAGGAAGATGCTTCTGATCAGTCCGTTTGACGCTCCCATGGCCTTTAAAAGACCTATTGTCGAGGTGCGTTCTAGTATGATTATCAACAACATACTGATAATTGTGATACCTGCGACAAGCAACATCAGAGCTATGATGATGACCACGTTCATATCCTGCAATTCGAGCCAGTCGAAGATGTGCGGATAGGTCTCCATGGCGGTATATGACACCAGATTTGTCGGTATGCTGAAGTAAATCTGCTCGTTGTAATCATTGATAAGTTCTTGATTATCTACCCATATCTCCAGATGTCCGATTTCGTCGTTATCCCAGCAGTTGAGTTTCATAATCTGGTTCAAGTCGCAATAAAGAAAGCGGTCGTCGCATTCCTGAAGGCCTGTCTCGTAGACCCCGACGACGTTGAATTTGCGGCCTCTTGCCTTCATGTCCTTGTCGACAAACCAGATTCGTACTGGGTCACCGACGTTAAGACTCATCTTTTGAGAGATGATTTTTGAAATCACAACATCGTTAGAGCGTTCATTATCAATATATTGCGGTGTTTTACCTTCAACGAGATAAGTGTTGATATAGTTCCAATTGTAATCGGCGTCGACACCTTTCAGGACAACTGCCAATATCTCGTCGTCGGTCTTGATGATGCCCGCTTTGTTGGCGGTTTTGTGCATCTCAGTGATGAAAGGCTTTTTGAGACGGGCACAGAGCACGCTGTCGAAGATAAGTGGCGTCTCCTCTATCGACTCGTTTTGATTCAGCGCCTGGATATGAATCGGGGCAACGAAACCAATCACCTTATCTTTTATTTGGTTCTTGAAACCGACCACTACAGCTATGGAAATCAACATGATAGCTATTCCGAGAGCCACGCTGGTGACTGCAATACGCATCACTGTCGAAGAGAGGTTATCTTTCGACAAAGAAAAAATTCTTTTCGATATGAAGCTCGCCGCGTTCATTTTTTTCTTATCATTGCAAAATTAAAAAAATATCGAATATGTTGAGAAAAATTTTGGCTTTATTTGCCATCATCATATCTATCTCATTGAATATCAACGCACAAGAGCTTAAACTTCTTGATGCCGATGATGCCATTCCTGCTGCCACGAGGATGAATTTGTATCATGGACGCCTGAAAAACAAGGCTGTCGGAGTGGTCGCCAACCAGAGCAGCATCATGGACAACGGCACGCATCTCGTTGATACTCTTTTGAGTAAAGGTATTAATATTGTCAAAATTTTCACTCCGGAACATGGCTTTAGAGGCACTGCTGAGGCTGGCGAACACATAGCTTCGGGCATCGACGAGAAGACAGGAATCGCTATAGTTTCGCTTTACGGAAAGAACAAAAAACCGACAGCCGAGCAGCTGCAAGACGTTGATATTCTGTTGGTTGACCTTCAAGATGTGGGTTGTCGCTTCTACACTTACATCTCCACGATGACATACGTGATGGAGGCAGCGGCTGAGAACGAGATACCTGTGATAGTGCTCGACCGCCCGAATCCCAACGGCTTTTATGTCGACGGTCCCGTGCTTGAGCCCGAGAACAGGTCATTTGTCGGAATGCATTGTGTTCCAATCGTTTACGGTCTTACGATAGGCGAATATGCCTTGATGGTCAATGGTGAGCAATGGCTTGCCGACGGCATACAGTGCGAGTTGATGGTCATTCCGCTTGGAAATTATGACAGAAACGCCATTTACAAGCTGCCAGTGAAGCCTTCGCCGAACCTGCCGAACTGGGAAGCAGTGTACCTCTACCCTTCTTTATGTCTGTTTGAGGGCACCGATGTGGGTGTTGGCCGTGGCACCGAACTGCCTTTTCAGATTTACACTTTGCCGCAGACAAATGATACGGTTAACCTCGTGGATTACGCGCATAATTATCGTGACAACGAGCAAAAGCTTAATCTTTCGTGGATTTTGGATGCCAGAAAAAGCTTAAAAGACGATGAAAAATTCTTTAACAAATATTTCATAAAGTTGGTTGGTGTCAGTGATCTGCAACAAAAAATCGATTCCGGCTTGACCGAGGATGAGATTCGTTCATCGTGGCAGACCGGAATCGATAGTTATCTGAAAATCAGAGAGAAATATCTGATTTATTAGTACATTCTCTTACCTGGATACACTTCGAGAGCTTTTCCGAGTATCATCATGGCGTCTTTGAGGTCGTCGCAGTTGAGGCAGTAGCTCAAGCGCACTTCCTGACGGCCGAGACCGATTGTTGAGTAGAAACCGCTTGCAGGGGCGAGCATCACAGTCTTTCCTTCGTAGTTGAAGTCGGTGAGCATCCACTTGCAGAACTTGTCGGAGTCGTCGATCGGGAGATGTGCCACGATGTAGAAAGCGCCTTTAGGCACTGGACAGTAAGCTCCGGGGATCTTGTTGATGCCTTCCACGCACACGTCACGACGTTTCACATATTCAGCCACGATAGCGTCGAAGTATGACAATGGGGTGTCGAGAGCTGCCTCGCCAGCCACCTGACCGTATGTCGGAGGCGACAGACGTGCCTGGGCAAACTTCATTGCTGTGTTGATGACCTCACGGTTGCGTGTCACCATACGACCGACGCGGATGCCGCATGCGCTGAAACGTTTTGACACTGAGTCGATCAAGATGACGTTGTCGTCGACGCCCTTGAGGCTCATTGCCGAGAAATGTTTCGAGCCGTCGTAGCAGAACTCGCGGTACACCTCGTCAGAGATGAGATAAAGGTCATATTTCAGGATGATCTGGCGCAGACGTTCCATTTCCTCTTCTGAATAGAGATAACCTGTAGGGTTGTTAGGGTTGCAGATGAGGATAGCCTTGGTGTGTTCGGTGATAGCTTTCTCAAAGTCTTCGATTGGAGGCAGTGCGAAGCCGTTGCTGATCTCTGAATAGATAGGACGCACGCGCACGCCGGCTGTCTGTGCGAAGCCGTTGTAGTTGGCGTAGAACGGTTCCGGGATGATAATCTCATCGTCCGGGTCCATGATGGTCTGGAATGCGATAGAGAGGGCTTCTGATGCTCCGTTTGTCACGATGATGTCATCTGGAGAGACTTTGATGTTCAGTCTGTCATAGTATTCGCAGAGTTTCTTTCTATATGAAAGAGTACCTGCCGAATGGGTATATTTGATAACTTTTTCGTCATAATTCTTGACAGCTTCGAGTGCGTATGGAGTTGTCGCGATATCAGGCTGACCGATATTCAGGTGATAGACGTGGATACCTCTTGATTTTGCTTCGTCGGAATAAGGAACGAGTTTTCTGATTGGCGAAGCCGGCATAAACTGGCCTTTTTTAGAAATTTTAGGCATAGGAAATAATATAATTAGGTTTATTCTTTAGTTTTATTTAATGGAGTCCCGATTGTTTCCATCTTCAGTGGTGCCGCGTCGGTCGGCTGGTTAAGGACGGTGCCTTTGATGTGCAGTTTCACCTCTTTGTTGACCAAAGCGTTTGAGTACACTGTGACGTATTTGCTGAAGTTACCTGGGCGGTCGGTGTTTTTATAGGTCACTCTGATGACGTTTGATTCGCCAGGCAGTATTGGCTGTTTAGGCCATTCAGGCACTGTACAGCCGCATGATGACTTAGGCTGTGTGAGGATCAGGGGCTCGTTGCCTGTGTTGACGAACACAAACTCGTAGGAGCCGTTGCCTTTGTATTGGATATCGCCAAAGTCGTAGTTTGTCTCTTTAAAAGTGATTTCAGGTCCATTTTGATTCTCAGCCTTGTCTTCATTTTGTGCGAATGCCATTGAAGCCATCAAAAACAGTGCGCAGATAACAAATAACAGTTTTTTCATATTGTATAATTTTTAATTTTTTCAACCTACAAAAATACAAATAATTCTGATATGTGACAAGAAAAATAAATTTTTTAAAAAAATGAAAAAAAATGTCGGGGGTATTTAAAAGTTGTGTATTTTTGCACTCCGAAAACGGCGGGGTAGCTCAGTTGGTTAGAGCGTCGGATTCATAACCCGGAGGTCATGAGTTCAATTCTCATCCCCGCTACATCAAAAAGGACGTCTTGAGGCGTCCTTTTTTTTGTTTTCATATTTATTTTTAATACCCTTCTCAAAATACTCACAGTACCCTATGGTAGGTCGTATTTCTGTATATTGATTAGAATTTTTAATGCCATTTTCGAAATACTCACAGTACCCTGTGGTAGGTCGTATTTCTGCAAATGGCATTAAAAATTAACTTGATTATCTCCTATTTTCTCGATACTGCCTTTTTAGCAGCTTCCACGATATCCGGAGTGTCGAGATGGTAATGTTTCAGCAGCTCGTCTGGGGTGCCGCTCTGGCCGAAGACGTCGTCGACGGCCACCATCTCGATAGGTTTCGGGTTATTCAAGGCCAAAACCTGCGCGATGCTGTCGCCGAGACCGCCGTTGCGCATATGCTCCTCAGCTGTTACGACGCAGCCAGTCTTAGCCACTGACTTCAGCACTGCCTCGACATCCAGCGGTTTGATGGTGTGGATGTTGATAAGCTCCGCGTTGATGCCCATCTCCTTCAAGATCGGGAGTGCTTCGATGGCCTTCCACACGAGATGACCGCAAGCGAAGATCGAGACATCGGTGCCTTCCTGAATCATCTGGGCCTTACCTATTATAAAAGGCTCGTCGGCTGGGGTGAAGTTGGCCACTTTCGGACGACCAAAACGCAGATAGACAGGGCCGTCATGTTCAGCGGCAGCGATGGTAGCAGCCTTAGTCTGGTTGTAGTCGCATGGAACGAGCACCGTCATGTTTGGCAACATCTTCATCATGCCCACGTCTTCGAGCGTCTGGTGTGTGGCGCCGTCCTCGCCGAGGGTCACGCCGGCATGTGAGGCGCATATCTTCACGTTTTTGTTGGAGTAAGCCACCACCATGCGTATCTGGTCATAGATACGTGCCGATGAGAAGTTGGCGAAGGTGCCAGTGAACGGGATATAGCCGCCGATGGCGAGACCTGCTGCCAATCCGACCATGTTGGCTTCGGCGATGCCGACTTGGAAGAATCTCTCAGGGAATGCCTTGGCGAAGTCACCCATCTTGAGTGAGCCTGTGAGGTCGGCGGTGAGGCCGACGACCTTGGGGTTGCGTTTGCCAGCTTCGAGCAGACCGTCGCCGAAGCCGCTTCTTGTATCTTTGTAGTTCTGAACTTCTATTTTCATGATTCAATATATTGTCCCGTCATTTCGAGCGGAACGAAGTGTAGTCGAGAAATCTCAGGCATTTGAATATCCAGTATAATTTGTTAGGCGGTGATTTCTCCACTCCCTCCGGTCGGTTGAAATGACGAGGGGGTTAATCAATAGTCACCTAAAGTTTCTTTTAACTGTGATAATGCGTTTGCGGCTTGTTCGTCGTTAGGCGGTGTGCCGTGCCATTTGTGAGTGCCCATCATGAAGTCGACGCCCATGCCCATCTCGGTGTGAGCGAGTATGATCTGAGCCTGGCCTTTGTGGGCGTTGGCGCGCGTAACATTAAGAGTATCAACGATTTGCTGCATATCGTTACCGTTGCATTCGTACACTCTCCAGCCGAATGACTCGTATTTTGCCTTAAGGTCGCCGAGGTTCATCACGTCGTCGGTGCTGCCGTCGATCTGTTTTTTGTTGTAATCGATGATAGCCACGAGGTTGTCGACGTTCTTTGCCGGAGCGTACATCGCCGCCTCCCAGATCTGGCCTTCCTCCTGTTCGCCGTCGCCCATGAGGCAGAACACGAGGCTATTGTCGCCGTTGAGTTTCTTGGCTTGTGCCACGCCTGCCGCCACTGACAGTCCCTGGCCGAGTGAGCCGCTTGCCACGCGGATGCCCGGGAGACCTTCAACAGGTGTCGGGTGACCTTGGAGACGTGTGCCGAGACGACGGAAAGTGGCCAGCTCCTTCACCGGGAAGTAGCCGCGACGTGCCAGGATGCTGTACAACATCGGGCTGATGTGGCCGTTCGAAAGGAAAAACATGTCCTCTCCTGCCCCATCCATCGTGAAATGTTTCGGGTCGATGTGCATCTGCTCGAAATACAAGGCCGTCACTATATCGGTGGCGCCGAGCGAGCCGCCCGGATGACCCGACTGACAACCATGAACCATTCGGATAATATCACGTCTGACTTGCGACGCGACATCTTTTAATTCGTTGATAGTCATAATATTACCAAAGTAAAGAAGTTAATTCGTTTTCTTCTGCAAAATTAGACATTTTTATTTTTTAAATCAAAAAATTTTAATATTTTTGTAAAAATTAATTTTTCAATGCAAAACAAAAACGACAGCAAATCTAAAGAATTGGTTTTCAAGGTGTTGGAAGCCGACGAACTCCTGCCATTCATCATGAAGAAGATGGACGGCATCAGTCGCACCAAGGCGAAAAACATACTTACTGGCGATTCGGTGGCCGTCAACGGGAAGACCGTGACGCAGCACAATTTCCAACTCATTCCAGGCATGGAGGTCAGAATTGGGAAAAACCACAAACTCAATGGCTTTGACAGTCAATGGATTAAGATCGTTTATGAAGACCAGTACCTGTTTGTTGTCGATAAAAAGCCAGGAATCATCTGTCATTCGCCTAATCCGGAAGATGAGACGGTGCAAAGCATTCTGAATCAATATCTTGAGAAGACACATCAGAAATGCCACGCTCATACGGTGCATCGTCTTGACCGAGACACTTCAGGATTGCTGATTTTTGCAAAAGACAAGAAAATAGCTTTGAAATTTGAGGAAAACTGGAAGGAGACGGTATACGACCGCCGTTATGTGGCGCTGGTGCATGGCGAGATGAAGAAAAAAGAAGGTACGATAAGCTCCTATCTGAAAGACAACGCGCAGTTTGTGACCTATTCGAGCAAATCGGACAACGGCGGCAAGTTTGCGGTGACACACTTTAAATTAATAAAGGTGTCGGGCGGTTACTCGCTTGTCGAGCTGAGATTAGACACAGGGCGCAAGAATCAGATCCGCGTACACCTGCAGGACATAGGTTTTCCGGTAGTCGGTGACCCAAAATATGGCGATGGTGATGACAAGATCGGGAGACTGGGACTGCATGCTTTCAAACTGTGTTTCAAGCATCCTGTGACGGGACAAGATTTAAAATTTGAGACAGTTTTTCCGAAAAAATTTGAAATATGACCGATATAAACCACGAATTATCCGAACGACAGAAGAAAGTCGTCGACAAACTTAATGAGCTGGGTATTCCTTTCAAGTTGATTTTTCATCCGGCGTTGCCGACCATTGAGGACGCGCTGAACTATTGGGGCAAGTTCGAGTGGACGCATTGCAAGAACCTCTTTTTCAGGAATCACAAGGGAAACCGCCATTACTTGGTGATTTACGACTGCATGCATCAGCTGGCGATACACGACTTGGAGCACCGCTTGAAGCAAGGAAAACTCAGTTTCGCATCGGAGGCGAGGATGGACAAATATCTTGGTCTGAAGCCAGGCAGCGTGTCGCCATTCGGCATCATCAACGACGAGGAACATCATGTGTATCTGTATCTCGACAAGAACCTGCTCGACCGCGAATACATCAGTTTCCATCCGAATGACAATACCGGCACCTGCGTCATAAAAACCGCTGATTTGATCAAGTTTTTGGATGCGATGGGAAATGGTTACGAATTTATTGAGTTGTATTAAATCCCCCACCGTCATTTCGACCGAAGCGGAGCGTAGTGGAGAAATCTTTTTTGATAATAGTTTATTATTTCAAAAAAAATTGTAATTTTGCAGAAATTTTAAAAATTACTTTATGGATTATTTTCGATGCATAAAACCATGTGTTGAATCAGAGATTGGTAAATTGGATTATGTCATGCTGCATGCTCCTGGTGCGGAGATAGAGCACATGACGCCGGAAAACGCCCACAAATTCCTTTTCAGTGACATATTAAATTCGCGTGAAGCGTTGGAAAACTACAAAAACTTCGAAGGAAGTCTGAAGAAGGTTACCAACGTGTTGTATTTCAAGGATTTGTTGATTGATATTTTAAAGAAAGACGACGTTAGGGTAAGTCTCGTCAGCCGTATTTGCGAGAGGGAGAACCTGCAATATCTCAAGGAGTTGCTGCTCGGTTTCGATGTCGAGAAGCTGGCGAAGGTGCTCATCGAGGGTTACGACAACCCGTCATTGAAAGAGCGTTACATCTTCCCTCCTATTCCGAACCTGTTCTTCATGCGCGATGCATCGTTCACGATGTATAACAACGTGATGATCAGCAAGATGGCCACCGATGTACGCGACCGTGAGACCATGATCTTGGATGCCATCTTCAAGCATTCGTCGATGCTCGACGTGGAAGCCATCCATCCGGTGGAGCGTTACGCCATGAACGGCATAGGCCGTGTTGAAGGCGGCGACGTTGAGATTGCGCGTCACGACATCATTTTGAGTGGTTGCGGTGCCAGAACCAGCAAGGAAGGCATCGACGCCATGGTGGAACATCTGAGAGGCCTTGGCGGCACGCGTCACCTCATCATGCAGGAGCTGCCACTCGAGCCTGACTCGTTCATCCACCTCGACATGGTGTTCACGTTCCTCGACAGAGACCGTTGCATGGCATATAAGCCGGTGATTATGAGCGACCGTTTCAAGACCGTTCATTACGAGATTTGCGGACACGACTACACCAAGGTCACCGAAGAGAAGAACCTCATCGAGGCGTTGGCCAAGCTCGGCATGAACCTCGAGCCTATTTTCTGCGGCGGTGGCGACGACTATGCAGGTCCACGCGAGCAGTGGCACAGCGGCGCCAACTTCTTCGCCTTCGCCCCTGGCAAGGTTTTAGGATATGCAAGAAACTACAACACCATTGAGGCTTTGAACAAAAACGGCTTCGACGTGCTTCCAGCAGCCGACGTGGCATCAGGGAAGCTGAATCCTGACGACTACAAACGCTGTGTCGTGGCATTCGAGGGCAACGAGCTCTCAAGAGGCGGCGGCGGCGCACGATGCATGACAATGCCACTGGTGAGACAAGCAGTGACATGGTAATTTAAAAAAAATGGAGTTAACATCAGTTAACTCCATTTTTTTTTTAACATTCAGATGTCGCATTCTCCAGTCGTTTCATCATTGAGAACATGAAGATGGCAGAGACCACACAAAGCACAATCAAAACACCCCAGATCATCACCAACGACAATCCAGTGTTCCAAATCGAGCTGATGACTGAAGTAAGATAGTTTCCGATAGCTGTGGCGCCAAACCACAGTCCCATCATCAGACCTTTGAGTTTTGGAGGAGCGACCTTCGACACGAAGGATATACCCATCGGGCTGAGCAACAACTCACCGAATGTCAACACTAAATAAGTGGAAATCAGCCAGTTAGGCGACACCAAGATCGGGCTCACGCCACCAGTAGCCTCAAGCTCTTTCGGTGAAGGCAAGCCGACAGAGGCAGCCGCCATCACGCAGTAACCCAAGGCCGCCACAAGCATTCCCATGGCAATCTTACGCGGTGCCGAAGGCTCCTTGCCTTTCTTCGCCAAGGCGCTGAACAAAGCCATCGAGACTGGTGTCAATGCCACCACGAAGAATGGGTTGAAGTGCTGGAATATCTGAGGGAGCAACTCGACGACGTCATCCACGGTGACAGCCTTATACCAAACACCCACCGCACATGCCGCAAGCAGCAGTCCCGACAGTATTTTACCTTTCTTTGTGTCACTCTGGAACACACCAAACAAGGCATAAACGCCGACGGCAATCATCGCCAAGGTCCACACATCGAAACCGATTCGAGTCCAGCCGGTGGCAACCGATGCTGTGTAGTCACGAGCGAAATATGTCAGCGTTAGACCAGCTTGCTGGAATGCCATCCAGAAGAAGATGACCACAGCAAACACCAGGAACAATGCCACAACACGGTCCTTGGTCTGCTTCGGAGTAAGTTCGACGACCTTCTCCTCGGTCGCAGCCTGCTTGTCCTTGCGTACGTCGACATGTTTGAACGTCCTGCGGAAACCGAAATAGATGGCTATCGAGAGTATCAACGAGATGCAAGCCACGCCGAAGCCATAGCTGTAAGCCACTGACAATGAGTCGATATAGTTCTGACTAAATGCTGTCATGTCACCGCCGAAGCCTGGCTGATAGCCTGCCAACGTCTCCAGTCGGGCCATACCATCAGCGTTTATTGTGCCATCGAGGAACTGATGCGCCAGCGAAGGAATGTTGGCATCGTAGGTGTAACCGCTCTTTCCGAGGAAGAGGTTGGTGACAGCCGTCGCTGTGGTTGGCGCAAACATCGAGCCGATGTTGATGGCCATGTAAAACAGACTGAAACCTCCGTCACGTTTGGCGGCATATTTGGCGTCGTCGTAGAGGTTGCCCACCATCACCTGTAAGTTGCCTTTAAACAAGCCCGTTCCCACCGCAATGCAGAACAGAGCGATGATCATCATGGTGAATGCAGTGCCGCCCGAGGCGTCTTTCTGTGTAAACAGCAGCAGATATCCGGTGAACATCACCAAAATACCAGTGACTACGGTCTTTCCGAAGCCCCAGAACTTGTCGGCGATATAACCGCCAATGATAGGCATGAAATAAACCGCGGCCAAGAAGATGCCGTAATATTGTCCAGCAGCCTGTGCTGTGAGACCGAATTTAGCCTGCAAAAACAACACGAAGATTGCAAGCATGGTGTAATAGCCAAAACGCTCGCCAGTGTTGGCAAGAGCGAGGGCGTACAAACCTTTTGGATGACCTTTAAACATATTCTTAAGATTTAATAATTTTACTTTTTGATCGGTTGAATCTTGAATGAATACTCGTATATCTGATTCTTAATCAAATACTTATCTAAAGCGCCAGGTCCACAGGTGGCTGTCCCCAACGGAGCCTGCCTGTAGTCGATGTTCACTGTCCAGAAGTCGGCTGGTGTAATCTGATTTATTCTCTCAGCCATCGTCAGAGCCTCATCGGAATACTGGTAGATGCTGAAGTTCAGGTGTTCCTCGCCGCAACTCACGCGGATACCGTTGCCTTTTTCGTCTGCGACTTCAAACCAACGGACCTCAGTGCGGTTGCCACTCTCCTGTGGTTCCTCATGCATCTCGAAGAAGTCGGCGGCATTGCGCTCGTACACTCCCACCCTGCCCGATGCGTTACGATCCGGGTAGTTTTCGGTGTCCTTGCCGAAATATCTTACCTTGTCGAAACCAAGCGGCATACGTAACTGTGTGCCAATCTTCGGGAATGTTTCAACCAATTCCGTCGGCATCACCGTCATCGTGACATCGACTTTTCCATTGCCGTTTACAACATATAACTGATTGGTTTTCAATACCAATTCGCCTTCTTTATTCAAAAATTCAAGGTCAACATAAACCTCAACGGTTCCTTTGTCGATTCGGCTGACTTCAAACGTCTTGTTGCCTATCACGAGGCTGTCAAGTCCGGCAGCTTCCCATTTGCGGCGGCCGTTCCAGTCGGCATCGTCGTTCAAGGTAGGCGCACGCCAGAAGTTAGGCCTCATCGCGCCATCAAGCATCTCCACACCTTTATATATATATGAGGTTGGGACGCCTTCTTTTTTGTCGATAGTAAAGCTAAAGTCATTGTTACTCAATAAGATAATATCATTATTCTGCTTCAGATTGAGTGTTTCGATTATATCGAAATCAAGTTCCTCCTTAATCGGCACGTCGAATTGCAGCTGCTCGTATGCGATTTCATATCCTGCTGGTAGAAGACTGTTGTCGTGTCTTATCTTAAACGAGAAATTCACGAAAAACTCCACGTTCGGATTGTCGGTGAAGAAAATCGACTCCGGCAATCTGATATACACCTTCTGTGTTTTCCCCGGCTCGCAATCCAGGTTGATTTTGCCTTTCATCAGCGTTTTTTCATTCGAAAAGACCTCGTATTCGCAATCAAAATCGCAAAGATTGGTGAAGTTGTAATGGTTTTCGACCACAAACACGCCGTCAACCATGCGATAAGGCTTCACCCGGATGTTCTGATAGCATTTCTTCACCTCCTGCATGTGCTGATGCGGAATCCTGTCACTTGTCACCAGTCCATTGACGCAGAAGCTGTCGTCGTTGCCGCAGTCAGGAATCGAGCCGAGATCGCCGCCAGCTGCATACCATTTCTTGCCGTTTTCGTCGTATTGTATGATGGTCTGATCGACGAAATCCCAGATGCAGCCGCCTTGAAGCTGAGGATATTTCTCGAACACCTCCATGTAATCCTGCAACCCGCCGCAGCTGTTACCCATGGCGTGGCAATATTCCACCATGATAAACGGACGGTTCAGCGAGTCGAGATGGCGTTCGGCAAAAGCCGTCAGGTAGTCAACTCCAGCATACATCAGCCCGATATAGTCGGTGTTGTAGTCATAGATGGCCCTTTCGCATATAACCGGACGCGTGTCGCGCTGTTTCATCCAGTCGTAGCAGGCCTTGGTGCACACGCCGTTGCCGCATTCGTTGCCCACCGACCACACTATCACCGACGGGTGGTTTTTGTCGCGCTCGACCATGTTTTTGCAGCGGTACAAAAACGCGTCTTTCCACTCTTCTTTCTTGGCGAGGCTGTTCTCCTCATAGCCTTGCGGATGCGACTCGTTGTTGGCCTCGTCGATGACATAAATGCCATATTTGTCACAAAGCTCATACCAATACTCGTCGTCCGGATAATGACAGGTTCTCACGCAGTTGATGTTGTTTTCAAGCATCAGCTGAATGTCGCGTTCCATTGTCTCACGGTCGACGTATTGGCCTGTGATTCCGCTATGTTCGTGACGGTTTACTCCTTTAATTAATACAGGTTTGCCGTTCACCATCAGCTGACCGTCTTTAACCTCTGTTGTGCGGAATCCGATTTTTTGTCCAGCATCATCAATATGTCTGCCTCTACTGTCTTTTATATCAATATCCATAATATAAAGCGTCGGTTTTTCTGCCGACCAAGGCCTTACTCCTTCAATTATTGTCCTGTCGAAATGAACATGATAAAACCTTTTGTCATAATATGGCTTCAGATCTTTTCTTCTAATCTTTTTAACAAAAGTCCAAGTTGATATACCTCCGTCTTTATCCCAACCGATCAGTTGCACTTCCACTCTAAAACTCTTCGGAAGCGTCTCGGGCTCAAAATTAAGTGTCACATCAAGATCAAAAGTGCCGTTTTTATAATTCTCGTCAAGACCAGCTTTTACGAAATAATCGAAGATGTTAAGTTTAGGCTTCGTGTACACGATGACATCGCGTGTGATGCCGCTCATACGCCAGAAATCCTGAGCCTCGAGGTATGAGCCGTCGCTGAAACGGTAGACTTCCATCGCGATCAGGTTCTCAGCGCCTAAATTAATATAAGGTGTGATATCGAACTCTGCAGGTGTCTTTGAATCCTCGGAATAGCCGACAAACTTGCCGTTAATCCACAGATACATCGCCGACTTCACAGCCCCGATTTTAAGATAGACATTCTTTCCCGCCCAATCCTGAGGCACAAAAAACTCATGACGGTACTGCCCCACCGGATTGAATTCAGTAGGAGCATACGGCGGATTCGACTTAAACTCGTTAGCGACATTCACGTAAACAGGATTGCCGTATCCGTTGAGCTCCCAGTTGCCAGGCACAGGTATTGTACCCCATTCACATGCATCATAATCAGTCTTGTAGAAATCTACAATTCTGTCATTCGGGCTCTCACAATAAGCAAATTTCCAGTCGCCGTTGAGAATCACATTGTATTGATCATAAGAGGTTCTCACATCAGCTCGCGGGCGCATTTTGTTAACCTGAAACACCTCCAAATCGTTCCACCATTCGCCAATTTCGGTGGTCTGCGCAAACAACAGCGTCGCTAACTGAATGAATATCAATGATAAAGCAAATCTTATTTTCATAGCAATCGAGTTTTTAAATCAAATTCATTAAACAACAAAGTTAGACAATTTTTTACAAATCGAAGCATCATCATGAAAAAATAATTTCGAAAAATTCTTTGGACGTTTGGCAAATTATTGTTATTTTTGCAAGTTAAACTTTGTTCTTATGAAGAAGATTTTTATTGTATTATTGTTTTTGGCAATTATCGCTGTTGTTTTCCCGTCGTGCGAGCGTCGCTGCATCTGCACTTACAACGAATCGGGTGCTGAAGAGCTGATTTACAACGCCTACACCAAGAAAGACTGCCGCACCTATGAGGAAAACCTGCAAACCCTTGGAATGGACGTGGATTGCGATTTCAAATAAAAAAATCATAGATTATGAAAGAAAAACTGTTATTTTTCAGCATCAAGCACCCGCTCCTGCTGATATTGCTGTTCGCTATAGCTCTAAAACTCGTGGCGGCAATATTCACTGGCGGCTATATGGCTGAAGATCAATATTTTAACTATTACAGGGTGCCAATGTCATGGCTCTCCAATCCTTGGATTGTGTATCCGACACGTTTGATATTAGGTGCTTTCTCATTGTTAATCATCACTTTAGGCTATAGAATCGTCAAAATCATAGCCGACAAAACGACAGCTCTGGAAGTGGCGCTATTGCTAGCATGTCTGTGGAGTATGCCTTATGTGAGCGTGCATCCGCTGCCTCAAGTGGTCTGTCTGCCATTCCTCCTTTACGGTACTTTGCTTATAGTTAAACAAGATAATTTGCTGAAAGACAAAGAGATAGATAAATTTCACCGTACCAGTTACATAATAGCAGGATTCTGCCTCGGACTCGGGTTCGCAGTTTACTACCAAAGTCTTATTTTTTATATTGGTGTGCTGATCGCACTTCTGGTTTTGAAAAACTGGAAGGGCGCCCTGATGGCAATAATCGGCTATGTCATCGCTGTTTTGCTTACGCAAACAATCACCGACCTCATCATCTGGCACCGTCCGTTTGTCAATATGATCGGATTTTTCAATAATAGCGGCATCTACCTCTTCAACAACAATCACCAATGGATGTTTGAGTCCACATCGTTGGTAGTCACCATGTTATACCTCGTGGTGCTGCCTCTTAGCGTGATGCTGCTGTTCGGCTTTTTCAGAGTGTGGCGCAAATACATACTGCTTTTCATGCCGACATTCATGCTGCTGCTGTTTTATACAGTTTTCCCAAACAGACTGTGGATCTACACATACACTCTGATTCCGACTTTCATCATAACGGGCTTCGTGGGCTGGAAAGAATACTATAAAAACTCAGCATTTTGGACACGAAACCGTTGGTTATCAGTGACTTTATATGCATTATTTGCAGTCATAAATACGATTGTGTTTTTCATGTCATTTTCTTCTGATTTTTTCACAAAATAACAGATTATGACCATCGACGAGGCGAGAAAACGGATTGCGGAACTGAGCGAAACGATTGATAATCACAACTATAGGTATTACGTTTTGGCACAGCCGAGCATCAGCGACTACGATTTCGACATGCTGATGAACGAGCTCATCGCGCTTGAGAAGGAATTTCCGGAACTGGCGTTGCCGACATCACCGACACAAAGAGTGGGCGGCGACCTCACCAAGGAGTTCCCGACCGTAAAACACCGCTACCCAATGCTTTCGCTCGCCAACTCATACAACCGCGACGAGATCATCGACTTCATAAAACGCATCGAGAAGACCATCGAAGAGCCTGTGGAGTTCGTCTGCGAGCTCAAATTCGATGGCGTATCAATCAGCCTCACCTATGAAAACGGCATCCTGGTACGCGCTGTCACCCGTGGCGACGGCACCCAAGGCGATGAGGTAACCAACAATATCAAGACGATACACTCTGTACCGCTCAAATTACGTGGCGACTACCCCGAATTTCTCGAGATGCGTGGCGAGATCATCATGCCTCACGACAGCTTCAACAAGATCAACGCCGAACGCGACGAGCTGGGAATGTCGCTGTTCGCCAACTGTCGCAACGCAGCCGCCGGCACCATAAAACTGCAGGACCCCAAAGAGACCGCCCGCCGTCGTTTGGACAATTTCTGCTATTACATGATGATGGACGACGTGCCGTACAGCACTCATTATCAGAGTCTTATGGCTGCCAAGGAATGGGGCTTCAACATCTCGCCACACATGAAAGTGTGCCGTAACATCGACGAGATTGAGGATTTCATCAACTACTGGGATGAAAAACGCCACAACCTGCCGTTCGACATTGACGGAATAGTCATCAAAGTCAACAGCTTCGCACAACGTGAACAACTCGGAATAACCGCCAAGTCACCACGTTGGGCAATCGCATACAAATTCAAGGCCGAACAAGTCAGCACCAAGCTCTTAAGTGTTGATTTTCAAGTGGGTAGACATGGCACGATAACGCCTGTCGCCAATCTCGAGCCAGTGTTTCTGGCAGGAACCACAGTGAAACGCGCGACCCTCAACAACGCCGACTTCATCAAGCAACTGGATCTGCATTATGAAGACATTGTGAAAGTGGAAAAAGGCGGCGAGATCATTCCGAAAATCATCGAAGTCGACCTTGAAAAACGCAAAATCGACTCAAAACCTGTCGAGTTTATCACCAAATGTCCAGAATGTGGCACCGTTTTGACCCAAAAAGAAGGCGAAACGGCATGGTACTGCCCCAACAGCATGGGATGTCCGCCACAGATAAAAGGCCGCATCGAGCATTTCATCAGCCGCAAAGCGATGAACATCGAGAGCCTAGGCGAAGGCAAAGTCGAAGTGATATTCGATAACCACTTGATTAACAACTATGCCGACCTTTACGACCTCACCTACGATCAGCTCTACGGACTCGAGAAAGTGGAGACTTTCATCGATGAGTCGAGCCTCTTCCCGGAAACGGTGACACGCAAGGTTTCCTTTAAAGAAAAGACAGTCAACAACATACTCAATTCGCTCATAAAATCACGCGAAGTGCCATTTGCGAGAGTGCTTTACGCATTGGGAATCAGAGAGATAGGCGAAACGACAGCGAAGATTCTGGCCAACGAGATGGGCAATATCGACAGCATCATCAACGCATCGCTGGAAGAGCTGACAGCCATCAACACCATCGGACCGACCATAGCACAAAGCATCAGAGACTTCTTCGATGACGAGCGTAACATACAGATTATAAACCGATTAAAAGCCGCTGGATTGCAGTTTTCGCAAGAGAAAAAAATCACATCATCTGAAAATCAGGTGCTTGCAGGCAAGACCATAGTAGTGAGCGGCGTGTTCGCCAACTTCTCCCGTGACGGCATCAAACAGCTGATTGAAGATTTAGGCGGCAAAAACGCTTCTTCCATCTCATCAAAAACCGACTTTGTAGTCGCAGGCGACAAGATGGGGCCTGAAAAGAAAAAGAAAGCTGAAACTCTTGGAGTTAAAATAATTGACGAAACAGAGTTTTTAAATATAATCAATAATCCCGTCATTTCGAGCGAAACGTAGTGTAGTCGAGAAATCACAGCCATTTGAATTATTTAGAAATTTTATGCCAGTGATTTATTCACCAAAGGTGAATGCTTTCGCAAAGCTCAGGTCTCCACTCCGCCTAACGGCTACGGTCGAAATGACGATAAAACAAATAAAATGTTAAAAAAACTTAGAATAACATTAGCTATCATCTGCTTCACGCTGATTACGCTGTTGTTTCTCGACTTCACAGGCACCCTCCACGCCTGGTTCGGCTGGATGGCGAAGCTGCAGTTTGTGCCCGCGATTCTTGCCTCAAGCTTTGTGATTATAATCGCAATAGTAGTAATCACTGCGCTTTTCGGACGAATCTATTGTTCAGTAATCTGCCCGCTTGGCATCTATCAGGACGGCATCGCACACCTTGCCGAGAAGCGAAAAAAGAACCGTTACAGTTTCAAAAGACGCAAGAAATATAGTTATGGCATTGGCTTGATTTTCTTCTTGCTAATCGCCTTCGGATTCACAGGCGTCGCGATTTTAATTGAGCCGTACAGCATCTTCGGACGTTTTGCATCGAACCTCTTCTCCCCTGTTTATCGCTTGATTAACAATGTGTTAGCTTATTTCGCCGAGCGCTGGGACAGTTACGCATTCTATCACGTCGACGTATATATTAAGAGTCTGCCGATGTTCATCATCGCAATAGCTTACTTCTTGACAATCACCGTCTTAGCATTAGTAAACGGGCGTTGGTATTGTAATAACATCTGTCCGGTTGGAGCTGTCTTGGGCTGCTTGTCAAAATTCTCTTTATTCAAGCCTCATTTCGACGAGGAAAAATGCGTAAGCTGCGGTCTCTGCGAGAAAAACTGCCGTTGCTCAGCCATCGACGCAAAAAAACACGAGATCGATTACTCGAAATGTGTTACCTGCTTCAACTGCATCAGCAAATGCAACAAAGGAGCAATGAAATATGGTTATTACAAATATTTCAAAGTCACTGAAGAGCCTAAAACTATCGGCAATGAGGGCAAGACCTCACGCAAGACTTTCATCGCAACTGTTGCAACTCTAGCCGCTGCATCAACTTTGAAAGCTCAGGAAAAGGTCGTCGACGGCGGACTGGCAACCATCGAAAAGAAAAAAGCACCTAAGCGTGAAACTCCAATAAAACCTGCCGGTTCGGTTAGTCTCGACAACTTCAGCTCACGTTGTACAGGCTGCCAGCTGTGCGTTCAGGTCTGCCCCAACGACGTGCTGCGCGCCTCCTCAAAACTCGACACATTCATGCAGCCTGAGATGTCGTATGAACGTGGCTACTGCCGTCCCGAATGCACCAAATGCTCGGAGGTATGCCCAGCTGGCGCCATCACCAAGGTGACACGCGAGCAGAAGACCGTCATACAAATCGGCCACGCCGTGTGGATTGGCCGTAACTGCGTGCCACTACGCGACGGCGTGACATGCGGCAACTGCGCAAAACATTGTCCTTCAGGCGCTATCACCATGATGCCGTACGACCCAGAGGATGCCGCATCACCAATGATTCCTTCAATAAACACTGAACGTTGCATAGGCTGCGGCGCATGCGAACATGTGTGTCCGGCCAGACCGTTCAGCGCGATTTTCGTCGAGGGTAACTTAATTCACAAGGAGGTGTAACATGGAAAACAATATATCAAGAAAAGATTTTCTCAAGGTGGTCGGCGCCACAGCAGCAGTGTCGGTAGTGGCATTAACTGGCTGCAAATCAGAGAATTACGATAAAGAAACAACATATTCAGTCGGCGACATCCCGAAGGACAAGATGACCTTGCGCGTCAACCATAACACAGGCGACCGCGTGTCAATCCTAGGCTATGGCATGATGCGACTGCCATTCAAAGACGACACCATCGACCAGGAGATGGTCAACAAACTGGTGGACTACGCCATGGACCACGGAGTTAACTACTACGACACCTCACCTGTGTATTGCCGCGGAAACTCTGAGGTCTCCACAGGAATAGCGCTGAGTCGCTACCCTCGTGAGAAGTATTTTCTCGCAACAAAGTTATCTAACTTTGCACCACAGTTTTGGAGCCGCGAGGCATCAATAAAGATGTACCACGACTCATTCGAGAAGCTGCAGACCAACTATTTCGACTATTATCTGCTGCATTCCGTGGGCAACAGCAGCAAAGGCTTGAGCGGCTGGGACACCTTCCAGAAACGTTACATCGACAACGGCATCATCGACTTTGTGCAGGAAGAGCGTAAGGCAGGCCGCATCCGCAACCTCGGATTCTCGTTCCACGGCGACCAGCGCGTCATCGAATGGCTGCTCGACAACCACGACAAATATCACTGGGACTTCGTACAGATAGAGATGAACTACATCGACTGGGAGCACGCCCACGATGTCGACGAAGACAACGTCAATGCCGATTATCTCTACAAACGTCTTACCGACCTGAACATTCCGGCAGTCATCATGGAGCCTCTGCTCGGTGGAAGATTATCCAAACTCCCTGATATTCTTGCGAATACGCTTAAACAGCACGCGCCACAAAACAGCGTGGCATCGTGGGCATTCCGTTTCGTCGGCACATACCCTAACGTGCTCACCATCTTGAGCGGCATGACATATATGGAGCATCTGCAGGATAATTTGAGGACTTATTGTCCGCTTCAG
>Ga0265298_10000777_pt1 | contig 46868 bp, 24 predicted proteins | sample AusTroGonzalo_MG_3_FD_193486 | JGI IMG/M metagenome (GOLD analysis project Ga0265298, IMG submission 193486) | Bovine rumen microbial communities from tropical cattle in Woodstock, Queensland, Australia - Gonzalo_01 | ecosystem: Host-associated > Mammals > Digestive system > Stomach > Rumen ...
CAACAACGCTAACCATAAAGTGAATAAGTTTTTTTTCATTGATGTAAATATTTATAAATTCTGCCTACTCTTCTGCGGATTTTCGGCTTCCTCCTGTATCGGTTTATAAAGTCGACTGCAAAATTACAAAAAAATTTTGAATCATGCAATAGTTTTTGTTATTTTTTTGCGATTTTATGTTATTTTTGTCTTATGTACTAAAAGTTCAATGAACAAAAAGTAAATAGACGGAAGATAAAAAACACCGGCTAAGACGGCCGGCGTTTGGGGAGTGGGATGAGACGGGTATCATAAATTACATCTTTCGGCAGAATAGTGTACGGAGAGCCTGTGTCGACCTTAACATCAACGATACACTTCGTCCCAGTTAATGGGTTCTCCACTACCAATGACACGTACACCGCTTCGCATAGGGCGGGAAATTCTGCGTACAACATAATCGGATGTTCTGTGACCAACTACCACATCGGGCAATGTTGCGCCACCATTCACCAAACCAACGGATGGTATGCAAACTCTTTTCTTCTCCATAATGTAATAGTTTTTTGTTATTAAATCATTTTGCGCTGCAAAATTACACAAAAAAAATGATATATGCAAGAAAAAAAAGAAAAATCGCTCCGAAGAACGATTTTTTTAAATGGAAAATGGAAAATGGAAAGTTGAAAGTTGAAAGATGAAAGTTGAAAGAAGCCGTCTAGTAGAAAGTAGAAAGACCGTTCACTGCGTTCACTCAAAGAGGATAGAAATTACAAATTAAAAATTAAAAATTGATGGTCGTTGGGCGGTTTAGGGATTTTTCAAATCCGCTGCAAAAGTAGTGAGTTTTGAGGACATGAGCAAATAGTTTGCCCGAAAGTGTGAAAAAGGGGCGAGTTTTTGAGTGAAACGATGCTAAACTATGAAAAATTGAAGAAAATTTGCTTTTTTTATCAAAATTATTTGGTCATATCACGAAAAAGCAGTACCTTTGCACCGCAGTCCCGGTAATTCCTCTCCCAGATATGATGCTGGTGATGAATCCGGGTTTTTTATTTTTATGGCCCAAAGTGAATTTTATATCTTATCCACTGCGTTCACTCAAAGTAGAAAGAAATCAAAATAAGTGCCCCGAAGGACACTTTTTTTGTAGACCGCTGCGCTCAAAGACCGGACTCTTCTCCATATTTAATGCATATTTTGTGCATATTTTTACCTGTTCAGAATTTTTTTGGGGGAGGGGTTGCACAGCACTTTACCAGCACTTTACTCACAGATTACCCCGTGTTGCGTCCGATAACTTTTCCACAAAAGACTGGAAATGAGAACAATACAAAGGTTTATGATTACCCGTCACGAGACCATGAGATCACGAAAGCCTCAATGTAGTTGAAAGTTGAAAGTTCTTAGCCCCAAGGGGCACGATTATTTGACGATGTCAAATCTTGAAAGTTGAAAGAAGCAGTCTAGTAGAAAGTAGAAAGACCGGCACTGCGTGCCTCAAAGAGGAAAGAGCGTAGAAATTACAAATTAAAAATTAAAAATTAAGAATTAATTTACTTGTTCAGGTTGGTGAACTTGCGTAGGGTGGTGAGGTAGGTGATGCGTGCATCAGTGAAGGCGTTCTCGGCCTGCAAGAGAAGCGTCTCGGCCTCCATCAGCTCGGTCATTGTGCCTATGCCTGCGCGGTAGTTCATCATCGCTATGCGGTAGTTCTCCTGCGCCAGTTCACGACCGGAGCGGTGCTGTTTGAGCAGTTTGAGCGACTCCGCCAGTTTGTCAAAGACCTGCCTGTTCTGCAGGTCCAGCTTGGCTCGGTAGTCCTCCATCATCCATTGCGCCTGCTGGATTTGGTAGTTATGCTGCTTGAGTTTATGGCTCGTCTCTCCCCACCCTGTCAGGGGGACAGTCAGGTAGATGAACCCCACCGCGTTGAGCTTGTGGTGCTCAAAGATGTTCGAATATCCGCCGCTGGCGCCGAGTGCCAGATGTGGCAGCGACTCGCCGAGCGTGAGCCGCTTCATCAGTTTGTTGTACTGCACGTTCCGTTCCAGCAGCAGGGCCTCCGGGCGGCCCTCGATGGCGAAATGCGGCTTGGGCATATCCACCGGGATGGTGTCTTCGGACGGCAGCGGTTCCAGCAGCATCTCGCCGTTGTACACCAGTCCGCTCAGGTGGGCCAGCAGTCGCGAGGCCAGCTGGATGCCGTTCTCCAGTTGGAAGGACTGCGTCTGTAGCTCGTTCTGCTTGAGTTGCACACGCAGTATGTCGCTGTTGGTCGCCAGACCGTGGTTGTAGGCATTATGCGCCAGCCTGCCGATGCTGTCCAGCAGTTCCCCCGCCTTGTGCACCGTCGCACGCTTCTCCATCAGTCCGGCCACCAGCCAATAGGTCTCCGTCACCTCCTGCAGTACGTCCCGTTCGCTCACCTCCTGCTTGAGCTGGGCGACATCGATACCCAGCCGCGCCAGTTTGTTGGCGGTCACTATCTGTCCTCCCCAATAGATGGGTTGCACCGCCTGTAACTGGGCGGAAGCGCCCCAACGTATCATCTTGATGTCCGTACCGATCGAGTCGCCCAGATTGGCGAACGCCTGGAACACATCCGAGAGGAACGTACCCAGTCCGCCGGACATGCTCGCATTGGTCACATCGATATCCACCAAAGGCGTTGCGGCACCGAACACGAAGGCGTTGATGCCCGCCTGCGGGAAGTATTTCCACACCATCTGTTTCTTCATCTCGCGTGCGATGACTACATCCAGCTGCGAGGAGCGGATGGAGCAGTTATACTGCCGTGCACTCGCCAGACACGAGTCCAGCGTCAGCACCGGCTGCTGCGCGAAGGTCATGGATGCCATCACCCATACACCGAATCCTATAACCCATAATCGTTTATTTCTCATAACGGCGTGTTGATTTGTCAAACAGTTTCCAATAAGCAACCGGCAGCAAGGTCACCACCATCGGCATCGTCAGGATAGCACCGAAGCATATGACCACTCCCATCGGCATCCACAGGTCGGTAGCCGCCAGGATCATGGGCACGACGCCCAAGGCGGTGGTGGCGGTGGTCAGGAAGATAGGCCGCATACGCCGCTGACCCGCCAGATAAGCCGCCTCGCGGGCCGTCTTATGTTCGTGGGTCACCAGATGATCCGAGTACTCATACATGATGATGGCGTTGCGGACGATGATACCGATCAATGATATCACACCTAATATCGCCGTCACGGAGATGGACAGATGGAACATACGCAGACCGATTGCCGAACCGAACAGGCATAGGAAGCTCGAGCTGAGGGCCAAGAAGGATATGTTGAGTTTCTTGAAGTGATAGATGAGCAGCACGAGCAGCACGAGCATCGCAGCGCCGACGGAGGCTATCAGTCCCGGCATCATGATCAGTGCCTGCTCCAGCGCACCGCCATAGGTGATGGTCACCCCATCGGGCAGACGTTTCTCCAGGTCGCGCACATAGCGTATGAGGGGCTTCGTGGCCGTGATCGCCGCTATCTTGCCGCGTACGTCCGCCGAGACGGTGACGGAGCGTATGCTGTTACGGCGTGCTATCTGCGCATGGTGGAAATCCGGCTCTATGTACACCACCTGGCGCAAGGGGACCCACACACCCGGCAGGGCGGTCGGCACCATCTGATTGCCTATGTCGGAGTAATCGAGCGAGTCGGCTCCGACCGTGTACAACGCCACCGGCGTCTTGTAGCCGTCGTCCCATAGCGCCGTCAGTCCGCGTCCGCGTAACAAGCCGTTCAGATAGAGCGAGAGCGTCGCCTGCGAGACGCCCAGACGCCCCGCCTCGTCATCCTTGAGGCGCAGACGGATGGTCTGCACCGTCTCGTCATAATCCGAGTGTATCCATGCCAGGTCCGGGAACTGCGCCATGAACGCCTTGAGGGAGTCCGCCACTATCTCCAGCTGCCCGATGTCCGAACCTTGTATATGGACTTCTATCGGGTTCGCCACCGCCTGATAATCCAACTGCTTGAAGCGGCAGAAGGCGTTCGGGAAAGCGTTCTCGTACAAAGGCTGGTAGTCCTCCACCAACTGCACCGTCGCATCCGCCGAAGTCGTGTTGACGATGAACTGCGCGTAGTTCTCACCCGCTATCTGCGGCGCATAGGTGGCATGGAAGCGCGGACTGGAGGCACCGACGAAAGCCGTCACGCTCGTCACCCGCTCATCCGCATTGAGCACGCTGCCCAGACTGTCCACCACCGCCTGCGTCTGCGCTAAGGAAGATCCTTCCGTCAGGTGGATCTCCACGGCAAAACAGTCCCGGTTGGCTTTCGGCATCAACTGGATGTCGAGCCGCGCGAAGAGGAAAGCGCCGAACAGCACCGACGCCATACTGAGCCCTATCGTCCACCAGGGATGTCGGAAACAGAGGTCCAGCAATCGCTGATAGCCGTTCTGCAGGGCGGCGAAGAAGCGGTCCTGCGCCCGCTCTATGACGGTAGGCTTGGCATCCGCCGGCTTGCGGCGGATGAACGTACTCGCCATGAACGGGATGATCCATATGGCGTATAGTATACTGCAAGTCAGTGCAATGAAGATCGCCCACGGGAAGAGCTTGATGAAGTCGGCAATGGCGCCGGTCATCAGCTTCAGCATGGGGAAGAACATGCCGGATATAGAGGTTGTGGCCAGCAGCATGGGCACGAACAGGTCACGGGTGGACACCGCGGCGGCGTACCATCGCGAGTGACCTTTGGCTAACAGCTCGCTGTAGCCGTCGATGACGATGACCGAGTCATCCACCACCATTCCCAGCACCACTATCAGGGCTGCCAGCGTGACGGTGTTGAGCTCAATGCCCGCCACGTACATGATACCTAAGGTGATGGCGATGCAGACCGGCAGACCGGTCGAGCTGACAAGCGCCGTACGCATCGGGAAGAGGACCAGCATGACCGCGATCACAATGAGCACGGAGATGACGAGGTCCTTGAGGAAAGACCTTACGCTCTCGTCCACAACGCGAGGCTGGTCGGTTATCTTATGCATCCGGACGTCAGGCGGCAGCACTGCGCGCATATGCTCCAACACCTCATCCACCTTCCCGCCGAAAGCGACGATGTTATTACCCGGCTGCATCTCGAGGTTGAGCAGCAGGCACTCCCCCACTCCTTTCTCGTCAAAACGCTGGATGTACTGGGTGGGTTTCTTATACCGTCGTACGATAGTCGCCACGTCCTTGAGACGGATGACCTGGTTCGTGACGGGGTCGGAGAAGATGATCTGTTCCCCCAGCTCGTACTCCGTGCGATAGGGCACGTCGACGTGTATGAGCGCCGCGCCGGCCTCGTTGGCTATCTCGCCCGTCATCGATCGGATGCCCTGCGCCGCCAGACGCGCCATGATCAGGTTCTGGTTGACCGAATACTTGGTCATCCGGTCTACGTCGAGCATCACCGCTATCTCCTCGTGCTGCTGGCCCAGGAGCTTGATGCTGCCTATCTCGTCGATCTCCCTTAGGCGGTCGCTCACCAGATTGGCGTAGTCCTCCATCTCACGCGGCGACCGTTCCGTACTCTCCAAGGCCAGCAGTATACTGCTCGTGTTGCCGAAGTCATCCACGACGACCACGGCCAGCAGCCCCGTAGGCAGCTGCATCTGCTTGAGCAGCCCCAGTCCGCCGCGTATCTTGGACCATGCCTCGTTGCTGTTCATCACCTTTGGCGTCAGGGCGGCGAAGACGTAGCATATGCCGTCTTTGTTGAGACTGTAGGTCTTGCGCTTGTCTATCTCCTTGAAGGTGAAGAGGTACTGCTCGATGGGCTTTGCCACCTGCTCCTCGACCTCCTGGGCCGTAGCCCCCGGAAAGAGCGCCACAATGACGCCCTGTCGGATGGTGACCTGTGGAAACTCATCCTTGTTCATCCGCCCTAAGGCAAAGATACCGAACGCCACCAGCACCGCCACAATGGCATAGATGATGCGGTAGTTCCGCATGGCTGACTCTATATGATTGGTCGGACGCATATTAGAAGGTTACGGCCGCGCCGTCGTACATTTTCTGGTATCCCTTGCTGATGATGGTGTCCCCCAACGCGATGCCTTCGCCGATGAGCACACCGTTCTCCACAAACTCGCTGATCTTCACCATCTGTCGGGAGGCGCGTCCGTTCCGCAGCAGCCATACACTATGACCGCGCTGCTGGGTCTGGATACATCCGGCAGATATGATAAAACCGTTCTGCTCCCGCTCCGTGATGACAGCCCGGCACACCATGCCCGGCAGGAGATGGTCAGCCGCCTGCGGGTCATTTATCTCCGCTTTGACGCGGTAGGTATGCGCCAGATGGGTGGACAAAATGGCTTTCTCCATGATGGAGGCGTTAAAGCGCATCTCTATTGCCGGCAGCCACACCGTCACCGGTTGGCCGACAACCAGACGGCCTATCTCGCTCTCCGGCACGGTGAACTCGACGCTGAAGGCGTTGAGGTCCATCAGTTTGCCGATGGGCTGGCCGATGCCTACCTGTTCACCCACCTCCACGCCAGTGAGGCTCACCACCCCGTCCTGTGGAGCACGCATCGTACAGTCCTCACATCGTTTGCGTGCGGAGATGACCATCGACCGGGTTTTCTCCAGGGTTGTCTCCATCTCCACCCATTTGACGTCACTGATGCCGCCTTCTTCATGTATGGGTTTGAGACGCCGGTAGGCGTCGAGCGCCTGCGCATACATAGCCTCCGCGCTCTCCAGGAGCGACTTGGCCTGGGTGCTGTCCACCGAGGCGATTATCCGGCCGGCTTTCACTTTGTCTCCGCTTTTGACGCAGATATTAGTCAGCCGTCCGGGGGTGGCGAACACGAGCGATATATCCACGAGAGGATGTATCTCTCCGACATAGGTGTCTTCCACCAGCCGGCTGCTCTCCCCCACCACCTCTATCTCCACGGGCAGCGGTTTGTCGGTCAGGGAACTGTATCGGGCTTTGTTTGAGCATGCGGTGCAGATGACCGTTGCGGCCAGAGCAAAAATGATTGTATAGCCATGCATAAACAGTAATCGGATTAATAGGCACTCATCTGTTCGCGTACGGTATTGTTAATAAAGTCGGCGAATTCCTGAATGGTCATCCGTCCCTTCTCCTCGGCTCCTTGCTGACGAACGGACACGAGTCCCTGCTCTGCCTCTTTCTCTCCAACTATCAACATGAAGGGTATACGTTTGAGTTCGTTGTCACGGATCTTACGTCCTAACTTCTCGTTGCGGTCGTCGACGATGACGCGTACGTCCTGCTGCTCGAGTATCTGTTTCACTTTCTCTGCATAGTCGTTGGATTTCTCGGAGATAGGCAGTACGACGGCCTGGTCGGGTGTGAGCCACAAGGGGAACTTGCCGGCGGTATGCTCGATGAGCACGGCCACGAATCGCTCCATGGATCCGAAAGGAGCCCGGTGTATCATCACCGGTCGGTGTTTCTGGTTGTCCTCACCGGTGTACTCCAGTTCGAACCGCTCGGGCAGGTTGTAGTCCACCTGTATAGTGCCCAACTGCCAGCGTCGTCCGAGCGCGTCCTTGATCATGAAGTCCAGTTTCGGTCCGTAGAAAGCCGCCTCACCGGTCTGTTCCCGTGCCGGCAGGTTCATCTCTCGGCAGGCCTCACGGATGGCGTTCTCAGCGTGCTCCCATACCTCATCGGAGCCTACGTATTTCTCGTGGTTGTTCGGGTCGCGGAGCGATATCTGCGCTTCGTATTCCTTGAAATCCAGTGCTTTGAAGATGATGTTGATGATCTCCATGACGCGTATGAACTCCTGCTTCACCTGGTCCTGACGGCAGAAGATATGTGCATCGTCCTGTGTGAACGAACGTACGCGTGTCAGTCCGTGTAGCTCACCGCTCTGTTCGTAACGGTAAACGGTACCGAACTCGGCACATCGGAAGGGCAGGTCCTTGTAGCTGCGCGGACTATTCTTGAAGATAGCGCAGTGGTGTGGGCAGTTCATCGGTTTGAGCAGATAGACCTCGCCCTCCTCCGGTGTGGTGATAGGCTGGAAAGAGTCCTTGCCGTAGTGCTCCCAGTGGCCGGAAGTGACATACAGGTTCTTGGAGCCTATATGGGGTGTGATCACCTGCTGATAGCCATATCGTTTCTGTATTTTCTTGAGGAAGTCCTCCAGTCGCAGACGCAGCGCCGTCCCCTTCGGCAGCCAGATGGGCAGTCCTTTTCCCACCATGTCGCTGAACATGAACAGCTCGAGGTCCCTACCTATCTTGCGGTGGTCGCGTTTCTTCGCTTCCTCCAGCAGCACGAGGTACTCGTCCAGCATGGCTTTCTTGGGGAATGATATACCATAAATACGCGTCATCATCGGACGCTTCTCGTCGCCACGCCAGTAAGCGGCTGCACAACTCAGCACCTTAACCGCCTTAATAGGCTCCGTGCTCAACAAGTGCGGACCCTTACACAAGTCCGTGAACGCTCCCTGCGTGTATGTCGTGATATGACCGTCTTCCAACTCGGAGATCAATTCGCATTTATAACTCTGTCCCTTCTCGCCGAATGCCTTGAGGGCGTCCTCTTTGCTGATGGCACGTTTCTGCAGCGACTCTTTCTTCGCACGCAACTCCATCATCTTCGCTTCGATGGCCGGGAAGTCACTATCCTTGATGACCACCCCCTCAGGCGGCATCACGTCATAATAGAATCCGTTCTCGATAGCCGGACCTATACCGAACTGGATGCCCGGATACAAGTCCTGCAGCGCCTCTGCCATGAGGTGGCTGGAGGTGTGCCAGAAAGCGTGCTTCGCTTCCGCATCATCCCACTTGTGCAACCTGATAGCGGCATCGGTCTCAATCGGCTGATTGAGTTCAATGATGTTCCACTCCTGTTTTTCACTTTCTACTGATACACTTGCGCAAAGAATGTCCTGCGCCAGACGACTGCTGATACTCTCAGCGATCTGCAACGGCGTTACGCCGTTCTCATACTCACGGACCGAACCGTCCGGAAAAGAAATCTTAATCATAATTCTTTTGGTGCTATCCGCCTTCAGTATCCAGCATTCAGACTTTTCATTCTGACAGCCGGCAGCAGAGGGCAGACAGCGATTGATAAACCTACAAATGTTTACGGCTCCGGGCCCACAACTGCCCCTTCGCCAAAATTGGCGGCAAAGTTACAAAAAATATATGATATACACAAGCGCACACGCAAAAAAAAAGAAAATTTGCAAAAAAAGTTCTCCTTTTCGTCATCCGGCTTTCGGCTTTCATTTTTTTTTTGTACCTTTGTGGCCGATTTAATTTGGATAAATATCATTCAATGGATAAGATACGTAATTTCTGCATCATTGCGCATATCGATCACGGCAAAAGCACGCTGGCGGACCGTATGCTGGAACTGACCGGCACGGTAGATGTCCGTCAGATGGAGAACCAGGTTCTGGACGACATGGAGCTGGAGAAAGAGCGCGGCATCACCATCAAGAGCCATGCCATTCAGATGGATTACAGACCGTCCTCCGGACTGACAGAACACAGACCGGCTTCGTCTGACAGAGTACAGACTAATTCAGTATATACTCTCAACCTGATAGACACTCCGGGGCACGTGGACTTCAGTTATGAGGTGAGCCGCAGCATAGCTGCGTGCGAAGGTGCGGTGCTGGTGGTTGATGCGACGCAGGGCGTTCAGGCTCAGACCATCTCCAACCTCTATATGGCCATCGAGCATGACTTAGAGATTATTCCCGTGCTCAATAAATGCGACATGGACAACGCGATGCCGGAGCGTGTGGAAGACGAGATCATCGACCTGTTGGGCTGCAAGCGCGAGGATATACTTCGCTGCTCCGCCAAGACGGGTGAAGGCGTGACCGCTATTTTGGACGCCATCGTAGAACGCATCCCAGCGCCCAAAGGTGACCCGGATGCACCGCTGCAGTGCCTTGTCTTTGACTCGGTGTTCAATTCGTTCCGCGGCATCATCGCATATTTCAAGGTGGTGAACGGCACGCTGCGCAGCGGCGATCTTGTCCGCTTCGTCAACACCGGCAAGGAGTACGACGCCGACGAGATAGGTATCCTCAAACTGGACATGAGCCCCCGCAAACAGATCAGCGCCGGCAATGTAGGCTATATTATCTCCGGCATCAAGACGAGCACTGAGGTCAAGGTGGGCGACACGATCACCCACGTGGCACGTCCTTGCGACAAAGCCATCGCGGGCTTCGAGGAAGCCAAGCCGATGGTGTTCGCCGGTGTTTATCCCATTGAATCAGAGGACTATGAGGATCTTCGTGCGTCTCTGGAGAAGTTGCAGCTCAACGACGCCAGCCTCACATTCCAGCCGGAGAGCTCCATGGCACTCGGCTTCGGTTTCCGTTGCGGCTTCCTCGGGCTGCTGCATATGGAGATCGTGCAGGAGCGTCTGGACCGTGAGTTCGACATGGATGTCATCACGACCGTGCCGAACGTCAGTTACAACGTCTATACCAAGGACGGCGGCATGGTGGAGGTACATAACCCGGCCGGCATGCCGGACCTCACTGAGATCGACCGCATCGAGGAGCCCTACATCCGTGCGTCGGTCATCACCACCGCGGATTTCATAGGACCCATCATGACGCTGTGCCTGGGCAAGCGCGGTGAGCTCGTCAAGCAGGAATACATCAGCGGCAACCGTATGGAGCTGCTGTTCGACATGCCGCTGGGCGAGATCGTCATTGATTTCTACGACAAGCTCAAATCCATCAGCAAGGGTTACGCGTCCTTCGACTGGCATATGAACGGCTTCAGGCCGTCCAACCTGGTCAAGCTGGACATCCTGCTCAACGGCGAACAGGTGGACGCCCTGTCCACCCTCACCCACCGTGACAACGCCGTCGATTTCGGCCGTCGTATGTGCGAGAAGCTCAAGGAACTCCTGCCCCGTCAGCAGTTTGACATCGCCATCCAGGCCGCCATCGGAGCCAAGATCATCGCCCGTGAGACAGTCAAGCAGGTTCGCAAGGACGTGCTGGCCAAGTGCTACGGCGGTGACGTGAGCCGTAAGCGCAAGCTGCTTGAGAAACAGAAACGAGGCAAGAAGCGCATGAAGCAGATAGGCAATGTCGAAGTGCCGCAGAAAGCGTTCCTTGCCGTGCTCAAGTTAGATTGAGCAGGCAAGGAAAATATCTCTCAGGAAGTGCATCAATCTATGATAAATGATTTAAACGAAATTATTGCTTTATTAACAACAATAATCAAAACAACAAAACTAAAATATAATGTTTAACTCGGAAAATTTTCCATTTTCCATTTTCAATTTTCAATTATGGAAACACTGATTCCATCTTGGATGTTAATCCCGTTCGTGGTGATGCTGTTGTGCATCGCGGTGCTTCCGCTCATTCCGCATGTAGGCGAATGGTGGGAGCATAATCTGCACAAGTTGTATGTGTCGCTGATTCTCGGCGTACCGGTAGGTATCTGGCTGTGCGTCAATGGCATGAGCCATGAGCTGGAGCACCAGATGATCTACGACTATGTGCCGTTTATCCTGTTGCTGATGGCGCTTTTCGTCACCACCGGAGGTATATGTATCCGGGGAGACCTGAAAGCGACTCCTTCTACCAACACCATCATCATGGGCATCGGATGGTTGCTGGCCTCCTTCATGGGAACGACCGGTGCAGCGATGCTGCTCATCCGTCTGCTCATCGCCACCATCAAACAGCGCAAGTACCGCGTACACACGGTCCTGTTCTTCATCGCTATCGTCGCCAACTGCGGCGGTCTGCTCTCACCGCTGGGTGATCCTCCCTTGTTCCTGCTCTTCCAGAAAGGCACTCCGTTCATGTGGTGGATGCAGAACATGTTCCCCGAATGGGCGGTGACGGGTGTACTGCTTCTCGGCATCTACTTCTTAGTGGACCTCTATTTCTACAAGAAAGAGCCGACCGAAAACCTGATGGCAGATGCGTTGGAGGCGGGCAAACTGCAGACCAGCGGTCTGATCAACCTGGTGTGGCTGCTCTGCGTGATCGCTTCCACCATGTTCATCAATTCGACGTATATCCCCTCAATGGGTGCGCATGACGCTCCGTGGTATCTTCGCCTGCTGCGCGAATGGGCGTTCATCGCCATCATCGCCGCCAGCTGGCTGACCACCAAGAAAGAGGTTCGCGTCAATAATAACTACAGCTGGACGCCTATCATGGAAGTGGCCTGCGTCTTCCTCGGCATCTTCGCCACCATGACTCCGGCCCTCATGTTCCTGCAGCAGAACCCGCTGCCGGTTCATGCCCCGTGGCAGTTTGTTTACTGCACCGGTGCCCTCAGCGCCTTCCTCGATAATGCGCCTACGGCAATGGTCTTCCACGCCACGGCTACCACCCTGCCCGCCGACGCCGCTACGGCAGTAGCCGGCATCGCGCCGGAGTTCATGAAAGCGATCTCCATGGGTGCCGTCTTCTTCGGTGCACTGACCTATATCGGCAACGGTCCCAACTTCATGGTGAAGTCCATCGCAGAACAAGAGGGTATTGACATGCCGTCGTTCTTCGGCTACATGATCAAGTTCAGCCTTGTTGTCCTCCTGCCGGTTTACATCATCGTACAACTGTTGTTTATTTAAGAGTACAGAGTACAGAATACAGAGTACAGACTGATTATGACATTTATAGATAATATTATCTCGTGGTATTCGGCGCATATGAACTATGCGTCGATTACTGCGCTGATGGCAGTGGAGAGTTCGTTCATCCCCTTTCCGAGCGAGGTGGTCATCCCTCCGGCTGCATTCGTGGCCGGACAACCGGAGAGCGTTCTCTGCACCACCGGCAATTATCCGGTGGATGTACTGCTCATCGTTCTTTTCGGCACCCTGGGTGCCATGATAGGCGCCATCATCAACTACGGCCTGTCCGTATGGCTGGGACGCCTCATCATCTATAAGTTCGCCGACAGCCGTGTGGGGCATCTGTGCCTGCTTTCCGGCGAGAAGCTGCAACGGGCGGAGGCCTACTTCCGTGAGCACGGTAATGTGTCGACTTTCATCGGACGCTTCATTCCGGGTATACGCCAGCTCATCTCCATCCCTGCGGGCCTGAGCCGTATGCATTTCGGCGCGTTCCTCTGGTGGACGTTCCTCGGCGCATTCATCTGGAATTGCATACTGGCTGCCTTGGGTTATCTCGCGGCCGGTCAGATGGACCGCATCAAAGAATATAGCCACGAACTAAGCGTGGCTATCCTGGTGCTTTTCGGCTGCGTAGTCGTTTATTATGTTATCAAACGATTGCTCCGCGTCAAGAAGTAAACTATGTCAAATCATTACGGTCAAGCCTTCAACCAAGCGTTGAGGGCTTTTCTTTGTGCCATGAGTTCAGCCAAGGCGCACCCGGCTATCCATCCCATGAGGAAGAAGAGCAGCATGCATTTGAAGCGGCCGTTCAGCGGCTTGGCATCCAAGGCGAAATGGTTCTCCAGCGTCACGGGAGCCGTAGCCAGCTGTAGGCGGTAGTCACTGCGCTGCATATGTGCGCGCTGCTCGTACAGTTCGTCCAGGAACAGACGGATGCGGCGGTCGCCGTAGAAATTGACGCCGTTGCCGTTATAGGCCAGCGGCTGGGCCGTCGTGGCGTTATAGAAATAATAGGTACTGGTCAGGCTGTCCAGCTTGTGGGCCTGAGCATGGTTGAACGCCACCTCTTCCCGCAGGTTGGCCAGATAGGCCGCGTACGAACGCTGCATCGCCTCGTCGGCATTGAGCAGTTCGGTCAACCCCTGCTCGATGGCAGGCAGGCGGCGCAGGTCGCGCTCCTTGATGCGGAATTGCAGGCAGAGCCTGTCCTGCATCAGCACATTGACGGTGTCCGTCGGTTTGATCTTACGGCGGAAGTCAATGAAATCCGCGGTCTCATCACCGAGACAGTCCACTACGCGGAAGGTTGTGAAGTCCGTTGCCCCGTCCAGCAGCGTTTTCTTGCGCAGAGGGGCATAGGCCTGCTCAAACTGCTGGACAGAGGGTCCGTTCAACAGCGCCACGGCGTTCGCACAATAGATGCGGTTCGTCGGGCGGGTATAGTAGAAGGCAGCCACTGCCGCCAGCATCACTACCGGCAGCACGACCCACCAATAACGGTAAGTGCGTCGTGTCATATGGGCCAGCAGACGGCCCATCGCCGCACAACCGCGACCGATGGCACGGCCGCAAGCCACGCACAAGTCAAAGAAATTCATTTCGCGTTGTTCCATACAATACAATGCAGCATGCAGTTAATACTATTTGCGTCTGATCCATCCGAAGGGGCTGTGACGTTCCTCTTTCGCTACCTCTTTCTCGTTCTCATCCTCCACCGTGATGAGCACCTCGTCCGCCGAAGCGGAAGCCGTACGCTCACGCGGCGTCTGCGGAGCCGAAGGGGTCTGCACGCCTTCGGCGAAAAGGGTCTCGCTCAGGTCGATGAGCGTCGCCTTCTCGTCCTCCATCGGCTTGCTCTGCTGCGGAGGATAATTGTCATCTATCGCTTCGGAGATGGTTTTCTTGCCTTCCTCGGCATCCTCGGATGGCAGACCGTCCACTTTATATCCCGTCGCAATGACCGTCACGCGTACCTGTTCGCCCAGGCTCTCGTCAATGGAAGCACCCCATTGCACTTCGATGTTATCCCCCACCTCCTGTACGAACTCATTGATCTGGTCGATCTCCTCCATGACGATGGCGTGCTCCGTGGAGCAGTAAAACTGCAGCAGGATCCGCTCGGCGCCGTGGACGTCGTTGGTGTTCACTAACGGAGAATTGAGTGCATCATTGATGGCATTCGTGATGCGCTTCTCACCGGACGCACGGCCGATGTTCATGATGGCCACACCACCCTTGCGCAGGGTATTACGCACGTCGGCGAAGTCCGTATTGATATATCCTGGCACGGTGATGATCTCCGCGATGGCACGCGCCGCGTTCGCCACTACGTCATCCGACTTGCTGAACGCATTGAGCAGGTTCAGCTCCGGATATATCTGCTTGAGTTTTTCATTATTGATAATGAGCAGTGCATCCACGTGCTTGGCCAGACGCGCCACCCCGGTCATCGCCTTCTCTATCTTCTTCTTGCCCTCGAATGCAAAAGGAATAGTGACGATACCCACCGTCAGAATACCCATCTCCTGTGCCACCTCGGCCACTACGGACGAAGCACCGGTACCCGTACCGCCGCCCATGCCGGCAGCCAGGAACAACATTTGCGTGCCGTCATTGAGTGCCTCGCGGATATGATCGCGGCTCTCCTCGGCGTACTGACGTGCCGTCTCGGGATCACCGCCGGCACCCAGTCCCGGGCCTAACTGCAGTTTGCTCGGCACAGAGGATTTGATGAGGACCTGGCGGTCGGTGTTGCACACCAGAAAAGAGACATCTTTCAGTCCCTGGCGATGCATATAGTTAACGGCATTACATCCGCCTCCGCCAACGCCTATCACTTTGATAATACTGTCTTCCGTGATGCCTTCCAAAGGCAGAGTGATTAAATTGTCTTCCATAAAATTTATTGACGATTTATTTTAATTAACGATCCTTTTTAATTGACGATCCTTTTTAATTGACGATTTGACGATTTACGATTTAACGATTTATTGACGATTTAGTTTTATTGACGATTTATTTTAATTGACGATTTGACGATTTACGATTTACGATTTATTTACGATTGAGGTCAATTGTACAATTTATTTCAATAGAACAATCATTCGTCCACTCGTCAATTGTCCAATCGTCAATCCTTTTACGATTTATTTACGATTGAGGTCAATTGTACAATTTATTTCAATAAGACAATCATTCGTCCACTCGTCAATTGTCCAATCGTCAATCCCAATCATTCGTCCAATCGTCAATCGTCCATTCGTCTATTTTATTGTTGATCTATAAACATGTCTAATGTTGATTCCTTCACTCGGTCAAAGAAACCGGGTTTCTGGACCAGCTGGTTCTTGTGGTTGTCGCGGTAGTCCTGGCCTAACAGGATAGTGCCTACCAGCGAAGTATATTTGGGCGAGAGATATTTCTCCTCTGTGTCGCGATGCAGCAGCAGGTTATGTGCGCCGTACTGCACACGTACAGGCGTCAATCGCTGCAGATAGTCCGCAAGGCCCTGCATCATGCTTCCGCCGCCGGTGATATAGAGGGTCTGTATGCGTCCTTCCACTTTCTTGAGTTCGTCCATCAGGGGCGCGAGAATCTCCTGCAGTTTGAGTTCTATTGCCTCCGCCAGTTCCTGCGCCGCTATCACCATTTCTCCGCCCACCTCGGGCGATGCCGGCACCCGTAGGCGCACGTTCTTCTCCACGAAATCAGGCGCGGCACAACCGAACTTGCATTTCAACACCTCGGCCGTACCGAAACTCATCCCCTGCTGCTCGAGCATACGTGTGATATGATAACCGCCTTTCGGCACCACTTTGTTGATCAGGTACTGTCCTCCCTTATAGACGGTCATACTGGTGGTCTGGGCGCCGAAATCCAGCACGGCACACCCGCCCATCAGGACATGGTTGCCGTCACAGGTGGCGAATGCCGACAACAGACATTCGGGACGCACAAAGGCGTGCTCTATGCTCCGGCCGGCCTGCGAGAAGGATTTTTGCAGTTGGGTATCAATCGCCTTACGGCCGTAGAAAGCGATATAATGCGCCTCCACCAAGGCCGCACGCTGGTCCGGCGTAGGTATTTCGTCCTGCTCCTTGCCGTCCAGATTGAAATAACTGGGTACCAGTCCGAGTACCGCCACCTCCGGATTACGCGCTTCTATCTTCTGCTTGCACTCACGCTCCATGCCGTCCAGCAGTTCCTGGCTGATCTCTTTCTTCCGTGCCTGGTCGCGACGTGAATGAACCGGCACTATCTGCATCGACTGGCCCCCCACGGAGATGAAGGCCGTAGGCAACTCGTCCACGCCGATGCGGTTGGCAAGCAACTTGAGCACCTCGGCGATGATATACCCGGCATTACTGGACTGTGTGATGATACCCTGCTCCACGCATACGTTGCCGAACTTATGGGCACGTTCCTCTACGCCCAGAATCTGAAACAGGTCCGGCGCCATGCGACGTGCCGCCATGGCACGCACGCTGTCGCTGCCAAGGTCTATCGCCACCAAGGGTAACGAGTCGGCTGTCTGTGTCTGTCTTCTTGCCATGCTTTCAACTATCAAGATTTGACTTAGTCAAATAATCATGCCCCTAAAGGGCTGAGTACTGTCTGTTCGTTTTACTTCCTCCCAATCACCTGTCCCCGAAAACGGATATCCAATTCATTATACTGCTTGTCCTGCATCGCCTCCGCGCTGTTCTCCAGGAACGTCCGCAGTTTGGCTAACTTGCGTTCGTAGCCGTGCAGGCTGCCCAGCACAATACGCGGCATTTGTTCGTCCCTCAGGTACAGACAGGCCGTCTTCGGCGAACGGAGTTGGACATGATGCACCCGGGCCCGCCAATAGCGGTTGTCCTGCAGCCACTCCGCGAAATCCGCGAGCTGCGTGGTGGCCGTTTGCACGCCTATCAGCCCCGTGGCGGAGAGCACGCTGTCCCGCACACTCGCACGCGCCTGCATCACACGTCGGTCCATGTCTACGAAATAGGTCTCTGTCTGCGTGGACACGCGTAAGAGCGGCACACGCTGGGTGAGGCACACCTTCACTTCATTGCGCGGCGTGAGATAGCACTCCGCCGTGCGCACCATCGGATGCATAGCCACCACACGCTCAATGCGGTGCAATGAGATGCTGTTCAACTGCCGTCCGACCGGATAGATATCCTCCGAGCGCAACAACTGGTTCAGTTCGCTCTCCGTCAGATACATCCGCTCGTCCTGGTCCTCGATGATGTATTCCAGTGACGCGCACGGCGCATCCGTCGGGTGCATCTTATACCCCCACACCACCGCCGTCACCAGCAAGATTGCCGTGATGCAGATGCCGATACATTTCCATACTATTTCTACTAATCGGGTCATATGGGTCATTTATCGTTCAACTCTTCCGCTATTTGCGGTACGAGACGGTCTATGTCTCCGGCGCCGAGGGTCAGAAGGACAACCGGTTCGCTACTGGCGGCTATCCGCTTTTTGAGTTCTGGTATCAAGTCCGCTTTCTCCACCACCCGGCCGCCGAGCATCTCACTCGTCACACCCGGTATCGGCAGTTCGCGCGCCGGATAGACAGGCAGCAGCAGGCACTCGTCCAAAGTGGCCAATACCTGCTTGAATCCTTCCGCAAAATCACGGGTTCGCGTGTATAGATGCGGCTGGAACACGCCTATCAGTTTGCGCTCCGGGTACAGTTTGCGCACCGAGTCAATCGCCGTAGCTATCTCCTGCGGGTGGTGCGCATAGTCATCCACGTACGCCACTTCCGGCGTATTCACATGGATATTAAACCGCCTCCACACTCCTTGGAACGAGGCCACACGCTCCTTGATCTGCGGCACCGGCACACCCGTCAGCAAAGCCACCGTGACAGCGGCCACCGCATTCTCTATATTCACCCAGACCGGCACACCCAAAACTATGTCCGTGATCGACGCAAGCGGAGATACATAATCGAATATTATCTGTCCTCCGCTGATACGTATGTTGCGGGCATTCTCCATCCCATAGGTGTAACACTTCACGCCGGGTTGCAATCTCGGCTGCAACGCGATGCCCTGCTTCATCACCAGCGCACCGGTGATCAGGCTGGTGTAGTGCGCAAACGCTTCGCGGTAGGCCTCCTCCGTCCCGTAGATATCCAGATGGTCGGCATCCACCGCCGTCACTACGGATATATAAGGCGTGAGGTGATGGAACGAACGGTCATACTCATCCGCCTCTACGACCACGTACTCACTCCCGCTGTCCAGCAGCAGGTTCGTATGGTAGTTCATGCTAATCCCACCCAGGAACGCATTGACGGGCTGCATGAGATGCGCCAGCATGGTGCTGGTGGTCGTCTTGCCGTGCGTACCGGCGACACAAAGCGCTTTCTTCTGGCGCGTCACCATGCCCAACACCTCCGCACGCTTCACAATCCGGAAGCCTTTTTCACGCAGATAGGTATAGAGCACACTGTCCTCCGGCACCGCCGGAGTACGCACCACCAAGGTATCGGTGGGATGAAAGACAGAACAGGGAGAAAAAAAGCCGGAGGGCTCGTCGTCATACGTAACAGCGATGCCTTCCTGCTCCAATTCGCGGGTCAGGTCCGAAGGCGTACGGTCGTACCCGGCTACATGACAGCCGAAGTGATGAAAATAGCGCGCCAGCGCGCTCATACCGATGCCTCCGATGCCGAGGAAATAGATATTTTGTATGTCAGAAATCCGGTCCATAACAGGTTCTTTAGCCAAGCCACACACTTTGCGGGTGCAAAGTTACAGCTTTTTTTTGACATATGCAAGAAAAAAACAATTTTTAGAAAAAAAGGAAGAATAATTTGCACACGTGAGTTTTTTTTTGTACCTTTGCACCCGCAAAACTATAGTTTCACATGAAAGGAATCATTTTAGCGGGAGGAAGCGCAACGCGTCTGTACCCCTTGAGTAAAGCGATCAGCAAACAGATCATGCCGGTGTATGACAAACCGATGATCTACTATCCCCTGAGTACCTTGATGTTAGCCGGTATCCGCGAGGTGCTCATTATCAGCACGCCGCGTGACCTGCCTATGTTCGAAGAACTATTAGGCGACGGCAGCCGCATCGGCATGCAGTTGAGTTACAAGGTGCAGTTGGTGCCCAACGGACTGGCTCAGGCGTTTGTCTTAGGACGCGAGTTCCTGCAGGACGGCCCGGGTTGCCTCATTCTCGGCGACAACATGTTCTACGGCCAGCATTTCGGTTCGATGCTCCGAGAGGCGGTCGAATCCGTTGAGAAGCGGAAGAACAAAGAGGACAAAGGCGGTGCCGTCATCTTCGGTTACGAAGTGGCAGACCCGCGTGCGTACGGGGTGGTGGAGTTTGACCAGGAAGGAAAGGTGCTGAGCCTGGAGGAGAAACCCGCCCAGCCGAAAAGCAACTATGCCGTGCCGGGACTGTATTTCTACGATGAGACAGTGTGCGAGAAAGCCGCAGGACTGCAACCCAGTGCCCGCGGTGAATATGAGATAACGGACCTCAACAAGTTGTACCTGAACGAAGGCGCCCTCAAAGTCAAACTGTTCAGCCGCGGCTTCGCCTGGCTTGATACAGGTAACTGTGACAGCCTGCTCGATGCCGGTAATTTCATCGCCACTATCCAGAACCGCCAGGGCTTCTACGTGAGTTGCATCGAGGAGATTGCATGGCGCAACGGCTGGATCAGCACCGAACAACTGGATGCTCTCGGCAAGGAGATGAAGACAAACTACGGCCGCTACCTCGAAAGACTGGCGGCGTCAAAACGCTAACATAGTGACCATGTCACGCTAAACTGTCAGACAGAAAATGGTTGTACTCCGTAAAACGTTAACTCGTTACATAACAGGGGTGATGGTGCTGTTCTTCTCACTTCTCACTGCTCCCCTCTCCCTTTTGAATGCTCACGAGCATTATATCATGCAACACTACTCCATCAAGGACGGCATGAGCCAGAACACGGTGATGGCAATTCTTCAGGACCGTCAGGGGTATATGTGGTTCGGCACGTGGGACGGTCTCAACCGTTTTGACGGTTACACGTTCACGGTATACAAGGCGATGAGCGAAGGCGTGAAAGCCAACGTGAACAACCGTGTGGACCTCATCTACGAGGACGAGCAGGAACGTATCTGGTGGGGCACGTATGACGGACATTTCTACCGTCTGGACGCCGCCCGCAAGACGACGACGGAGCTGCCTGCTGACAGTCTGCCGGAGGGCATGAAGGATCAGATAGAGGAACAATCAGTGAAAACCAAAGTGGACTCACGCGGCATCATATGGCAGGCGGATGACACCGATGGTATCCTCCGTTACCGCGACGGCCGCTGGAAACGTTTCACTCCTCCCTTGGACAGCCGCTATGCCGGGCGTCTGCGCAAACATTTCTTTATGTTGGAGGACCAGCAGGGACGGACATGGGTGAACCCCACCGGCGGCGGCTGGAGCTATTACGACTACGACAAGGACGAGTTGGTCTATCCCCTCAAAGGGCTGACCAACATGATTCACACGGCCTATATAGACCGTGAGGGGCAGTTATGGATCGCCACATACGACGGCGGTGTGGATTGTGTGAACATGGAGCCGATGCCCTATAAGCTCTATGACATGCGGCGCACGGAGAAGGATAATGGTGAAGTACGCGCTTTCGCCAACCTGAAGAACGGCGAGGTACTCACGCTCATCAAGTCCGAGACGCGTTGCTACTGCGCCCTGGAGACGCAGCACGGCCTGCTGTACGGCACCAAGGGCAACGGACTCATCCATCGCGCCACGCGGGCCACAATCCCTACTTCCCACCCCGATATCTATGACATCGAAGAAGGTCCTGACGGCACCCTTTATATCGCCACGTACGGCGACGGTGTGAACATCCTCCGCTGGAATGAGAGCCGGCACGGATGGGACGCCCCCGTCATCGTAGGGCACGGCATGAAAGTGCGGGACATCGAGCTGGTGGACAGCACCCTGTGGTGCGGGACAACCACCGGTGTGCTGAAGATAGCGCTCTCGACACTCAGCACCGATGCTCCGGAACAGGCATGCACGGTCATTCCCAGTTACGACATCCGCTCCATCCGCTACAGCCATGACATCCTATGGATCGGTTCATTCGGCGGCGGTCTGTTGTACCTCCGTCCGGAGGAGCCGCAGCCGGAGCTGAAGCGCGTCAAGACACTCGATGACATCATTCTCAGCATAGTAGGAGACGATAACAATATATGGTTCACCACCGAAAGCGACATCGGCCAACTGAACATAGAGACCGGTGACTGGTTCTACTACGACGCCCTGGACGGCGAGCACAACACCTGTTTCACCGAAGCGGAGGCACTGCGCGCCGCGGACGGCACAATCTATTTCGGTTATTCGAACGGTTACTGCGTCTTCTCTCCCACCCTTATCCAGCGTTCAACCTCCGTGCCACCGATTCATTTCACCCGCATTGAATCACAGGACAAGCTACTGGAAGGCGACACCATTATCTTGGAGAACGGCAGCAACGTCACCATCGAATATGCGGCGATGGACTTTGTGGGCGCCAACAAGCTCGTATACACCTATAAGATGGACGGTGTGGACGACGACTGGATGTTTGCACGGGATTTGCGCCGTGTGACCTACACGAACCTGCGCCACGGACGGTACACCTTCCATGTACGCTCCACCAACCGCGAAGGAGCGGACATCGACAACGAGAAAACACTCTTCATCATCGTCAAAAGGCCGCTATGGCTGACATGGTGGGCGCTGCTGCTCTATGCCGTATGTATCCTGGTGACCATCGGACTGATCATCTATTTCCTGAACATGTACAACGAACTCCGGCAGAAAGTGAAGGTGGAGCAACAGGTGACGGACATCAAACTGCGCTTCTTTACGAATATCAGCCATGAGTTGCGCACGCCTCTCACGCTGATTGTAGGCCCCGTGGAGAACATACTCCAGTCGGAACGTATCAGTCCGAGTGTACGCAGCCAGCTGGAGATCGTACAGAGCAACAGCCATCGAATGCTGCGCATGGTCAACCAACTGCTGGAGTTCCGCAAGGTGCAGAACCAGAAGATGAAACTCAAGGTGCAGAAGACCCTGTTGAGCGAATTGGTGAAAGAGACCTGTTCCAATTTCCAGAAAGAAGCCTACGACAAACATATCGCTTTCACTATTGAGAACAAGGCGGAGGATTCGACCGTATGGGTGGACCGCGGACGTATGGACACGATCCTATGGAACCTCCTGAGTAATGCCTTCAAGTTCACGCCTGCGGGCAAGAACATACGCGTGATCATCGACTCCAAACCGGGCTTCGTGACGCTCACCGTGCAAGACGAGGGCATCGGCATCGCACCGGAGAAACGAAGCATGCTCTTTGAGCGCTTCTCCAGTAATAATGAATTGAACTCGAACAACACTTCCGGTACGGGCATCGGCATGAACCTGACCAAGGAGCTGGTAGACCTCCACCACGGCCATATAGAGGTGGAAAGCGAAGTGGGCAAAGGCACCACTATCACCGTACTGCTGCATACCGGCAAGGAACATTTCGGCGTGGAGACGGACTTTGTGACGGACGACCATGTAGCCGCCGCTCCGCAAGTACAGAGCCGCTGGGAGGACAAGTTAGAGCAGTTGACCGAGGAGCAACCTGACAACCGCCGCATCCTCCTTATCGTGGATGACAATCAGGATATGCGGCAGTTCATGGCAGGTATCTTCGCCCATGACTACGCCATCGAGACGGCCGGAGACGGAGCGGAAGCGGAACAGATCATCCGCGCCAAGCATATAGACCTCGTCATCACCGACCTCATGATGCCGAACGTAGACGGTCTGGCGCTGACGCAGTTTATCAAGCAGAACCCGGATACAGACCATATACCCGTTATCCTGCTTACAGCCAAGACCGCCATTGAGAGCCGTCTGCAGGCCTTACAATACGGTGCGGATGACTATATGACCAAGCCCTTTGAACCGGAGTACATACGTGCCCGCGTCCATAATATCCTGACACAGCGCACCCAACTGGAGCAGAGTTACCGACAGCGTCTGATGCGTCTGGAGACACAGCAGACGGACGAACCGGTTCCGGGAGACAGCTTCCTCGCCAAACTGCTGGACATCATGAACAAGCAGATGGACAACAACACCCTGACCGTGGACGAGCTGGTGGAGGAGATGAGTATGGGCCGTACGGTCTTCTTCAACAAACTCAAGAGCCTGACGGGTCTCAGCCCGGTGGAGTTCATCCGCGAGATGCGTATCAAACGGGCGGCACAGTTGTTGGAGGACCGCAAGTATAACATCACCGAAGTGACCTATATGGTCGGCATGAACGACAGCCGCTATTTCTCCAAGTGCTTCAAGAACACCTACGGCATCACCCCCAGCGAGTACCGCAAGCAGAAGTGGAACGAGGTTGAAGTGAAAGATGAGAGATGAGAGAGAGATGGGTCATAGGGCTGGTGGTGCTGCTGCTCTCCGGTTGCGGCGGTAAAGGTCCGCAACGGCCGTCCCAACGCAAGGGATCGGCACCGCAGGCGGACACGACTGTCCTCGGGCTGATGGAGATGAACCAGCAGCTGGCCGAAACGGCCGATGCCCAACTGCACCGTCTGGCACGGGAACAGGAGGAGTCCTATGCCCTATACGAACAAGGCACATGGGTTCATATCTACGACAAAGGCGACACGGAGCGCCCCATCCATTACAATGAGGAATACACCGTACATATGCGGGTTTACAGCCTCAAGGGCACGTTCTACATGGATGCAGAGCAGACCGCCCGGGCCGGCAAGTATGAACTACCGGCAGCGATAGACGAGAACATCACGGACTGGCATCACGGCGCTTCGATGCGTATGATCGTGCCTTGGTACGCCGCCTACGGCAACAAGGGAACCGCCAAAGTGCCACCGTACGAGAATGTAATTATAGATTTAGAAATACGATAAATGAACAAACAAATTGTTTTTTTCCTGTTAACAGGAATCATGGTATTGAGTTCGTGTCAGTCCAACACCTACTCCAGCCTTCGCAGCAAAGAGGTGAAGCTGATTGAGAACTACATCAGCCGCAATCAGCTGAATATCCTGACGGAAGAGCCGGCAGAGGACTATGTATGGGGCGAGAAAGACTACTACAAGGTAAACGGGTATGATGATATGTATTTTCATCTGCGGCAGCGCGGCGATTCCACTCCGGTGGTTGCCAATGATATCATCGTCACGCGGTACAAGAAATTCCGGCTGGAGGAGAACGCAGACACGCTCAGCTACTGGAACACGCTGGACCAGCCTTACCCGTACGAGTTCCAATACGGCAACACGAGCAGTTGTGAGTGCGTGGGTTGGCACATAGCTGTCCAATTGATGCAATATTCCGGAGCGGAATGCGAGATCATTATTCCGAGCAAGCAGGGCTTTGACGCCGACCAGATGTCCGTCACGCCTTACGTGTATATTATGCACATCAAAATCAAGAATTAATCATGTCTTTAGTTAAAAGTATTTCCGGTATACGCGGCACGATAGGCGGTCGCGTAGGCGAGGGTTTGAATCCCGTGGATATAGTTCGTTTTACGGCAGCGTACGCCACCCAGCGTCGTGCGGCTCTGCCGGAAAACAAGGTTATTGTAGTGGGTCGTGACGCCCGTCTGAGCGGTCATATGGTGGAGAGCATCGTATGCGGCACCCTGATGGGCATGGGTTACGATGTCGTGAATATCGGTCTGGCCACCACACCGACCACCGAATTGGCGGTCACCGGCGAGAAAGCCGCAGGTGGTATCATCCTTACGGCCAGTCATAACCCCAAGCAGTGGAACGCGCTCAAACTGCTCAACGAGCACGGCGAGTTCCTCAATGACGCCGAAGGCAAAGGGGTGCTGGCTATCGCCGAAGCGGAGGACTTCACCTTCGCCGCAGTGGACGTACTTGGCCATATGACGCACAAAGACTACCTGCCCTATCACGTACAACAGGTGCTCAACCTGGACCTGGTGGACGTGGAGGCGATTCGCAAGAAGCACTTCACCGTCGCCATTGACTGCGTGAACTCGGTAGGCGGCCTTGCCATTCCGGCTATCTTGCGCGCCGTAGGTGTGGAAAACATCATCGAACTCAATTGCACACCCGACGGCCATTTCCCGCATAACCCCGAACCGCTACCGCAGCACCTGACCGAGATCAGCGACCTGCTCAAGTCGGGTAAGGCGGATGTTGGTTTTGTCGTAGATCCGGATGTAGACCGTCTGGCTATCATCTGCGAGAACGGAGACATGTTCGGTGAGGAGTACACGCTGGTCAGCGTAGCGGATTATATCCTGCGTCACACGCCGGGTAACACGGTGAGCAACCTGTCCTCGACGCGTGCATTGAGTGACGTAACTCGTGCACACGGCGGTGCCTACAGCGCAAGCGCCGTAGGCGAAGTGAACGTGGTAGCGGAGATGAAACGCGTGCAGGCGGTCATCGGGGGCGAAGGCAACGGCGGTGTCATCTATCCCGCCTGCCATTACGGCCGGGATGCACTGGTAGGCATCGCCCTGTTCCTCAGCCATCTGGCGCACCTTGACATGAAAGTGAGCGAACTACGCCGCACCTTGCCGGATTACTGTATCAGCAAGAACCGTATTGACCTCACGCCGGACACGAATGTGGACGCTATTCTCGCCCGCGTAGAAAAGATATACCGCGACCAGACGGACACTCTCCATTGCCAGCTGACCACCATTGACGGCGTGAAGATTGATTTTGAGGACGGATGGGTGCACCTGCGCAAGTCCAATACCGAACCGATCATACGTGTCTATTCGGAGGCCGCCACCATGGATGAGGCGAACGCGTTAGCACAGAAAGTGATTAAAGTAGTTGAAAGTTAACCGAATGAATATAGTTGTAATCAATGATGACGGCTGGGGAACGGCGGGTATACGTCTGTTAGCCAAGGAGATGACCAAGTTAGGTCAGGTGACGGTGGTGTGTCCCGACGGTCCTCGCAGCGGTTACGGCGCGGCGATCAGTGCGGCGACGCCTATCTACCTGCGGCGTGTGGAAGAGCATGACCTGAACGGCGCGGAGGTATACACGACCAACGGCACGCCTGCGGACTGCGTGAAGATAGCCCGTGAGGTACTGTTTGCCGACAAGCCCATCGACCTGGTGGTGTCGGGTATCAACCACGGCAGTAATGCCGCCGTCAATGCCATGTATTCCGGCACGATAGGCGCATGCCTGGTAGCAGCGGAGAAAGGTATTCCGGCTATCGGATGGTCAATCAACAGCCACGCCATGGATGTAGATCTGCACTGGCTGCAGCCCTTCCTGAGCGACGTGACGCAACACCTCTATGAAGAAGGCATCGCTCCGCGTACATGCTTTAACATCAACGCTCCGGTGGGTGAGATAGAAGGTATCCGCTGGACACGGCAGTGCATCGGTCACTGGGCGAACGAACTTGTGCCTTTAGAGACCGCTTTGCCGGAAGATGCAGACCAGGGATGGAAGTTAGGCGGCGAGTTCATCAATGACGAACCGGACGCCACGGACACAGATATATGGGCAATGGACCACCAGTTGCTGGCCATCACACCGCTCACTATTGACTGGACGGAATATGGATCGCTTTGACCGATACTGGATAGGTATAGTCGTCGGACTGATACTGCCTGCGGCTTTCGCTCTGACGTATATTGATGTGATGGGATTGTGGTATCCGCTGCGCACACTGCAATTCGATGCCGGGTCAGTGCTGAACAAACTGCTGCTCGTCAGCGTCTTTCCGGACCTGGCACTGATCTTCGTCTTCTACACCACCGACACCTGGCGGTTGTCCAAAGGGGTGCTGATAGGCGCGCTGCCGTATATACTGGCCTCTATTATGGTTTCGATGTGATGATAGCGGCGGCTGTCGCAGCTGCCGGCTGAGTACCCAAGACGGATTGAATATGCTCGTAAGACGCGAGCATATTTTTTGTATATACCTCGTCGGTGAGCAGGCGTCCGAGTTCTGCGGCGACCTTGTCGGTCCTGAACTCATTGGCCACACACTCTCTGATGACCTCCCGGCCGGCGATGATGTTCACCAATGTGAAATACGGGATAGAGAAAACAAGGGGTTGCGCCCATCGTATGACGGCGATGAGCCATGAGAGGGCGAGGTGATAGACGGCCACCTGGGGACAGCCAAGGAGCGCCGTTTCCAGCGTTGCCGTACCGGAATTGACCACGGCGGCTTTGGCTGACCGAACGGCCGCATACGTATCCCGCGTAAGCGTCTCGCCCTCCTGCATATAGGGGGCATAGAAAGCGTCCTCTATCCCGGGGGCGGCGCATACCGTGATGCGGTAATCCTGATAACGCCGTGCCGCCGCCAACATCTTCGGCAGGCAATGACTGATCTCCGAAGGACGGGAACCCGGAAGAATGGCTATATCCGCCGTTCTCGGCTGAGCAGGCCTCCTTAACAGAGCGGACATCTGTTCCGCAGTGGGATTGCCCACATAGGTGCATCGGTAGCCGTAGCGGGCATAGAAAGCGGGTTCGAAGGGGAAGATACCCAACACCTCGTCACACAGGCGTGCTATCTGGTGCACGCGTCTGCGCTTCCATGCCCACACCTTGGGCGGTATATAATAAATGATACGCGTGCGCGGGAGATGATTGCGGCAGAACTGCGCCATGCGCAGGTTGAAAGAGGGATAATCGATGAGAATGAGCACGTCCGGCCGATCGGTCAGCAGGGCTTGCTCCGCCATGCGGAAGTTACGACGTATCTGCCCGAGATTAGCCAGCACGGCGGCAAAGCCCATAAAGGCCATCTGACGTATATGCTGGTGCAGACGACACCCGGCGGCAACCATCCGGTCACCGCCGAGCCCAGTACATAGCGCCTCGGGGTCACGCAGGCGGAGCTGCTCAATGAGCGCCGCCGCGTGCAAATCCCCGGATGCTTCGCCTGCTATGAGGAAGTATTTAGCCATTACATCATTTACAATTTGTCATTTAGCATTTGGTCATTTATTTGTTCATTCAGTAAAGTGACCCAATACACGATGATACACACCAAATGGCAAGTGACAAAACGGTAAATGGTTTTATTCCGGCATCATGACCACCTCGAACATGTTACCGGCGGCAACGAGCTGACGCAAGGTCTCCTGAATCGTTTCTGCCGTTACGGCTTCCACGGTAGCCTTGTAATCCCGTATCTCATTGGTGCCGTACATATGATAGAGGTAGAGTGTACGACGCCAGAAGGTGTTCTTCTCAAGGTCCTCCTGATAATCCTTGAGCATGGATTCCTTCTCTTTCTGCAAGTCGGAAGCGAGCGGACCGTTGTCGATGATGGTCTGTACCTCTTCGTGGATGATCTGCATGAGTCTCTCCTGCTTCAAGGGGTCTGTATCGAACTGCATGATGAGGCCGGCCTGCGGTACGGGCAGCGGACTCATATAGCCGTAGGTACCTACGCCGTAGGAACCGCCTTCACGCTCACGGATAGACTCCAGATAGCGGGTGGAGAGGATACGTCCTATGAGCTCCATCGTCACATCATTGGTCATCGTATAAGGGATGTCATACGAGGTGTACTGCACACGGTTGGTAGCCGTAGAGGTCTCCATGGCGCGTGTGAAATAGTTCTTCTGCAATCCCGGAGCGACGCGCACGTTACGGTCCAGCACCTGTTCGCGGGTCTTCTTGCCCTTCAGGCCGCCTAACCACAGAGAAACCGCCTCACGCACTTTCGGATCATCGGGGTTGATATTACCCACAAAGATGAAGGTGAAGTCCGCCGGGTTAGCAAAACGAGCCTTGTAAACCTCCATCGCCTTGTCCAGGTTGACGCGGTCAAGCATCTCGTTGTTGAAGAGAATCTCACGCGCAGAGTGGTTGCTACTCATCATCGATACACTGTCCGAGAAAGCGGCTTTGGGGTTCTTGTCGCGGTTCGCCAACTGGGTACGCAGGAGGTTCATCGTTGTCTGGAAGGCTTCCTCATCGCGGCGAGGAGCGGTGAAACCGAGGTAGATAAGTTGCAGCAAGGTCTCAAAATCCTTCACGGCACATGAGCCGTCGATGATCTCCGTGTTATCGTTGATCTTCGCACTGGCCGATACGGTCTTGCCTGTCAGGGCTTTCTGCAGCTGCGTAGCGTTGAACGTACCTAAACCGGACATCTCCATGATGGTGGTGGCCAGTTCAGCGGACGGCAGGTCAGCATCCTCAACCAGCGAGTAACCGCCCTTCGAGAAGGCACGCACGAGGATCTCATCCGCCTTGAACTCCGTCGGACGAATGATAACGCGGATACCGTTGGATAGGGTCCATTGGGTGAAGCCGAAGCCTTCATTCTTGGCTACAGACTTGACGGAACCCTTACGCGGAGCTTTCTTGACGAGCTGTGTGTCCACCTGTTCCTCTTTCGGAGCCTCGATAGCCAGGTCGCCCTGGGCAGCCAGTGTCGCGATGATGAGTTCTTCGGACGGCAGGTTCACGCCCTCTTTCTCCGGTCCGGACACGGCCACAGTGGGGTTCGGATGGATGAGGGACTGCGCCACGCGGTTAACGGCATCCACGCTAACCAGCGGCAGAGTGGCCTGCAGGAACTCACGCTCCCACTCGATACCCGGCATCGGTTCGCCATCCTCAAAATGGCGGATGCACTCACGCGCCAAGGATATGTTTTTCTGCGTGTTACGCTCATTATAGAGTTTCTCCAGCTCATTCAGTTTATCGCTCTTGACGCGCTCCAGCTCGGCATTCGTGAAGCCGTAACGGTGCATTTTCTCCAGTTGGAAGACGATATCGTTGAAGGCATCGGTCTCACGTCCCTCTTTCGGTACGATAATAGCGAGGAAGGCATCCATCTGCTTCACCATGCCGCCGTAGTAGCAGTAAGCGCCTGCAAAAGAGGCGTTGGGGTCCATGGACAACTCCGTGAAGCGGTTACGAAGCATCTCGCATGCCAGGTCGCGAACCTCCTCCAACATGTACGCCTGTGCAGTACCCTGCATGATTTCAGGCAGCTGGTCGAACTTATACTGTAAGGTGATACGGCTGTTCTGTGCCTCTTTGTCGGTCACCAGCGCCACCAACGGCTTGTCGTTATGATTGACGGTATAGATAGGACGCTCACCGAAATTGGCACGACGCGGCACATCGGCCCAGAGGGCTTTGATCTTCGCTTCGATCGTATCCACATTGATGTCACCAACCACGACAATCGCCTGATTATCAGGCCCGTACCATTTATGATAGTAGTCACGGATAGCCTGATAGTCGAAGTTATTGATGACCGCTGTGTCACCAATGACGTCACGCTTGGCGTACTGTGTACCCGGGTACATCTTCTGCTGCATCTGGCTCCATATACGCCAGTCGGCATTACGGCGTGTGCGCCACTCTTCCAGGATAACGCCACGCTCAGCGTCTATCTCTTCCGAGAGAAGGAGCAGGCCGCAGCTCCAGTCATGCATGACGAGCAACGCGCTGTCAATAATGCCTTCGCGATAGGTGGGCACGTCGGACAGTCTGTAGACCGTCTCATCTAGAGAGGTATAGGCATTGATATTTCCGCCGAAATTGACACCTACGGATTCAAAATAATTGATGATTTCCTTGCCGGGAAAATGCTGTGTGCCGTTGAAGGCCATGTGCTCCAGGAAGTGTGCGAGACCGTTCTGGTGGTCCTCCTCGAGGATAGCGCCTACGGACTGCGCTATATGGAACTCACAGCGCTGTTTGGGCTGTTCATTATGACGTATATAATACGTCAATCCGTTGTCTAACTTGCCGTATCGCACTTCTGGTGCCATCGGCAGTTTCTCCGGCGCTTCCTGCGCCGCAAGCGTCATTGCTGCGCACAGCAGCAGTGAGCTAAGCAGTTGCTTCTTCATTATTGTTTGTTGTTTGGGATTGTTCGATTGTGTCTGAGGTTGCCTCCTCTTTCTTCTTGCGCGGGGCGCGTTTCTTTTTCAGCGCGCTCTGTGCGTTGTGCGCGGCCGCAGCCTGCTGGTTGCTCTCCAGTATCTCATCGCCGCGGCTCTTCCACGGACGGGGACCGAGTATACGCTCTACATCTTCGGAGGTGATGACCTCGCGTTCGATGAGCAATTGGGCAATCTGATGATGTCCGTCCTCGTTGTCGGTGAGTATCTGCTTGGCGCGTGCCATCTGGTCGGCGATGATGCGCTGGGTCTCCTTGTCTATGAGGTCGGCCGTGTTATCCGAATAGGGTTTGACGAATCCGTAGTCGTAACGTCCTGTGGAGTCATAGAAACTGACATCCTTGAGTTTGTCGCTCATGCCATAGTACGCCACCATGGAGTATGCCTGCTTGGTGGCACGCTCCAGATCATTGAGTGCACCGGTGGAAGTCTGGTGGAGGAAGAGCTGTTCGGCCGCCCGTCCGCCCAAGAGCGAACAGAGCTCGTCGAGTATATGCTCTTCGTTGGTCAGCTGCCGTTCTTCGGGCAGATACCATGCGGCGCCCAGTGCCATGCCACGCGGCACGATCGTCACTTTGACGAGCGGGTTCGCCCATCGGAGCATCCAACTGATGGTGGCGTGACCCGCTTCGTGATAGGCGATGGATTTCTTCTCCTCGTCGGTCATGATCTTGTTCTTGCGCTCCAGTCCGCCAACGATACGGTCCACAGCATCCATGAAATCCTGCTTGGTCACTTTCTTGCGCTCACTACGGGCCGCTATCAGCGCCGCCTCGTTGCACACATTGGCGATGTCCGCACCGGAGAAGCCCGGTGTCTGCTTGCTCAGGAAATCAACATCGACACTGTCATCCATTTTGATGGGACGCAGGTGCACTTGGAATATCTCCTTACGTTCCTGCAGATCAGGCAGTTCGACATGTATCTGCCGGTCAAACCGCCCGGCACGGAGCAGTGCGCTGTCCAGCACGTCGGCACGGTTGGTGGCGGCAAGAATGATGACACCGGAGTTGGTGCCGAAGCCGTCCATCTCCGTCAGAAGCTGGTTGAGCGTACTCTCGCGCTCGTCGTTACCGCCGGTCATGATGCCCTTGCTGCGACTGCGTCCGATGGCGTCTATCTCGTCAATGAAGATGATGGCGGGTGCTTTCTCCTTCGCCTGGCGGAAGAGGTCACGCACACGGCTGGCACCCACGCCGACGAACATCTCCACGAAGTCCGAACCGGACATGGAGAAGAAAGGCACGTTGGCCTCTCCGGCCACCGCCTTGGCCAGCAGGGTTTTACCCGTTCCCGGAGGACCTACCAGCAGTGCTCCCTTGGGAATCTTGGCGCCTATCTCCGTGTATTTCTTCGGGTTCTTGAGGAACTCGACTATCTCCTGTACCTCCTGCTTGGCGCCATATAATCCGGCGACGTCCTCGAAGGTCACCTTGTCTTTCTTGTCCTTGTCGAAGAGCTGTGCCTTGGCACGTCCGACACCGAAGATATTACCGGCAGCGCCACCGATGCCTCGGCTCATGTAGACAAAGAAAAGGATGATAAGGACGAAAGGCAGCACATTGACCAGGATGAGATACCAGTAGTCATGGGCCTTGTCGTACTTGACGTCTATCGCCGCCAGTCCGTTCGTCTTGCGGGTGTTGTTGATGCCCTCTATGTACTTGGCGAACTCTTCGACGGAGGGCACCTGCACACGTACTTGTCCGTGCGCATTCTCGCCTTCGGCCTGCGAAGCGAACACCGAGGTATACTTGGCGGGCTTGACCGTGGCTTTAAGCGTGAGGTCGTCATAGACCGTTATCTTGTCAATAGCATCCAGTTCCACATAGGCGGTGAACTTGGTGTAGCTATACTCTTTGCTCAAGCTTTTTCCGTCTTTGTCGCCAAAGAGCCAGAAGCCGATGAGCGCGAAGGCCAGCGTATAGAAAAGGATACTGAACCAGCGGCGTGGTCCGCTCGGCTGGTTATTGTTCCCCTCTATCTGCGGCTGCTGTTTACGGGGCGGCTTGGACACCGGACCCGAACTCGTTTTCTTTGTATTTTCTTTTGCCATTAAGTTAAAATTTTAAATAGACCGCTTCGCTCAAAGTAGAAAGACCGCTTCGCTCAAAGTAGAAAGACCGTTTCGTTCAAAGTAGAAAGACCGCTTCGCTCAAAGTAGAAAGGCCGTTTCGTTCAAAGTAGAAAGACCGCTTCGTTCAAAGTAGAAAGACTGCTTCGTTCAAAGTAGAAAGACCGCTTCGCTCAAAGTAGAAAGCGTCTTTGAGTAGCCACAGGCTACGGTCTTTTGTCTTTCGACTTTTGTCTAATTCTGTTACAACACTTCCGGCAGCTCGGTCACTTTGCCGTCCGCCCAGAGATGCTCGATGTCGTAGAAAGCGCGTGGTTCACGCTGCATGATATGCACAAACACCGTGCCGTAATCCAACGCCACCCATTCGGCGTTCTCCCGCCCGGCAACAGAGAGGGGGTGCACATGGGTAGTGGTGCGCACGAAATCATCCACTTCGTCCGCGATAGCGCCCACCTGGGTGTTACTCTGCCCTTCACAAATGAGCATCATCTCGACCGGTGCTTCCTTGATCTTGCGCAGATCGATGGTTACAATTCGTTGTCCTTTTCGATTTCGGATACCTTCAATAATGGTTTCTACCAGTTTTTTTGTACTTATTTCTTTCATAATAATTCATTTGCGGGTGCAAAGGTACAAAAAAAAATGCACATACGCAAATTTTAGCATTATTTTTCGTAATTTTCGCAGTCAAAGATGCTTTTCTATCGTCCGAAAAAGAACAAAAAAGGAGGCTCGAAAAAGGAGTATGGATTTATGCAATCAGACTTATTTTTGAGAAAAAGAACTACAACAATATATATATACAAAGTATATATATAATATAAAACACAAAATTGACGTTTTTTTCGGTTTATCTTACGGTAATCCTTCGGTGATATTGTGGTGATCCTTTGGATTGACTATAGGGCTGATAGACAATTGATAAATAATTGATACACTATTGGAGCGTATTTGAATCAAGAACGTGCCAAGACCAATAACGTTATGCATGCAGGACAATTTAGACAAAAAAAGATTCAAAATATATCAAAAAATATTCCTTTTAGTTCAAAAAAATCAAAAAAAATTTGTGTATATAAAAAAAAAGCAGTAACTTTGCGCCCGATTTGTCTATTTTTATATAGTAATAATTAAATTAATATATATTATATATGCAACTTACGCACACGAAAGAAACATGTCCGGCAAGAATAATGCTTCTTGCTTTGGTCATGTTGGTTAGTACCCTTCCGATGTATTCCCAATACCGTCGGAAGGGAGGCTTGACAGAAGGCGATCATTACCACTTCGGTTATGTGAGCGCCCATGTAGGATATTCGGTATTAGACACCCGTACGCCGGGCTTGATGCCGGTGGGAGCCGCCGGTGGCGGATTCGGAATCGGATATGAATACCGCAACAGCGGATTCTGGGCGAATGTGGGTCTGCAGTTATCCATGCATCGTTCTAAACTGCAGATGGATTCCTATACGACGAAGAGTGAAGATAACCAGATGCCCTATCACGGCTATGACACGCAGGGCAAGGCGACGACCTTCCATTACGAAGTGACGCAGACGGATGTAGTGGAATGGAACTTCTTCGACGTACCTATCCTGTTCGGTTACTACACACACGGTTTTCACGTGGGTGCCGGTTTGAAGTTGAGTTATGCTTTGTCTGCGCGCACGCGCTCATACGGCACGTATAATTTCAGTGCGACGAACGATGATTACGGTGTGGAGTTCAAGAACATGCCGGATCGCGGATACAAGGACTATGATTTCGATGCGCGTTACAACAACCAGTTGAAGATCGGCGCAGGCCTGATCGGTGAGATCGGTTATGACCTGCTGTCTCCGATGCCGACGCACAGCCGTACGTGTCATGTGCTGAAGCTGAGTTTTTATTTCGAATACGGTCTTAACAGCCTGCCGAAGGCGAACGAGACCACCCTGCCCCGTGTGGTGCCGAACGCAAGCAACGCACGCGAGGCGCAGATCAATCCGTATCTGAATACAGTCAACTCGCAGTCACGCACCGTGCCGTTCCTGGCCGGCGTGAAGATCACGTATATGGTGGGCGGTAGCCGAACGGCACGAAGCGGATTCCACCATGGATGTATGTGCTACAATTAGACCGGCCTGCGGCTACTCAAAGACAATAGTAGAAAGTAGAAAGTAGAAAGACAAAAGACCGTAGCCTGCGGCTATTCAAAGATGCTTTATACTTTGAGTGAACAAAGTGAGCGGTCTTTCTACTTTAAGCGAAGCGGTCTATACAAATCGAAACGATTATGAAGATGAAAAAAACTATATTGAGAATGCTGGGTTGCATGCTGATTGCAATGACAGCGACAGTGAATGCATGGGGTGCGGACGGTATCATCCAGGTAGTGGAGTTCGCGCCGATCTGCGAGAACGAGATGCTCGAATATGGAGAAGGTCTACCGTTCGACAAAGAGTTCTGGATCTTCTCATTCAAGTTCACCAAAGACACAACCGTCTATGACACGATTGCCTGGACGGATCCGACACAGGACAGTGTCAATGTAGCGCACATTCGTGTCAATCCATCGTATTGGATTGAAGATCAGAGAACTCTCCAAATAGGCACAACGCTGACTTGGCACGATCAGGAGATTAGCGAGGCAGGAGTGTACCACGATGCTGGTTACACCGTTGCAGGTTGTGACAGTACCTATCAGTTAACGGTGGAATGGGCAGATGAGGGTGACGCCATCGTCGGTCCAATAGAAAAAGTGCTACTCTGCCCGGGTAAGTCTTATGAATGGTTAGGCGACACCTACACCGAATCCACCGTGGAGCGGAAAGTGGTGAAGGCAGCTGACGGCATACACGACAGTATTTGCTCTCTTATTCTCAAGGTGTTGCCTCTTGAGGAATTCGAAGAGACGCTTGTTCTGGGAGCGAGCGGTTCGGTCAGCTTTAGAGACCAGACATACACCTCACCGGGTAAGTATGACTACGAGCCGGCTTGTGACACCGTCTTCCACCTGACGGTGAAGGGTCCGGATGATCCGACCGATCCGGTCGGTCCGACTCCGTCTACCGACGACGATGGCGGCATCATCGAGACGATTCATTACGACCAGTGCGAAGGGGATGAGATCAAAATTGGTAATCAAACATTCCAACGGGACACGATCGTCTATGATACCATCCAATGGACGGATCCCAAAGAGGACAGTATCTATGTGTATGTGATCAATTTCCATCCTACGTACCTGATTACGGAAACGGAGCGTCAGATCAAAATCGGCGAGACGCTGAGTTGGCGCGATCTGACAATCAGCAAGGCCGGCACGTACAAACGGACGTATAAATCCGTCACCGGTTGCGACAGTATCTATCAAGTGACAGTGACGGAGAAAGGAGATGAGGCGGCGTTATACCAAATCACGGACACGGCTATCTGCCAAGGCGATTATGTCGAGTGGGGAGGCGGCAAGTACAGCGTGGAAGGCGTATATACGAAGGAGTTGAAAACCTTCGATGGTACGCAAGACAGTATCCTTGTGCTGCGTCTGACGGTCAATCCGACCTATCACACTTCGCTCAACGTGGAGTTCACCGAGTTCGGTGAGAACAGCAAATACAACGGTTTCCAGTTCTCGGAGAGCGTACGGCAGCATGAATTCAAGTATATCACTACGACGGGTTGCGACAGTATCGTGACGGTGTTCGCCAATCTCATTTTGGACGAGCATCACGAGTACATCACTATCTGCCAGGCAGAGTTGGCCTCGTTCAAATGGCGCGGGAAGGACCATTTTGAGTCCAGCGGCATCTATCAGCAGAAGGTTGGCCAATTGACCTATACCTTACACCTGACGGTGAACGACACGACGCGTTCGTACGAGACAGCGACGATCTGTTCGGGTGAATCGTATCGGTTCAACGGGCATATATACAGCAAAAAAGGCACGTACTACGACACGCTGCTGGTGGACGGTTGTCCGCACGTAGTCAAGCTGTCGCTCAATGTGCTGGGCAATGACACGCTATATACCGTTAAACAATTGACGAACGAAGCGCCGACGTACGACTGGCACGGCACGACGTACAACACGGCGGGTACGTATAAGTATGTATCCCAGACGGAATACGGTTGCGACCAGGTGGAATTTCTCACGCTGACGAACGAGCGTTTTGATACGATCTCCTACAAGACGACCATCTGTCCGGGAGATAAAATCGAATGGAACGGCATCATCGGTCAGGTGACGAAGGAGTACACCCGTCTGGATACCATCAAAGCGACGGGTCAGAAGGTGATCTATGTACTGGATCTGACGGTGAAGGAGCTGCAGGAATATGAGCAGACATTGACCTTCTGTCCGGGAAGCACGGTTAGTTTCAACGGCGTAACATACAGTGAATCAGGCTATCATGATGTCTATATCGCCTGTGACACGGTATGCCACCTGACGGTGGTACGTCTGCCGCAGAACATCTATGAGCAGACGGTGACGGTGAGTGAAGTTTCCGATACGAAGCCGTATAAGTGGGAGGTTCCGACATTGGGAGATCAGTCCATTACGGGAGCGGGAACCTGGGAGTACCCGGTAGCCAATAGTACGACGGGGTGCGATGATATCTACCGTTTGATTCTGCAGATTGACAGTATTGACCATTTCTACGACGAGTATGTGACAATCTGCGAAGGAGAGGATTACGAATGGCGCGGATTCACGAACTTAGGCAACCAGCATATCGGTGAGACTTGGGAGTACAATGCGAAATACCAGTCGAAAGCCGGCAAGGACAGCATTTATACGCTGCATTTGACGGTGAACCGCAAGTATGAGCTGAACGAGACCGTCAATTTCCTGACTTTCCCTGTGGAGTACCGTCATCGGACTATAGAAGGTCCGTGCACATTTATCGATTCGCTCAAGAGCGTAGGCGGTTGCGACAGTGTGATCATCGTTCATGTGACGCAGCAGGCAGTGCATGATGTAGAGAATGTGACAATCTGTCAAGGCGAGAGCTATAAATGGCGTGGTCTGGAGTACACGATCGCAGGTCAGTATCATGAGACGGAGAAGACCTACAGCGGCCAATATGACAGCATCTATCATACTCTTAATCTGACGGTTACGCAACCGATAGTGACGCACATCTATGACACTATCTGCCGTGGCGGTTCGGTTACTTTCGGCGACACGACCTTGAAGACTCCTGGTATGTACAGCAGAACGCTGAAGGGCATCAACCACTGTGATTCAATTGTGACACTGACGCTCAATGTAGTGGATCCGTATATTCATACGGAGGTGAAGCAACTTCCTGTGGGTCAGAAATATACGTGGTCGCTCAATAACCAGGAGTACACCACCCCGGATACGGGTTTTGTAACCAAACCTGGTAAGTTCGGTTGCGATTCGACCTATTATCTGATTCTCACTCCGCTGCATACGGATACGATCAATGAAGAAGCGACTATCTGTAGCGGCGAAGCGTACGACTGGCACGGAGAACTCCGTTACGGTAACGGAAATGAGTTGGCGTTGGATACGATGATCCGCGAAGAGCAAGGCAAGATTATCGTCTATACCTTGAAGCTGCATATAGAGGGTCTGACCAAAGATACGGTTGATACGACCCTGATTATCTGTCAGAACGAATCCATCATCTTCAACGGTAAGGTCTATTCGCAGGCAGGTACCTATTACGACAATTTCCGTTGTGACTCGGTCTATAAGATCAATGTCATTCAACATCCTATCAGCGTGATAACCACGCACTTAACGGGTAACGGCAAAGATTCGGTTCATTGGACCATCGGCAGTGGCTCGACTGCAAAGGACACGGCGTTCATTCACACCGGCACGTATGATTTCTATGTCAAGAACGATGACGGTTGTAATGACCTGTACCGCGTGATTTTCAGCGTGGACAGCAACTCTTACCATTTCGAGCAGAAGGCCTCTATCTGCTTCGGCGACAGTTACACTTGGCCGGTGAACGGCAAGTCCTATTCGTCTTTGGCTCCGGGTATGCATGATTTCTATCAGAAATACAAGACAGCAACCGGTCTGGACAGCATCTATCATCTGGAATTGACCGTTCACCGTACGTATCACACGTACGAGACGGTGGAATTCCCTGTTTTCCCTGCGCACTACAGAGACAGCGTGATTACGCAACCCGGCCAGAAAGACTACCATTACACGGCGGTAGGCGGTTGCGACAGTATCATCACGGTGATTGCCAACCAGACGATTGTGCGCGACGTGACGACGAAGACCATTTGTGAGGGAGAGCCTTTCTACTGGAGAGGCAAATCGTACACTACCTCGAAGAATGTGACGGAGATAGAGAAGACGAAAGACGGCTTACGCGACAGTATCTATCATATTCTGAATCTGACGGTTATCAATATTCCGACGACGTATATCAACGCCACGATCTGTAAGGGCAACACCTACAGTTTCGGCGGTGTGACTTACAATAAAGCCGGCCAATACACGCATACATTTAAGAAATACGGTTGTGATTCGGTAGTCGTATTGTCCTTGGCGGTGGTTGATCAGGATACGATTATCCAAATGCACAGTATCCAGGAGAACCAGAAGTTCCACTGGGATGTGACGAACCGTGATTACACCAAAGCGGGAGTCTATGACACCACCCTGACGAACATCCACGGATGCGATTCGATCGTACGACTGATACTGACGGTCAACCACGTGGATACGATTCGTGAGACCCATACGATCTGTCCGGGTGAAGCGTGGGAATGGCGCGGACATACGTATCGCGATAAGAACGAATACCGCGACGTTGTTCAGCAAGAGGACGGCAGTTATGTGGTTTATCTGCTCGATTTGAAGGTATTAGAGTTAGTGCAAAAAGATGTGTACCTGACCATGTGTCCGGGCGAGAAAGTGAACTATATCAACAGTCCGTACTACGACAAACCGGGTACGTACGAATACCGCTACACCTGCGATACGATTTATAACATCCATGTTACGCAGAACCCGACGCAGGTTCATGAGACCCAGATCACGCTGAACGGCAAGACATCCTCTTATACCTGGCACCGTGGAACGCCGGAACAAGACACCGTGATCACCACAGCTGGAACTTATAATACGTATGTCTATAACGAGACGACGCATTGTAATGACATCTACCGTTTGATTGTGACCAAAAACACGACGAGTTATCATTTCGTAGAGGAAAAGACGATTTGTGAGGGCGATGATTTCAGTTGGCGCAGCAAGGGCAATCAGTTGAGCCGTCAGCATATTGGCGAGACCTTCTCATATTTCGACAGCCTGACAACCATCGCCGGCAACGACAGTATCTATGAATTGAAACTGACGGTGATCCCCGCTGCCCGTACCTTTGCCGATCCGGTTTATTTCTGCGGTACGATGGAATGGAAGGGTCAGGTATACAGCAATACGTTCGCAGTTTATGATACCTTGAGTTCAGTAACGGGTTGTGACTCTATCGTTGTCCGTCGATTCAACAAATCGACACCGTTCTATCAAAAAGAGACGATGACGCTGTACGTACAAGGTGAGAGCCACGAATGGCACGGTCAGACGATTACGAAAGACGGTTTATACCGCGATGTACACGTGAACCAATACGGTTGCGACAGCATCTATGAATTAGAGGTAAGCGTTTCATCAATACGTCCGTTCGCGAATACGTCCGTCTATTATCATGAGATGTGTCAAGGCGAAATATATTCATGGCGTGGTCACGACCATCTGACCGAGACGGCTATCGTCATCGATTCCGTCAAGAACGGTAATCCGGAACAAGATTCGCTGTTTGTGCTGCACCTGACGGTACATAAAACCTATGATGACCCCATTGTCAGTCATAAATATATCTGCGGAGAGGAGGGTAAAGACTCTATTCAGTATTTAGGCAAATGGTACTATGAGAACATTACTATAGATACCACACTGAAGACAGTACACGGTTGCGACAGTATCGTTCGGACCTATCTGCATTTCAACACGGCGTTCTTCCAAGAGCAGACTGTACGCATTGCAGATACGGAGTTACCTTGGAGATGGACATTCGTCTTGCCTGAGTTACATCGTCTGGATTCCGTACTGACGACATCGGGTACGTATGAGCACAAGACGCCGGCGGAAGGCGGATGTTGGAATATCGAGCGTATCCATTTGGTTGTAGATCAAACATATTTGTATGAGTTGGATACGACCATCTGCGAAACGGCACTGCCATTCGTATGGCGTGGCAAACAGTTACAACACGAGATTGGCCAGAAAAAGATGTACGAGGATCGCTTGGAGACAGTGAACCATCGTGACAGTATCTATCGCGTGTATCTGACCATCGAAGAAGCACCGAAACGTACGGTTGTTTACCATGTATGCGAAGGCGAGACGCAAAATATCAGCGGCAAGTTCACGAATGCCTTCATCCATTCCATGCGCACGGATTCGGTATATCGCGACACGATCACGAAGTCTGCGGAAGGAACCGTCTGCGACAGCATCATCTATATCGAAGTGACCAAGCACAGTGTGCTGAAGAGTTACGAGACGGTTGTTCTACCGCATAATGTGAAGTTGCCGTATATATGGCACGATACCGTTAAGGTGACGTCGTACGGTTTGACCGCCGACACGCTCTATACCGACCAAGAGGATGAGTGCTACCGTATCTACTACTTGAACTTGATCAAGGAAGAGCGCGATTCCGATAAGATTTGTGTCAACCAGCTTCCGTACGTATGGCATCAGACATGGCGCAGTCCTAACCAAACAGTTGAGTGCAACGAGACGAAGATTTATTCCGATACGGTATTTAATACAGTCACCGGTTTGATTCAATCCGTTCACACCTTTGATCTGAAGGTATATGAAGTACCAAAGAAGTGGGAGAATTACTATGTTTGTGAGGGAGAGACCTTTAAGTGCAACGGTAAGTATTACGGAGTAAACGGTACCTTCACCAAACTGGACACCGTTTACCGTGACACCTTCCCTGGCAATACCGGTTTATGCGACACGATTATCTATGCCAGCATTCATATGGTTTCGTCGCCCAGATCAACCCAGACGGTTATTCTGCTCGAAGGTCAAACGATGAAGTGGGGCGGCGAAAAAGGAGATAAATACACCATCTCTCACGGTGGTCAGACTATCTATCGTGACACCTTCCCGGGTGTAGGTATCGGTGGTTGCGACAGTATCAGTACGCTGCGCGTGGTGTATGAGAATCGCAAGAACGACAGTATCTGCGTGGACAAGTTGCCGTATATCTGGCCGCAGACGCAGGAAGGCTACTATGCAAGCGGTATTTACTATGATACGATCTATAACCCATCCGGTAATAAGAAGGGTGAGATCGTGGAATTCCACTCGCTGCATCTGCGCGTCGATACCGTACCGCAGCGCACCGAATACCACTCCGTATGTTTCGGTAAGCAAGAAGAGATTCATGGTCGCGTCTACGGTCTCGATCCGACAAAGCAGAATTACATAGATACCTTCTTCATCACCGACCCGGAACCGGTGGACCAAAGAGCTTGTCCCGGTAATTTGAGGGTAATTGTGACCGTTTCCTCGAGCAAGATCCATACGGAGACCGTCATCTTGCGTGACGGCAACACGCTGAAATGGGGCGGTGAGAACAAAGACAAATACACGATTGAGAAGAGCGGCGAATGGAGAGATACCACTTCTATCGATGCGACTTGCGACAGTATCAGTATCCTGCGCGTCATTTTGGAGCACTATACGGAGGCCATCGTATGTACGAACGACACGGTAGAAGGTACGGATCCTGATCAGAAATACCCGTATGTATGGAAACATGACGGTAATCCGAAATTGACCGACCGCACGCTCTATACATCCGGTATCTATCATGATACGATTTGGAGTGCGCTGCACGACAGTATTCTCGATTTGTACACCTTGGATCTGACGGTCAACCAACCGTTTGACACCATCGTGAAGCTTCACGGGTGTGAGAACAAGGGTATTACTTGGCGTGGCCACAAGTATGACAAGGACACCACGTTCATTGACCGTAGAGAGGTCTTCCCGCGTACCAAAGAGGCGTCTTGCGATACGGTATTCCATGTGCAAGTCAAGATGGATACGACGTATCACATTAAGTGGGATACCACCTTGTGCGAATACCAGTTGCCGCTTATCGTCGGTCGCGTAAAGCCGGATACGATTTGGAAAGAAGGTAATTTCATACACACTAGTGATTCCACCACCTGCGGTTGTGACAGTATCATCGAAGGATACCTGACCATCATTCCGAGTTTAGACAAGAATGACTCTACCTTCATCTGCGAGGATACGATAGCAAGAGACTCCGTCACCTTGGGTAATTTGGTTCATCCTGCGTTCTTGGATAACGATGGAGGCAAATGGAAAGGCAAATGGGAAGGTAAATGGAGAGGTGTTCAATACACAACTGATACGATTGTATGGGACTGTGACCACCGTTACTTCCACCATATTATCGTGCGTCCGCGCCAGAAGACTATTCAGGAATATGAATACGCACTGTGTAAGGGCGATTCCGTTCAGCCGTTCTGGCCGCATAACCCGATCTGGATCAAGAAGGATACCGTCATCTTTGATACAATTCCGAATACGAGTCCGTTCCAGGATGTGAGTGAGAATCACACCATGATACACAACGACCGCGCATACGGCTGCGATAGTATCACGAAGTGGACCTTCCATCTGACCGACACACTGCACAAAGACACTACGATTCATATCCGCAAGGGCGATTCGATCCGCTTTAACAATGTATGGTTACGTAAGGCTGGTGTGTATGACTCCATCTCTTATCAAGAACCCGGTGAACGGTATAAACTGGAAGTAGGAAAAGACTCCGCGCATAGCGCTCTCCGTCCGTACTGTAAGCAGGTATTCACTTTGAACTTGTTTGTAGACACGGTATATCGCTACGTTGATACGCTGCGTATCTGTACGTTTGCCAATACAGACACGGCCTATACCTTCGAAGACGGGTATTCATTCAGATTCAAAACCAAGGATTTAGACATTGATACCATCCGCCTCAAGGATTCGACCCAAAACTTGATTTATCGGTTCTATGATCACTATTATGATCTGACGGTTTGCTATGCGCAGACATACCTGACGATCGTTCCGGAGACGCTCTGTTACGGCGATTCGATTCAATTCGACAAGCACTCGTTTGCCATAGAGAACAACACCACTGAAGAGCGTTATATCAAAGAGGCCGGTATCTATCGTGATACTCTTTCGGCCCTGAACGGTTGCGACAGTATCATCGAGTTGCGCATGGTAATACGTCCACGGATTGACACAACGTACAAAGAGATTATTGTCATCGACCGTGAACTACCTTACAAATGGACCAATACCTCGTCCGGAGGCACGAATAGTCACACACTGTATGAGTCAGGTACGTACCGTGACACCCTGCCCTCTATCTTCGGATGCGATAGTGTGATCGTTTTGAACCTGACCGTCATCCCGACCCATCTCTATCGCGATACGATTGACACTTGTGCAATACCGGGTAATACGTTCACGCACTATTGGGCTAAAACTGACACAACAATAAAATATAATTTCCCTGCTGCGGATGAGAGCCGTACCTACAAGGATACATTGGTTAAGAACAATCGCGACAGTCTGTTCTATGAGTTGTTCGTTAATTTCCATGCCATCAAGAAGACCGTTATTAGTGATACGATCTGCGAGGGCGAAAAACTGCGTTTCGACAGTCTCGGTAGCACACATGAGCGCTGGTTGGATACCGCGGGTGTTTATCATGATACCCTTGTAGCAGCATCGAACGGTTGCGACAGTATCGTTGAGTTGCGCCTGTACGTGCGCGACCGAGTGGTAACCACACCGACTACGGTCAAGCTGATTGATAAAGAGCTGCCATACCTATGGAAACATAAGTGGTATGTGGAAGGTATGTCGAAAGACTCGACCGATACGCTGTACGTTCAAGGTCTATACACCTTCCTGATGCCAAACAAAAACGGTTGTGACAGCATCGATAGTCTGTACTTGGTAGTTCACAAAACGCCTGTCTTCCGTGACACAATCACTATCTGCGATAAGCCCAACACCACTCTGTCGCATATATGGAAGGATGATGGTCACGAACAAATATTTACAACTCCGAATAACGACGAAAACAAGATTTACTATGATTCGCTGAAGACAAGCACACCGAAACTGGATAGCATCTACGCGTTGTTTGTGCAATTCCACGCCATCGACTCGACGGTATTCTATGAATACATCTGCGAAGGCGATTCGATGCGGTTCGGTCTTCACGAGAACGGTGATCCTCGTTGGCTCAAAAAGCGGGGCGTTTATCGCGACACGCTCACACGCGCGAGCAACGGGTGTGATAGTATAGTAGTATTATACTTAAATGTATATAGTACATACAAAAACCATGATGTTGTACATATATCCGACAAACAGGTTCCATATGTATGGGAGCATCATTGGACAGACGAGAACGGTGCTCAGGTTGATTCCGTACGCAAATTGACGGCAAGCGGTAACTACAGCATACATATGCTGTCCCAGTTTGGATGCGACAGTATCGACAGTTTGAGCCTGTTTATCCATAACACGTACCGCATTGAGGAAGATACCATTACAATCTGTCAGAGCCAGACACCCTATACATGGCAGAACCGAAATGACATTATGGAGAGCGGTCCCTATATCTTCGATACCCTCACCTACGACGGATATGACAGTACACGAACGGTATATATCAAGGTAATGCCTGTTGAATATGACACGATTCATTTGAGCATCTGCGAAGGTGATTCAATCCGGTTCGGCCTGAGTAAGTTCAATCAGCCACGCTTCCTGAAGAACTCCGGTACGTATACCGATACCTTAGTTACGGTGAACGGTTGCGACAGTATCATCACACTACACCTCAATGTATATCCGAAGCACTTCAACCACCAGACCGTACATATATCCGACAAGCAGGTTCCGTACACATGGGAACACATGCAAGGCGGTAAGCTCATTGGCAGCGAGGATCTGTATGCCGAGGGTGAATATAGTTACACCTTCAAGACCGCATTCGGTTGCGACAGTATCGACAGCCTGAGTCTGAGGATTCACCAGACATACCTCATCAAGGAAGATACCATCAATATCTGCTCCGATGAGACTCCGTACACCTGGTGTGATAAGGATAACATCACAGAGACGGGGCTATACACCTTCTACGGACAGA
>Ga0265298_10000778_pt1 | contig 46853 bp, 66 predicted proteins | sample AusTroGonzalo_MG_3_FD_193486 | JGI IMG/M metagenome (GOLD analysis project Ga0265298, IMG submission 193486) | Bovine rumen microbial communities from tropical cattle in Woodstock, Queensland, Australia - Gonzalo_01 | ecosystem: Host-associated > Mammals > Digestive system > Stomach > Rumen ...
AAACCGATGTACCATCCAAGCTCGATCGCTTGCTTGTACTCTTCCGAATTGAACACTGTCTCCCATACAGGACGCGTGATGTCTAGGCCATTCTTATTAGTGACATTCGCATCAGCACATTCACCTTCATAAGTACCTAAGACGTTCGACACGTTGAAATCTGCGAAATCATCTGCTTTGATTGGAACAATCTTTGATTTCGGCATCTATTGGTCACCCCTTACTTTTGCATCAACTTAGCGGTAAGTCGGATCATTCCTCCGACTAGTAATGACTTTGCTATCTCTTTGAGGATACCAGACTCAACAGGCTCAGCAGCGTCAACGCTGTCGTATCCATCCTCGTTTACATCATCAATATCATCGACAACCTCTTCTGGAACTTCAACAGTCACTGCAGTGGAGGTGTCGATTGTGTATTGAGATTGTCCAACAGTAACTTGAATGCTACCTTCGGTCTCAACAACTTCTATGTCTTTATCACCAAGCTCGTCAATCTGTGACAGGAAGTCGAGCAGAGCGGATGGAGTAAATACGATGCTGTCCATACTTGTTCACCTCTATAATTCAACCCACTGGAGCTTGTATGCAATGTCCGGATAAAGCTGTTCTACACCAGTAAGTTGTTTGACGCTACCAATCTGGACTTTCCAGATTACTTGAACTACTTGATTGATACCTACACGAATCACATTCTTCTTCAGGATGAGACGATTAGCTGGATCTGCCATGTCCCAGTTCTCTGAATCGGGAGGAGCAATTCGGTATCCAGCAAGTAACCCATTATCACCATTGGTTTCGGAACTGTCCCAGCTACGCCGAGACCATAGGCCTGCTTCTGTAATGAACAGATAGTTACGACCAGGCTCGCGGAACTGTGCAAGTGCACCCGTAGATATCATTGCACTGAACACAACATCGATAGTTTCAGGAACCTCTGCTTCATACTCAGGGACAATATCTCTGAAGGATATCTGGGCTCTAGGGAAAGAAGCAGAAATAAGTTCGCAATCAATGGTCTTATTCTCTCGTCCATCTTGGCCATCATAGTATCTGTTAGCATACATAGGTCCGAGACCTAAGTAGGCGCGATTGTTAGCTTCAGAAGGTTTGCGTAACGCATATCCATCGGAACCATATCCAGGAGTTTGCATCATGTAATCTGCAAACCGATTGTATTCAGACTGATTATCAATGACAGCTTCAGCATCAGCAAGTGTAGGATAAGTTCCAACGACGATTGTGTACTCACCGTTCTCATCTTTCTGATAAACTGCGTAGTGATCTTCCGGAGGAGTACCTACAGGAAGAGCAGTCGATATTGTATAATTACTTCTACTATCAACAACACCAATTCCTGCAGGCAATCCATTAGCATCTTCATCTTGATTCATGAGACCCATAGTACCAAGTGAAATGTATCTAGGAATGAAATCAACTAGCAGATCACTAGCTTGATTTAGGACACCTGCACCAGTCAGGTAATGACCAATGCCAGTAAGCATTGAATTTGTCGCAGCATTGTGTCCTGTGTGCTCTTGCAGAAGCTTCCCAGTGAATGCATCAAACACACGAATTGACACGTTATGTTCGATTGGAACACGCTTAGCGACATCAATAACATTGTTCAATAGCATTCACCTTCTCATGGAATTTCACTCGTGGTAGATTCTTCATCGTGCAAATACAGCGTAACTGTCCGATGAGAGTTCTTACCATAGATGCCGATGACGTATGAATTCGGTGCAACCGCACCTTCGGTAGTAGGTTCCTGAGGATCAATTCGCCGATGTAGATTAGGATTGGTGAATCCAAGATCATCTAGCTCTTGGTCCAAGCTACTCGGATCAATGAAGTGTCCCGGACCTTGGCCCATTGTAGGAAATTCAGGCATATCAACTCACACCATTCGTGTAGCTTTTCATAAGTATACAAGGTTCTACTGTGGATCGAAATCAGAAACTGGTACAATTGTTAAGCCGCCCTGTCCATCATCCTTTGTAAATTTCCGATTGCGCTTCCATGTATGTGTGCTGGCATCCCATACAGGAACTTCCATCGCTTCACCTATCTTTGACATGATAGGATTGACTGCAGGTCTAGGATTGTTGGTCGGGTCAGAATATTGAGAAGTTCTCGCTTCATCAATAGTGTATACATCAGCAGACATTTCTTGTTCGTGAGTCTGATTATACAGCAGATTCCAAGGACCTCGAATCTTTTCGTCAGGATCAGCAGGATCAGGATGGAAGACAACGAAATCATCTTGATTGTATCCGACATTGAAGATCTGCTGAATTCGAGGATCGCGAATGAGTGAATTGAAGACATTTTCTGTATTACACAGCTGCAGAGAGTACATCGCTCGATAGCCAGGATTGATAGATGTGTCTACATGTCCTTCAAACTCACTATTCCGATAGTAAACATTCCGACGACGATGAAGCATCGCGCCTTCGTAGCCGGCCTTGACACTACCAACCTCATCTGGACGAATCATCTGAAGCCTTGCGTAGTCCTCTCGACGATAATGACCAACATGCGTAGGTCCTATAGATACATCAAGATCCTTTGTGTTCGTCAGACGAGCATCAATTGCGATCTTTGTTCTTGCGTCATACCGGACGCCTGCATATTGGAACAGATACATTCCAAGCGGCCGTACATATTCAATACATGCGTCTATCGGAATATCCGTTGAGAAGTAAACTACATCAATGTAACCCTCTGGAGTATGAGGAGTAACATAAACGGAATTAACTGGGATCGCTGTATCCTCTAGGCGTTCATTCAGAATGTCATTCGGAGGAACAAAATTGCCGTCGATATCTGTGTAGCCTTTGTTAGCTCGATCAAGAACATTGAACTGAGCAAGATTGACTTCTGCCGCAAGTGTTACGCCATCCTTACTGCCCTTGAGCCGAATCATCGACATGAAGTACATCAGGATGAGTCGATTGTATGCAACATTCAAGCCTTCACGATCATCATACTTGAAGCCCATGGTCCAAGCAAGCAACCATAGAAGCTCGGATTTACAACGAAGAGGATCATATAGATCCATGAAGCTCTCTGTGTCGTACTTCAGTTTATCTAATGAATAAGCGAACCATCGCATGAAGAATCGGAAGTCAGCAGAGGACTTGTATACTTCTGGAACGGGAATGTCTAAGATCTCCAACTGTATCCCTCCTTAGGCTCAATTGGAAATGATGTAACTAGGATGTACCCGGATGTTATTTGTGTTGATGTCAGGCTCAACATAGCGAGCAAAGCTGATAGCGTTGAAATAATCAGGATCGCAATCTTTCCAGTTGATTACAGGATTTCTGATGCTACCTGCATCAAAATAGGCGATGTCACTGCAGCTGTTTTGAATGACTTCTACTACCTCCATGATTGTCGGCATAACACCGATCTGACGATTGGCAGGAGAGAAGTACAGCGCTAATGCTTCCTTCGCCAGCGCGACAATGTTTTTAGCGTTGTCTTCAGAAACTGGCTTCTTCGGGAATATCTGACCTACAACATAGAAAGGAAAGACACGAACATATCCAAATTGGATCTCTACTGACATCGCCTGCAGAGGCCTGAAATCTCGTTGAACTGCATCAATGAATCGAGCAGGCGGCTTGTATTGAGTAAACTGTGCTTTCTTGTTGATCTGTGCAGTAGCAATCTGACCACGACCCCAACTGCTACTCTGGAAATCGTTGTGAATTGCAAAACACATAGCAGTGTAAGTTTGGAAGTTGGTAGCAAAGACAAATTCATTAGGCGCAGACGGATTGAATGGAAGACCTAACACTGGGCCCCAATCGTCAATGACGGGCTTACCTTCAGGAAAATCATACTTGGTGATGTACATCTTCTGTTTCTGATCATCAGTCAAGTTTTGGTCTTTATATATTGCCATGTTTATCTCAAGAGCTTTCTGGCAATCAAGAACAACACCGCAATCTACACCCGCTGTGCGATTCAGGAACCGATTATAATCTGGCAGCGTAACTAGGCTGTCGAAAGTGTTGATGTAGTTTCTACTTGAGTAGTAAGCTTCCTTAGCAGTCTCAGGACTGCGACCAGTAACTGTATAAGTGTGCGGCAGCTCCAAAGTGTTTGACAGATTGGATATGATAAGGTCACCAGCACTCTCACTGATACCTTGATTCGGCTTCGCCAAAAGCAGATTGGACAGAACATCTTCACCAACGCAACCAATGACTCCAGAACAGTCGATCCAGTAGATCATCAGATAATTGTTTCGATAGTTCTCCAGCTGGCTCAGGTAGTTACTCACCTGGATCTGAGCGTTAGAGTAAGAATCATAAGTCACTGCGAATCGAGGCTCAGGCTGAATGAATTCAGCAGGACTGCTACACTGGATCCATTGCGTGTTTACATCTGAATTATCTTGAGAAGACTTAGCACGGAGCCAAACTGCGGTAGTATCTACATGTTGTGACGGGAGCTTGATGATCAGGTTATTCTTCAACACATCATCAACAGACACGCTAGTGTATCTAAGCTCACCTTCAATAGCAATTCGAGTGACTGATTGACCCGGTTTAAGAAGAACTAGATCTGTGTCACTGAATACATCAGGATTGTCGGTGACGATGCTTCTACTACTGCGGCTGTTGGAACTGCCATAAGTGCTTGTTCTCGGTAGAATGTTGTATGTAATGACACGTGATTGATTCGTGATGTCTGTATAAGCGTTCAGCGTAGAGAAATTGTTGCCGTTGAATCCGAAGTCAATCCGCATATCTTGATCAGTATTGTTGGTGAAGGTTACTTCAGTCCGAGCAGCTGTGTACCATCCTAGTTCATACCCTATGAGGCTGAACAGCTTCTCAGCATTCTTTCGTTGAGATACGGAAGAAGCAAATACTTCATTGGCCAGGAGGTCAACATTTACGCCAAGCATATCAGCAGCTGATGCTAAGAACTTTCCAAGCACAACACCAGGATCCGCATCCGCTTCTGGACGCCACAACTCAGTGAGTGTTGGCACAATAGCCCAGAAGTCCTCTACAAGGGAGGAATAATCTCTACTTGTGTATTTTACAAAACCGCGACTTGTATCTGACATGACAATCCTCCATCATTATGTGTGTAACGCTGCATAGCGTTCTTGTCCAAGTGCCATAAGTTGTTCTATATCAGTTGCATCGATAGTGACCTTCGATCCGAAGGTTGTTTGAAGTCCAATGGTCATCTTTAATTGGTTGTAGTTCTCTGCTGTAGGCGCAGTGCTACCTGATCCAGAGAAAAGAAGACCATCAGCAAATGAAGTTTCTTCAGCCGTTACACAAGGCTCGTGGAGCCTCAACTGATCGACTACTCGGTCTTTGATGATAGCTTGCTCATTTGGTGTATTGTATTTCCACAGATGACGCTTAGGTCCTACGCCGAAGTTGGGACTGTTGTACAGCTCTGTAGGCTCAGTCAGAATGAGCAAACGTGTCCGATTGACAATGGATGGATTATCTTCTACAATCTGCACAGAGCCTCGAGCAACATCAAACATGTTAGGGAATGCAATTGAATTTGTGTGCGACATTATCTCACCTCTATCCAGATATGTTTGTTAGGCCTGCATTGAAAGTGCCACCGGTAAGTCCTAGGACTACCCACTCTTGATTACTCTCATTCACTGACCCAAGAAGAACCACATCACCTTCTCCTGGAAGGTGAGGAAGTATCACTGAATTGCAATAGGGTAGATCTTTATCTAAGACATAGTTCCGAGGTGTGCGTCCTTTATATTCTGTTTGCTTGTAAGGGCCATGAATTGAAGGGATGCGGACTTTTACTAGTAGCGTTCCATCACCCGCGTACTTGTATCCTTTTGCGTAGCCCATGATCAGCATTTACTTCACCTCGTCCGTCCATGTTCTAGGTGCTACTGTGGGTCTAGTAACAATCTTGATTAGTTTTGCGTAGATATCATACGCAGCTTCATGAATTCGTCCTATATTCTTTGATGCATCAGGATGCTTCTCAAAATGTAGCAAGAAGTATTCTGCACATTGTTTTGCGGTGCGTGCATCCTCGTTCTTTGTCTCCGTAACAAGCCGACGAATGGGGAGATACTCTTCCCAACTAGTAATCTGTTCCCAGAAGAAATCTAGCTGACCAGTCAAGTTTACTTCCCAATCAGGTACTTTCTCTATCATTCTATCTTTATTCTGGTACCACTGGAAGATGCCACAAGACATGTATCTCCCATCTGTTAGTGCACCCTTTGCTGCAGTTTGGTATCCAGAAGCTACTTGAATGTTAGCTAAAATTCCACTCAACGCAGAAGCATTCTTACATCCATGAGTCCTCATATAATCATATATTGCCCTTGGAACAGGAGCAAGATTGTTTTCAATGAATGTAAGTGAAGAATCAAAATCAGGATATTGAGTATTGATTGCATCTTGAACATAAGACTGAAAACTACCAGGAGTGCCCATCGCTAGCATCAATCCAGAATACACTAGTGTGTGATTGATAATCGAAAGACGGATATTTGATGAAGATATAGAAGGTTTCATTTCCTTGTTGATATAACCTACTTCACGAATGATTGGATCTTCTTTCGTATTTATCTTATCATACAAGCGAGCTACAAACCCATAGTCATCCATCATTGAAGCTGATCCAACATCTACCATGATTCCGCCAACAGCATTCCAGTTCGGGCGGACATAAGTCACAACGGACTTCAAATTAGAGTAGACACTAGATCCGTTCATTGTATAACTTCGGTAATGGCAACCACCACTAGTGTTACCTTCAACTGTTTCTAGTTTCAGTGGATTAGTTGTGTACCCTGTTACTATTCCAATGTGGTCATAAGTACTACCGGAAGATCCCCAGTAGAACAATGCCAGATCTCCGGCCTTCGGAATGAATGTTGTGTTGCCTCTACGAGGACCATCAACCGACTGACCTCCAAGAGCTTCGGTTCCTGATTTGATTCCAGAACAAGTATTAGCAATACCAATGGCCTTACCATTGATAGTAGCTGCTTTAGCGCAAGCACTGACAAAAGCAGCACACCAAGCACCGTTGCCGATACTTGGAATCATTTCTTGAACCCATGCATGGGCCTTAGGATCATCCGCCTTACTTTTAGCGATATAGAGGAACGCGTCTCCAGCACCTAGCAATTGCTGGCCACCAGTAGTATTTCCATCTGTAGTGGTAACTGGATCAATAGGTGAAGTTGCACTACTAGAAGAATCTTCTAGCGGTTTGCATGTACCGGACGCAACAGCAGGATTGAGTATGAATCCTTGAAACACAGCTGAACTGCCTACCCAGTTGGTATAACTAGGAGGAGTAAGCACAGAAGTGCCAAAGTACATGCCGTCGTGATTCTTGCCATAGCTACTCTGCGAACAAAGGATGCTCTTTACAGTACCGTTAGCATTTTTATCAACTCGTTCTACAACACCGACATGACCAGCTTTACCAGGAATGGACCAACATATTACAGCACCTACTTGAGGTTGTTGACTCCTACTATACGTTTTTCCAACAGATGTCCACCAAGTACCTGCGTTTCCGCTAGGTAGCGAAGCTCGCTTGCCCATTATCTCAGAGAATCGACCGAAGGCATAACAAGTACAATTCGGCATGCAGTACGAAGGCGTAAAGTACGGATTGTATGAATTGTCGTTGTAGTACTTATTCGTCCTCGATGGCGTTTGTGTTCTCAGATAATACTTTCCCATTATGTCACCTCATCTAGAGCAAACACATGAGGTGTAAGCAATTCACTCATGCTGGACACGCTACTTAAATGACTATCTATCCAAAGCCACCAGCTGTTCGATTGAACAGCCCAAGTAATCAATTTGAGATCAGACTTCTTAACATACAGTCCTATGCGATCTTTGAGGCCCACTCGAGTTAACTCGTGCTCATAAGTTTTTAAGATAGCGTCATTCACAAGAACAGAGTTATTCAATTTCAACTTGAGCCAGAAGCCAAGCTCAGGCGCAGCCGTTCTGGCACATAGTGATAAGTAAGACAACTCTTGCTTTGCTTCTTCAACTGACCTAGCTCGTGTAGTAGCAAACAGCGCAACAGCCATGTTAGCTTCACGAGCTTTCGCTACTTGCTCGCGGAACTTGGGGCTGTTGTAGTCCACCTTCTTATGAGACTCGTCAAACAGATAACCTGCTTCAATACATACACCAACTACACCCAGATCCTTCAGCTTAGTGTAGTCGACTTTTGTAGTGTTTCGATCAATGGTCGCCATGTATGCTACTTTATCCATTCCAGGAAGATTGGTTATCTCGGCAGCAAACGGATTATAGCTATCATCATTCGGGAAGAGTGACGACAGGTCTGTGTTATCAGTCAACACCAGAGTCGGCAGCTCCTGCTTCATACGAGTTGCAACTGCTTGTCGGAAAGTATCCATAGTGTATCCCATCTTTAGACCCTTCCAAAGATGTTCAGGATCACCGTGATTGGTTGCAATCCCAAGCAATGCGCCTTCGCGATGAGAAAGTATTACTTTATCTTGTAAGGGATTTTTATTATGGAACAAGCAGAGTCGTGCGAACAAGTCAACCGCAGAGTTGTAGGTTGCTGTGACGAACGCTTTGGTATCTGCCATTCGGCCATCAGCAACAGTGAAGGTACCACCTGTAACATACTTGATCCACTTTGGCTCACACATCTCAAATCCTATGTAGTGATTGTTAGCGGGGCTACCTGCATGAGGCATTCGCTTCACTGTTCCAGGAGTCTCCAGACAAGGAGCAATGATGTGTACATCATTTCCTCCAATGAACCCATTTACACCAGCACGGTCATAAGTAGGCTTGTTCCATCCACGAATGAAGACCATCGGATCAGGTTGAGAGCATCCAACAGAATGCAGAAAGAATCCGATGAAATCTTTACCTGACAAGTATCGCTTATCACAGAAGTAAGGATTCTGTGTGATATAGCTCTTTATGTAATTGACCGCCATACTACATCACTCCTTACTTAAATTGATACTTGTACTGGTTGTAGGCAGAAGGACTTGTCAGCTGAATTGTTCCATCGACATACGGTGTAGGATCTATCTTGTAGTAGTTACGATTGTATATATCAACGCGGAACTGCATTTCAGGCGGATTGAGTTGCAGTGCCTCGAAATGTACAAAATGGTCAGCGGTACCGACCAGCTGACCTATAACAACTTCAGCTCCTGCTTGCACAGAAACTGAAGATAGATTGCAGTATCGAAAAACAGAGTTAGCATCGTATTGAATAATTACAATCTGATGCAGACGATCCGGATCTGTTCCCACATACATTACATTACCGTCACACAGAGAATACACAGAATCAGCAGATACATCTACTCCTGTATGAATCTGTACTCTTCGACTAAAATAGTTCGGTGCGATGTACCAGGGCCGAATGATAGATGTATCTGAATGTGTTAACACGCAGTTACTTATCATGTCAACCTCCTGAATAGAGATGAGTAAAATCAGGATACATTGTACCGAAATCTACTTTGTACGGAGTGATTACATTGCTGGTCTTAGAATAGCCACTAGACAGATCACTACCAGAACCGTATATGTAGATGCCCTGAGCCGATGCTACAGCATTAGCTGAACTCATGACCAATCGCTGAACCTTCAGCGTAGTGACGAAGGTCTGACTTATGTTGTGAGAAACAGAGATGATGTTGTATATTCCAGTGATAGGTGAAACTGTGTTACCAACCATCACTAGTAGAGAAACTGGTTGAGCGATTTCATATCGCTTTACACTACCAGGTATCTGAATTGTGAAGTCGCCTGTGAACTGTGATGCAATTGCATTGACATCATTGATGATGTTCACTGACTGAAAAACGCAGGCAAGTGAGCTTGACCAGCTGTTTACTACTTCGGCATTCTGAACAATTGCATTACCGCTAGCATCAAGAGTGAAGCCTACAGTTGCAAACGCCATGTCAGTCATGTTGTAAGCTACACCATTGTAAGATCCATTCAGGCTCAATATGTTTGTGTTAGCTGTTCCATATTCTAGCGTGTCAGAGAAATGAGAAGCAGCTAAGTTAGCGTTGCTCTTGTAATGAATTGTGCCTGGGCGTGTCATTGTTGGCTCATCGACCCAGTAAGAAAATGAAGCACACTGAGGAGTAGTATCGGTAATGCCTTGCTTCAGGAAACTGGATAGAGGAGATACAGAAAGGTTGTTCTGAAGCTGACTGACAGATCGATAAGGCAATTTGAGACCGGATGAATCTCTGCTTGCATTGTAGGACTTTGACAGCTTCAGCAGACCAGGAAAGGTATCATAATCATCAGTACCGGAATAAGTACCTCTGACGTATTGATTGAAGCTCGTACTCAATGCGCCGTGATTGACTAGTGTTGGTGCATCGTTGTGATCGATGTCCAGCTGATAGTAGTTGTCGGCCTTAACACCTTTCGCTAGAGCTTCGACTACTGCAGATGGTTGTACAATTCCTGTGAGTGGAGGAATGCGAAGAACTGGCATGCTACTCTGAATCGCTAAAGAAGCATATCCAGTGACCTTATAGATCATATATAGGCCTGTTGTGCTAACATCAAACTTAATAGTGAACCCCTGATAGGATGCGTACTCGTCTACTTCTCCAGTTACGGAGTTGAGCCAACCAAACATGAACGATACAGGAATGCCTCGAGCATCTGGATAAGAGCTGGCGGCCTGTGCTGCACTGTAGAGGAGCGCCTCAAAAGCCGCCACATTCACCTTCCGTTTGTTGTCACCACCGACAATGCATGTCAGCGTCCAGCTTGTCATTGAGGAAATCTCACTGTTGCTGAGTTCTAACGATGAGAAAGGGGAAGGGATAGTAAGACCAAATTCAGTTAGACTTACACCGCTTAACATGAAGTTAGCGAAATGTTGTCGCTTCATCTGTCTATCATCCCTTTCATTATCATTCAGATCCGAGATTCAACGCAAGCGGAGATACAGACGCCAAGACTTCTCCATTGTTAAAGAGAGCAGTGAACGATTTCGGAATCGCTAACCGGCTGCCTTCAGCTACTGTGTATCCATCTTCAATGCGGTTGAAGTATGCTATGACCCAACTGTACGAGGCAGATCCTAGGAACTTGTTGGCGATAAGATCTAATCTGTTCTCTTCGTATGCAGGTACTGTGTAGTAGTTTACTTCGAGTGATGTATGAAATGGATTAGGAGTTTCCGGAGCCACAAACCGATCAAGCTCAGCAGGATTGTGAACAACAGAACGAAGTCCTTTGTACCGGCTTATGTGGTTGTAGTCATAACAAACACCATACTGAATTCCATAGTGAGGAAGCTCCTTGTATGGAATCAGCGTATTGTACCATCTCATACAATCACCTCATCATTGCATCTGGATCTTACTAACTACACCGTTAGCGTCCAGCTTGTTAGAACCGCACTCAGTGCAGCAACGAGTAGGAACAGTAGTCACATGACCGCAAGTAGAGCACTTGTAGCGAAGCTTTCCTGCGTCAGTCTTGACCACTGCCCAGTGGGTCTGAGTCTGCGCTTGCGCTTTCTGGACAATACCGATAAGGCGATCAGCGACTTTGTCGCTCATCTCTTTTCGGAACATCTCAATTGCGGCAATGCAATCAGAGTAAGTAGGTACAGCGCGATCACAGTTGAATTTCTTCTTCCCGAACATGATTTGTTACCTCTCTTAATATGAATTTTTATCCTATCAGCCCTTTACCACGCACTGTGCTGTAGTTCAGCGGCTGTTCAGACACTTCGGTTATTGAGATCTTCAATGTACATTCTAGATAGAATCCATCTAGTCCAATAGGTCCTCCCCATTCAGGAGTTGCAGATGTCATCACACCAGAGATAAGAGTCTCACCTTTTACATATATAGTAACGGTCGCAATATTAACTGCGGATCCGTTGTATTCGGGGTAACAATTTGCTTCGCAGAAGCGAATCAACTGATTGCATTTACCGTCTCTATGGTCGCCTGTCCACATATCTCGATGCATGTGGAATGTAAGCGAAAGCTCACGAGGTCCAGAACTCTGATACAGCTGCCAAGGTTCGTACTGATATAGGAGGTCTGGCATTGTGGTGTAATTGGCCTTTACACCATCTTGTAATTCATCTGGATAGACCGGGAAATCCATGCTGTCATCTGCAATAGATGAGTAGATAGTTAGATCACCCCAAGGGATCTTGAACGCAATGAACGGATCACCGCTTCCGGTCTGGACATTGTATTCTCTTGTGTTGATGTTGAGTGTTGAATATTCATTGAACACTGACGGATCTACTTGATGCGGGGCAGTTGTGATCGAGTTCATGACCTTGTTGTAGATGTTAGTGGCTACATGCTGACCGTTTCCTAAGACATTTACGCTGTCTGGAAGTTTAACAGCATCAGGGACACGAAGCGATCCAGGAAGCGCGCCTAGCTCGCTGAGGATCTTCCAACCCGCTTCACCTAGTAGAGCAACTGTCTCAAATATATCAGAATCTGTGGTAACACCATTCAACAAAGCGGACTTTCGTTGAGGAGTTACTTCTGGAGCAGAATCTACAATGCTCTCACATTTCGCCTCAAATGCAGAACCTACATTAGGCGTCCAGCTCAATCCATTAGCGGAAAGCAAACTCGCTGTTGACGTCCTGCCAATAGACTGAATAAGGTCGCTGAGCTTTGTATTGTTATTTATTCCCAGGAACTGCATTTTATCACCCCTTAGGACTGATAAGGACGTAGATCAGACAGCCGGACGTACTTGACTACATGAGGCTCTCCAAAGATTGTAGGTGGCCGTGTATCTAGTATAGTACCATCCGGTAGCGTAACTCTAACTCGGCGAAGCTTCATCAACCACTTTTTACTTGCTTCAAGACAAGCAGCAGCACAGCGACCATTGAACTCATCGTCAATGTTATCTACACCTAGCGGAAGAATCAAATCATGAATGTCTAGCGGATCACTAGAAGGCCCAATGACTGCACCTAACATGTATGAGTAGACCCAGTTCGGAAGCACAGGATTATCAAGCGTAGATTTCTTGAATTGATCGATGTGATAGAGAATTGCTTGAACCAGCTTATTGTAGTCCTCTTGCAATGCGTCATCTACACAAGGATAGTAATCATAGAAATACAGAACATTGTCGGTATCTTCTTGAATGAAGGCATCACACATCTCAGCATCCGAGATGAGATGGTATGGCGTATCAGGAAGATATCCTAACTTAGATAGATGTATCTTTATGATGTCATGGATGAAATTCATCCTACTGAACCTCCATTGAAGGCGTGCCAACCACCGCTCAGTAGCTGTGCACCGTCAGTTGCATCTAGACCAGCAATACTACTTACATGCTTGACATCTTGATAGATGTAGAGACCGCCGTCGGTTTCTGTGTAGCTGCTGCCGTCGGACGAGTATGTACGATAGTTGCTTACTGCGGTGAACTTAGTATCGATCATCATGAATGTTGGATCGCCGTTATCGTCTTGCGTGCTGTAGGAATGTACAAAGCATCCGTCAATCTTCAATTGCCGAATGAGTTTACTCATCGGATAGTTGAGTGCAATCGTCTGTGGCAATGTAAAGGGCTGTTTAGCAACGAAATAACCCTGTTCAATGTTAGTAGTTGCACCGCACTTGATGTAGATACTAGCACCTACGATGATTCCGGTTCGGTCAAGTGTGATACTGCGAAGTGCGTAGCTGTAGTGGTTGTCATTGATCGCTGCATCGTAGTCCCAGAAGTTCACTTCGGTAACATCAGCTACAGGATCAAGTGTGATTACTTCGTTGCCTTGAATGAATAGGTTCGGAGGACTAGTTGCGTTGCCTTGCTGATCGTAGACTGTGTCGAACTTATTGTCATACCACAAGGACAAGTTGTCGATAGTATCAATCTCACTGATAACGCCTGAATCGTAGTAGAGACATGTGTTGTTCAGATAGATTGTAGGAGAGCCTTCGATGTTGCTGTCAATGCGAAGTCTCGCGCAATCTGATATCATCAAGATTGTATCGGAACTAGCGTTGCCTCGAATCTTGAGCTTTACTGAAGTGCTGAATCGACTGTCGATTCTCTCGAACCGAACCACGCCAGCTTCATTAGGTAACGTCAATGTAACAACTATCTGATCTCGGAAAGTACGGTCGGAATCTGTAAGCGAGGCGTTTGCTGCAAGTAGTGCTTGGTACGCATTGGCGAATGCAATTCTGTCGTTCACATAATTATCTAGCTGTTCTTGAATAGACGCAAGATCAAGCCCTTCTCCGATGTTGATATCTTGTCCAAGCTGATAAGAAAGACCATCACTCCGAAGCAATGAATAATCGATCAGTCGGAGATGACCATTGCTATCAAGAATAACATAACCTGCGTCCTGATACTGAGCAGTCTCATCTACATTCAAGAAACCTCCAACAGTTTCTGTAGTAGCAAAACTGAATTGTCCTTGCAGTTGAATTGGATTAGACCAAGCACGCCCTCCGGAATTAGTTTCTACAGTGAAGTATGCCTCTTGAGCATAAACGCTACCATCGTTGTCGTCGACATAATCAAAAGCTAAGATGATGTAATCCGAATGAATTACACCACGATATGCACTATCTGACAGTGAAACTACACTGTTGAAGAAAGCATTCGCTCCGTTGGTACCAGAAGCTGAATTGAAATGGACAACTTTGTAAGCACCACCATTGAGCGTAACGGTATTCACTGTGTAGTTGTATGAGTTACTGTCCGGCATGACGGTCTCAATCTTTGCTAGTCGAACGCCACCAAGCTGAGCATCTCCTGACCAATTGTTGATATCCTTCCGATAATTGACTGAATCAACGATAGGAGGGAGTACAACATATATAGAACTAGGAGCAGCAGGCATCCAAGTAGTTTCTACATCGACATCGTAGCTGATAGTGTTGTCATGACCAACCAGTATGTAGTCACCAGCAACAGCACTTGCAGGGATAGGAGGTAGATCATCTCTACTATCAAGCGTCTCAATGTACATCAACTGCTTACCATTTGTCAGCTGATAGATCTGATTGATCTTCTGTTCGATGGCCTTGATGCTCTTTGTGTAAGGGCCAGTAACAATGCCAGAAGTATCACTCCCGAATTCAGCTGTAGGAAGTTGAAGGTACTTCTCTTTGTAGTACAGCGGAGTACCGTTGTCATCGTGCATTCCATCGACTTGCTTATGAGGAAGAGCAAGAGACACTGGACCTTTTTCGTCGCTTACAACTGTACCGGAAGGATTTCTATATCCGCGAACGAACTGAGCTTCTACATGTTGTGGTTCTTCTTGAGAGATAACAGTTTCAGGATGTCGATCCGCTTGCCGATCAAACACCATCAAACTGCTCTGAGCAGGACACCATGTACTCTCATTAGTTATCTGACCATCAGGTCCTTGCTTGCCTGCCATGACATATATCTGGTTCGGATCCAGGCCGGTCTTTGTTGCATAAGACTTATCCAACATAGACTGTGCATCGCCTAAGCGGTCAGCGGACATGATAACGCACTTGTCTGGATAGTTGTTCTTGACGCTACTAGACTGAATAGATCCGTTGTAGTAGGTCAGCTCACCGAGCTTGATATCGGCAGTCACTAACTCTTGACTTGTAGGCACATCCTCAGGAAGTTTCAATTCATTCAGAGGAATGATAACAACTTGAATGCCCAAGAACAGGCCGGTGTCTTGCTCTACCTGAATTGAGCTCATCATTGTTTCAATTGTGTTGTAGATCGCCTTCAGACCAATTCCAAGCGATCCAGTCAGCTTCTGAGCATCCTCAGTCCGTCCTTGAGCTAACAACCCGGCCTTGATCTCCGCAATGTCAACAATCACACCATCCTCATCAAGTAGCTCAATGAAGTGACCATTCACAAGTGCACGGCCAGGAGCAATCCGGAAAGCAGTGTCGCTGTATTTGCTCAAGCTGAAATCGCTCTCAGAATGAACATAAGACGGTCCGCAGAAAAATTGGATCGCATGATCAGCATCTGCAGGACCAACGCCTACTGTTTCTCTAGAACGGACGTTGAACTCTGTGTTAAGCTGTCCACCTGCATGCGAGTTAGCTGCTGGATAGATATTTGTTGTTTGAACATGAAATACAGGAATATTCATTTTCCGCAATCACTCCTGTTATGGTATTATGTACACTTATAAAAGGTGATCAGATTGTGGGAGTTTCTCCGCCAAGCGCAAGTCCGGCAAGTGTTCCAAGCAGCGTAGTAGCACCTGTCTGATTGTTTCTCTGTAGCATTGCATTCACTACAAGTAAGATCTGAGATAATAGCGCATTAGTCTGAACAGCAGGATCACGAAGATCTACAGTGTTCTTGCTCAATGCTTCTGCGAGCGCATACACTGCACTATCGCTTTCATTTCTCTCTTTGTTTCGTATCTCAGCTACTTTACTATAATCATAAGACCTATCATAGGTTGTATGGCTGACGAAATAATTTACCCATTCATCATAGAACTCAGTCTCTTTCTTGAGGACATATGACAATGTCATGTTATTCGCAGTCAACAGCTCATTAGTAGTGGTTAGGAGCGAATTGGTGGTAGTGGTCAGCTCGTTGTTAGTACCAAGCAGTGCTTCAACAGCAGGCTGATAGATCAGCGTAGCATCCCACAGACCTTCTTCCTTTTCTTCACGACGACGAGCTTCACTAGACGCGGCCTCAGTTCGGAAATCGTTGAAGATGCCCTTCAGGTCTTCTTCGTTCTTCCCAATAGCTTCTAGTGCGGCATCCATGTCTGAAATGCCGAACTTAGACGCAGATGCAACCCAGTCCTCATACGACTTGGATGTATCACTAGCAAACTGTTTGATGTAACTTTCATCAAGCAGCTTGCCCATCTTCTCAGCGAGTAGCTTAGTATTGGCTTCTTCCTTAGCAGACTGGATATCTTGAGATGTTAAGATCGGTGATAGTGTAGGTGCGGTTGTTCCGCGTATTGTTGCTGCTTGGGACTTGCCCATCATTCCCCAACGATACCGAGAAGAGACCTTACCTGCGTATCTCTGATTTGCTGCTTCTTCTGCAGCTAAGTTAGAAGCAATGTCGAAAGCAAGCATGCCCGTCAATGCAGTAGTAGCAAAGGGACCTAGGCCCGGTGCTAATGCACCAAATGCAGTTGCTCCGTTCAGCCAGTCACGACCAGCAGCGTTTCGCGCAGAAGCACTTGCATATGCAGAAGAACCGCCCATTAGATTCACAAGTGCATCAGTTACATTCAGGTTCTTACCACGAGTAGTCAACTGATACATTGCGGTAGCGTTACCTTGACCTACTTTACCAAGTTCGAGTAGCTGAGTCAAATCAGCTTCTTGAGCGTGATACTCTTCAGCAGAATCAACTACACCCTTGACAAGCTTGAACAAGAAACCAAGCGGATTGAGGAAGTTCAAGATGCTATCAACGGTTTTGCGCAGACCTTGTAAGAAATCAAGAGCAGCGCCGTGAAGATTGACGCCATACTCAGCTTCCATGAGTTGCTGAGCAATCTGTTCCTCCCACATGTGCTGTTGAATTGCTCTGGCAGCATCATTATCAAGCACATAAGAGAGGCCTTCCTCAATCATGTACTTATTGATCTGAGCAATCTTCAGCTGTTCCTCATTAGTAGTTGTTTGTCCTTCAGCGAGCAGATCCAAGTTGTCTTGAAGAGCTGTGCTGTTGGAATTCATCTTGGCGATGACATCAGCTAAGTAAGCAAAATCTACTCTAGCGAAAGCATCCATGGATACACCAAAGACGGAAGACAAGCCTTCAGCAACTTCCATCCAAGCGCCATTCGCCATGTTCTGCATGTTTGCTAGATTCTTGAAAAGCTCAGCAAACACACTTTGCGGATCTTGCGCTAACTTTCTGAGGAACTCGGTATTAGATGCATTGATATTTGCAAGAGATCTAAGAGCTACTAGCTCACTAGCGTTACCGCCAACCGCTGCCTTGTAAATAACATCTGTGATAGATGTGGCAAGATCAGGAGCAATCGCACCAACCACTGCAGAAACTGCAGTCAAAACACCGCTGATGTTAGCAGCATTCCCAGTCTTACTTGCTTGAGCTATCTGAACACTCTGCTCGAAGAGCGATTGAGCATCTTTCAGACCTGTTGTAAATCCACCGGCGAGATTTCGGCTAGCGTAGAGAACATTATCAGCGAACGCATACAGCTGACTATTAGCATACTCAAGCGCCTGCGTCTGCGACATTCCATTCTTTACGGCATTGGCCGCAATAGATGCGTAGGTACTTGCGTATCCGAAGAAGTCCTGAGTAGGTACAGCAGCATTCAGCTTAGCAGCGTTATATGCGAATTCCTCAGCTGCCTTGCCACTCAAACCAGAATCAAGAACAGCGGAGAGACTGCTGATAATATCGGTTGTACTGATAACTTCAGATAAACCTTCGTCACGAAGACGCTGTGCAAAGGCGCCCATCAAAGATTGGAGATCTTCTTTGTTGTAGCCTTGCGTAGCATTTATCTTGCGGATGTTGTTATCCCAAGCATCATACAGATTATTAGCAGCAGCTTCGAGAATCTCAAACGGCTTCCGGACAATCGTCTCCAGATCGTCTGCCATTCGTTTCTTCTCGAACTCTACCTGCTTCTCACGGCTCTCCATGTAACGGAGGCCGGACTTCTTCATCGCCTCGAAGAGCTTCTTAGTGCCCTCAATTGCAGGACCTAAAGCATACTTCAGCGCAGCAGTAATCAATGCAACAGCAGCAATCGCTATCGCAATCTGAGGAACAGCTGCAGCAGCTGAACTACCGAGACCAGCAACAGCAGCACCGGCACCTTCACCAGCAGCAGCAGCTGAACCAAGACCCTCAGCAGCCGCGGTACCTCCCTCGGCAAGCATCGGAAGAGAAGATCCAAGGCCTTCAGCAGCTGCGCTCGCACCCATCTCTTCCCCAGCAGAATTCATTGCAGAGTCTATGCCATTCCGAACAAGGGTACTAGTTGCGTCTTCAATGTCGATCCCAGAGCTATCAGGCGACATTCTTCCGAAATTGGAGCTGCTGCAGTTGACTACATCTGCAGTAATGTTGACTACAGCAGCTCGGAAAGCATATTCACGAGAGGATCCTAGATCACCTACACTCTGACGAGAAGCTGATCCTCCGTTGAATATTGATCCAAATAACCCGGAAGATTGAGCCTCTTGCTGTGAAGGGACTCTATTCTGATTTGCTCGAGTTCTCCGGATCCAATCAGCAGCTGCTGAAGAAAACGATGTACCATGAGCTTGATCATATCCAGCTACGCCTGATTGAAATCCAGAAGCAGCTCGATTGAAGATATTATCAACAGCAGCCTTGGCCTCGTTCATTATGCGTTGGCCAAGCGCTGTTCCTTTCAGTGCTTCTCCAACTTGTTTACCTAGCTCACGACCAAGTTGCTCTTTGATATTCGCTAGATCAAGACCAAAGGTATCAGCAAAGTCAGCAACCGCACGACCTATTCTGTTCTTGTAATCAGACCCTAAGATAGCGTTGATGAGGCCTTCTTCAACTGCATCTCCGAAATCTTCGGTGATCTGACGACGGCGACGAAATGCGCTTCCGCGCTTTCTAGACCCACCACTAGTAAATAGCTCATCATATGCAGATTGATAAGAACGACCACGATTCTGATCAGCTGCTGCAGATTGTGATTGAGCGGCAGTCGCTTTGATGAGTCTTTCTAATTGATCTGATAAGTGCTTCAGATACGTTTCTACAGCTGGATTGGAACTCTGTTGTTGATTGTTCTGTGAGCTGAAGGCATCATTAGCATCAGTTGTAGGCATATCACATTCACTTCCTTGCTGTGGATGTAATAGTTAATGAGGGACGGGACAGTGATCCATCCCATCCCTTCGGAATTACTTTTTCTTCTTAGCTTTGATCGCGGCAAGTGATTTTTCGCGCTCTTGAAGCTCCTTAGTAAATGACTCTACATATTTCTTGCGAACGAAGATTGGTTGATCCATGAGCCATTCGGCAGAAACAGCACCTTCGGACGCTCTCGCTATGAACAGAGTTTCGTCAATGATGCGTTCATACATCGCTTGACGAATCTCAGAATAGGTCTTAAGTTGTCCTTGGAGCTCTACTGTGCTTCCATTCCCGTAGATCTCCCACGGTCGGACGTAGAAATCGATCATCCATCAGAGCCACAAACGCAGCGCCATCATTGTGACACTTCGGGCATCTGGTGGATCCTCCAGCACGCAGACCGTAGTCAGTGAGGTTGGAGACCTCATCGCGAAGTAACTTATAGTCAGCGGAAGAGAAGTCACGCTCAATGATGACGCGAACATCTACTGGTGTGAGATTCTCTTGACCTTTGATGCTCTTGACCATGTAGCACAAGCGAGCCAGCGGCTTGTTCACACTACCATCAGGCCAGAAGAACTGCTTATCTTTGTAAGCTGTCAGCAGATCTTGGATAGTCAGTAAACGGAGAACAACATCGCCGTCAAAATCGATGAATGCACTCCTAGGGACAACGATGCGATTGACGAAACCATCAGGAAGTGGTTTGCATCCGACAGAGTTCAGATTGACTCGATACTCACCGTGAAGTGTTCCGCAGTGTTCACAATACAGAACATTAGTAGTGTAGTACGGGCCGTAGTTCAAGAAGCGGAGGCAGCGGCAGATCCAATAGTAGTCGATCTCGAGTAGCTGCCGGAAATCAATCTTCTCTTCGATTGCCTTAGGGAAGATCTTATCCAGCATTGTCTGGTCGTAGTCTTCACTCCCAACATAGTCTAACTCAGAGATAGTTGGCAGAGACTTGAGCGTCAGCGTACCGGGAATGTCTTTGTACACACCCTTACCTAGCAGTTCGATCTTTTCGGAAATAGATGACATGTTGTTTCTCCTAATACAGTTTATTGAGTGTCAAACAACATGAAAATCTCGTGCAAGAGTACATGAGGGTTTCATGCGTTGCAACACTATACAAGGTTCAACTACTACGAAGATGTGCGTTTGAGTAGTCTTTGTAGATTATTTCCATCAACTCATTTTGTCTAGATTCGTTGACAGCTATAGACTTTACTTTCTTGTACCATTTTAAGAATCTGCGGTACTTGCGGAAATCACTGAAAGTTGCAAACTTACAAGGCATAGTACCCCAATCAACGAACCGATCCACATATGTATCATGGAACTCCCAGTCATACACTCCTGAATCAATGCTGGTCTGTAGCATTCCGAAGGTTATGCTGTATCTGCAGAACCAAGGCACACGGAACCAGTATCGAAATAAGTTTAGCATGGAATGTCCTCCTTATGCAGCCCGTAGTTGCAGAACGCTTCAGGATCCTTATAGCATTCATACACCTTACACCATACACGCCAGGTACTTCCACGATCTTCATGACAAACACAATCTTGACAACAGCAGATAGGCCGAAGTGAGAGCAATCGGCCGACATCTTCGCAAGTATGCCCATCCCACTCCGGTGCAGTAGGAAACTCAACACAACGGAAGTTGTCCCAGTACTCCAGCTCGTAGTGATAAGTGAACTGACCTGCAGGTGTATTGAAACCAACAATGAACCACCCGCCTCCGAATGGTTCACACCCATCACTATGCAGTTTGGACTTCCATGCGTAGCTCGGATAAGCTCTAACTAGGGCCTCAGTTAGAACTCTACGCTGCAGATACAGTTCATCAAAAGTATGATAACCGTCAGAAATCTCACCAGGATCTATCTGCACTTTAGTCATTATTTCGTTCATAGTGTTGTCCCCTTCAGATAGTTCTTCAACTTGAGGGCATAGTCGAGCGCATGCTGACGAGAATGCGGCGTGTCAGTTACAAGATCGTCCATTATCTTGTCCACATAACTCTTAATGATGTTAAGGTCTTCCGGAGACATGATGATTACAGTATCCATAATGGAACCTCCTAGAGATGATACAGATAGATAACTACAAGCAAGAATTTGATTGCAAGGCATATAGGCCGCTTACCTTTCTCCCAAGTAGGCATTTCATAAGCCCAAGCAAGACAAACGCCTACTCCGAGGATACAGATGAGGCGAAGAATGTCAATTAACATTCGAACCTTCACCTACTTTCTCGCGTTCATAGAACTGACGCATACCTTCATTACAAGACCAATGCCAGATGTTGTTTACGGTATCACAACAACCAAGAGTACCGAATGTATGGATACAACGCTGGCAGTTTCCTGTGGGCAAGAGACGGCCATACTCATCTTCAGGTGGATTCATCGGACACGACGGCATTCGCTTTTCTCGCGTGTTGAACGTGTAGCCTTGAGTAGATCCTGTGATACGACAGTATGGATAATCGCCGTCATCGTCCAGAGCAAAGCATCCGTCACAATGTTTCGGGCAATCTAAATTAGTATCAATTATGATTAGCATCGTCATCCTCCTTACTATTCAAATCTAGATGAATGATGATAGCTGGGATGTCAAGAATTCGGAGATAATCAGCACATCGAGATGTACTGCGACAAGCGTCTTTATCGCAACAGTCGAAACAAATAGAGTCGAGGACAGCCTGTACTGGAACATAAGTTTCTGTAAGAAGTTGATCTATTGAACTCTTCGGCTTGAATCGGCTGCAGAATTCATGATCGCTTTGAGGATTCTCTAGACCCCATTCGTTAGTGCAATCCATGTGCTTCTCGTCAAAGTAGTCGCAGTAGTAACAGAACATATTACTCCTCCAGAAGAACGACAAACACAGGTTCGCGTTGAGATTCGGCAATCGGCTCATTCTGAATGTGCTTCAGCCCAGTAGAAGAATAACCAAAACTACTCAGCGGTAACGGACGATCAAACTGTCGATAGTCCTTGAAGTAGCACAACCAGCTCTTGTTGTGTGCAGCCCATGCTACATTCTTAGCAACTTCAGCAAAAGCTACGGCGTGATAATAATCAGCTTGAAGAATGCTATCGCAGACAGCACTACCAACAACGAAGCAGTTATCACCCGAACATTCAGCGAAATAAACAACAAACGGTGCAGATACTTTGGTTGGGCGATGACGGCGGAGAAATGCACGCTTCTGCCGATTGCGAACACGCCGCATAGTCGTTTCATTGTAGAACAACAACAGGCCCACATCACTCATAGTTTGTACTCCTAGGAACCTTGAGTAAGGACACGATCATGTTCAGGTAACCATCCGATCTCATTCAGATAGTCTATAGCTGCCTCAAGCGTCTTAGGCATCATCTGCTGTGTGACTACTTTATTAGAAACTGGGAACTTTCGAATAGGACCAGAAATCTCTGACCAGTAAGTAACATAAGGGGTTGTATTAGGTACGCCATACACTAGCCCGCAGATTGTGTCGACCCACCTGTGGTCTGTGTAGACTGCAACAGCGAAACGGCCATTATCTAGCGCAACAAGTTTTGCAAGCCGCCAATCACCTGTATTATCTGATGGCAGGTGATCATCTACACTGACCCAAATGAAACCTTCAGGACGAAGACGACGCCCGTCAAAAATGTAATCACTATCTTCAGTGTCTTGAAGTTCTGCAAAACAGTAGCCGACACGCTCTCTAGCGAAGTGAATAACTGAACAGATAGTGAATCCACTATTCACGAACTTGTTCATGTGGGGGTTCCACTCACAGACATAATCACTGAGGTCGCTTCCGTCAACTACTACCACTCGGTCGCCAACATCAAACATCTATTCACAACCTTTCTGTATGTATTCTATAACGATCAACCACCATTCTTGTTAACAACGCGGACTTGATCTAGCGCGAAGATAACAAACAGGACCCAGAACCACCAAGGCATCTTTGCATAGATGCCGAGGATAAGGACTAAAACATACACATCCATTAGTCAGCACAACCCCTCTCTAGTCGAATTCATCAAGACCATTCAATAGATCTTCAACAATAACTATATAACTCCTCTTCGGATCTCGTCCCTTAATTTAGTCAATCTTGATACAAATTCACGCTCAGTCAGCACTGTTTCAGTGATTTTATTCTTACCAATACTGTGAGTCAAGTTTGCATTACCTGTAGCCAATAGAGCTTTTCTGAATGAATCGTTCTTAGCTAATTCATAATAAGCTCGATCAAGTAGGTATTGATATTCTTTACTATCTCTTTTGTATTCAGTATTTCTCCAGTAAAGTACTTGATTACGATACCACTTCTTATGCTTACCTTTGAACTTGGCAGACTTACCTACTAGTTTACATACCTCAACTTGCATATCAGGATTACTGAATTTTAGTGATTGCAAGAATCCTTCCATTGACGCACACTGTACGCCATCAATTATAAATGAATGAGGAGCAAAATTAGATAATGCACTAGAAGGATAACCACTACCAGAACCTATGTCCATGATACTCACCTATTTTGATTTGAAGTAGAACACTCTATCATAATATCCTTCAGGTGTCCACTGGATAGGACGATCTGTGAGTCGTTTATACAACTTCGGATGATTGCGTTGAAGAAGATATTCATGATCTTCATATTGAATTCTGTATGCTTCCAGGACGCTGATAAACTCAACGTGTGCGCAAGCGGACATATACTTGTTTCGTAGTCTCCTGTGATTTGCTAACCAGACTTTTTGTCGACGCTTAGAGAACTTGTACATGTTGATTCACTCCTTTACAAAACAGCTATCGATGATCTCGATTCGATAGCCGTCATTCGTATGAATGAGATGAAGTTCGGGACCAAACAGCAGTGCGAACGCCTTCTCCATCTGATAGCGTTCTTGATAATTACCTTCGGCACTGATAATCATGCCAGCATCTCGATCTTCCTGTTCATACAAGTATAGTTCGTCCAGACGACTGAGGAAGTCATCAAAATGAATACCCATGTAATGTCACCCCCTATCAAGCAGAAACGCGAATGAAATCTCTGACTTTCATCCCAGGAGCGTTCCACGGAGTGGAAGGACCATATTCATGATCCGTTGCGTCCTGATCGTAGTCGTCAAGCATGCGGAATGCTGCATCCATCTCAGCAGCTGCTGCACGAGCCTGGGCAAGGTCTTCAGCCGAAGGACCAGGATCCTTCGGCTGTTCAGTCTTGACCTTGCAGAAGTAGACGATGGTCTGCTTGACGCCGCGATACTCCTCGTGGTCCTTGACCTTGCCGGTGAGCTCAACGACGTGATCGCAGTCGACGTAGTTGGAAGTCATCCAGATTAGGACGCGATTCTGATCGTCAACGAACTTGTACATGAAAGTTGTACCGTACTGAGTGTCCCAAGAGGTGACGCACTTGCAGGAAGTGACCTTGACAGTAATCTTCTCGCCTTTGGTCCCGACGTAGCTGCTTCCTGCAGCTTCCGCCTCCATCTGTGCCTTGCGGGCTGCTTCCTTAGCGATACGCTCCATCTCACGGTTGTAAGTGGGAACAGCGGAGCAGAGGATGCCGAGATGCTTGCCCTTGACGTATTCACTCCGGACGACAGCCTTGAGGTTCATCATGTAGCTGGAAGTATCATCGGAGTTCAGAACCCAGTCGATGATGGGCTGGACATCAACGGCGGCGGGGTTCATGTGATGCTTCTCGATCATAGCATCGAGCCGAGCCTTGGCCTTGTCGTTGGTGGGGTATCCCTGAAGGTAGTCGTACAGCTCATAGGCTCTGACGCAAGTCGCATCAGTGTCATTGGTTCCTGCGTAGCCGAAGGCGCGGACCAGCTCGACTGTGCACTTGAGCACGAAAGCAGTCTCGAAGTACTTCGGCTGATGGCTGACGCTGTGATCGAAAGACTCGCCCTCGATGAGCTTGTCGAAACAGCTGATGTAGGCCGCAAGCTGCTCAGCGTCGAGACCGCCGGTGAACTCTTTGAGACAGCTACCGCCGACCTGCTTCCACTCGCCGGACTCGTTGACCAGAAGGTAGGTCTGCTTGCGAGTCCGCTTGGTGTTACAATGTTCGCAAGTGGGGACGACGGTGTAGTAGCGATCGGGAACTGTGTAGTTCAGATTGAACTGACGGACGATATTTTGGCCGTGGCCGTCCATGTGCTCGATCACGGCGACGAACTTCCAACCGTTGATGTGAGCGTTGCCCCAGGCCTCGACTTCGATGAATCGAGCCATGTAGGTGCAGAGGGTTTCTTCGTCGGTGATCTCCTTCCAGACCTCGTTGCCTTTGCGGTAGCCGAAATCGGTCCCGAGCTTGTTGCACTTGTTCTGGATGGTCTTGAGCTGCTTCTCGAGCCGCTCGATGTTGGATTCGTGAATGAGATAAGTCATTGTCGGCACCTCCTTACTGGTTCTTCGTGATCGTGTGGATGGGCTGCTTGGTGGTCATGTCCACCAACTGGAGCTCGTCGTACTCCTCGAGCCACTCCTCCAAGGCCTCGGGGTTGTCGGTCATCTCGGACCAGGCCGCCTCCGCCTTCTCGCGAAGCTTGAACCACTGATAAAGCATGCCGTCGGCATAGATGCCGAACTTACCGAACTTCTGAGAATAAGTCATGATAGAAACCTCCTACTATTGTAGCATTGATGTTGGTTCGTGTACTATAACGATTCTGGATTACTTGACCTTGAGATTGCTGAAGATGAGTTCCTTGAACTTGCGCCAGGTGATGTCGTCGAAACCGAGATGAATGTGAGTTTGGTCATCCCACATCCAGCATTCCGTGCCGCGTGCGGCTGCGAGCTGAAGGATGGAATCGACTTCGTCCTTGATGTCGTCCCACTCCCAGCAGTAGCAGCGGGCCATCTCGGTGAATGTTTCGAACCCTTCGTCATTCATGTCGCTAGCGAATACGCCTGCGACGAACTTCGCGAGGTCTTCGAATGTCTTGATCTGCTTCATGATAGGCCTCCTAAATGTATCGGCTGTAGGCCAACTTCCGCTGATCGCAGACGGCCTGGAGGATGCTGTAGCCCTGATACGGGCGGCAGACCATCTTCACTTTGCTGAGCCAGACAGGATAAGTGATGCCGCCGCGCTTGCCGATGAACAGCTGAGCATGGTCTCGAGCGAACTGGAGGAGCGGCTTGACCTCGTCGTCCTTGTAGCCGAGAATGATGCTGAGGCTGATGAAGCTACCGTGGTTGGTGGCCTCGAACTTCTTGATCTCCATCCCCATCTCCTGAGCCTCAGCTTCGACTTTGATCTGAAGATCCACGTACTTGCGGAACTGAGAAGGGGTCATCTCTGTGAGCTGTGCCATTTTCACTACCTCCATAATAAATGAGCATTGATGTGTGAAGTAGACACGATCAATGCTCATAAGCGTTGTTCAGATTTGGGCTTGAGAGGGCCCGTGGGCTTTGTAGCATTGATGTGTTCCTACAATTATATTATAAGCCCTACGGGGTGAGAAGTCAAGTATTATTTTGGATTTCTTCAAAAATTTTAACACAGATTGTAGTACAGCATGCTTTCTAGATTATTAGCTGAATTGTAGCTGTCATAATTGTTTGCATATCCTCGCCATGAAACAAATGACTGATGCTGTTCGGCAGGTGTCATCTTACCTTGTGCAATCAATCCATTCTGCTTAACTATGCTTCTACGTCTCCTTGTTATGTTCTTTCGTGCAAGCCGCATGATTATCTTATTATCATCAGTTATGAATATTCGTTTCTTCAAGTAAGTGAAATGGCCGCCATCAAATGGGGTTATCTGTGTAACAGTTTCATTCACTCCCAGCCCTTCAGATCGTGACACTTCTATGAACAAGTCTCTGTATTGTTTCAATTTATCAAGATCGTGACATATCAAATAGCTGTCATCCATGTATCTTCCATATCCATGTACACCAAGTTTATCTTTGAAGTAATGATCTACGTTGTTACAATAATACACTGCGCATAGTTGAGAAATTTCAGACCCTAGACCTAATCCATAAGATCCTGGAAAGCATTCAATGAAATATGCAAGTAAACTCAACAACCTGTTATCGGATATCAATGGTGCTACTTTTGCTATCATACTGGCATGAGGTATGCTTGCAAAGTAATTATGATAGTCCATTGTTAAGATACCTCCAGCTCTTCCATATCGAGCAAGATGATATCGTAGATGCTCTCGAAGTCGTTTAATCGCAAAATCAGTCCCACGTCCTTTCACAGTTGCACAGTTGTCATGAATAAGACGTGGGACTATAAGCGGCCGCAAGGCGTATGTAACTAGACATTTCTGAACACATCTTTCTGAAATATGAACGGAAGATATATTTCTTAGTTTACCTCTTTCCGATATTGTGAAGTTGGTGAAACCTTTCGATTTATATGTTCCATCCAACAGTTCTTTATGAAGTGTGGACAGCCATTGCAGCAGATTGATTTCAAACATCTGAGAAGATTGTTTCCAACGAACACCTTTCAGACATTCAAGAGCAGATCGTTTTAGATGGTCAAATGAAAAGACCTCTTCAAATGTATACATTACCTCATAACTGTGCCAGCGTATGCTGTATCAACCGAGTGCAAGCGCTAAGTTGAGCCACAGTGTTAATTTACCGTTGATATCAACAGCCCGGGTGCATTCTCCTGTATCATAAATTGAGGTATATAGATATTTATGTATCCCGTTCTAATTTCACTTTCGCTACTTTTCTGACGTGTTTATGATACATCCAAACGGCGCCAACCCATTAGCATTACTGGCATTGTCGTTGTTGGCTTCTCCGTCATTGTTGACATTACAGAAGTTGTTACCGTCACCCTTGGGATTCGTGTCAGGAGAGCGCTCCCACCAGTTGTCGGCCGAATCATTAACAGAATGCAACCGTATTCTAACCAAGTTTCTGAGGCTTCTTAGCAGTATTGCGAACCTTTCGATCACTATCTAGAACACCTTTGATCATATTTGATACTTCAACACACGCTAGGCCTATCTCCTCTTCCTGTTTTAGAATTTTGTCTTGTTTGACACCGTCACATTTTGCAGTCAATTCTAGGAATATATACGCAACTGTAGATAAGGTGTCTAAGTAACCTCGAGCTTGTTCGAGATGTTTACGTCTATCCTGATATTCTGCTTCGGACGTACCAGGATACATGTAGATCTTATTACCTACTTGAGCATGATTCAACGCATATAATCCGCACTTAATGATGTTATCTCCATATGTTTGACGATATTTCTTAGGATGCCCATATACAATCTCACCTAGTCGAGTATTCAACTGATACAGGCGCATCAGATACTGTGCTTTAGATATTCCGCGTAGCCAAGTAGGTACTGACATATTCACCTCATGATATCGCCTGGCCTCTTGACGAGGCCAGGCATGATGTTCATCGCCCGGGACATGCCCGGGCGATTTTTTGATTTAAGATCAGATACAGCCAAACGGCGCCAACCCACAAGCAATACTGGCAAAGTCGGAGTCGGCTTCTCCGTCAAAGTAGACAACACAGAAGGAGTCACCGTCACCCTTGAGATACGTGTCAGGAGAGCGCTCCCACCAGCCGCCGGCCTCTCCGTTTACAGTCTTGATACGATTAGCTTCTGTAGCATAATATTCAATCTGAGTCAATGCAGCAGCTTCAGTTTCATTAGACCCTATTCTTTCACCGAATACTTCTTTCTCTGCAAATAGTGCAAAGTAGTCGTTACTGGTTGTATTGGTTGTGCCATCCCACTCGGTGCAAGTGATTACATTGAACTGCTTGAAGCAGTTGCGAAGAGTTGCAGGAATAGCATTCTTGAATACATTGTTGCACCAAGTACGACGAGCAGAAGCTTCCCATGAACCTGCACTAGTATCTGTGCTATTCATGTAGCCCATCTCATTCAGGCAATTCTTCAAGCCAACGACGAAGTGGTCTTTGCCTCCACCAACTAAGTCGTAGTGCTGACTATCCATGATGACAAGTGTAACTTCTTGAGCTGCATGAGTTTCACCCACACCAGTGGCTTCCATAGCTGCAAGAGACACAGTCCGCTCGTCACCGATCTGCCAACCAGTATCTTGAATAGTGATTCGGCCGTCGTCTAGAGCTGCGATCATCTTAGCGATCTGTTCGTCTGTACCAGTTGCCCAGGGTACGATTTCAACAGGAAGGACATCCTCGATGTTTGCTAAAACATACTGAAGATCATCGTTTACTACAATTACCTTGCCTTTGTCAGAAGCGGACGGAAGGGGTAGAAGCTTGCCATCTAGGGCAGATTCAGCTACTGATGCTTCTTGACCGTTGACTTTGAATTTTGTAATTTTCATGATAGTATCTCCTATTCTTTATTAGTTATCTCAGATTCAAGTAGGGTTAGCCTCTTGGATAACCGTTTTCGTCCATTGTCTGATACGCTCGTTTCATTATAGAAACAGCACTTACACCAAACTCATATTCAATTGCATATACATCGTATACATTCCTCCTGTCAAATACAATTGACGTTTCGACAATATAACAGACTTTTCGATCGTGCGAAAGGCTGTCACCATGATCAAGCAGTAGAATCACGGGCTGTGTTGCTATAGCAGTATTGATTTCTGCCCATGTTTTATCTAATGTTGATGTTTCATCGTCAACATGAACAATAAATGCTCCGCCGCTCGAACCACCGCCAGCTTCCGCAATCGTATACTTACCGTTTTCGTCAACTACAACAGTTTTGCCGATATCCTCCGCTGACGGGGGGGGGTAGAAGTTGACCTGCGAGAGCGCTCTCGGCTACAAGAGCATCTTGTCCGTTAACTATGAACTTTGTGATCTTTTTTGCCATCACTTATCGCTCCTTACATGAAATTACTTACCGCCAGTAAACGAAACTTCCCAACCAAAACCAGAAGTGTAGTCAATTGTGTAAGACCCACACCCTGCATGTATTACTGGGTTGTTCGATGCAGTTCCAGATACTTCATAGATAGGCAGGAACACTAGGCGGTTAGAGGCTACAAAAGATACGCGGAACATTGTGTGGCCGCTACTTACTTTATTTAAGATGTCACCAACTGACATCTCAGGAGGCGTAAATGTACCGTTGGCTTCGTTGTACTGACAGCTGATGTACATATCAGGAACTTCTTCAGGATACTTCCAGATTGGAATGTTTCTTGCAAACATACCAGAACCTGTCATCTGGACAGATAAGAACATTCTTCCATCAGCTTCCGTACAGTCAGGGACGCCGATCAGCTTGACACGATTGACGATGATTGTACCATCGTTATGATAACTTACATTAAGTGAATCTAGGACAGTATCTTCTGTTTGAATGGTATCGATGAACTGAGCCTCAATCCGACCGTCATCTATGCAACAAGGAGCATACACATGATTGAATAACATGTAAGCCATCTTGCCTTGTTGTATTGCAGCAAGTGCTGTTGCGTAGGGCACATCAGCTGTATACTCGCCAGGCTCAGATCCAGGAGTTACTGTGATGACTACACCGAAGGCTTCAATACCACTCTTGAAAACAACTGTTGGGACACCTTGAACACTATCTACGGCAGCGACCTTTCCATTGTCTTGCGCAACCAGTGGAGGCAAGAGCCGTTCTTGTACTTCAACATCCATTGCAGACTCTGCAATGGTAGCTTCTTGCCCGTTTACTATGAATTTTGTTATATTCATGATTCATATCTCCTAGAATTATTTTGATGAGGTCATGAGTTTAAGGTATTGTACTAAGTTGATGAAATTGTTAACACATTACTACCATATGCCACTGCTTGATGAGTAAACGAAACAATATAAGTAGTAATACCCTGATTGCCTACAACCTTGCTTACTAAACTAACAATACTACTAGTACCTGGAGTAGTCGAGAAACTGAGATTCATCGAGTTAGAAGCACCAATTGATAGGTAAGTACTCCAAAGATAGTCAACAGTTCCACCATAAGCACATTTTACTGTAGCCTCTTGCTGAGGAGAAATACTGATTGACTCAGTCCTAATCTTGCCATTAGATATCACGAGACTATTACGTACTGTAATATTATAAGGTGTAGAATTATTAACAATTTTGATTGAAGCTAACTCAGGAGCAGGAGTATCAGGAACATTTACTTTAGCACTAGCGTAATTTTTTACATCATAAGTACCATTTGCAGTTATGTTTCTAGTACCTGACGGCTTAGAAAAAGGGACAAGCCCATACGAGCCGTCCTCCATCACTGCGATGACGTTACCTTGTGATCCTGTGGACGGATCAGGAACTCCGGATCCTTGTCTGACTGCAGCCTTGAACTCATCTCCCAATATCAGCTGACTTTGAATGTATCGCATTTCAATTGTATGTAGACCTGCATCAGGAGTTGCTACATCAACAACACTACCACCGATGCTGATGAAGAATGGATATGTTGTGAATACAGGAAGCTCACTCGATGAATCTAGTTCACCGAATACAAAGTTACCATTCATTTCACTTCGAGGAACAGCAAGATATGTTTGACCATCAAACACAACATCTAAACTATTAGGAAGTGTAGTCACATTAGTGATATTAACAGGACCATCGGCAAAGTCAAGATCAGGAATAGCTTCTGCGGTAAATGAAGTATCTATGTTGAGGATACGATCACTAGGAATGACGATTCGAATTGTATGTGTACCTTCTGCAGAACAATAAACATATACTGTTAATGTATTATGTTCTATACCAACCCACAATCCAATAGGAAACCTAGTGAAATCGATTGAATAGTTGCCGCTACCGTCATCTACTTCATCACCATAGAACTGATCATTCAACGGACATATAGTAATATCGTACTCTTGACCGTCATATGTGACTCGAAGTGGATTCGGATAATCAAACTTGTAAGAACTAGGTAAAGGAATTATTCCAAAAATATCACCGTTACTTTCTGTTGCTTCAAACTCAGTCTCTGGAAGTAACTCAATCGGATCAGTACTTGTAATGTAATCGAGCCGATTAGTGTACTTGCCGTCTGAGCCGATTACAACCGTCTTACCTGCGTCTTCAGGAGACCCGGAGGGTGTCAGCCCTTCAAATATCTCAGGATCCAGCGCTGATTTTGCTGCAACAGCTTGTTTGCCATTAACAAGAAATTTAGTTATTTTCATGATAAGCTATTCTCCTATCATACATCAGTTACTTAAAATGACGATTCAATATTTGTTGTCCGTTATTGTTGTGGTTCCTTTAGGTGATATTTGAAGGATATGCGGCAAGAGCGGCTTCTTCGGTACTTTCTGCTACGGCATATATATAATATACGTCATGGTTGTCTACAGAAAACTCTCCCTGATAAGAACCTTTTACAAAATAAACGGCAGTAACTCTAATTACTGTTAGGTATAATGCCTCATCAATATGAATCAGCACAGCCCTTCCAGCCAAAAACGCCTCCTGAATCTCTCCCATCGTCTTATCCAGCGTACCATTAGTATCGGTGCAGATAAGCGGAGCATTAGAACCACCAGCATTTGAAAGTGCATAGCTTCCATCTTCTTGCACAGTGGGTACTTTCCCCGCATCGCCTTCTCCTGGTACAGGTAGTACTTGACCTTCAAGTGCGCTGTTTGCAACAACAGCATCCTTTCCATTTACTTTGAACTTAGTTATTTTCATAATCGCTATTCTCCTGTCATGTATTGATCTATATTTTGCCTACTTTCAGTAGAGGCATCTGCTTTTTCATTTTAGGGAGCGGTAAACGAGGTAAATATCTAGAGGTGTGCCGTTCTTAATAACTGATACCTGAGCAGAATAAGATCCCTCGTTAGCATATTGGCATAGTGTACGATAAGCCCACAGGCTCTCTTGTACATCTTCAGAGTTTGGTTGTTTTAGCTTAATAGTATCTGCTGCTTCAAGCGCATCACGAGCTTCCGCGTAGCTTGTATATCCTTCTGTTAGATCACTATCTTTGTATGCATAGATTCTTCCGTCTACAGGTTCGGAAAAATACAGTGTCAACACATTTGTCCCGCCACCAGATTGTGATAGCGCATATGACCCGTCCTCCTGGACAGTAGGAACTTTACCTACATCTTCAGCAGACGGAGGAGGGAGGAGCTGACCATCCAATGCAGATTCTGCGACAAGAGTTTCTTCGCCATTCACTTGGAATTTTGTAATTTTCATGATAATATCTCCTATCATTTCATTTCTTACTTGATAGAACGGATCAATGTTTGTTGTCCATCTCATTGTTGCACTTTCTCTATTTGTTTACTAGTGATCCGCATTTTGATGCATACGAACATTTTTGCTTTCGTCTACATAGATTTCTGTGATACTGCTGTCCGACGAAATAACAGCAAAATTTGCAGTCTTCATTCCACCAGCCAGTTCCCCATATGTGATATAAACAGCTGTCATCGTTAACAAGCCTTCTTCTGTTTCTCCGTGGACAAACAGAATAGGAAATACGTTGTTATTGACAGCTTCAAGGATTTCTGTTGCGCTTTTTGAAGCGGAACCAAAAACAGGCTGTTCGTCTACAATACTCGCCTCACAAGTAACAACAAACACCCCGCCACCCGAACCGCCGCCGTTCTCTAGTCCGTAGCTTCCATCGCTCTGGACGGTGGGAACTTTGCCCTCGTCAGCAGCAGTGGCAGCAGGCAAAAGCTGACCCTCTAGAGCAGTTTCAGATACCTGTGCTTCTTTGCCGTTTACTATAAATTTCCTGATCTTGGTCTTAGCCATAACTTACATCTCCTTATGAATTAGCGATAGAAACAACAACTTCGGTCGAGTTGATGTGACACCAGATGACTTTGACAATAGACGCGTTATAGTGTTCCGTCCAGAATCCGCCGAAAGTAGCTACCTCAGTACCAGCAGCATTGAGAGTGATCTTGTACTGGAGTAGATAGATGACATCACCAGACACATTAGTTTCGTGATATTTTAAGACAATCTCTTTACCAGCTGCGTAAGCTTCTTGGATCTCAGAGAAAGTGCGATCGCAAGCTGCATCTCCGCCCGGTGTTGTTCCGGAGAACATGATAGGGAAGAGCTCAGGACCTTCGACTGTTGGCATCTCTAGTGCATAAGTCCCGTCATCCTGGACAGTGGGAACTTTACCTTCGTCTTCAGAAGTAGCTGCAGGCAGCTCAGATTCAAAAGTAGACAGAATATATTCTCCGTTCTCATCGACAGAAACAACTTTACCTTCATCTTCAGAAGTAGCTTCTGGCAGAAGACCGTTAGAAATCTCATCATCTAGTACAGATTTAGACAGCTTCTCTTCGCTGCCGTTTACCAAGAATCGCTTGATCATTGTTCGACATCTCCTTTGTTAGTTAGATACGGACCAGTTACCAGAAGCAACCTTCAAGAACTTGCCATTATCGTCGTTAGACACTATTGGTAGGAACTTAGAAGAACCGATACTGCCAACTACAGCAGTAGAACCATCATTGAGACCCATAACAAACATCCAAGTAGCTAACTCAGTGATGTTAGCAACGAAAAGCTCTCCAACTACTGTGTATGGATCATAGTACACTGCAATAAATCTTTCATCATTGTAGTATACAGGTATCCGAAGGCTCTGGAAGCAGAAATAAACGAAATCACCATTGTTGTAAGCTTGCAGAGTCTCCTCGTAGGTCTTATCAGAATTCATCACACCAGGAGTACTAGATTCTGTGAGAGTGACGAAGAACGGCTTGCTCACAGAATTGAGTACGAAGTGTCCCTGGTCATCTACAGTCAGTACCTTGCCAGCATCAGCAGCAGTAACTTGCGGAAGCAGCTGAGACGTAACATCATCAGCAAGAGAAGATTTACTTAGTTGTGCCTGTACGCCATTTAGAAACAGCTTAATAATATTTGCCATACTGTACACCCCTAATATCTTTGTAGTATTGTTTCTATGTTTATTAAAGGTTCTGTTGTGGTAAACTATAGCCGGCCAGGCGAACCTGACCGGCTATTTATCTCACTGATCGAGCAATCAATCAGGTCCATTGAGCTCACCGCTAGTACTATCTGACTGATAGCTAAGATTCGATACACCTCCTGTACCTGCGTTGAAGGTCACGAAGTGTACAGTACAATTACTGTCAGAAGGAGCATGATAGTCGATGAGATATCCTACAAGTGAGCTTCCATTGGATGCTTGCTTATGGAGCTTGACTAGTTGTCCGGCCTGTTCTGCAGCTACAATCTCATCATAAGTCTTATCTAACTTATATCCTTTTGACGCCTCAATACAGTTCACAACAAGAGCGCCTTGTCCAACTTCTGATAGTTCGTAGTCACCAGACGCGCCTACGACAATCACTTTACCTTCATCAGTAGCTTCGGCAACAGGCAACAGCAAACTAGTTACATCGTCATCCAATGATGATTTTGCAGCTTTAGCTGGTTGCCCGTCTACAAAGAACTGCTTGATTTTTTTTGCCATGATTCTAATCCTCCTAAATTACTGAAGATCAGACTTCTTTAGATAGATCGCCTTTGAGATGATGAACGATACTTTGACCTTGACAACCTCGCCGCCGACCTGATTCATCGGGCCGTGATCAAGGCCGCCGATCCAAGTACCAGGAGCACGGATAACATCTCGAACATTGCCTTGGCCGTCGTACCGAATGAAGAAGACCTGGCGCATATACTCAGAAGGCAGACCCATGCGCTCAGTTTCAGGATCGTAGACCTTACGCCGCCACTCACGAAGTGCTTCAAGCACATTAGGCTCGCAGTAGCAGTTGAGAGTCCACTCGACATCGCTGTAAGTGACCTTGGAGGGGAACTTGATCAGACCGTTACCATAGTGAACAACGATGCTGTCTTCCTCTTCGATCACATCGCCGACCTCATCGGTGGAGAGAGTCAGCAGATCGGAGAACTCAGTAGGAGAGGTGCCGTCCATCGAGTAGATGCGAACCTCGAAGTTATTAGTTGTTAGTGGGACGTAGTTGTCGACACCAAGCATGTGATTGGTGCCCATTGCAATCGGTGAAAACATAGAAATTTCTCCTTCTTATTAGATTTACCAAAGATATAAAAGGAAGATCCGCTTGATCACCGAAATCACTACACCTTATATTTATTTACAAAGGAGGTACACAAGATGACATCAACAGAGAAACGATCAAAGACAGTAGAAGAACGCTATGGAGTAAGTAACATTTCGCAACTGCAAAGTACGCAGAACAAGCGACGAACTACATTCGAAGCTAAAAAGACAACCATGATTTTCTATCAAGAACCTCGAGTTAACATCATACAAGCAGCTGACCTCCGAGTATTCAAGATACACAAGAAGGTGGCAGATCAGTGGTTAGATGAACACCATCCGTTCAAAGCACCTCGAGGGAATGTTCTATGTTTAGGACTAGTTGACCAAAACACCATCTACTGCTTGATAACATTCAAGCGATCTAGAAATCCAAAGTACACAGCTGAAATTTCTAGAATGTGGATGTTACCTACCTGGTATGTAGTAGGTGGATATGACAAACTGTCCTCAGCTGCATCTGAATTCGGACTGTACAACCTAGTGGCCTATGTCAACATGTCCTTTGAAAACTACAAGGATTATGAAGCAATAGGAATGCGCCATGTCCGAGACATCCAATCAACTAAGTGGTGGATGTCAGAGACAGGGCGCATTTCAGATGCATCTCGAAGACAGAAACACTTATCGCAGGACTACATGATCTTCCACGGATATGTGCCGATGTATGACTGTGGGCAACGTGTGTATGAAGTATGATTACACCTTATTTGTTATTAGAGAATAGTTGTACTATTAAATCATGAACTTCCTTCCAATCATAGGCACGAATGATTCCATGAGCTGTTGCATCGTAGTATTCATTATTGCGTCTACTGAATAAGATTCTGATGCAAGGAGCATCTTCCAGATTGTGCGGACCGTCATCAATGAGTGCGTCTGCTCGGAAGAGCTTCTTGTTTTGCATTACAACAACATTGTTCCAACTGATAAAAGGGAAGTGTTGTTGAATCAAACGAAACTTGTATTCAACATTTTCAGGAGCTGTTGCTGTAACCAAGTAGATATTGAAACCTTTATCCAGTAGTTTCTTCAAGTACTCACACGCACCAGGCATCGGCTCTACATCTGCCCACATAGTCCAGTCACTCAATGGAGCATACACTTGATCCTCAGTAAGCGTTGGAAATACTTCAGGAACACTCCATCCACGAATAGAAGCAGGATCTACCTTGAGCCCATATTCATGATTCAGAAAGTTGACCCACGGTGTCATCAAGTCCCAGATGACATCGTCCATGTCAATTGCGATAATTGGTCTACTCAAGGGACCTCACTCCCCCCTTTATTGGATGCATATACATGTAATCTATGTATATGTGATCTATAGGACATCCGCAGATAGGGCACCGATTCGGATACACATGGTCACCTTCGCAGCTTATCTCTGAATAGATCACTTCATGACAGTGAGAACATACAGGACGAAATTCTATCGAAGCGAATGAATCACCGCTAACACTAGGCGCAATACTACATCCAAGTTCTCGCTGACGATGTTGCATCTTATGTTCTTCATGATGAAGTAGATCTAAGACGAAGTTAAGAGCAGATACAATCCGAGATTGATCCATGGACAATCCACAGTATCCACAATCATGATTACAGTCAGTTGATTGAACGCACTTGAGCTCAGTGCGAATCACGTCCATAGCATTCATTAAGTCCATCTACAGCCCTCTGTATCCATACTCATTCATGTACTTTCTCATAGTAGGAAACTGATCATATATCTGAGATAGCCCAGTCATGCGCTCAATCTCAGCCAAGATCATTCGATCTACTTCGCGCTTACTGCGCTTGGGAGGTCTAGGTGGAAGCTCACCACGAGCAGCTGCCAGTGCTACAGGATTCGTCTTGTGTTGTCCCATCGTCATTCTCCTTCAAATCATGCTTGAGATATTGTGCAAGTAGCAGCAGATTAACTGTATAGCAAATTGATAGTAAGTCGATGATCCATCCAGTACGAAGGATATTGCATGCGGCCTTTAGTTACCTTAATAGACTCTACATCAAGACCGTCACTCTCTAACACGTCCCTGACAAAATCCACTTCTTCTTGTAATTCAGTGTCAGAAAGGAGTAAGGAAACGGATGCTGTAATGGCGACATGATCAGAGTATGCTTTGTAGTTCTTGACTTCTAACATGCGCTCACGATGTACACCACCCAATAGCTGGCTGACCCTGTCAAATAGCTGCTTGGCAACAGCTTCAACTGACTTATCAGCTAAGTACTGGTCACATACAACAAATCCGTAGCGAGTGTTTGCAATAACGTTCAAGTCTGAATAAGTCCGCTGAATGAATTGGGCTACAGCTCCGACGATATCGGGATCTGCAGGGTCTACATGCCATGCATCAGGTTCGCTTGCTTGATGTATTGTAATTTTATACTTATTAGGACCAATAGATGTCCCAGAACGAATGGTGTAGTCTAACCACCGATCAAACCGTTCAGACCACTGCAGCTCTGAGGAGTTTCCTGTGAAGGATAGTCCTAATACTAACGTCACCGCAGAAATAAGCGGCTGTCGAGGATCCGCATCGTTAACATGAGCAGCTTTGATATACCTTTTCATAATGACTATCTCACATCCAATTAAAAATTACATGTCTTACATTCTAGTAGATCTTTGCAATGACGCAGATGCTGTGCAAACAACGGCATCGGAGCTTCTTTTGGATAGTTATCAAACTTGACTGTGACCCAGCAGAACTCCGGACTGACGCAGCGATCAACGTCAACAACAGTTCCGCGATCACCATCACGTGCATATGAATGATTTCCGAGGACAGTCACCGTATCGCCTTTGCGAAATTTCTCAGCCTTTCCGTACTTGATCATGTTATCCTCCAAAGATGTTGATGAATACTATAACGATCGCAGTTACGCAAGTATCATCACCAATCTCGACTTCGGAAGAAATCATTTTTCAGCGTGCTGACTGCGGCTGAACCTTGAGTACGTCGCTTTCCTGAACCAAATTGGAATGATCCATCATCATAAACAGTCAAAGTCTTCGTGAAGATCTTGCCTGTGTCCCATCGACCGCCACCAGCATACGGAATGCTGTACACAGTACAGTCATCATGGGACTCTAGTTTTTGAATGAATTTATCATCCAAAGAATAGTATGGGTTGTTGCGAAGATCAGCGCTACTAGCTATTGTTGGAAAGATCCTATTAGAGATAAGGAAGTTGAAAACTTCCTTGTCTTGATCGTCCACATTATCTAATAAACGATCTCGAACAGATGCCGTAGGAATCTTCAGTCTATCTTGCTGCTCGTCTTCGCTTAGATAAGGTGAAAAGAACTTAGCCGATTTGATTACACGCTTCATCAGTATCTTACCTCATTTGCAAAGGACCGAGCAGCATCGTACAGCGCATCCATGGCCTTGCCAATGTTCTCAAGATCGTACTCATCCAGGAAATCGCCAATATCATTCATGCGCGATGTTGCATCGAGAAACTCAGAAATACTATCTGCGATGTTCTCTGCGTCCTTGCTCAACTTCTTGAATGTAGTCTTATCAGTAGATGCAGTTACTACTCTTTTCATGTTACCTTACTCCTTATCCTAGTTTTTCAGAAATAAATTCTATGATCTTCGATTCACTACCGCTACTTGTAGGATAGTGTGCAATCATATCACGGAGAGTATCAATTTCGTGTTCACGAAGACGAACAGAAGTTTCAGGACCAAGGAAGGTCTCTTCAAGTACCTGAATAGCTGACAGCATATCACCATTAGACATTGTAGCAAAGAATCCTTCTTCGGGATCATGCTCCGACTCATCTGCGTTATACTCCATCAAGATATTCCAAGCAGCTTCCTCTTCATCTAGAAAATCCGCTGCATAAGAATATAGAGCATCGATCCTATTCATCATATCGTCTCGAGTCATTCTCTTATTTCCCATTGTCATACTCCCCAATCATAAGTATAGTACATCTCACTAAGATGTTCTTTCAGATTCTTCATGAACTGGCGGTTCTTAGTTGAAGCAAAGGGCACCAGATCTTCGTATACACCATCATCATCCATCTCAGTGATGACCATGATGACATGTTCAATGGTCATATCAATGATATCTTTTTAGAATAGTCGTCATATCTGTTGTTATCATATACTTGATACAGCATATCATCTGCAAGCTCTAGCAGATGCTCCAACTGAAAATCAGTCATCCGCTGAGAAGTAGCAGCTTGGATTGATGAACTAGACATCAAATCAGATGGATCGTCGTATTCGGAATGAACATCATCTACCTGAACATACTCATCAAGTACTTTTTTGAGTGTGTCCTTAGTAGCACGATGATAACGACCGCGATTGGTTTTTGATCCGCTGTAGTTCTTGACAGGGCCTTGATCTGTGTTCCAATAGACGAACGGACGGAACCAAGAATGACCATCAGCCGAACGCTTTACTTCGATGTACTTGTTCTTGTTCTTTTTGTTCTGATAGAGAGCATATTCCGGAGTCTGTGCAGCACGAATCTGATAATTGTCATCTTCTGCCCAAGCACTCTCACACTCACGAATCTCAGTCTTAGTTGCTTTCCGGACAGAACAACCATCATAATGACCAGGTATGTCATCTAGATGATCTTTCTCAAACTTTGCCTTAGCCATCTCCTTACTAGGAGCATAAATCAAGAGTTCATTCCACTCAGGATAAGGGCCAGACTCACGACTTCCGGTATCATAATTGTATTGAACAATCCATGCCGGACCTTTAGAAGTATGCTCGCTACCAACAACAGTGGCAGAAGACACATCGGAATCAGCAGGGTACCATACAGTTAATCCACCTTTTCCATCACCAATGAAATCATATGGTACATCAGAAGCACGCAATGAATCAATGAAATCATGTCCTTCGGAAGAGGTTGTAAAATCACGATGAGCCCATCCAGGATGCTCCTCGTTCATCATACGCCAATTTTCGTTATGACGTTGTTCTTTAGCTGAAGCATCATAATCAGGGGTATCTTTGATCAACTCAGTTAGATACTCCTTGTAACGCTGCTTGAAATCCCTAACGCTGTTAGCTTCCATTATCATTCCAACAAGTTTGCGATAGAATGTTTGAAAGTCATAGCCTTCTACTATAAGCTCTGGATCATCGCCAGTAGTAACAAACTCTACAACGCCTTCTCCGTCATTGAATTGACCATCAAAATCAACGCCAAGATATTGTTGAACAGCATCCATGAGCGGAAGGATTTTCTTACCGACCTTAGCTTCATATCCAAAAATTGGATCGTCTGTGCCGTTTTCAAATTCAGATTCAAGTAACTTCTTGATGCTACTCCAAGTATCTTTTGTAGATGCTTCAACGGATGCATCACTTCGAATATATCGTTTCATATAGACCCTCCGTATTCTATTAGTAGAGGTCAACAGAATCAACGGTTACAAATTTTTGATATCTACCTTGAACTACATCTACTTGCACATTGCATTGTCTGAAGCTTTTCCAGTCAGCTTTAGTTGCAAGTGCAAGGTTCTTAGGAAACTTGTTTAGTGCAGCTATAAGTTCACCTACGGTAGTGCAGTAGCTTGGTTCTGTATCATCAGATGTAGCTGCAATGATTACTTTTCTTTTCATAATTCAAACATACTCCTTCCTCTTACTATTGGACAGCTGACACCGTGAGTTGAGCTAAATAGTACCGCTCGCCGCCCTCTTCATGATCAAGATAATTGGAAAGGAGCTCGTATAGCAGATCTAGCTGATCCGCCGATAGTTCTACGGACTGCATAGGACCTAACAGCTTAGGTTTCAATGATTTGATGATAGATTCGATCTCTTTGGTATCTAACATATCTATTGCTTCAGATACATCATTAAATGTACCTTCAACTCGATTGAATATTGCGTCAGCTGCGCTTGAATCATCAATGATTTCGGAATAACGATACAAATTAACCAGCTCATCTATCTTATCCGATCGACGAGCGTCAATACTAGCAATTACCCGTTTCATGTGAATTCTCCTATTCTATTATCAATCATAGACGAAATTTTCTCTGCCAATGTATTCTCCGTTGGCATAGTCCTCATCGGAATAGCCAGAATACCATGTCAGCTCGCCATGCTCTTCTTGCAAATCAATCAGCTTCTGCATGCAGTGCTCTTCGTCAAATCCGCCGACTTCTTCCTCTTCACCATCTTCGTATTCACCGACCATCTTCCATGGATAGATGATATTCACAGCACTACGAATGCTATCGTTTCCTGTGTTAGTAGCTTTGATGTATCTTTTCATGTTAGCACCTCAATCACGAATTGTACCATTCGTCAAATCTTTGTCTTGCATCTTCATACCATGTACGCCAGCTTGCTTCCGGATATTCATATTCAAGAAGATCTTGTAAGGCTGTAGTAAGACGACTGATGAAATCATCCCATAACGCATTATAGCTTCTGTCATGGTATTCGGTGTATTTCATCTCATCTAAGATGTCTTCGAAAAGATTTCTCTTAACAGCATCGTCTAATTCAACATCTGTGACCTTATCTGCAAGTGTAGGATCATCCCAGTAACGATACTTACCGCCATGTCCATAGCCTTTCTTTGATCGACCACACTTAATGTATCTCTTCATACTATGTATCTCCTTCAGTATCCAGGATCAATCGCATCAACCGATACACACTTTGTGTAGAAACTGCCGCTAGAATCCCAAACTTTAACTGAACTGACTTGTACACGGCATCTCTCAACATTACGATAACCTGTGGTAGTTACAAGTTGTGCATTTTTAGGAAACTTCTGCAAAGCAGAAATAAGCTCATCTATAGTACTGCAGTAGAAATCTAATTCTTCGTCAGCACTGGAACCTTTTGATAGTTCTTTTCATTATTGTTTCACCTCAAATTAAACTACATCTATTGTAGTTAGTTGTTATCAATAATTTCCAGTTTTCTTTGTAAGCGCAAATACATCCAGTACAGCACCACTCGGTCCAGAATCGTAATCATTGAAATAACAGACAGAACACTGAACAAAATCATTATAGAAATCAGGTTGCCGACAAATTTCATTACAAGAATCTTGGAATTCATTTATGTATTCCCAATACGGCTTGTAATCTGTAGAATCATCGGAAGCTACAGAATTTCTATATTCCTTCGCAAGCTCCTGAACAGGGATTTCAAGATAAAATCTGATGTACCAACAACTGGACCATGCTTTGAATCTCCTGTACCGGCATCTTTTGGGGATATCAGGATACAACTTGCGAAGCTCATCTAAACACCGAATGCCGATACTTATCTCTTCAGAAAGATCTACAAGAGTTCCTTTACTAGACTCCCTAACGTATCTTTTCATTTATCTTCCTCCAATGAGATTACTTTTGATTAGTATCACTCATCTGCTTCAGTAGCATAAGCAGGATCATCTAGAATACTCTGAACGAAACTTCTGTACTTGTTCCGGAATTCAGTTACATTCTTAGACTGTAGCGCAAGACCAAGCACATTTTCGTTGTACGTTTGATAATCATAATCTGAAGCAAGCGTAGAATCATCTTCTGATGAATAAAACCAGATGCCGCCTTGGCCTCCTTGGATGGAAGGTTCCAACCAAATTCCAAGCTTATTCTCAACAGCTGTACAGAGCGAGGTGATTTCATCGCCAGCTGATGTCTGTTCGTACAGAGAATCAATGCCATCTTCTGCTTCACGACGTAATTGACTAATCAGCTTAGGCCAAGAAAGTCGCTTAGGTTTTGATGGTTTTGAAGGGCTTGCGACATCACCTAGCTTCTCTCTAGCGCATCTCCGAACCTCAATATCTCCATCTTCAGCTAGAACTTCCACAACATCACGAGGAGTATTGTCGTTTTGAGCAACTTGCTCACGAACCCAGTTACTGTCATCGTGAGCAAGTTGCCTCAATGTGTCTGCGGGCGTACTAGCATTACCAGCAACTGCCGATCGAACCAAACCAACAGAATCCTCAGCAAGCTGCGCTAATGTAGTTGACGGTGTGCTAGTATTTTTAGCAACGTCATATCTGATATAGTAATCGTCATCAGTTGAAAGTTTAACAAGAATTTCAGCTGAAGTACTACGATCCTGTGCAAGACCCATCTTCTTCTTATATGAAGGATCTAACTGTTCATCGAGAGTTGCAGTTCTGATGTATCGTTTCATATTATCGCCTCTTAGCTTCGAGTTCGCATCAACTTGCGGAGCTCTCTTTGTGATGAACCTGGTGTCAGAATATTAGTAATGATGTAGTCATCACTACCAAAGTATTCAGAAATGCTGTTCATGTGAATGCCTGGGATCTGCTTGCTACGCAAAGTATCGAAGACATCCTCTGACGGACAGAGATAGAATATGATAGGCTGATACTTGCCTTGATACTTGCCTTCGACTTTGATGCAACCAAGCCGTTCTGCGACCTTCTGGAAATCATCTGACCATCCTTGTTCAGATTCATAGAAGATCTTGTAAGGATACTGTTGAGCAATCTCATCTGAAAATGATGATAGTTTTGGATCAACTGCACCAGAAGCAGTTCGTATGTATCTCTTCATTGTCTATCACCTACTTCAGCTGATCAATGATAGATTGGATACTTTCAGCGGACTTGCGGAACCGACCAGTTAGCGCATCGTCTAGCACATTGAGTAGCAAGTTGTACTGAGCCTCGTTGAGCTCCAATTCATAAGTGTCAACGCGCTGTTCGTATGCAAGATCAAGTCGAGCTTGCAGATCTCGAGTCGCTTCCATGATGTCGTTATCAGACATTGTTACAAAGAAGCCTTCTTTTCGATCAGAATCATCTTCCGCAGCGTTATGTTCCAACATTATATCATCAGCGTCAGCTTGCATCCCGAAGTCCCACAGCTGACGATAAAGCAACCAAGCACGGTTGATTAGCTCTTCTCTACCCATAACTCAACATCCTTTCTTACTATTTAATTAAGCCCATGAGGGAATGTCGTCAAAACCGTCAGCTTGTGCAAGACGACGGACTGCATCACTCAGACGATCATCCCAAGAGAAATCTGCAGCCAGATCATACAGCACACCATCAGGCTGATTAGTTTCATGGAGATATTTCGCTAATGAATAGTATGCTTGGTAACCAGCTTCCGTGTTTAGATTATTCTGTGCATCCATGAGCAGATCAACAGCATGCGCATCGATACTGTAAGTCTCTTCCAGCCGATGATGATACTCATCTCTAGGAGACACTGGAGCAGACGATAGCGTTGACTTCAGTTGATCTTCGATGTTCTTGAGCTGGCTTGCTGCACCATCGCTTACACGTGGCATAAGCTCCTGAACAGCTACTCGCAGCAGCTGGATCTCATTTCCATTGAGTCGAATAGTATACTTGGTATTCTGATCAGACGCAACTACACGTTTCATATATTACACCTCATCATATGATATGAGAAATTAGTTATGTAAGGAGGATAGTAGATAATAGAACGGATCACTCGCTTCATAACTACCCTCCGTAGGATAGTTTGTTTACATTATGTAAGGTTCACATACTATAACGATCAAATAAACAGGGCACCCGAAGGTGCCCTGTATTCGGCTATCTGATTATGCGCGATACTGGTCCAGATCAGATCCGGGCGGCAGTGCAATGAGGTCAACAATGATGTCATTGATGACGCCATTCACAACCAGGTAGATCTTTCCGACGACCGTGTTAGCGTTGACTTGATCCAGACCGTTGATGTCAGCAGCCATCCGGACGTAGTAGTCGTCGATCGCGCCGACGTTCTTCATGGTGTCCAGAAGCGGGGTAACGCCAGCGTAGAAGGAAGAGTACGCCTCGGAGTTATTGTACCGGAAGGTGATTGCGATACCGCACTTGTAAACAACATTCTCGATGGCGTTCACAA
>Ga0265298_10000780_pt1 | contig 46815 bp, 45 predicted proteins | sample AusTroGonzalo_MG_3_FD_193486 | JGI IMG/M metagenome (GOLD analysis project Ga0265298, IMG submission 193486) | Bovine rumen microbial communities from tropical cattle in Woodstock, Queensland, Australia - Gonzalo_01 | ecosystem: Host-associated > Mammals > Digestive system > Stomach > Rumen ...
GCCTTCGTTCCTGTTTGGAACAAGGACAACTGTATCCAGTGTAACCAGTGTGCTTACATCTGTCCTCACGCTGCTATCCGTCCATTCGTTCTCGACGACGAGGAGCTGAAGGGCTTCGCAGCTGCTGAGGATACTATCGAGATGAAGGCTCCTGCTGCTATGAAGGGCATGCACTTCCGCATCGAGACTTCAGTACTCGACTGTCTGGGTTGCGGTAACTGTGCTGACATCTGCCCAGGCAATCCTAAGACTGGTAAGGCTCTCACCATGGCTCCATTCAATCCTGATGCTGCCGATATGGTTCAGGAGGCTAAGAACTGGGAGTACCTGGTTAAGAACGTTAAGTCTAAGCAGAACCTCGTTGACATCAAGAGCAATGTTAAGAACTCACAGTTCGCTCAGCCTCTGTTCGAGTTCTCTGGCGCTTGCTCTGGTTGCGGTGAGACTCCTTACGTTAAGCTGATTTCTCAGCTGTTCGGTGATCGCCAGATGATTGCCAACGCTACTGGATGTTCTTCTATCTACTCTGCTTCTATTCCTTCTACACCTTACACTAAGAACGAGAAGGGTCAGGGTCCTGTATTCAACAACTCTCTGTTCGAGGACTTCTGCGAGTTCGGTCTGGGTATGGCTCTTGGTAACAAGAAGATGAAGGAGCGTGTAGCTAAGCTGCTCGCTGAGTCTGCTGCTAACGAGAAGTGCCCTGCCGAGTACAAGGCTCTTGCTGAGGAGTGGATTGCCAACAAGGAAGATGCTGACAAGACCAAGGAGATTGCTCCAAAGCTCCGCGAGTACATCAAGGCTGCTGCCGAGGCTGGTTGCGAGATCAACAAGGAGCTCCAGACTCTGGATCACTACCTGGTTAAGCGCTCACAGTGGATCATCGGTGGTGACGGTGCCTCTTACGACATCGGTTACGGTGGTCTCGACCACGTGATTGCTTCTGGCGAGGATGTTAACATTCTGGTACTCGATACCGAGGTTTACTCTAACACCGGTGGTCAGGCTTCTAAGGCTACTCCTCTTGGTGCTATCGCTCAGTTCGCTGCTCAGGGTAAGCGCATCCGCAAGAAGGATCTGGGTATGATTGCTACCACTTATGGTTATGTATATGTAGCTCAGATTGCTATGGGCGCCGACCACGCACAGACCCTCAAGGCTATCCGTGAGGCTGAGGCTTGGCACGGACCTTCAATCATCATCGCCTACGCTCCATGTATCAACCACGGTCTGAAGGCCAAGGGCGGTATGGGTAAGAGCCAGGCTGAGGAGAAGAAGGCTGTTGAGTGCGGTTACTGGCACCTGTGGCGTTTCAACCCAGCTCTGGCTGAGGAAGGCAAGAACCCATTCTCTCTCGACTCTAAGGAGCCCAACTGGGAGAACTTCCACGACTTCCTGCTTGGCGAGGTTCGCTACCTCTCTGTTAAGAAGGCTTATCCTAACGAGGCCGAAGAGCTCTTCGCTGAGGCTCAGCGCATGGCTCAGCTCCGCTACAAGACTTACATCCGCAAGTCTCAAGAGAACTGGGAGGATTAAGAAAAAGTGTGGTCAGCAGTTCCCCTGCTGACTACCTTCCATACAAAGAGCGACGCACCCCCCATCGGATGCGCCGCTCTTCTTTTTATTTGTTAGCTATATTCACCTCGTCGTTGGTGTAGTACGTTATCGAGCGAGTGATTTTCAGTTTTGTACGTCCCGTGTAACTATTTATCCAAAAGCATCCAAATATTTTAGGAAAAAAGTGATATTCCTTAAATTTTCTCCGTTTTTTCTTTTTATATGGATTATTATTCGTATATTTGCAACGAAAGAATCAGATTAACTACTAGTTGTGAGCTTATGAAAATAAAATGTATTTGGAGCGTACTGGCCATCATGATGGCAGCTATGCTGAGTTTTAGTTTGACATCATGCGGCGGTGACGATGATGATGACAACGGTTCTGGCGGTGGCGGAGATAACATTTCAGAACAGTGGTATTTTAATGGCAACCCTTGGAGAGCTGAATTAATGAAAATAAATATTGATGCAACCAAGTTCTTTGACAATGAACTGGTATTAAACAATATCATTAATGAAAGCTATAGTGGTATCACTAGTTGTGTCATACATATTATAGACGATAACACCTTACAGATATTGTCTGACGACTATGTTTGTCAAAATGGCAATAGTACTACAGGTAAGCAGTTGCTTTACCGATGGAGTTCACCTGATTTCGGAACATTGGGCTTCTATTGTTCCAATCCTGTAACGTATACCTATGATAGATATGAGAACAACAAAATCTATGTCTACACATTGGGGAAGTTCTTTACCGTGGCAGGTAACATGTTGATAATGGACGGTGGTGACACATTTTATACCTACGACCCCGAGACGGAGTACGTCAATGTAAATTAGCCATTTCTGTTTCACTTTAATACAAATCTACACTTACGACGAACTACTATGGGCGTTGGAAAGCCTTGTAGAGAATTGAGAGCAGGGATGTGAAATCTTACAGATTACAGTTCTTACAATTAAAAATAAGGGGGTTACACTTTCTATATTTATTATATAATTAATTGATATATAGATAGTTATATAAATATAAAAGTAAAAGGTACCTCTCAAAACAAAACTGTAAGAACTGTAAACTGTAAGATTGCAACAATCATTAATCACCTAAAAAGCTGATATTCAACGTGATACGATATAATTAAAGTGGTTATGCTTGCTATACATAACCTCGATAAGGGTGCAGAATCTTACTTTTTCCCCTCTAAAAGGCCTCAAAAGTAATGCAAAAAGCTCTTCTTTTGATAACAATTTCAGCATTTCCCTCTATTTCACGTTGCGAAAAAGAACGAGGTTTTATAGCAAAAGTGATGCCTTAAACATCAAAAGTGATGCCTTAAACACCAAAAATGACACTTTACCCACCGAAAACTAATGCTTTTCACGAAGAAAAGTGATGCTTTACCAAAGTGAAAGCATAACAAAAGCATTAGTCTTCGTCAAGAAAAGTACCGTTTTTGCATCCCAAGATGTCTTAAATCTATTCGTTATAAATTAATAAATAAATTATCAATGACTTGGTTTCTACAAGAATAATTTATATCTTTGCGAACTGAAGAATTGAAAAAACAATCATTACAACCATGAACAAGAAAACCATTATCTCTCTCCTGATACCTTTTGTTGCAATATCGGGACAAGCACAGACATTCACGCCCGTGGTGGAGGATAGCATCGACTTCGTCGTCACAGGCACGACTACGAGCAAGAACGACAGCGTGACCTCGTCTCCTTGTGCTCCATATGGGCAATGGGTGAAGTTCCCTATCAAAAACGGACGGTTCACGGTCACTGGACGTCTGCCACGCAATACATTTTTCCAGATAGGCGACTATGAAGGCAACGACCTCAGATTCATAGCGGACGAGGTGCCCACCGAAATAAACCTCGTTACGGGCGAGATGAAGGGTAGCGAGGTGCAAGAGCGATTCATCCGCTGTCAGATGCGCGAGCGGGAAATAGACAAGGTGGTCATACCCTGGTGGGAGGGGTTCAGCGAGGAAGAGCAAGCAAGAATAAGGGACATGAGAGCGGGCAAACTGCAGATCCTGACAGCAAAGGACAGCGCGAATGTGGCAAAATTTGACGGCCACATGGCCGAAATTGTGGCCACAAACCTAATGAACATTCGTGAGAACCTCGGTAACGTCATTCCTGCGTGGTATCTCTACACGGGCATGGGTAGCCTGACGGATGAACAAATGAATGAGTTCATGCGCGAGGACGCCCCATACGCCCATCATCCGGCAATGGAGCGTCCATGGAAGCAATATTACTCAATTAAAAAACAACGTGCTATTACCGCAAAACACTTTATCGACTTCGAGGCAGAGGCTCCCGACGGCACCAAGCATCGCCTTTCAGAATACGCAGGACATGGCCAGTATGTCTTGATTGACTTCTGGGCTTCATGGTGTGGTCCTTGCATCGGTTCCATGCCATTCATGAAGCAGGTCTATAATGACTATAAAGACCGTGGACTTCATATCGTAGGCGTTTCGTGCGACAAAGACCGCAACGCATGGCTAAAGGCCATCGACAAGCATCAACTGCCTTGGACGGCTCTGCTCAGTCCTGCCGGCAAAGACGATGCTCTTAATCTTTATGGGGTATATGGTATACCTACCGTCATTCTCATTGCCCCCAACGGCACGATTATCGCCACCGACATGGAAAGCAAAGAACTAAAAACGAAGCTCGAAGAGATATTCAACGATAACAAATGAACAAGAACAAGAACAAGCAAGTAATGCATATATAAAACAAGAAAAGCAGACCGTCTGGTCTGCTTTTGCTTTGTACACCCGCAGGATGCGGAATGATTCTATTTTAACTTCTCCAGCAATTTTGCCAGACCTTCCAGGTCGTGGGCATTTACATTGAGAGGGAGCACATTGCCTTCGCGGTCGATGAGTTTGTAGGTGGGGAAAGAATGAACGTTCAGGTAATGCTCAATGGCACTCTGCTGTTCGTTAGGCAGATTATAGTGCACCACATTAGGCCCAACTACATTATACTCCTTGATGACGTTTTGCCACGACTCATCGCTTGAGTTGTTGCAGAGATAAAGATATACCAGGTCGAAATCCTTCAGTCGCTCGTATTCCTCCTGAGAGTGTGATAGTAGTTGTTTGCATGGGCCGCACCATGTGCCCCATATATCCAACAGGATCAGCTTGCCCTTGTATGGTTCGCATATCTTGCGAAGCATCTTCTCGCCATCGCTCATGCCTTCTATCTCTGAGCCCTTGTTGAGTTTTGCCAACTTCGACATGTCCTTATTCTCGATGGCCACATACTTGTCGTTGAGCGCCATAAGTTTTGCCAAAGCCGAAGGTAATTGAATGTTGTCTTTGGCAAACGAGAACAGGACAGCATCGAGAGGCTGACGTGTGTCATCAATCTGATTATATAGGTAACGGGTAAGATATATATCACGCAGGTTTTGGTCGCAACCTACCGAATCAAGAATAGCAAGATTCTCGCAAATTTCCATTGTTGCAAGTTCTTTTTGGATGGCGTCAATATTACGATTAAAGAGACCATAAACTTTCTGACAGGTAGGGTGCGTGTTGAAGGCATTAAGCAGCGAATCAATCATCTGACGATCTTGGGCTTTGCGCAAATCATCTTCAATTTTGTTCACCATGGGGCCATACTGATCAAGGGCGTTATTTTCATCAGCAGTTAGTTTAACTGCCCCTTGCTTCTCCAATCTGCGAATAGCATCGACGGCTTCCGTGCCCCGATTAAAAATATGACTGTCTTGAAGCTGATACATATAGTCGCGCATAAAAGTATTGAAATCACGATACAGCGTATATGGCTTCGGCATCTTCTTCCATAGCTCCTTGCCCACATAGTCCATATACTCCTGTGGCAGTTCGCGTGATGGCATAGCGTTGCGGGCTTGCATCATCGACTCACCTTGCGAGGTGAGATAATAGCCTGAGACATAGTCAATGTATCGTTGTGAGAGATTGGGATTTGCCTGAATAATTGCTTGCAGTTTGGCCATACTGGCAGCACGACTGCTATCAGTTTTAGCCTTAAACTGCATGGCACTTATCATTCCCTTGTCAGAAGAATCTATGCGGTCGTTGTTCCAGTCATGAGGATAGGCAATCAACTCATTCTGCAGGCGCACGTCGTCGCCCATCCAGAGTGTCTGACCATTTGCAAAATCTTTGAGGAAGAAATAGGTCTTGCCAGGTTCAAGTACGGTGCTCAGGGTGGTGCGTCGCCAATCCATGAACACTTGCGATGTATTAAGAAGTGGCATTTTAATAGTGAAACGTCCCAGAGAGTCCATCTTAGCAAAAGCATTTTCATTCTTGTCACTCAGAATATCTTCGACGGAAATCTCAAACTCACTTCCTTTCATCAACGCCTGCTCGGGCATATCCTTCAGCCAACCGACGATGGTTACGCTGTCACCAGCCTTATAGCCATTGTCTACAAATCCCTTGCGAGTGTCTTTGGTTGGATAGTCGGGAAGCTGTACATTGACGATTTGACTGCAGGCAACGGCCTTTTCCGTACCAATGGTGATGGGGCGAACGCTTTTCTTCGGTTTGCCCACCTTGATGGTAAGGCCGTTGCTAAGAGTAAGTTCGTAAGTGCCCTTCTGTTCGGTCTGGTTCAAGATGTCCCACACCTTGTTATTATAGATGACGTGATTCTGGGTGAAACCTATCAGCCAGTCGCCAGTAAGTGTGTTGCGCCAATAGGTATCGGTGATGCCAGAGGGGATGGCATCTGCATTGCGTACGCCACTAACGAACCACATGCCGGGATCGCTTACCGAAATCTTCCATGTAGAGGCCGGCAGAGCGTCGAAAACCAGCGAGAAGTCTACCTTACCGTCCTGAGGAATCATGACAGGTTGTCCCAGCTTCACACCTACGGCACGCTTCGCTTCGTATGTCTTGCCATCGGCCTGTAGTTGCGACTTTACTGCCATCGGGCCTTCCTGCCCAACGGCTTGACTAGGCATGTCGAAATGCATAAAGACCTCGGTACTGTCGGCACTAAGTACAACCTTGGTTACTTTAACAAATGGTACATTGGAATAGCCTGTAACAATGTTATTCCAAATTCGAGTCTGTGCCCACCCAGCAGTCACCATAAGGGCAAGCATCATGGTTAAGATAAAATTTTTCATTAATTAATAGGTTTTGTATTATTGGTTGATAATAATTTAATAAAGAAGGAGATAAGTTTTCTCAACTTATCTCCTCTTTTGTACACCCGCAGGGGTTCGAACCCTGGACACCCTGATTAAGAGTCAGGTGCTCTACCAACTGAGCTACGGGTGCAAACGACACCTTTTTTCTTGCTTTGTACACCCGCAGGGGTTCGAACCCTGGACACCCTGATTAAGAGTCAGGTGCTCTACCAACTGAGCTACGGGTGCAACGTTTGTCGTTTTGCGGGTGCAAAGGTACACACTTTTTCTGATACAGCCAAACTTTTTGTGGACTTTTTCTTCTAAAATGTGCGTTTTTTTACTTTTCAGCGCTATCTGGTGGCATGGAAGCCTTCCAAATTCTCATATTTTCGCGCCATCATGCGTAGATAGATGTTCTTCAGCCACCACGGATGTGCCAGTGTGCAAACCACTCCAATGGCTATCATGACGAGATAGGCGGTCGTTTCGCTGAACAGGAGAAGGAGCACGGCAACGAGTACCATGGGGATAGTCATGGCAACCAATTCTATGATGAGCTGAAGACCGTTCTCTACGTTTCCCTTGCCCGTGATTTTCTGATTCAAGGGAATGGTCTGCTTGTTGTACACAGCCATTTGGAACAACAGGCCGTAGAGCAGTCCGCTGGTGATGGTCATATAGGCCAGTAGCATGAGCCACGAGAACTTGCCTTCGAAGACGGCAGGCATCATGATGACCATGGGAACGACGAGGATGGCTACATGGAAGTAGTATTTGGCGCGGAGAAGAGCAATGATATTCTCGCGATGAACCATCAGCAGGTCAATATAGTTGCCTTCTGGCGCCATAATCTTCACCAAGGTGGTCATGCCGTAGATGCCGAAGCAGTAGTAGCACCAGAAATTGCGCATCATGAAGCCGTCGTAGATATCGGTATAGGCTATGAGACCCGAGAACATCACAATGAGCACCAAGCTCATGACCACCCTTGAACGAATGGCCTTATTGCGCATGATGGACTTGATCTCCAGCTTGAGGTACTCGCCTATCTGTCCGAAGCGTTCGAGGAAAGAGAAGCTGGACACTCTTTTCAGGTCGCTTTCCTTCTTCTGCATGCTTGCCACTTCTTCGTAGGCAAAACGGAACTGAAGATGTCTGTTCACGGCGAACATGAAGCCGAGCAGGAGCATAGCCACCAGGGGCATCCACCACGCCGAACCAGCAGAAACATAGAAGTCGAACAGACTATCGAATATCTTATAGTCCTCGCTCAAAAGCATAGGGACGATATAAGTGGCATAGACAACGGCGGGGAGTGCCCACCAAAACATGGAGCGCCCTATCAACGTGCGGATGAGCAGATACCACTGGCTATTGGCGAGGACGAAGAGCATGCCGCTTATAAGGATGCCGAACACGGTAAAGATGTTCTCTCCGCCAAAGAGCGTCACAACGGCGTATGGCAGGAAAAGACCTAACCACATGAGGTTGTACCCACTCAGCAGAGAGCTGACCAGGAAATGCTCTACCACGGAATGACGCGGCAAGGGCAACAGAAGATATGGTTTCACCAGCATGGCTGGCGTCTGCTGAACCATGAAGCGTACTCCAAAATCAATGATCAGGAAAACGGGAAGAGTAGCGATAAGCAGACCAGGGGCGCTGCCTTCATTGGCTGCCATAGCCATCAGGGTGCCAATAAAGATGAGGTATATCACCATGAAGCCGGCACCAATATAAAGCATCACCTGAGCTATCATGCTCTGCTCGAACGCAGGGCTACGACGATAGCTCAGGCGACTGTTCCTCCTCAGGAGCATGAAAAGCGAAAAACGGTTCATCAGCGCAAATCTATAACCTCAGCAGAGGGGAAATCCTTAGCATTGAAACGGAACTGCGCATCGGCGAGCTTGTCCTTCTTCAGGTTGCTGATATTGAAGGTGGTCCACTTAGACTTCTGAAGCAGCTTCACCTCTGTGGGGTGATAGCTCTTCTGGTCGATGGTGATGAACATCTCCTGCACACGACGCTTAGCATCCTTGGCAGTAAGATGAACACGATAGCTACCGTTAGCCTTAGTCATGGTGTAGGTGAAGCCCGTCTTATACATATTTATAAAATTATAAGGATTGAGCACCTGCAACTGGGCTTCGGTGGGGGTTGTCACGTTCACCTCCTCATTCTTATTCATGTATGTCCACAAGGTCTTACCATCGAACCACATCTTTGCCACATTGGTAGAAGCGCGGAACATGCGTCCCTTCACGGCAATGTCGCCGCTGGCATTGCCATACTGCGCACTTGTCATGGTGAAATGAGCCGACACACCATTCTTGGCACTCACCACAGCAGCACACTTGTCGAGCACCTGCTTGGCAGTCTGCGCCTGTGTAAATGTCATCTGCGATGCAAGAAGCATCAACGCGAAAAACAATCTTTTCATATCTCTTCTTATTTAATAGAACTCAATAGATTCTCAAGGCTAACCTCATCCTTGATCAACACTTCACGAGGCTTTGAACCGTGGGCAGCACCCACGATGCCTGCCTTCTCCAACTGATCCATGAGTCGGCCGGCACGGTTATAGCCAATAGCGAACTTACGCTGAATCAAGCTGGTAGAGCCTTGCTGACTACCAACAATCAGGCGGGCTGCATCGTCGAACATAGGATCGAGATGAGACAGGTCTGCCTCGTTGGCGCTACCACTCTCCTCGCCCTCTCCTACTGGAGGCTCAGGCAACTCGTAAGGAGCGATGTAGCCCTGCTGCTTGGCAATGAACTGGTTGATGTCGTCCACCTCGGGCGTATCGACGAAGGCACATTGCACACGGATGGGGTCGTTGCCCTGCAGATAGAGCATGTCACCACGACCAATGAGCTGCTGGGCACCCATGCGGTCAAGGATGGTCTTCGAGTCGATGCCCTGACTCACCTTGAAGGCAATACGTGCTGGGAAGTTAGCCTTGATGGTACCAGTAATAATATTAGTGGTAGGACGCTGCGTAGCGATAATCATGTGGATACCCACGGCACGAGCCTTCTGGGCAATACGCGCAATAGGAAGTTCAATCTCCTTACCTGCTGTCATAATCAGGTCGCCGAACTCATCGATGACCACCACGATATAGGGCATGAACTTATGTCCCTTCTCTGGGTTCAGCTTGCGGGCAATGAACTTACGGTTATAGTCCTTGATGTTTCTCTCACCTGCTGCCATCAGCAATTCGTAGCGGGCATCCATCTCTACGCAGAGCGACTGAAGTGTGCGTACCACCTTCGACGTGTCGGTGATGATCGGGTCTTCCGCCTGTTCGGGCAGAGCTGCGAGGAAATGCTTTGAGATGCTGCGGTAGATGCTGAACTCCACCATCTTGGGGTCAACCAGCACGATTTTCATCTCGGCAGGATGCTTCTTATAAAGGAGAGAGGTAAGGATGGCATTCAAACCAACTGACTTACCCTGACCAGTAGCACCTGCCACCAACAGGTGGGGTGCCTTGGCGAGGTCGAACATAAACACCTCGTTCGTGATGGTCTTACCCATAGCGCAGGGCAACTCCATGGTTGACTCCTGGAACTTCTTCGAGTTCAGGATAGACTCCATCGACACGATATTCTGCTTGGCATTTGGCACTTCGATACCGATAGTACCCTTACCAGGAATAGGTGCGATGATACGGATACCGAGAGCTGCCAAGCTCAATGCGATATCATCCTCAAGGTTTCGGATACGCGAAATCTTCACACCCGAAGCAGGGGTAATCTCGTAGAGCGTGATGGTAGGACCAACAGTAGCCTTGATAGAGCTAATCTCCACACCAAAGCTGCGCAGCACATCCACAATGCGATTCTTGTTGCGGTTCTGCTCGTCCATATCGATATAGGGTTTTCCGTCAGACTCATACACCTTCAGCAGGTCGAGCGTGGGATAATGGTAGTTCTCCAAATCGCGCTTGGGGTCGTAGGGCTCCATATTCTCAATATCCACCAGGTCACCCTCGGCCTTGTCCTCTTCCTTACCCACCTGCACATCGATGTCCACCTCATTGTCCTGAGGGTCCTGTCCAGGCAGTTGCACCACGAATTCATCGTCGGCATCATCTACGGGAGCAACAAAAGGCTCCTGCTCAACGGGAGTCAAGTCGTCTCCGTCAAACTCCACAGTCTGCGACTCGGGATCGTCGAACACCTCGGGGTCTTCCACAATATCGAGAGGGGTATTCTCCTCCTCGTCCACCTCGTCAGCCGAACGGACTGTGAACTTCACACGTTCAGAGATGAACTTCATGGGGTTCAGCATCTTACGGATGATAATGATGGTCTCGCTGCTCACATAAATAAGGAACAGCAATGCCACGATAATCATCACGGCAGCCAAGCCAGGCATGCCCACAAGTCCCTCTATCATGCGTCCTGCCCACAGACCATGACCACCACCAAGGTTGAAGTGCAGGTCGGGCATGATGGGCGACACGAACATGGCCAGCGTCACCGAGGTCCACAACATGAGGAGCATCAGGCAGAAGAACCACTTAATCAGCTTGGCACGATACGCTCTCATCAGCCTCAGCGACACCAAGAACAAGAACACAGGGATGCAGAATGCCGAGACACCAAAGCACTGGCTCATGAAGAAATAGGCCGACTTGGCGCCCAAGGAGCCACATGCGTTTTGGAACTCCCCGTTCTGATTGGCCATTTCCCCCTCTTTGGTTGTCTCTATGATACTCTGATCAGCCTGACCAGTAGTAAAATACGAGATAAAAGCCCAAATCAGGAATACGGACGTTGCGAAAAGCAACATGCCAAGTATGAAATGCAGACGTTCATTCTGAAACATCTGCTTAAAACTGCTCAATCCTATAGACTCCATCATAGAAGGAGCCGTGTTCTTTGCTTTCTTATTCTTTGTGGTTTTCTTTGCCATTCTTTCAGTCTGAGTTAATTGTGTGCAAAATTAATAAAATCTTTCCACACAAAGGCACAAAATTACATTATTTTTATTTTTAGCCTATTCGAGCGATTGCTGCACGAGCCATCGCTTCGTAGGCACGCTCACTAGGATGCAGATGGTCGCCACTATCAAAACCTTCGGCAAAGGCCTTGGGATTAGCCTCGCTACGCACGGCAGCATCGAAGTCTATGCAACCATCAAAGACGGGCGATGTGCGCAACCACTCGTTGAACTGCTGGCGCATCTCGTCGCGAGTCTCATTATAGGTTCGCCATCCGTAGATGGGCAGCAGGGTTCCGCTCCATACACGCAGTCCCATTTCGCGAGCAGGTTTCACATAGATATCCTCCACCCCACTCTGCATCTCTTCGACCGTGGGCAAATCGCTCCAGGGACGGAAAGGATTCACATCGGTACCTACGGGATGGATGATATCGTTGATACCATGTTGAATGATCACATCGGTAGCACCCGAGACACGCATTTCAATGGGAAAACGCGTTGCACCTTTAAGTCCGTAGGCCTGATAAGTGATACAGTCATACTGACGCAATATGCGTGTGCCACTCACAGCACGACGGATGATGGCAGTATTCGAGCCAAAAGCCATCTCTGCCATATAGTCGGGCCACGACTGTGCCGTAATGGAGTCGCCATAGCACACCACAGCACGATTCTCACCAGATGTCAGCACATCGATGGTATTGAGGAAATAGAACCAGTTGGTGCGACGAGACAGGTCAAGAGGCAACTCGTCGGCCTCGGCATAGTCGCCATAGGCATAGAAGCCCTTGGACAGAGGCCCCGTGATGAGCGTGCCACTATTCATCTGGGTGAAGTCGGCCAGATAGATGCTCACCTGAATGACATCCCCGCTATTCACACAAAGACTAACGGCATCGCTATCAATCTCCTTTCCGGGAAGGAGAGACACACTCTTCTCACCATCGAAAGTGATAGGTGTATGATTGACGAAGACCTTTGAAAGCGTGACAGGTTCCGTTCCTGTGAGGTTAGAGAAACGGAAACGAAGCTTGGAGCCACTAAACGGCATGCGGATGGGGTAACGCAAGGTGAGGTCCTTGGCATAGACAGCCTCACGACGATCGGTAATAGAGGTGGCATTGCCCCAACAAGCCACCCATTTATTGTTTTCAGTCATTATATTCAATTAATCACGTTCTGTGGCTTACCTTCAATGAAAGCACGTACATTCTTGATGGTGATATCCAATAGACGTATTCTAGCTTCGGTCGATGCCCAGGCGATATGAGGCGTGAGGAACACATTCTTGAGTCCCAGCAACGGATTGTCGGCCTTGGGTGGTTCCTGCGTCATCACATCGGCACAATAGGCTTTGAGCCGGTTTGCACGGAGGGCATCAGCAAGAGCCTCATCATCAACCAGAGGTCCACGTCCGGTATTGATGAGGATGGCCGTGGGGCGCATCATGGCTATGGTGTCATGATTGATGAGATGACGAGTCTGGTCTGTCAGCGGACAATGTAGCGAAACGACATCGCTTGCGCCAAGCAGTTCTTCGAGGGTGACCTTTTGAACACCTGGAGGCAGAAGCGCTTCCGACTTACTGGTAAGTGCTACGACCTTCATACCGAAGGCCAAAGCAATCTCTGCCACACGTCGGCCGATATTTCCTAACCCCACGATGCCCATCGTCTTTCCTGCCAACTCCATCACAGGTGAGTCCCAATAGCAGAAGTCTGCACTACGACTCCAGCGTCCTTCTCTGTTCTGCTGAGCATAATGTTCTGTGCGATTGGTCATGGTAAGCAGATGCGAGAACACCATCTGAGCCACGCTCTCGGTACTATAGGCAGGCACATTGCTCACCACTACCCCACGTTCACGGGCGCAAGCCACATCGATGATGTTATAACCTGTAGCAAGAACGCCAATAAACTTAAGACGTGGCAGCTGTTCCATCACTTCACGATCGATGACCACCTTGTTTGTCAGTACAATGTCTGCGTCTGCAGCACGTTCTACTGTGTCTTCACGACTCGTACGGTCATATACCGTCACCTCGCCTAATGCCTTGAGGGCATCCCACGACAGGTCCCCAGGATTAGCCGAATATCCATCAAGAATCACGATCTTCATAACGCTTCACCTTATTCGTTTTACATTCCTTCAAAATCCTCAATGGCCTTTCTCCACTCCGCAGGCATAGGAATAGCCTGTTGTTGTTCAAGGTCGAAAAGCACCATGATTGAGTAGCAACGACTCTTCACCTCATTGGTATCGACATCTACCAGTTCCTGCTCCAGGTGAAAGCTCTTGTTACCCAACTTCACCACACGTGTGCGACCGGCAATATGACTGTCGCCCTTGATTTGAGCAAGGAACTCGGCTTCAATCTTCACCACGACGATAGCCACACGCTCCCAGTCAACGCCCTTGCACACACTAGCTAGATAGTCTGTCTTGGTGGTGTCGTAGAACTGGAAATAAATGGTATTGTTTACATGTCCAAACTTATCTACGTCGTTGAACCTAATCTGTAGAGGCATCACATGGTGAAAGCCTCCGTTGTTTTCTTCTGTCATCCTAAAATCAAGTCTAATTGTTTATAATATATTGTATAGTTCTGTTATTTCTTCTTCTGTAGTGGCCCAACTGGTAACGAAACGACAGGCGGTGTGCTGCTCATCAACAGGACACCACACCTCGAAACCGATATGCTGGCGCAAGCGTTCCATATCACTATTGGGTATGATGTAGAATTGCTGATTGGTCGGTGAGTCAATAAAGGGCTTATAGCCTAGTTTCTCAACAAAGAGACTACGCAGGCGCATAGCCAAAGCTACTGCCTGACGACCAATTGAAGAATAGAGGGTCTCGTCGCCATCCTTGCTAAACAAGGACTCAAACTGAACACCTACCAAACGACTCTTGGCCAACAGCGCCCCATGACTCTTGATGCGGCTCAGCATGTGGACGGGGGCATTACCCTTTGGGAACACAACAGCCTCGCCACAAAGGGCGCCACACTTCGTGCCACCGATATAGAACACATCGGCTAACTTGGCCAACAGAGGCAGCGTGACATCTGGGCTTGCTGCCAAGCCATAAGCCAAACGGGCTCCGTCAACATATAGCAGCAGACCATAGGTTTGGCACACATCGTGAAGAGCTTTCAGTTCACTTACAGTATAGAGAGTTCCGAGTTCTGTAGGGAACGTAATATACACCATACCAGGACGAACCATGTGTTCGGCAGTCTCGTCGGCGAAATAGGCCTTGAGCCAAGCCTGCAATTCTGCAGCATCGAGCTTTCCTTCATGAGAAGGCAGCGTGATAACCTTATGTCCGGTAAACTCTACGGCACCTGCTTCGTGTACGTTGATGTGTCCTGTCTCTGTACAGATCACGCCCTCGTAGCGTTGCAACACGCTGTCTATGATAGTGGCGTTGGTCTGGGTACCACCCACCAAGAACCAAACTTGAGCATCGGGTGCCTCGCAAGCCTCGCGAATCAGGTTTGTAGCATGTTCACTAAAACTATCAGCACCATAACTCTGCGTACGTTCGTCGTTAGTCTCGATAAGATGGCGCAAAACAGTTTGATGTGCGCCATTGTTATAATCACTCTCCAGGTGTATCATAATGTATTTGACTTAAAGTTGTTCCTATATAATAATTGTCTCATTATCTTAAACCTTTCCCTTGAATGTATACCCTATGCCCTCAACAGCAGAACGGATGGCGTCTTCCGACGCTGCTCCCTTGACTGTGAGCGTCTTATTCGAGGCACTGGCCTTGGCAGACTCTACATCCTTAACATTTTCCACGGCACGCACGACAGCAGCTTCACAATGACTGCAATGCATATCCTCTACCCTGTAAACCACGGTATCGGGTGCTATCGTCTTTTTCGTGGTGAACTTGCTGAAAAACTTCATCATAAGTGCAAATATGATTAGTATTGTTAATACCGTAGCGCAAATCATCTTGAATGTACTAGGAAGAGCTGTCTCATCAACGCAGCATACATCCTGGACAACAACAGAAAAATCCAAGCCTGTGGCATTTAGCAACAAACCAAAAAGGACGGCAAAACCTACAATAGTCATTAGGTATATCGAAGTGAAACGTCGTCCCATCGATTTGTGAACCACAAGGATGGAAGCGAAGTTGACAGCAGGACCTGCCATCAGCATTACTAATGCTGCACCAGGCGAGAGACCTTTCATCATCAACGCTGCTGCAACGGGGATGCTACCTGTTGAGCAAATATACATAGGTACAGCTATGACCAAGATAACCAACATCTGCAACAAAGGCTGACTGCCAAAGCTGAGGAAGAACTCATCGGGCACAGCTACTTGTATCAATGCAGCTATGACAAGGCCAATGAGTAGGCGCAGACCAATGTCGCGAAGCATATCATAGTAGGCATACTTTAGCACACGCCAAATTCTATTTCCGCTTTCTACTTGGCATGTCATTGTTGCATCGTCCTTTATCTCATCCTCTCGAACCAGTCGGTTTACTAGCAGTCCTCCACAAACACCTGTGATAAGCGCAGCCACAGGACGGATAATGGCAAACCCCAATCCCATCAAAGAGAAGGTAGCCAAGATGGAGTCGATGCCCGTCTGTGGCGTAGCAATGAGAAACGAAGCAATAGCACCTTTTGAGGCTTTTTCATTCCTCAGACCTATGGCCGTGGGAATAACACCACATGAACAAAGTGGTAGAGGGACGCCAAGGAGCGCTGCCCAAAGAACCGATAACTTATTGTTTCTCGAAAGATAATTGGCGTGAAATTTTTGAGGTACAAAGACATGCAATACGCCTGCAATGAGAAAGCCTAGCAACAGATAAGGAGCCATCTCTGCAACAACGCGCAGTAGTGATATAGTAAAACTCTGTAAATCCATCCAAATCAATATATTATACCTATAAAACAATCAGCACATCCCCATCGGAGTTAATAGTGCCATGATACATTCCTTTGTCATCGGGTGCAAAGTTACGAATTAGTGAGCGAAATGCAAAGAGAAAGTATGCTTTTCTTTCCCTTTCCAAACGAGAAAATGACATAGGTAAACACAAAGTTATGGGCAAACGAGCGAAAATAATCAAAAAAACTTGCAAATTAAATATCTTATTGATATCTTTGCATCGCGATTCTGAAAAAGAGTCGTCCGTAAAGGTGCACTTAACTGTGCTTAATTGGGAATGTGAGTGAGAATCTCCGACTGTCCCGCAGCAGTGAACTCCATTATGGCTTCCAAACAACACAGCCATTGTCCATTTGGACGAGAAGGCGTTTGGAAGTGGAGGAAAGTCTGAAGACCAGCCTTTTTCGGAAAATGCCGAACGATCCTCGATGTAAGGGCGTGAGGTACAACATTTAATTTGTGGATTAATGATTCAAAGAGGTCTTTAAAAAGTCCTTAAGGTTTCTCTCTTTTGACCCAGCGCGATTGCGCGCATACGTGTATTATATAAGTTCACGGGGCAACCTGTCGTGAGACAATGTTTCCCCTCTTTCTACGAGTATTTAAGAATTACAGATATATAAATATCAAATCTTTTATTTATTCTATTAACATGCAATACTTCCTATATGTTTCTATTGAATTCATTTTAACAATCATCAGTGTATCACTACTCATCAGGTATTATAATCATAAGATCTAGAGCATTGTTAAAATGAGGAAAAAGGTGGTTGACTATCACAGCCAACCACCTTTACAAATTAAACTAAACTAAACAAATACTCTTTATGCGACCAATGGTCGTTGTGCTAAGAATGTTTTTCCTGTGATTACAAGGATTACGGTTAAGTAAGAACAGACTACAGATTAAAGTTCCGGAGCAATTGCTGCTATCCATGCTTCAATGCGGGTATCAGTCTTGTCATCCTCATTGATGTCGTCAAGAGGAAGGCCAATGAACTTACCATCGATGACAGCCTCCGAGTCGTCGAAAGTGTAACCATCGGTCTCTACACTACCGATGAATTTAGCGCCACTGTCCTTGATGCCGTTGTACAGCTCGCCCATACCACCTACGAACGTGTCGCTGTAAGAAGAGCAGTCGCCACATCCGAAGATGGCGATGGTCTTACCATTTAAGTCTGCCCCTTTCAGAATTCGAAGTCCATCGTACCAGTCATCCTGCAGTTCGCCAGCACCCCACGTAGAAGTACCAAGAATCAGATTCTGGTTAGAAGCTATTACATCTGCCGTAAGATCTTGTACATTCAAAACCTCACAACCCAGTTTCGAGGCAATCTTTTCTGCGATAGCCTCGCAGGTTCCTGTAGAAGAACCATAGATTACAATAGTTGAGTTCATTTTTAAAGATTTATAATATGATTAATTCTTATTGATACATTTCTCGTTGCAGTCGCCCTTACACTTGCGCTTGCAGTATCGTTCACATTGGGCGCAGAGGTCATATCCCAGCATGGTACCAAGAATAAAATCCTCCTCTGGCGTGAGTTGATTGAGCGGACGGGTAACAATGAGACGGATGGCATCCAGACACTCGCGGCGACCAAAGTACACGTTGATGTTTTTCTGACCAGCAGGCTGCAGTACATATGGAATACCCTGACTCTCCAGCCTCCCGACGGTCTGTTCGCTATATTTCTTGTTACATGTAAACAGCACCATCTGTCGCACACCTTTCTGCAACTCGTATATATGATTCATCAGCACCTTGAGTGTTGTTCTGGCCAACTCACGCTCGGCTGCCTTCATCTCTGTGGTATTACTCGTTGTTCTCATTGATATACTAAAATTTCGACGGTGCAAAGGTACGGCGAAAGACTGATGCATGCAATACCTAAAACAGATGAAATTCGTTTTTACTTGTCTAATGTGGCAAAAAATATAGGCATCAGAGATAGGCTTTTCTATGTTCTTTGACATAAGAACTAAAAAACCTGATAAAAAATTTGGAGTTTCCAAAAAAACTTTTTACCTTTGCAACGTATTCAAGAAACAACCTTACCACTATTAACTAAAATCTACAATCAACCATAGTTGGAGAGAGTAAATATTCGTGCTGGAGATGTTATCGTCTACAGCAAGCGAAAAAGTATAGTGGTATATTATCATTATCTTTATCTCAATCAAAAAACATAACTGCTTTCCTATATGAGTAGCCGTGCGACGAAGGTCCTTAGAGAAGGATGCGTCGCACGGATGTGTTTATATATACCTAGAAGTTAAATGATCATTTGGTTCGCCCTTTGAATAGAACGAGAACTACTTAGCACAAAGTTCATCCAGACGAATGCTTCGTGCGCGTCGCAGATAGTCGTTGCGCTGAACAATGGCTTTCGCCCACTCCTCTGTCAATAGGTCGGCAACGGGCAAATCAAGCTGCCATTTACCTTGCGCCTCAAGACGATCTACCATCACGCCCACACTAAGGTTGCTAAGACTCTCAGCAGGTACGTAGCGAGTTTCCTCGCCCTTCTCGTCTGATGAGGTCTCTATCAAGAGACGAGCTTCAAGAAGTTTGTAGAGTAAATCGTTGACTATACGTATGGGGATGCCCGATGCTTGGCGCAAGTCTTCGGAAGTGGGCGCTTTGCGTCCGTCTGCATAGCGTCGGCACACAATGCTCATGAGCAGGGCACAAAGCATAAGCTGATAGCGATGACTAATGTCGCCTGTACTACCCTCATACACATAGTAGTCAAGATTCTGTGAGGTATAGGTCAGTTCGGCGCCAAAGAGACAGATGGTCCACGAAATCTGTACCCAAAGCATAAACATGGGGAGTGCGGCAAAAGAACCATAAATGGCATTATAGCCAGTGACCCACATCTGCGAATGGATGTAGAAGAACTGCACAAGCTGCATGGCTATACCAGCCAAAATGCCTGGAATGATTGCATTTTTAACCTTGACATGGGTATTGGGCATGAAGACATAAAGACCTATGAAGAGCAGCGACATAAGCATATAGGGCGACAAATCGATGAGCTTCCTGACAAAGGAGCCCAATAGCAGAAAGTCTGTCATCGAGTTGGCCATCGTTGCAAGAAAGAGACTGATACCTGTGGAGATGACAATAAAGATGGGAAAGAGGAAGAACATGGCGAAATAGTCAGTGACGGTGCGGAAGATGCTTCGTTTGCGCTTCACTTGCCATATCTCATTGAAAGCAATCTCAATATGGTTCACCAGCAACATCACTGTGTAGAGCATAAAGATGAGACCCACGCCGAGGAAGATGCCACTCTTAGTGTGAATGAGGTAGCTATTCACAAAGCCTATGATAACCTCTGCCACCTGAGGCTGCGAGGAAAAAGCATCGCGAAACCATATTTCTATATACTTGTTATAACCAAAACCACGGGCTATGGCGAAGATTACCGCCATGATGGGAACAATGGCAAGCAATGTACTGTATGTGAGAGCCGATGCCTGATTGATGACACGCTCCTTGGTGAAGAAGCGAACAGCCAGATATGCTATCTTATAGACTGAAGACTGCTGCAGATTTCTAACTTTAGACTTCATGAGGTTAATAATGATTATAAAAACGAAAGCACTGCCCCTATAAGCCGGGTTCTGTGCTGACAAAACGTCAGTGCCTGCCATTTATCTACTACGCACGTTGCCGTACGTCTCTAGCGTTCTACCCTCCATCGCATCCTCAAAAGAACTCGGGCGGGCAACCCTGAACATGGCGATGGTATACATGAACTTGCAGCCTCCAGATGGAACAGCCCGACGATCACCCGCCGGCTGGTAGTCTCTTACACCACCTTCTCACCCTTACCCCCAGTATCAATTAACAATGCAATAACCTCACCTAAAAATTAAGTAAGAAAAAAGGGGGCGGTTATTTTCTTCTTCCATATCCAGCTGTCACCAACTGCTTCTACTTTCAGAAGTGGAGTACCCTATGCTGCCCGGACTTTCCTCTCGTCTCTCCTTTCAGAAACACCAGCGGCAAGCCGGAACAGTGCTTTCGCGCTGCAAAGGTAATATTTTTTTTTGAATTGATACATATTTTTAAAAAATTAAGGTATTAAATGAATGTAAAAATATCGTTGGCAGTCGCAAACGGACTTTAAAGATTATCACCGAAATGTTAAAATCAGACAAAAAGAACGGACATTTTGTCAGTTTTCCAACTTTTGACCATATATTTGCATCAAAGGTTTCAAAGAAAATAGAATCATTAACACTTATGAAGATTATGAATAAGAAAAAGATTGCTAATTATGTTATTCCGGCCATCAGTCTGACGGCCATCGTATTCTCGGTAGCAGCCTTTAACCAGACTAACGCAGCCAATATCACATCGGCTGAGCCTGAGACCACCGAAGTTTCAAACCTGGCAGCAGTGCAGCCTGTAGACCTGACATACGCTGCAGAGAAAGCCCTACCCACCGTAGTTCATATTAAATATGTGCAGAACTCAAAGATACAGACCGTTGAGGTGCAGAGCGATCCCTTCGAGGACTTCTTCTCAGACCCGTTCGGAGGATTCTTTGGACGCGGACAACGCGGACAGGGCGGCACACGCAAGCAGAAAGTTCAGACGCCAAAGAAGACTGCTACGGGTAGTGGCGTTATCATCTCAAAGGATGGTTACATTGTTACCAACAACCACGTGGTAGACGGTGCCGACGAACTTACAGTGACACTCTCCGACAGTAAGGAATATTCTGCTCGCATTATCGGAGCAGATAAAACGACTGACCTGGCACTCATCAAGATTGACGGAAAGAACCTGCCTGCTATCACCATTGCCAACAGCGACAACGTGAAGGTTGGTGAATGGGTGCTAGCCATCGGCAACCCCTTGGGACTCAACAACACGGTAACTGCTGGTATTATCTCGGCAAAGGCACGCCGACTGGGTGCCAACGGCGTAGAGTCGTTCATTCAAACTGACGCAGCCATCAATGCAGGAAACTCGGGCGGTGCACTAGTCAATACTAACGGTGAACTGATAGGTATCAACGCCATGCTCTACTCGCAGACAGGCTCATACAGTGGCTACGGCTTCGCTATCCCCACTGCCATGATGAACAAGGTGGTCGACGACCTAAAGAAGTTCGGAACCGTGCAGCGTGCCATGATTGGCATCAGTGGCCTTGAGGTGAAGGATCAGGTTGACAAGGAGAAAGAAGAAGGTAAGGAACCTAAAGACTATGGCACAATGGAGGGCATCTACGTAGGTGAAATCGTAGAAGGCAGCGCTGCAGAAGAGGCCGGTATAGAGAAAGGTGACATCATCACCGAGATTGACGGACAGAAACTGACTAAATTTGGCGAGCTATCTGGCTATCTGGCACAGAAGCGCCCAGGCGACAAAGTAACGATCACCTATCTACACAACAAGAAGAAGATTACCAAGACCGTGACACTGCGCAACGAACAGGGTAACACCAAGATAGTGAAAAATGCAGACATGGACGTTTTGGGTGCCGATTTCCGTGAGGTAAGCAAGACTCAGAAGGAACAATTGGAGATCAGTTACGGACTGGAAGTTATCAAGGTGAACGCTGGAAAAATGAAGGATGCAGGCGTACCAAAGGGATTCATCATTCAGCGTGTAAACGACGAACCGATGAAAACCATCGAAGACTTGCAGGACATGGTGAAGGAAGTATCTACATCAAAAGAACCTGTACTCATCATCAAGGGCCTCTTCCCCACCGGTAAACGCGGCTACTTCGTAGTACAGTTGAGCGAGTAAAAAACATAAAATAGTTAAAAAAGACTAAAGGGAGGAAAAAAGTTACGACAAAATACTTTTTCCTCCCTTCTCTTTATTAATTTTGCGCCCTGTAGACTTTAACACTGGTACCTGATGAGACAACTAAAAATCACTAAATCAATCACCAACCGTGAGAGCGAGGCTCTCGATAAGTACCTCCAAGAAATCGGCAAAGAGTCGATGATCAGCATGGAGGAAGAAGTGGAACTTGCACAGCAGATTCGCAAAGGCGACCGAAAGGCGCTAGAGAAACTGACAAAGGCAAACCTAAGATTTGTTGTCTCTGTGGCGAAACAATACCAGAATCAGGGTCTTTCTCTGCCCGACCTCATCAATGAGGGAAACTTGGGACTCATCAAAGCAGCCGAGAAGTTTGATGAGACACGCGGATTCAAATTTATCTCCTATGCTGTTTGGTGGATCAGGCAAAGCATCCTGCAAGCCATTGCCGAGCAGAGTCGCATTGTACGTCTGCCACTAAATCAAGTGGGGTCAATGAACAAGATAAACCGCGTGGCTAGTAAATTTGAGCAGATGAACGAGCGCCGTCCGTCGGCCGATGAATTATCCGAGCAAATAGACCTGCCTATGGAGAAGATAGATGAAGCTATCAACATCTCAGGAAAACAGGTCTCGGTAGACGCCCCCTTTGCCGACGGCGAGGAAAGTTCACTACTTGATGTATTGGTGAATGACAGTTCTCCCTCAGCCGACCGCGAACTGGTAAGAGAATCACTACAGGCAGAGATTCGTGAAGTGCTACAATTGCTCAACGACCGAGAGCGCAACATCATCAAAGCTTTTTTTGGCATTGGTGAACAAGAGATGACATTGGAAGAAATAGGCGCAAAGTATGGCCTTACACGCGAGCGCGTGAGACAAATAAAGGAGAAAGCAATACGCCGACTACGTGCCAATTCAAAGAACAAAACACTGCTGAGCTATCTGGGGGCATAGGAAGAACATTCAATGAGCATTCAATAGAGTATTAACACACATATAAAAGTAAAGAGATCGTTTTGAAACATTTTGCAGTTATTTTAATGTTGGCAGCAGCCCTTGGTGCTAGCACAACTATTCAGGCAAAGAAGGTTGCAGTACCTAAGATGTATGTTTTCGGCATTGCAGCATCGTTTAACGACACTATTGTACACTTCACAGATATTCAGGAAGTTGATAGTGCATGGATAGACAAGAAGACAAAATTCCTCGCAGGTCGCGATACATATTCCTATCAGCTTCGCGACTATCTGGAGCAAAAGCAGCAGATGCCACATCGCACCTGTATTGTGTTCTATAACAAGAAACGCGCCAAGCTAGAGAAGAAGTTCCTCAAGATGAAGCGCCTCTACCTGCCAGGCAAAGACGGGAAAGTACACTTCGACGTACGTTATCTGAACAAGAGCGACTTTATGTTTGAGGCTTACGATGCCAGCGACGATGAGCAATAGAAACTTTTTCACGATAGCCGAACATCACATCGCAATCAACTTTGCCGAGGGTCAAAAGAATACGATGGAACTACTTCCATCGTTTCGTTCGTTTAGAGAAGACGAACCACAAGAGTCTCTTCTCTTCACACTATCCGTTGATGACACTTTGCGCCCACGAAAAGACAAAACGCTAGTACGCAAGTTTGACACAGGCAACGGCGACACCGTGGTTTACCAATTAGCAGATGGTGGCTATCAGTATATCATACGTGACATTCGCAATCGCGACTGTTGCCTGCTGATATGCAATGAAAAGTTTAACGAGTGTCAATGTGCACTGAACGGTGACTGGGTTATGCGCTCCTTCGGACTGAACGATGCCCTGATGCTCATCTATGCGTTCGCCGGCTCGTTTCATCAAACGATGTTGATACATGCCTCATGTATTAAATATGGTGAGTGGGGATTTCCATTTACAGCTAAAAGCGGCACAGGCAAGAGTACACACTCATCGCTATGGATGCAGCACATTGAAGGGGCAGAACTACTGAACGACGACAACCCCATCATTCGCATCATTGAAGAAGAAGTCTTCATATATGGATCACCCTGGAGCGGAAAGACACCATGTTATCGCAACCGCAGATTAAAACTGGGCGCAGTAACACATATAGAACGTGCAAAAAAGAACAGCATAGAGCGTCTTTCGCCTGTCGAGGCCTTCGCTTCGCTACTACCTGCTTGTTCCAGCATGAAGTGGGATTCGGTGATTTATAACAACCTCTGCGATGACATCACTAAACTCATAGAACGTATTCCCATTTACACATTACATTGTCTACCCGACAAAGAAGCTGCACTGATATGCCACAAGACAATAGTACCATAACAACCATACAGATAGCCAACGATATATTTCTTCCTCAGGTAGTAAAACTATTAGAGGAAGGACATACTGCCACACTACCCCTTCGCGGTCGAAGCATGCGTCCATTCCTAGAAGACGGACGCGACAAGGCGCTGCTAAAAATCGTCAGTCACTATAAAGTTGGTGATGCCGTATTGGCGGAAATTAGCAAAGGCCATTTCGTACTGCATCGCATTATAGCTATCGACAAAGACCTTGTGGTACTCAGAGGAGACGGCAACCTGAGCAACGAATACTGTCGCGTAGAGAACATCTGTGCCAAAGCCATCGGGTTCTATCGCAAGGGACACACAAAACTTGATAGCACCAACGGCATGAAGTGGCGTATCTACTCATGGTGGTGGACACGACTCTACCCTGTTCGTCGTTACTTGTTGTTTATTTTACATCCACATATACCACAAAGATTCCTAAGATAATCATGAAAACAAAAAAAGGATTTAAACTACGCACCATTTGCGGAGAAAATGTTATTGTTGCCGAGGGCATCGAGAATATCGACTTCAGTCGCATCATCAGTATGAATGAATCAGCTGCCTACCTCTGGAACAAGATACAAGGCAAGGACTTTACTGCCAACAACCTTGTGGAGCTTCTACTTGAAGAATATGAGGTGGACGAGGACACTGCTCGTCAAGATGTCCAACAACTCATAATAAAATGGCAAGAGGCTGGTATCATTGAGAGTTGAAGTTCAAAAGACTGACAGACTGTTTTGGCAAAGAAAAAACGGTGTTTTATTAAAGATCCAACACCGTTTTAAACATACCATCAAACTCTGCATCCAACGAAGGGCGTTGACTGAAGATGCCAAACACAGCACTACCACTACCACTCATGGCAGCATAGTCGGCTCCAAGGTCGTAAAGACGCTGCTTGACACCTGCGATTTCGGGATGTAACGCAAAAACGCTCTTCTCGAAATCGTTCACTAGTTCACCGCGCCAAGTATCTACTGGCTTTCTGACTACATCCCGACAGTTCTTTGCTGGGCGACAAGGCGTAATCAGCGAGAAAGCCTCTTTCGTGGGAACAGGAATATCAGGTCGTACTACAGCTAAATAGTATCCATTCAAATTAACATCCATTCGCTCCAGCTTCTCGCCGATACCTTCTGCATAAGCAGGCGTGTTAAGAATAAAAAAAGCACAGTCGGCCCCAAGACGAGCCGCATACCCAATAAGCTGCTCCTCCGTGAGTCCCAACGAAAACATCTTGTTTAGCAGAACTAACATAGCTGCACAGTCGCTGCTACCACCGCCCATGCCAGCCTGTGTGGGAATAGCCTTATAGAGATGAGCATGCACGCGGGGCATCTGCGGAAAATCCTTCTTCAATAGATTGTAGGCTCGCACCACAAGATTTTTCTGTTCGTCACCCTCAATTGCTATGTTAGACACCTTCAGGTCACAATCATAGGCAGAAGGAAAAGTTTCATCCATCACCGTCACCTCCAGCGCATCCTTCAGAGCTACAGGAAAAAAAACAGTCTCCAGGTTATGGTATCCATCTGGGCGACGCTCCACCACGTTCAATCCCAAGTTAATCTTTGCTATTGGAAAAATAATCATCTTAAGTATTTTTAATGCGTGCAAAAGTAATCATTTTCAACGAAAAAGACGAATCATATCGAAAAAAATACGTACCTTTGCAATTCAAACGCTTTAATACGATATGCCAGAACAAAAGACAACCACAAGACGTGCAAAGAAACAGCAACCAGTAGACAACACCTATGCGCACCTTCAGCCGCAGGCGCTCGATGTAGAGCGTGCCGTACTGGGAGCACTTCTGATTGACAAAGATGCCTATTCCGTGATTTGCGAGATGCTCTTCCCCGAGAGTTTCTACGACCCACGCCACCAGATGATATATACAGCCATTCGTGATCTCTCAATGGCGGAGAAACCCGTTGACGTACTCACCGTCACCGAACAAATGGCAAAGAACGGAAACCTCGAGGACGCCGGTGGTCCGGGCTATATTGCAGAGATTTCCTCACGCGTGGCTTCTTCGGCTCATGTGGACTATCACGCCCGCATTGTGGCACAGAAATTCTTGGCACGTCAGCTTATTCAGTTTGCCGGTGATATCGAAACCAAGGCTTTCGATGAGACAATTGACGTAGACGATCTCATGCAGCATGCAGAGGGTGCACTCTTCGAACTCTCACAGAAGAACATGAAGAAAGACTACACTCAGATAGATCCTGTGGTTGGTCAGGCTATGCAAGCCATCCAAAAAGCCGCAGGAAACTCTGATGGTCTCACGGGTGTCCCCACAGGCTACCATAAACTTGATGAGATGACCAGCGGATGGCAGGCCAGCGACCTCGTCATCATAGCCGGACGTCCTGCCATGGGTAAGACATCATTCGCACTCTCTATGGCCAAGAACATCGCAGCCGATTTCAAAGTTCCCATGGCATTCTTCTCTCTTGAGATGTCAAACGTGCAACTGGTGAACCGACTCATATCCAACTGCTGTGAAATACAAGGTTCCAAAATCTTGAACGGACAACTGCAGCCCGATGAATGGGATCGACTAGACAAGCGCATCAACGGATTGCTAGGTGCCCCACTCTATGTCGATGACACACCTGGTCTTTCCGTTTTCGAATTACGTACAAAAGCACGTCGACTGGTTCGAGAACACGGTGTAAAGATTATCATGATTGACTACCTTCAGCTCATGAATGCAAACGGCATGCGTTTTTCCTCTCGACAGGAAGAAGTGTCTACTATATCACGCTCATTGAAGGGACTGGCCAAAGAGCTCGATGTGCCCATCCTCGCACTTTCACAGCTTAACCGTGGTGTAGAAAGCCGTGAAGGACTAGAAGGTAAAAGACCACAACTGAGCGACTTACGTGAATCTGGAGCTATTGAACAGGATGCTGACATGGTACTCTTCGTACACCGTCCTGAGTACTACCACATCTATCAAGACGACAATGGACGCGACCTTCATGGTATGGCTCAGATTATCATTGCCAAGCATCGTAAAGGCGCCACCGGCGATGTACTCCTTACTTTCCGCGGTGAGTTTACCCGTTTTGAGAATCCCGAGGACACACGCATTACCAACCACGCTCCACAAGAAGGTGGTGAAATACTTGGTTCTCGCATCAACGGCGAAGCAGGGCCTACCCCCGATGGTTTCGATCCCTTTGGAGGCAGTCCGTTACCGCCACCGCCCACTGACAGTCAAGCCCCATTCTAAATCACACAAACATAAGAGTAGTGAATAAATCATATGCAAAGCGTCCTAACCGAACGTTTTGCATTTTTTATTTCTTCAATAATATTACTTTAGCATGACTAAAGCTATACTTTTCTATTAGAAAAGCTATAGTTTTCTACTGGAAAAGCATTACTTTATTCTCTTATAAAAATAAAATACTATTCCTCAATTGAATAAAGTAACTCATAAATATATTTCCTCTTAGCACAAAGAGACAATAAATAAATCCCGACCATCATAACTGATGATCGGGATTCCCGTTATAATATCAATGATATTGCTTTACAGCGGATTTACTCAGCAGCAGGAGCCTCAGCCTCCTCAGCAACAGGTGCTTCCTCAACAGCCTCTTCTACAGCAGCGGGCTTAGCAGCGGCTTTCATAGCCTCTTTCTCAGCCTTCAATTCCTCTGCGTTCTCAGCTACAACGGTTACAGGAATCTCCACGATAACCTCCTTGTGGAAATGCACGAGTGCTGTGTAGTCACCAATCTTCTTGATGTCACGCATAGTAACAATCTTACGATCGATGTCGTGACCCAACTTCTGAAGCTCGTCAGCAACCATATTAGCAGTTACTGATCCATAGAGCTGACCTGTAGCACTTACCTTAGCAGCGATGGTCAGAGTTACGTCCTTGATGGCATTGCCACGCTCCTCGGCAGCAGCCTTCTGAGCAGCAATCTTGTGAGCCTGCTGTTTGAGGTTCTCGGCGAGAATCTTCTTGGCAGAGGGAGATGCAATAACACCCTTTCCCTGAGGAATAAGGTAGTTACGACCATAACCAGACTTTACATTAACGATATCGTTCTTAAATCCCAGACCGATAATATCTTCTTTCAGTATAATTTCCATTCTTGCGTCCTCCTTTGTTTATTTCATCAAATCGGTTACGTAAGGCAGCAGTGCAATCTGACGTGCACGCTTAACGGCCTGAGCTACACGACGCTGATACTTCAGTGAAGTACCGGTGATGCGACGGGGCAGAATCTTACCCTGCTCGTTCAAGAACTTCTTCAAGAACTCAGGATCTTTATAGTCGATATACTTGATACCGCTCTTCTTGAAACGGCAATACTTCTTCTTCTTTGTATCGATAGAAGGAGCTGTCAAATAACGAATTTCACTCTGTTCTGCCATAGTTTAAGCCTCCTCTGATTTAGTTGCATACTTCTTACGACGCTTTTCAGCATACTCAACGGCATACTTGTCGAGCTTCACGGTCTGGAAGCGGATTACCTTCTCGTCACGACGATAGGCAGTCTCAAGCGTCTTAATCACTGCTGGCTCAGCCTTGAACTCCATCAGGAAATAGAATCCTGAGTTCTTCTTCTCAATCTGATAAGCCAGTTTCTTCAATCCCCAAGCCTCTTCGCTCACGATCTCTGCACCATTGTCAGCAAGGATCTTCTTGAACTTAGCGACCGTTTCCTTTGTCTGATCGTCAGACAAAACGGGAGTTAAAATGAAAACGGTTTCGTACTGATTCATAATACGTTTTAAATTGTTTATAAATGTTATTTTTGCAAATTGCGGGTGCAAAGGTACAAAAATTTTTCGAATATCGAATGAAGAATGGGGATATTTTTGTATTTTTGCACTGATTTTTAACGATTTATAATGAAGTTACTGAATAAATACGCTGGGTTAATCCTTATTTTGGCAGGTGTGATGCTTATGGTATTACTTCACTTTCTGCACATTACTTTTCTCAACTGGCTGCTGTTCATTCCTCTTTTATTAGTAATAGCCGGTGTTGTACTTCATGTATGGAGAGAAAAAAAAGAAACCATCTGAGATGTTCTGTCAGACGGTTTCTTTTATTTATAAAACGTGTATATTTATCTCACGCTAGAAGGTAATTCGAACCATTTCACATAGCAGAAATCCTGACGGTGAGGAAGGTTGCTATTCTTAGGATACATACGCACGGCACTCTTATATTCACCAGCTTGTTGTGGAGCAAGTGTAGCTTCGAATACGAAATTGTTACCTTCGCGGCGCATCATCTTCAGAGGTTCGATAGAATAGATATGTTCTTCGCCATTCTTATCAGTATATACATTCACCTTCTCGAGTGCTACAGCATCATCGAGTCCCTGCTCGTCAATAACATAGCGAAGTGTGTAATTCTGTCCTGTTTCCAGTCCTGAAGTGGGGATATCCCATTCAACAGATACTACGTTGATATTATCCCATCGCTCAGCCACCGTTTCTTTCCAGTGTGCAATCTCCTTAGCCAACTGGTTGTTGTTCTTAGAGATTTCCTTGAAACGCTTGGCCTCTTTTACATAGAACTTCTCATAATAGTCATCAAGTTGTCGCTTCATTGTGTAATGAGGAGCAATTTGAGCAATAGAATTCTTGATAACCTTAATCCAGCCCTTCGAGATTCCCTTCTTATCCTTAGCATAATAAAGGGGTATAATCTCGTTCTCGAGTAGCGAGTAAATGGTAGCTGCGTCGAGTTGGTCTTGGTAGCCCTGATTCTGGTAGGTGCGCTTCTCTGTTAAAGCCCATCCAGCTCCCTCACGGTAGCCTTCCAGCCACCATCCATCCTTAACACTGAGGTTAACGACACCATTCATCTCAGCTTTTTCACCAGATGTACCACTGGCCTCAAGAGGACGTGTAGGTGTGTTCATCCAGATATCGACGCCTGATACGAGGCGACGAGCCAACAGGAAGTCATAGTCCTCGAGGAAAATAATCTTACCAAGGAATTCTGGACGCTGAGAAATCTCGTATATTTTCTTGATAAGGCCCTGACCTGCACCATCCGCTGGATGAGCTTTTCCTGCAAAAAGGAACTGTACGGGATGCTCTGGGTCATTGACAATCTTCGACAAACGATCGAGATCAGTGAAGAGCAAATGTGCACGCTTATATGTGGCAAAACGACGGCAGAAACCGATGATAAGCGCATTGGGATTGATTCGGTCCAAAAGTGAGAGTACGCGCGAAGGATCACCTTGATTGCGCAACCAAGTATCACGGAACTGCTCCTTGATATAGTCCACGAGTTTGTTCTTCAATGCCATACGTGTGGTCCAGATTTCCTCATCGGGCACATTGTAGATAGCTTCCCAAATACTCTGGTTAGACTGGTCTGCCATGAAACTTTGCTCGAAGTACTTACCATAGAGTTTGCGCCATTCTGTGGCCGACCATGTGGGGAAGTGTACGCCATTGGTTACATAGCCCACATGATTTTCCTCCGGATAATATCCTTTCCAGATGTCGGCAAACATCTGCTGAGAAACCCATCCATGAAGTTTAGACACGCCATTAACCTCCTGACAGGTGTTGCAGGCAAAGGTTGACATGCAGAATTTCTCGTTGTGGTCATCTGGATTGGTGCGGCCCATACCGATGAACTCATCCCATGAGATACCAAGTCTCTGAGGATAGCCTCCCATATATTTTCCAAAGAGCCCTTCATCAAAGTAGTCGTGTCCTGCAGGCACTGGAGTATGAACTGTGTAGAGGCCACTGGCACGAACCAGTTCCATAGCTTGGTTAAAGGTCAGTCCTTCGTCTATATAATCACACAAGCGTTGTAGGTTGCAGAGTGCTGCATGACCCTCGTTACAATGATATATATCCTTCTTGATGCCCAGTTTCTTCAAAGTCAGCACACCACCGATACCCAGCAGAATCTCCTGTTTCAAGCGGTTCTCCCAATCACCACCATATAGAGAGTGAGTGATGGGGCGATCAAATTCTGAATTCAACTCGTTATCAGTATCCAAAAGATAGAGTTTTATGCGGCCAACGTTTACTCGCCAAATATATGCATGAACAGTATAGTTCATATAGGGCACGTCGACAATCATAGGATTACCATTCTCATCGAACTGGCGCTCAATGGGGAGAGAAGAGAAATTCTGAGCCTCATAGTTAGCAATCTGCTGTCCATCCATAGAGAGCGACTGTGTAAAGTAGCCAAAACGATAGAGGAAGCCAATGGCACACATATCAACATTAGAGTCTGAAGCCTCTTTCAGATAGTCGCCAGCCAGCATACCCAGACCGCCTGAATATATTTTCAGGGCTGAGTGCATACCATACTCCATTGAGAAGTAAGCAACTGATGGACGTTTGCTATCGGGCTCCACATCCACATAAGCGCGATACAATTCATACACCTCTTTAATGCGCTTCATCAGGGCCTTATCTTTTACAATTTCAGCTTTACGAGCAAAAGATAGACGTTCAAGAAGCATCACGGGGTTATGCTTCACCTCATGATAAAGTTCAGGATCAAGATCACGGAACAAGTCACGTGCTTCATAATTCCATACCCACCACAAGTTGTGTGCAATCTCGTTGAGGCATTTCAGTTCCTCAGGAAGGCGTGATTTTACAGTTAGCCCTTTCCACTGAGGAGCATTTGTGTAGTCAGCTTTGATTTTCATTGTCTTTGAGTTTTACGTTTGACAACTATTATTTACAAATTCTTTTTTCTTTTTCCAGAGGCCCTTTCTGCAGCCTTTCTCAAAGCCATATCGTAAGCCACCTGATAGTACTTGATAAAGTGACTCCAAAGTGCTTTCTTAGAAAGAGCATCGGCTTTCTTTCGACAATCCTCTACTTCTTTCTTTGACATATTAGAGAAGTCTGCGACTGTATCTTTAATAATATCAGCCACCTCCGAGTAGTTATAGTCCGTGCGGTGTATCACCTTGACACCATCCTTTAGCTCGCCATCATGACCAAACTCTTTGTTTGCCCATAGACCGAAGCCTGCTAAATCGGTAGTGATACAGGGCACCTTGAAGGCAATAGCCTCCAGCGGTGTATAGCCCCACGGCTCATAGTAAGAAGGATAGATGCAAAGGTCATTTCCCAGCATCACATCATAGTAATTCAAGTTCATCACGCCATCACATCCGTCAAGATAACAAGGCAAGAAAATAACTTTTACCTTCTCATCCTTACGATTGTGCATATCGTAGAACTTCATCATGTTCAACACATTATCATGGCCCATATTGTGGAGCCAGTGAGTAACCTGAGGTACCTCCAACGGTGTATCGAACTTCTGATCAGAGAGCAATCTGTCTTGTAAGTCCTTACGAGGTTCCCCTACCCAACCAGGCACTTCGATGAAAGCCAACACTTTCTTTTTTAAATCGCGATCACGCAGCAATCTATTCATAGCCTCAACAAAGACATCAATGCCCTTGTTACGAAACTCATAGCGACCACTGGTCGACACGATGATCGTATCATCACCCATATCTTCACCAAGCAATGCATTGGCAACCCGCAACATACGCTGGCGAGCCTCCTTGCGTTTCTTGGTAAAAGCAGCCGCTTTAGGCACAAAACGGTTATCGAAGCCATTTGGCAGCACGACATCGACAGGTTTGTCTAGCAGTTCCATACATTCGTTGGCCGTAATGTCGCTCACCGTAGTGAAGCAATCCACATGATGGGCTGTTTGTTTCTCAATAGAATGTTTACTCTGCATGTTCAGCTCTCCAGCCATTTGATCACCGTTATAAGCGAACAGATAATCATAGAGTGGTTTCTGATTGCCAGCAATAGAACGACCTATACTAGTTGCATGAGTAGTAAAGATAGTGCCTATCGCGGGTACCTTATTATTAATATATAGGGCACCCAATCCACACATCCACTCATTAGCATGGTAAACAATATTATTGGCCACATATTGAGAAGTATGAGAAGTGATGTAATAATACATGCTCTCCACCACCAAAGCGGCAGCATAAGAGAACATAGAAGCTTCATCATAGTCGCCATAGGCATGGAGAGAATCCACTTGATAATTTTCCCACAGCCAAGTATATATTTCGTTTTTTCTTTCGAAATAAGGCATAAAGTCTACCAATATGGCAATAGGTTCTCCAGGAACCATCCAACGGCCGACTCTCACGAGAATGCCCTGTTCTTTAGCCTGCCATTGCCACTCGGCAAAAAGCGATTTGTCCTCACGAAAATAAGGACTCTCCTTTTCCTTCCATACATCAGGACCGATAAAGATAATTCTATCCTGAATAGTCTCCTGTAAAGTATTTGCTCGCGTAGAAAGTACGGTATATATGCCGCCTACCTTATTACAAACTTCCCAGCTCGACTCGAAGATAAAATCTGGAGTTAACTGTTTCTTCGTCATTTCATTTGTTTATAAACGTGGGCAAAGATACTTAATTATTTTTAAAACTTATCATATTTTCCAAATATTTTTTTTATTTATATCCATTTTATTGATTTAAATCCGTACTTTTGTACTGCATAAACATCAGATAAAAATGACCAAGAAGATTATTCTCTGCATAACTTTGCTCATGTTTTTTTTCTCATTCTTAAGAGCTAATGAGCCCCCAAGGCCCTTCAAAGGCTATCTTTACAACAGTGACTACGAGGTATATCTAAGACTGAATCTTTACGATGAAGACATCATTATACCCGGTCAAGAACTCTTTGGACAGCTACCCGGATACCTATCAAAAGAGCACACAACATACTGTTGGCTTATAGTATCTTCGGAGCTAACTGATAATAGAAATGCAAAACTGGTGGTAACCAATGACTATGGCAGCGAGGATTTTACAGCACAACTGACACAACAGAACGACAGCACCTATATCTTCAATAACCTGGGCGGAAGTGCCTTAAAGGTACCCAACAAGGGGAAGTGGCTAAAGCTACCAAAAACACTGATTTTCAAAAAGAAATAAGCAATGATATTTTATTTTTCTGGTACTGGAAACACCGAATGGGCAGCTAAAGAATTAGCAAAAAAAACGGAAGAAAAGCTCCTCTTTATTCCCGAAGAGCTACACAGCAAGTGCGAGTATGAACTAGAAGCCAATGAACGAATAGGCTTCTGCTTTCCCGTTCATGGCTGGCAACCTCCTCATATTGTAAAGGAATTCATTGAGAAGCTCTCGGTAAAAACGCCCCATTCCACTCTTGGTTCCCATTACTGCTATGCACTAGTTACTTGCGGAGACAGCGCAGGACGCACCATTGAGATGTTCAACAAAGAACTTTCAAGGAAGGGGATGAATATTGATAGTGCCCTATCTCTGACAATGCCAGAATCATACGTATGTTTCCCATTTATGTATACAGACACACCTGAACGCGAAAGAGAAAAGATTACGCAAGCTACAAGAGACCTCAAAACTGCAGTAGATATTATCATTAACAAGAAAAAGGGAATATTCCGCATCAAGAAAGGCGTAACCCCATGGACGTTCAGCCACGTGATTGGTGCCTATTTCAATGCAAGAATGATTACAGACAAGAAATTCTCTGTTGACAAGAACCTATGCATTCATTGTGGGAAATGCGAGAAAACCTGCCCCACTGGCGACATAAGACTTATCAACGGACTACCTCAATGGAATCACGATGGCAGCTGTACCAATTGCCTGGCATGCTATCACCATTGTCCCAAACACGCCATCAATTACGGTAACATAACCCGCAGCCGTGGACAGTATTACTTTGGCCACAACGCCGTTATTTCAGACGAACAAGTCTGAAACCACTCACCAGTTTTCGCTTAGTCAAATACTGCCGCAGCGAGACAGGCTCCACAACCACCTTCTTATGAATAGAAGAAGCATCAAGGAAACAAAGAACGCCATTCTTCCATACAGCAAAACCTAAATGAGCGATATCTAACCCAGCCTTAGTACTTACAATTGCAATCACATCGCCATTATGTACCACCTCACGCATAGCTTTATTATTGAATATCAAACGTGTAGGAATATAATAGTATTTTTTTCCAGAAAGCGCTTTCTCTTGTTCGGCAATAATAGGTCGGAACTCCGGATGCTCGCGAAGCGCACGGTAAGACTCAGGATGTTTACTCATCCAGTCTACATAAACAGTCTGAACACCAGCAAATATTGTTGATGGTTGCTGAATCTCCATCACATGTCCCATATATACATTATCATTTATCCAGTCACTAAAATAATGCAAACGACTAGGATAATTATCCAAGATACCATGACGATAGCGTAATAGGGTAAGTTGACGTTTGAAGTCTGCAAAAGTCTTCTCCCCTCTTCGACTACACATTGTCAGCGCCAACACGTTCTCCACAAAGGTCGTACAATCGACCTCTCGTGTATTAACAACAAGAGCCTCATCAGCATTAATCTCCAAAGTATGAGCCACATAAGGACGTCCTAAAAACTGACGAGCGAACCACAACGGCTCCGTCTTTCCGCTTGCCAGTACTTTCTCCACGAAGATACTATCCTCTGGAACATAAGCCATAGCTTTCAGCAATGAGTCCGAAAGCAATATAATAATGAAAAACAAACGTTTAACCATATTCACCTCTTATATTTCTTTTTTAATCCAAAATTATAGCCCACATAAAGATTCATGGAACCAAATATATTATTTGTCGAGAATCTCGACTTACGATAGTTGTAAGAGTTTAAGATCACACTCGCTCCCGCAAACCACCGCATATTATTATAAACTAGACCGAATCGTCCTATACCGTCAAGGTTCACATTCTTAAAATCAAAACCATTATCCATTCCGTCCTCGGCATTAGCTTCACTATATTTATAGGCAACCGCAGCCTGAATGCTTGCTGCCAACAACCAATTCTTGACAAACACCCAGTTATAAGCATAACCACCAGAGACCTTCATGTCTTTATACCTCACATCATTGATCATCAAACCGTCGTCAAGTTTAACCGTAGAATTTACAATTCTCTCATCAATCAATGACTGCAAACGACTATAATCTAGCGAGATTGAATTCCGAGTATAACCAATACCCGCCATCCAAGAACCGCAACTAATCTTTTGAATTGTACTTTGACTAAAAGCAGCAGGATAGGAGAAACGTCCGTGATTAAAGATATAATACAGATTGAATCCTGTAATCCCAGCCTTCATCCCAGGAAATGAGACATTCTCCAGCATTTTTGTATCAACGCCCTCACCTAAATACACATCACGTAATTTATAGTTATTTCCCGTATGACGGTAGAACAAGTCTATTCCTATCTGAGAACTGTATATACTGAGATCAAGCTCATTTTTCAACTTTCCAAGATTGAGATCCTTTAATTCAAACGTATACCCGGCAAAAAACCATTTCCATCCGAAATAAGGTCCCATTTTCAACTTCATATCAGGAGCAAAAGTAAACTGCTGTGCATTGCGTCCCCTACTTCGAAGCATATATATGTCGTAGGTATGAGTAGACTGAAGCATCGCAGTAAAAACATAATGTTGTGGTTCTATATATGCCGTATCTAGACGATCAAAGCCTCGAATGACACGACGAAGAAGACTCAATTTTCGAGGAGGGGGAACTGTATCTAAGACTAGAGAATCCTCCTCTCCTAATATAGAAAGAGGGAGGCTGCATAGAAGAAAAAAAAACAGAAAAATACGACGAAAACAACGCATGCTCTATATTTTACCCAAAATACGATCCATTGCCCAATTAGTAGGAGTTGCCGATACACTAGTACATTGGCAGACAGACAACCCCTGCAAATGTTCTATCACATTTTTTATCAGTGGATACTGCACATAAGGAGGATTCTCAACCACTATCTGCTGTTTACCCTCACTAGTGTGAAGAGTGATTGGTTCATAGCTAAACACGGAAAAGCTGAGCGAGCCCTGTTCGCCAATTACAAGAATACGGTCCTCTTTCGCAGACTCATGTCCCACGAAACACCATGAGCCGCTACCAGGTAACCCGTTTTCAAACTTAAAGACTGCACTCACGGAATCTTCAGCAGAATATAAATTCCCCCTATTGGCACATATACCACGAGCCTCTAGTATAACGCCAAACATGTGTTGTAACAGATCAAGTTGATGAGGAGCTAAATCGTAGAAATAGCCACCACCCGCAATATCTGGCTGAAGGCGCCAAGGGAGATTCTCAGGATGGGCATAATCAAGATCGCGAGGAGGAACAGCAAAACGAACTTGAACATTGATAATCTTACCAATTACACCTTGATCAACTATATCCTTTACTCGCTGAAAGTAAGGAAGATAGCGCCTATAATATGCCACAAAACATGGAATCCCAGTTTGTTCGCTAATACGATTGATTCGCGCACAATCATCATAGCTTGCAGCAAGAGGTTTCTCTATATATACAGGTTTACCTGCTTTCATGGACATAATAGCAAAAGTAGCATGACTAGATGGTGGTGTAGCCACATAAACAGCATTAACCTCCGAATCATCTATTAATTCCTGAGCATCATCATACCATTTCTTAATCCCATGTCGTTGAGCATAAGACTTAGCTTTATCAAGATTACGACTCATCACCGCTTCTACCTGAGAACCAGCAACCTCGCTAAACGCAGGACCACTTTTTTTCTCTGTAACCTCGCCACAGCCAATGAATCCCCATTTTAATATCTTCATAAATAGTATTAATTTTCAAATTAAATCATGCAAAGTTACGAAAAAAAGTTGTAATTGGTAACGGTTTTTGGAAGATTAACGCAATTCGGCCTGTAATAAAGGCAATACGGGGAAGAACGAGGAAGTTCAATTTGGGGCTAAAAGCAAATTGGGGAGGATTGGTGAAGGAGTTAGGTTGCCAAATCGTAACCCAGAAATAGGACTCTGAGGCGGGTTAGTTTTCCTAAAGCGACAACGCAAATCTGGGCAAAATAGCGCACCTTCAACCGCCTGTTCGCAGCCAGTTTCTTATTCCGCAAACTGCTACATTTTGCATAGCGATAGATGCCTAAAAAGATAGTAGTTTTGCAGCCAAAATTAAAAAAGGAGTAAGAAACATGAGAAGTACTTTTAACATTCTGTTCTATGTGAACAAGAGTAAGGAGAAGAACGGTGTGGTTCCTGTGATGGGCAGGGTGACGATTAACGGAACGCAATCGCAGTTCAGTTGTAAGAAGACAATCCCGCTTGACATGTGGGACGTGAAGGGCAATTGTGCCAAGGGCCGCAGCAAGGAGGCATTGCAGATTAACCGCGAACTGGATAACATCAAGGCGCAGATCATCAAGCACTATCAGCATTTGTCGGATCGCGAGGCTTTCGTAACGGCAGAGATGGTACGCAACTCCTATCAGGGTTTCGGCAGCGAGTACGAGACGTTGCTGAGTGCTTTCGACAAAGACATTGCCAACCAGAAGAAACGTGTTGGCAAGGACAGGGCTGCAAGCACTCTTTGGGCTATGGAGCGCTCGCGTAAGGATGTGGCAGATTATATCCAGTCACACTACCGCCGCACGGATATGTCGATGCTGGAACTGACACCTGAGTTCATCAAAGACTTTGCCGCCTACCTCAGTACAGACCGTGGACTGGCCAACGGTACTATCTGGCAAAGATGCATGTGGCTGAAAGGTGTTGTGATGAGAGCGCACTACAACGGCAAGATTCCCCGCAACCCATTTGCCCAGTTCCACATCAGCCCTAACTGCAAGGAAAGGGAGTTTCTGACCGAAGAAGAACTGAAGGCAGTCGTAACCCATGAGTTCAAGGACGATAATCTCGCCTTCGTTCGTGATATCTTCGTCTTTGTCTGCTTCACCGCCCTCTCTTTCATCGACGTGAAGAACCTGACAACGGACAACATTGTGGACATCAATGGTGACAAGTGGATTATCAGCAAGCGTCACAAGACCAACATTCCCTTCCAAGTGAAGCTAATGGATGTACCTTTACAGATTATCGACCGCTACAAGCACCTACAGGAAAACAAACTGGTGTTCGGCAAGATGAACTACTGGTCTATGTGCAAGAAACTGAAAACAGTGATGACCGCCTGCGGCATTGAGAAAGCCATCTCCTATCATTGTGGCCGGCACTCGTTTGCCACATTAGCGCTTTCAAAAGGGATGCCCATCGAGAGCGTAAGCCGTGTATTGGGACATACGAACATCGTGACCACCCAGATTTACGCCCGCATCACAAGTCAAAAACTTAATAACGACCTGACTATGCTCGGCAATAAACTCAATACATCATTCAAAGATATCATGAAGGTATAGAGTACAGCGGTTAAAAAACTTCAAAGCAGAAAGACGAATGATTAGCGAAGTCTGTCATCCGTCTTTCTGCGTTATATTCCCCCTGCACACGAACCACTAACGGCTCTTTCTTCTATCGTTTATATGCAGGATGATAACAACTTTCCAGAACTCTCTCCAAATCACTTTCACGATAAAGTACCTTGCCTCCCAATAATACATAAGGTAGTACGCCATCATTTCGGTATTCCTGTAGTGTCCGTCTGCTGACTTTCAGAATACTGGCCACCTCTCTGTCCGTCAGGAAACGTTCACCATCAAGCAATGGACGATAGTTGGCTATCACCTTCTGATAGAGGGTGAGTATCTCCTTCATGCTCTCCAATGCATTCTTCACACCAACGTTATGCGGCATTATCAGTTCGTTCATAGGCGGCTCGTTTTGAGGTTATACATCTTACTATCCTTATCCCTACCAGCCACAACATGAAGAATACTCTCTACATCCTCTGGCTTATAATATACCTTACGGTTGATTTGAGAATAGGCCAATGTCCCATTGTCACGAAACGTTTGTAATGTTCTTGGGCTGATGTTCAGCATCTGGCATACATCTTGATTGTCGAGCCAATCACTCAACCCTTTGTCATAGCTTCTACTGGCCATCCCCTTCATCTTTGTGACGAAATTGTTAAAGCTCGTCAGCAGTTCCTCGTAGGTACTGCGCTCAATTGATATAACTTCCATGTCTTTTTTAGTTTTTGAAATTTGCGGGCAAAGGTACATCATGATTTCTAGGTAAGATTACTTTAAAAATTTCTTGTTGTGAAATAACAATTCAGAGAAACAAGACCCTAATGCCTGCCGAGCTTGCTCATCAGAAAGCAGACAAGCATCTTTGTGTGGCACTCCGCCACAAAGTGCGTATTAGGCTACACCCTTCTATGGAACCTAATTGTGGAATAGCAAGCAATATTCTTAGACTACTTACAATTTGATACAATATTATTAGGATTTCATACAACGGACTTCTTTTTCTTTGGCCTGTTAGGAATCTCATCGTACATTTGCATTGAAGAAACGAAGTAAGTATGAAAACAATTAAAAAGATACTGATAGTCCTATTACTAATGGTAATCTCCATGCTTGGTTATGGAGCCTGGATATTGATAGGAAGTAAGACCAGCAATCCTAACAATTACAAGACCATAGGCGACATACCTACACCTTGGGGCTACGAAAGAATCAAAGGTGATGATGCTGCATATAGCGAGTTCCTGCGTTCGTTGGCATTGAAAGGCAGGGGTGCCGATGTAATGCTCTATACAGGAGGTCGTTCTCGTTTCCAGTCGCTAAACTATGCTGTTGTGGACATTCCCCTATTGTCGAATGCTGAACAATGTGCAGATGTGTGCATGAGGCTGAGGGCTGAATACCTGTTTCAGACTGGTCAATACGGACGAATACGTTTCAAAAATGTCAATGGCAAGACATTGGCATATAATGGCGGAAGTTCCCGCAAAGCATTCGAACGATACCTTCGAAATCTGTATGGAGTGGCCAGCACCTTTTCTTTAAGTCGTGAGATGAAAACGAGGCGGTTAGCTGAAATGCAGCCAGGCGATGTGTTTGTATATGCTGCCGCAGACAGGCCTGGAAATCACAAATACGGTCATGCCGTGATGGTCGTTGATGTGGCAGAGAACAAAAGTGGTAAGAAATCTTTTCTTTTGGCAGAGGGCAATACACCAGCACGTGACATTCATGTAATGCGGAATTTCGAGAACCCTTTCCGTTCACCTTGGTTTTTTCTCGATGATGATGCAGACCTGTTGCTATTATCTGTATTCCCTTACAAATCAAACGAATTACGTCATTTTTAGACTGATATGAAACAAATGATTATTACCTTGATGATTGCGCTCATGAGCGTGATGGCATCAACGCCAGTTAGTGCGAAATCTAACAAGAGCGAGTTGAAGAAGAGTGTTCCTACGAATCTGATTGTTAAGCAGACCACTCTGTTTAACGATGGTCGAACATTGGTTGTATATTATAAAAAACAGGGAACGAACTGTGAAGTTTATTCTCCCTGCAATGCAAAGGACTACAATGTGTCGGATGCATCAAAGATCAAGTCAACAAACTTTGAGGTTGTTGATAAGGTCGAGGGAAAACTCTACAAGAAAGCTTCTATTGGCGAGGTAACAAGACTCATTAAACGTTTGGTGAATCAATACCTGTAATGATGAAGCGAAGCAAGAAATGGGGCTGTATCACTGCAATGCTACTACTGACTGTAGTAGCGGCAGTGTTCTGCCTACATTGGGCCTGGAAATATTACGGACTGCCAGAATGGCCTGATCGTCGAGAATACAAGACCATTGAGGAACGGGCCGAAAAGGCATTAGCTTTTGCTAAACGTCATAAAATGAATGAGCATTATGCGTTGTTCGTTGATTATGGCATTCCTTCTGGTACACCACGTTTGTTCGTTTGGGACTTCCATCAAAAGAAGATAATTGCGAGTACATACGTGATGCATGGGCCTGGAGGTGGTAGTACGGAAGAACGTCCACGTTTCAGCAATCGCCCAGGAAGCAACTGCTCTGCTTTAGGCAGATTTCTGATAACCAAAGAGAACGGAAACCGCAATAAGCATGGTTTCCGCATAAAAGGTATAGACTTTGACAATCAGTCAGCCTATGAGAGAGGACTCATGATCCATAGTTCTTTCTGGGTAGATCGCTACTGTTGGATGCGGTATATCCCTCTACGCGGAAAGAGCTGTCAAGGCTGCGTCACCGTCTCTTCCAGAGGCATGAACTATCTGTGGCCACTTATCAATAAAGAGAAGAAACCGATTTTATTATGGAATTTCTACTGAAATGAGAAGTATTATCAAAAGCAACTTTTTGCTTATATTCTTCATTATAATATGCATATTAATCTATTATAACTTATGTATACCTATTGTTCTCAAAATAAGCAAGAGCATGCATAGTAACCAGTTCGTACTAAAATCAAGTTAAAATTAACAAATCATGCCGTTTGATTCCGAAAAAATACGTATATTTGCAGAATTAAACCAGTTAGTGCATGGAATGGCTCAGAATATCTACCAGCACCGAATTGGTGCGAGTCGCTACGGACGAGATTGTCTATGTCCGTGCCGACGGTAACTATTCTGACCTTGTGCTGACCAATGGCAAGAGCCGCAAGATGACATTCCAGCTTCATTTCTTCGATGAGGTATTCCAACAACTCCAGAACAATATGTTTGTCCGGGTGGGAAGAAGCCTCATTGTCAACAAGAGGTATATCTACGTGATTAACTTGACGGAACAGCAACTCATATTATCTGGAGGCGAATTAAAGGAACCCATCGTTTTTTATGGACAGTCTAAAGCCGACAGCCCTCAGAACATTACCCTTGCACGCGAAGGATTGAAGCAGCTGAAAGAATTACTTGAAAACGAGAAAGGGGTAGACAATGGATGAACTGAACAAGCAGAAACAGGAAGTGCCCATCATCATTATTGAGCGTGATGAGCAGCCACAGCCCAAGGAGGTTGTGACGAAGGTCGTTGCCCCATCCACAAAGCGGAAATGGCTGAAGCGACTGCTTGCACTCGTTTCTTTTGGCTGCGTGATGGTGGCCGTCCTCGCAGGCTATTACCTCTGGAACTACTATTATAATATAGGAGTGTCCGTTTCCGTCACCCCAGAGCAGAACATTGAAAAACTACAGCGACCTGTAAAGTTTGAAACACCAGAGATTGTAATGACCAGCGACAGCATCCTTGGCGTAGCTATGGATTTCTATGCCATTCGTGGATTGAAGGCCTCCATCGAGTTTGAAGAGCCTGATACAGCCGACACTTCTGTTTATCTTTATTGCCGTTCTGTTGATCATAAAGCAGATAACACATATATCGGTTCACTCGTTGTCAATGGCGAGGAGCGTCAAAGCGATACTCATCGCCTGGGCTATATGGCCATGCTTGGAGGCAACAGCGTCATCGGTATTTCGAGGAGCGAGAAGGTGAAAGACTATGTTCAGGAGCATGGTGGCTCATTCTTCCGACAGTTCATCCTCGTCAGCAACGGAGAAATACCAGATCGCTTCTTCCTGCACGGCAAGGTGGAGCGTCGCGCCATTGGCCGCATTGACGACCAACTCTATTTCATCGCCACCCGCCACAAAGAAACCCTCTGGGACTTTGCCGATGCCCTCCGCGAATACGGTTTCATCGATGCCATCTACATCACTGGCGGTGCCGACTACGTCTTCTACCGCGATAAAGATGGCGTAAGGTATGACATTGGCTATTCTTCAGAGTATCCCCAAAAGGGATGGAAGGGGATTATCCCTTGGTTAGTGTTTAGGAATAGTTAAAACAAAGATTATGTATAGAACAGAAAAAGCAGCCTATTATGGTGAGAAATATGATGGCATATTCGATGATATACCTTGGGAATATGCAGAAATGTATGAAGAGATGGACATCATTCTTCATAGGTATTGTTCTATGCAATGGAATCATAGAGAGGATTTGAAAGCTTATGCTCTCATGTTCAGGAACGTTGATATTGATAATTGTAGTATTGTTGACAAAGCTTTTTTCATAAATAAAGCGAATGAGATAATCGGATATAAGGATAAGGTGTATTCTGCAAATGCATCTGAAAAAGAAAAACTGGTAAGATATTATTTGGAGTATGATTTCCTATTTGAAATGTATTATAAGAATCAGTTGGAAGAAGAAATGACAACAAAGGTTCAGAATGATCATTTCAAATTTACTATTGATGCATACAATAAATTAAAAGCTAAACAATTCGATAATATTTATAGTATTATTAATCTAACAGATCAGAGGTGTTCAAGGCTGATTTCCAACATCCATGAACTTGAAACTGCTGTTACTAATGATAATTATCATATAAACGTCATTCCGCGATATGATAACTTTGAAGATTTTGTCAGGGAAATCGCTTTGCCGTATATTTTTGGAATGCATCCTCGTCAACGTTATGTCGTTTATGAAGAATGTTTTGTTGATTATGCAAAAAAGTATTGTAGAAATGTTAAACTGAACGATTTGCTACCCCAACAATATAACCATATCAGGGAAATATATGTACAACTTACACAGGATGCATATTGTGGGCATTACTCAAATCCAACTATTAAGGCCCTAGAACAGAAAAAAATGGATTTAGGGGCGCCATCAAGGGAATTGTATAAAATAAAGAATGATTTCTCAGCTACAATGCTTGACAGTAGAGAAATGCCACCATTTGTCTTTGACGTTATTTTATTAGGGGAATCTGATGAAGAAAGAGCCGAGAGGCGAGAATATATACGAAGCAAAAAGGAACAACGTGAGAAGGAAATAGAAAGAATAAGGAGAGAAAAAGAAAAGAAAAGAGATAGAATGATCTCTCAACTTGAGAAACAAATACAGCAGAACCAACCGCTAATTGATGAAATAAGTAAAAAAATCTCGCAAATCAGGACTCAGAAGGGAAAAGAATATAGAACTGAATATGATGAATTCGTAACCAATATCTCGAAGTCTTGGTTAAATGAGCCTTCAAATGTCTGGAAATACATGTTTGAACACCAAGAAAGTCTACACAGATTTATTAGCAATTATGTAAAGACAAAATATGTAAATTACAAACAAATCCGGTCTGGCGATAGTATTTATATGCAAATGAAGTTATCCAGAAAGAGAAGCGTCGGTGGATTTGTTACATTTATGTCAAGTACACAGTTAAAAGAACGCTTCGATAAGGAATTAAAAAGGGAATTAGATATTTCATCAAAAGAAAATATTTGCTTTAGAGATGGTTGGGCAGAAAGATGGCTCCACTATATAAAACCCATACTTGCAGATAAAGAGGAAAGAGAGAAAAAACTACGAGAGGAAGAAGAACGAAAGAGACGTGAAGCCGAGGAGAAAAGGTTAGAGCAATATCGATTCAACATTCGTAATCGGCATTGGAGAGACAGAAATGTGTCATTCCGTGAAGCAGATCACGTTTATATCGTGGATAGTACTCCGCTCGATTCCGTTACGACAGTTGTAAAGAACTGCTTCCCTGAGTTTGATGCAGAGTTTCATGCTAAACGAAAGGCAGAAGCCTTAGGCATTACCAAAGAAGCGGTTCTGGAAATGTGGGATAAGAAAGGAAGAGAAAGCAGAGAGCAAGGTACTGTTATGCACAAAAAGATTGAATCCTTCTATCTTGGTAAAGAGCCATCCACAGACGAAACCTTCGAACTATTCAAGATATTTGCTGACAAGATTGCACTAAAGCCATATCGAACAGAATGGGCTGTGTACGACTGGGAACAAAAGATTGCTGGTACAATAGACTTTGTAGATTACCAGAATGGGGAATATATCATCTATGACTGGAAGAGAAGTGACAAACTGATTGCAAAGAACGGACTGCCCATAAAAAACAGCCTATATGGTGAGAAGGCTTTGCCACCAATAGAAAACCTTGATGACAGCCCATACTATCACTATGCTCTGCAATTGAGTTTGTACAAATACATCCTGGAAAAGAACTATGGCATCACAGTGAGTAAGTTACGCTTGGGTATTTTCCATCCTTCGTATAATAAACCCTATGTATTGGAGATGCCATACTTGCAGAACGAGATAGATACTCTATTCGGATTACGTTCTGAGGTGTTTTTTTGAACTATATATTATTTGGATTATAAGAGTAAATAGTAAATAAACTTAAAGATAAGATGAAGCAATATAAAAAAGTGATCCCTT